>JAABUZ0100000337.1_pt1 | contig 119015 bp, 109 predicted proteins | sample 5562091 | NCBI WGS metagenome assembly JAABUZ01 (sample SAMN12813069, study PRJNA571459) | rock metagenome | isolation source: Antarctica rocks | place: Antarctica: Victoria Land, Linnaeus Terrace sud | collected 2015-12-21 | reverse complement strand
CGTGCCCTACCCCGACGACGCGGCCGCCCCGCCAGATCTGCGCGCCCTCGAGCCGGATGCCATCCTCCAGCCCGCGCGCGCCGCATGAGGGAGCCCTCAACTCAGATGAAACACACCCGATTGATACTGCCGCACATCCATGTCGGAAGCGCGCTCTATCATGTGCTCTCACCTCGTCCTCGTCGCACTCAACGATGGCTGCGTGATCGCGTGTCACGACCCATCGTTGGGCGACCGTTCAGGCTGGTTTAGGCTGTAGGGACGATAGGAACATCGATCCCGCCGATGGGGGAGTGGCGGACGCTGGCCGATCCAGCTGTGACGCGGGCCGGGAGGGGGTCTATATCCCGTATACGGAGTCGTCGCGCGGTCGGCGGCCGCGCTGAGGGGGCGACGCCGAACGATCCGGTTTGCCTGCGCCTACGATATAATAGTGCAAAATTCGTGCCGCGCGGCGGCCTCGCGCGGCGCGTCCACGAAGCGACGCTCTCGCACGACACGATGCCCCTCCTCTCAGAAACCGATCACGACCGCGCACTGCGCGACCCTGACGCGGCTTACCAGAGGGTGTAGCCGCCGTCGATGACCAGGACCGAGCCTGTCATAAAGCGCGAGGCGTCCGAGGCCAGGTAGACCAGAGTCGGACCCAGCTCCTCGGGCGTGGCGTAGCGCTGCATCGGGGCGTCCTCGATCCAGTTGCGGCGGAACTCGGGGCGGTCCACCGGGGCCATCTCGGTCTTCACGTAGCCGGGGGCCATGGCGTTGACGCGCACGTTGTAGGGCGCCCACTCCGCCGCCAGCGACTTGGTCAGCTGATGCACCGCCGCCTTGGAGGCGTTGTAGGCCGGCTGCATCTGCGGCCGGTTGACGATCAGGGCCGAGATGGAGCCGATGTTGACGATGACGCCGCTGCGCCGCTCCACCATGCCGCGCCCCACCTCCTGCGCGCAGTACCAGAGGCCATGCACGTTGACGTCGAACACGTCCATCCACTCCTCGCGCGGTACCTCGAGCGCGGGCCGGTGGTAGCAGACGCCGGCGTTGTTGACCAGGATGTCGATGGCTCCCAGCCGCTCGATGGTCATGGCGACCATGCGCTCGACCTGCGCGGGGTCGCGCACGTCGGCGTCCACGGCAATCGCTTGCCCACCCGACTCTTCCAGCAGTTGAACCATGGCCTCGTTGCGCGCGTGGTTGCGCCCGGAGACGGCCACCCGCGCGCCCACCTCGACCAGGGCCCGCGCAAAGGCCGCGCCCAGCCCCATATTGCCGCCCGTCACCACGGCCACCTTGCCGCTCAGGTCAAACGCATCCAGCATCGCCATCTCTCTACTCCGTTACTCCGTCGCATCCAGCAACGGTACTCATCGGCGTCGCCCGCCAACCACGAAACGTAAGCCCCAAGGCGTGTGATTCTCCAGTGAGCGCAACGGCGTCTGCAGGAAGATCGAGAGTCCTTCCGCTCGATACACAAACAGACCCAACCGCACCATCTCGGCGATCGTCGCCAGCCGGTTGCGCCTGCCTTCATCCACTGGCAACGCATCCCGGCGCTCCCAATTCTCGATCGTCTTCGCGCTCACGGACATGATGTAGCCCATCTTCTCGCGCGACAGGCCCATGTCTCGCCGGATATCCCTCGCGCTCAGCGATGCGTGAGGGTGATCCGCGATAATCATAGGCTCTCCCACTCTTGCTCCCCCAATCATACCAGTAGTATAGAACATCTTCTATCCGGGGTTGGCGCATGGGTGGACCACAAGAAAGTTCCCGTCCACACGCGAATCGTCAGCGCCGGCTCGCGGTCGTCACGCACAAAGGAACTTTTCTGTGGCGCACCCTTGGCGCATCCTGTACGTCCTCCATGTCGACGAGATAACAAGCCGGTTGTCGGATCAGCTTCCAACCGCATCGCGTAGCTGGCTCCAGAGCGTGAGGAGCGGGATCTGGCTGTGCCCCGTGAATTGCGCGTCTCCGGCCTCGATGACCGTCCACGCGCTGTCCTCCATCTGCCCCACGTCGGTGGCCACGTACGGCACGCCAAGCCGCCCTGCCGCGCGCTGAGCCAACTCGCCGACCGTCGCCGCCTCTACTTGGGTCAGCGTGCCGAGCGGGTCGTCGCCGTCCCAGTAGTATCCCGAGGCCAGGATACGCCCATGATACAGGAAGTAGCGGAACTCGCGGCCGGCCGGGAACCCCTCGCCGGAGGTGCGCGAGTGGCGCAGACGAACCAGGCGGCGCACGATGACCCGGCCGCGCGACCGGTTGTCGAGTGCGAGCAGGTTTGCCGTCAGCCTCTCCAGCTCATCCTGATTGTCGGCGACGCAAGCGCGCCAGCCCCGCGCTTTGCGCGACTGCACCACGCCCTTCACGAAGACGGGGTAGCCCAGCGACGCGCCGGCGCCCGCGCACTCCTCGACGGAACGGATAATCACGCTTGGCGGCGTGAGATCGGCCAGCAAGGGGTAGAAGGCGTCGAACTCCATCGCCGTGCGGTGTTGCTCTGGCGTATTCGGCAACGTGATGCCCTTCGCCCACGCCGCATCGTAGATCGCCCGGTAGCGCTCGGGCGACGGGATGTAGCCGACCCACACGCCCGGCGCCGCCGGATGCTGATGCGGGACGTGGGCCAGCGCATTCTCGGCGGTCTCGCACCGCTCGAAGTCCGGCGGGATGGTATAGACGGCGTAGCCAAGCAGCCGCGCCACCTCCGTGACCGCGACAATTTCCCGCGCACTTGCATTGGGAGTCAGTTGTTCAGGCGCTTCACTCAGGACGATCATGTATCCACGGTTCTGGCGCTAGGGTCCGGGTATTGGGGCACTGGATAGCACGATGTTCCTGAACGTAAGGGACACGCGCCGTCCGCGCTGAATGGTCCGGTCCTGATAGACATCGGTCTTGCGCGGCGGAATGCTGTGTTTCCAGGCGTAGCGGGCGTCGTCCTGCATCACGACGAGGCTGCCAGGCTCAACGAGGATGGGAACTTTCTCCGCCGACTTGACCCGCGTGAAAAGCATCACGCACGGCGACCCCAGGCTGAGCGAGAGGATCGTGTCGCCGAAGCAGGGCACGCAATCGACGTGGCTGGAGATACCCTGACCGGGCTCGTACTCGTTGACGATGAGCTGGTCGGGCGTCCGTACGACAAATCCGTCACCATGCAACCGCTCGGCTAGACCGGCTGCCCACTCCGGGAGCGGGCCCAGGTACATCTCCGGGTCGACGGTGCGGTGCGTGTAGTTGTAGCGGTAGCCATAATGCTGCACGCGACGCTTGAGATCGGTTATCCATGGTTGTCGCTCGATGATGTCCAGAAACTCAGTCTGCTCTACCGACGAGAGGTAGTCCGCCTGATACCGCAGGCCGGGCACGGTCGTTGTTGTTTGTTCCATCGGTATCCCTCTCTCATGCAATGGGTTACTTCACCAGAGGCAAGCAGGTCGATCGCCTCGGGCAGCACAGAGGCGATAAGCGTGATCTGCTGTCGCGCCACGGCAAACTCGTCGGGCGTCAGGCAGAACAAGTCCATGGGTCCATGACCGCCTTCCTTGCGCCAAAGTTTGCGCAACCTCATCCCGCGATGGGTCGTCTCGATGTCCTTGAAGTAGTCCGCAACGATAATCAGATCGTAGTCGCTATCGTCGCGCGCCCGCCCCGTAGCGCGCGACCTAAAGAGGAAAACCCCTGTCGCACCAATGTCTTCGCGAAGCCGTGTAGCAAAGCGCATTACGGCGCTGCCGATGACGGGTTGAGTTGCTGCTCGGTTCATACAAATATATTCTCCGCAGCCTTCACGCAAGCCTCCACCGTATACGCTCAACTCGCGGCGGCCGCCTCGCGCAGTTGGCGGATCGCCTCCGCCACGCTCTGTTTGGAGGTGTAGACGGCCGAGCCTGCCACCACGACGGTGGCGCCGGCGGCCACGCAGGCGGCGATATTGTCGGCCTTGACCCCGCCGTCGATCTCCAGGTCGGCCGGGGAGCCCACTGCGTCGAGCATGGCGCGCATACGCCGGATCTTGTCCAGCGTCTGGGGGATGAAGTGCTGGTTGCCGAAGCCGGGGTTGACCGTCATCACCAATACCTGGTCCACGTCGGGCAGCACGTCCTCCAGCGTCACCAGCGGCGTGGCCGGGTTGACCGCCACGCTGGCCTTGCAGCCCGCCTCGCGGATCTGCGTCACCTGGCGCTGCAGGTGCACGCAGGCCTCTTGATGTACGGTGATAATGGTGGCCCCGGCCTGCGCAAAGTCGGGCACGTACTGCTCGGGGCGTTCGATCATCAGGTGGATGTCCAGCGGCAATGAGGTGACGGAGCGGATCGTGGAGACCATGTAGGGACCCAGCGTGATGTTGGGCACGAAATGCCCATCCATCACGTCGATGTGGATATAGTCCGCCCCGGCGGCCTCGGCCTCGCGGATCTGCTCGCCCAGGCGCGCCCAATCGGCGGTCAGGATAGACGGCGACAACTTCATACGTACCCTCTTTTACTCCTACCCTCGTCCCGCAACCGCGAAGCGTCGGCATTAACGTTACGTATCGTAGCACACCCCGCCCGCCCAGCGTAGCCGCCTTGCTCACGTCCCGTGTCGCGGCACGATCAGCCATCATGCGTCCTGATGCTGCCAGGTCCGAGCCTACGACGAGTAGCTGCCCAGGGCTTGTACAGGCGTCAACTGCGCAGGAGCGGGGAGCACTGCCCTGAACAGGCTATTGCGAACGGCCGGTCCATCGAACAGTATAGATGCGGCCGGCACAGACCTGAACCTCTAGAGACACGTTATGGCGGACAGGACAACGATGAACCATAACCTCCGCACCCCCTGGTCCAGGCGTCCATCCTCGCCACCGACGGACGTTAGTCCAGCCAGCGCAACGGGCCGCCTCGTCGCCACGCTCATCGACCTCGCGCTGGGACCGCTGACGTTTCTCGGTCTGATCATCACGGGGCAAGGCTCCTTTCCCATGCTTGACGGTATCCCCCTATCGTCCACTGGACGCCGGGCCTCCTCTGGCTTGCCGCACTGGTCATCCTGGCGCGGCGGGGGCAGACACCCGGGCAGGCAGTCTGTCGCCTCGTATGGGTTGACGAGACGGGTTCCTGTGCTCGCTGGCGTCCGTTGGGAGAACCTACCTTCTGGGCCGCCGCTCTGGGTGTCGCTCTCGTGGCCGGGTGGGCGTTGGTCGAATTCGTGTTCCTGGTCGCCGGCGTGTTCCCCGACCTAACGAAGACGCTCATGACCACGGTGGTCACGGAGACGATACTGGCCATCGTCGCGGCCACTGCTATACGCCGGAGTCCAGCATGGCTGGCGCCAATCGGGTCGACGCGGAACGTGTGGGTCGCCGCTCCACGCATCAAGAGGCAGCCGCGCAAGGCTATCCACGTGCTCTGGGGCAGCAGTGCGCTGAGCCTCGGCGGCATTGGACTACTGGCTATCGCCTCGGCGTCGCCTCACCCAACCGGAACGACGGTTGCCACGTGGGCGTTCGCCGGCCCCGCGCAGGTCGACCAGCGCACTGGACAAGTCTATGTGCTTTCCGGGCAACAAACCGATCAGGACGGGCAACCGTCCTGGGTCAACAACCTCAGCATCCTGGATGGCGCGACCAGCGTCACGCTCGATACCATTCCCATCGGAGGCGACCAACCGAGCGCCCTGGCCGTCGATGGATGGTCACACCGCGCCTTTGTCGTGGCCATGGGTTCGCCCGAGTGGACGACCGAGGAGGTCAGGACAATTGACCTCGACCGGCGTACGGTGTTACGCACAGCCACATTCGTCGGCAATCCCAATGGGAACAACTCGCCCGGCTCAGGCTTTGGCTGCCAGGGCAACGCGATCGTGGTTGACGAGGGCGCCGGTCGGGTCTTCGCGGTCAATTGTCTCACAGATCCCGACGGGCGGACCGCTCCGTTCATCGCTCTGATCGACGCGTACAGCGGGACGCTGCTGCGATCAATCCGCTTGCCGGAACCTGCCGCGCAACTTATCGCCCTCTCACAGGTCCATCGTGTCTTTGCTGTCGCGCAATCAGGCAACATCGTGTGGATGCTGGACTCTCGCACGGGAGCCATCCTGCGCACGATTAAGGTGGACGGCGCGACCCAGGACGCTGTGGCGTCTCGGGTCGTCGTCGGTAGCCGGGACGATGGAGGCAGCCTCGTGTTCCTTGATGGACGTAGCGGGCGCATCGTCCGTCGCCTGCGGGTCGGACTGCACCCCGTAGCTATAGCCCTGAGCGAGGAACTGGGTCGCGCCTTCCTCCTTGACACGGTTCGCAGCGGCATGCAATCGGTCAACGTCCTGCACACCATCGACCTGCGCCAGGGCCATCAACTGGGCGCCGTCGTCCTGGGGCAGAGTGCGAACGCGGCGCCATTGGTGGACGCGCGCAACTGGCGCGTCTTCGTGCTCAACATGCGAGCCACGGCCGACAGTCGCAACGGTACGGTCAGCGTGATCGATGCCGACACCGGAGCGTTGATCAGGACAGATGTCGTGGGAACTTTCCCACTCCAGCCGGTGCTCGCGGAGCGCCAGGGGCATATCTTCGTCCCCAGCAGCGCCGCCTATACGGACTCGCGCATCGAGCAAGTGGCGGTCGTGGAGCGAGTCCTCCGTTCGCTCTGGACACAGGACACCGGTCAGGGCATACTCACGATGTTGAACGGCCGGTGAGCGATGCCTACCTCTCCCATGGCGCCGCCCAGATCGGCCCACGCGATTGAGCACAGTGCGCCCGCATAGCAAAACGCATTAAAGCGAACTACCCCACAAACGTCCTCCGTGAACCGGCGCAGCGCCAACCGGTCGGTTTCCCAAAAGACCCGCATCGCTCACTCCTTCCGCACGACAACGCATGCAATCCCGCTTTTGCTGCTCAGACCAATGACGAAGCGAACCCTGCTAGAGAGCGGCGGGAGCGATCGGCCAATGCTCAAAAAGCGATGGTGTCGGTCGAGGCAACCGTAATTGGATGGTCGGGTGTCCCACTGTAGGGGAGCGTCGCGTTGTGATGCGCGACGATCTGTGCCGCTGAGAGGTCGTCGCGGTCCCAGGTCGTGTGAGCGTCTCTGACCAGGGTCACATCGTAGCCCAGGCTCGCGGCCACCCGGCAGGTTGTATCGACGCAGATATCGGTCGCGACTCCCGTCACGACGAGGCGCCTCACCCCCCTGTCTCGCAGGTCCTGGTGCAGCGGCGTGTGATAGAACGCGTTGGCCGCGCGCTTGCGCACGACCGCCTCATCCGCCTCCGGCGTCAGCGACGGATGGAGCGCCCAACCGTCTGTGCCAACCTGAAGGGGATCATCGAAACCTCCATCGTGCTGAATGTAGAGGACGACGGCTCCCGCCGCCCGCGCCCGTCGGATCAGGATCCCAATGCGGTCGAGCACGGCCGTCCCCTGATGGGCCGGCTCGGGTCCGTCGATCCCCGCCCCCACTTGCACATCGATCACCAGTAAGGCTGTGTCCGTCTTCACTGCCTCTGCCTCATTCCTTGTCGTCCTTGTAAGTGAAAGCGTGATCAGGGATGCTAACTATTCAGGAGCCGACCATCATGTCGCACGGGACAGTTCCCTACCTTCACCATGAAAGAGTGCTTTTGCTTCTGCACATAGATTTGGGCTGGTGACAGCTGTAGCGCTAGGCCGTGACGCTGACATTCCAGGCTGCCGGCGATAACGCTTGAACGTCGCCTACCTCTCCCATGGTGGCCGTCCCGGTCGCCCCGCGCGCGGGCCCGCCACCTCCTCGTCCGACGGAGCATCCGCCTCACCGACATCAGCGATCTCGGTGTGCAACTGGCCGGTGACGCGCAGCGTCCACACCTAATTGTCCTGAATACGTTCGATCTTAGAGACGGGAATCTTCAAACGGCCTGCCGCGTCCTACTCGCCCTGCTGCTCCCAGTCGGCCTTCGTCAGGACGTACTCGACCTCGCCGTGCTCCGTCCCCGGGAGGGGGTCGTCCCACTCCTCGTGGAACGTGCGCACATGCGCCAGTCCCGCCTTCTCCATCACCCGCCGGGAGCGGGCGTTCACCGCCATCGTCCGCGCCCGGACGCGCCGCGCGCCCAGTTCGGCGAAGCCCTTGCGGATCAGGGCACGCGACCCCTCAGTCCCGTATCCCTTCCCCCACGCCGCTTTGTGTAGCCGGTAGCCCAGTGCGACATCGTCCGGATCGCCCCCTTCCGTCGGATGGAAAGCGAACCACCCCACAAACGCCCCCGTAGGCTTTTCGACCGCCGCCCAGTAACCGTACCCCGCGAATCGCGCGTCGTAGCCGAGGAATCGGGGCAGCGTCTCGTGCTCGATCACCGCGCGGGGGGTCGGCTTGCCGCCGTTGAGGAAACGCATCACGTCGGGGTCGTTGTGGAGGTGGTACAGGTTGTCCACATCGGCCTCCGTGAACCGGCGCAGCGCCAACCGCTCAGTTTCCAAGAAGACCTGCATCGCTCACTCCTTCCGCGCGGATCGGTCGCTCTATTGCGAAAGATCGCTGCCAGATTGTGGTAGCGCCGGTCACACCGGGTCTACACCGCGATGGAGGAGCGGCCCAGCGGCCCGAGCAACTCGTTCTCTTCATAGGCAAGGTGCGAGAGGAGCGCCTCTCCCAGCTCGGCCGCCAGCCGCCGTACCTCCGCGATGCCGGAGGGAAGGGTCATCATGGCCACCAGCGCGCGGTCGAATCGCTCGAGCACCTCGGCAATGATCTCGTGCTCCTCCCCCAGGCGGGTCAGCACCGCCGAGAGCGCCTCATCCTCCTGGCGCAGGGCCGGGAACATGTGACGATCCTCGATGGTGTGGTGGATGCTGACTACGCGGCAGTACCGGGCGCAGAACAGGCCGAGCGTCCAGTCGTTCTGGCGCAGCGTCAGGCGGCTGATGAGCGAGCGCGCGGCCTCGGGATCGAGCCGCCCCGCCGCGACCTCAGCCACGGCCTGCTGGATCTCGACCAGTTCCTGGCGCAAGTGGTCATGTACCTGCAGGAGGGTCTGCTGGCTGACACGTCCGGCCGATGTCACAGGACCCGTCGGGCGCGCGGCCGCGTGCGGCCGCGCGTCTTCCGGCAGCAAGTCCGATTGGGGACTAGTCACAGACTTGTGAGCGCCTCCGCGCCGTCAGTAGCCTGGCGGATAGCGCCGACGACGAGCGCCTATGCCCCGCCATGCGCCGTGACGTCTCCTTCGGTGATCTCCGGCGCGTTCAACTTAAGATCCGACCACCGCTCCAGGGCGTACTGTCGAGCAACCTCGGTTGACTGATCGGCTCCCGCTTTGTCCTGATAGATCGACAGGGACACGAGCGTATCGCCCGACAGGACCACGTTGTAGCTCACGAAGCCCTGGATCTGCTGCAATTCCGGCAGGACACCCTGAATCCGTTGTGCGAAGTCCTGCAAGGTGGCGGCATCGGCCTGAAACCGCCTGACGACGCCAAACATGGGCCATCTCCTTTCCCGCGCTCTAGCGGTACAGCCATTATCGCACATGTGGCTCCCCGTATCCAGGATACGCAGTAGTATCACGCCATTATTAGACGGCAACACAATTAAAGAAGGGCCGGTTGGCAGTCAGGATAGAAGATAACTTCACGGACACCTCAGTGCACGACGCACTAATCGCGACAATCATAGCCCGGCCTGATTATCGTACCACAGGTCACGGCATGACGAGTTTCACGTACTCATCGACGATTTTGTCCAACTCGTTCTCGAATCGCTCGTCCGCGAGGACGTTGACCAGCCATAAATCCATAAAAACTCGAGCCGAGAAAGGAGTGGCTCTGTATCATAATCACTATCATGGGAACTTGATCTGAGGCGATTAAGAACGGCTTCTGCCTTCTCGCGTAGCACCGTGCGGTTTCGGGCGGCAAGGGCCGTTTCTTCGTCGATTTCCTGCTCACTCCAAAGCGTATCCCTGACGGCTTCAACACCTTTCTTGACTCCAACCGCTGCTGCCCCACAAAGAACCGAAAACGTGCCTACTGGAATTCCAGGAAAATGTACGACCAAGACATCGGCAAAGAAGCCAGCTACCCCTCCAAGAATCGTGACAGCAGTATCGCCTTTAGTAGGGGCTTTGGGGACAAGATCGCTAATGTCCACTTAGCAATCCGTTTTCCCATATGTATCCGACTTTCTGGATGGTGCCGTCGGGTTGAGATGGAGAATAATCTCCAAACGCAATAAGAAGAAAAGTACGGCGACAAGAATGAACCCCAGAAGGAAGCCCAGGGTTGTGTCAAGCTTGAGACTGCTCGCAAGGAACAAGCCGATCAATCCAGCTAAGACAGCGAGGCTGAGAATGTCGGCCGGCTCTCCCCGTTTGCTCTTATGAAAGCGTCCTCGCGGTCTTGCTACATGTTTCCCCGACCTAAACCGCATTCCCGCCACCTTATATTGTAGAGTTGCCTTACGATCTGACACGAGTATGCCTTCCCGTGGTTTTCCCACGTCTTCCTTCCCAATAGTACTCTCTCTATCTTTGTGGTTATTAGGGGGTCGAGGCACGGTGCTCCGTCTGATACCACAAAGGCGCTCAAACGCCTTTGCAGTTAGGAGAAATGCCACACCTATCCCGATTGTACGCCTTGACGCCCTTATGTGCTAGTGGGCCGCTAACTTCGCCGTGTGTTTCAGCAAGCCACCGTATCAGCGATCCACGCAAGACTCGCGGCACTCATCGCCCGGTCTGGTCATCGTACTGCGGGTACACGCTTCGCACGGGGCATGTCTCATGCCGCCCAGCATAGGACGTCCAGGCACAGGTTGAGCACGGTACGCTGGCCCAACAAAACGCGTTAAGGATCCGAGGCCGACGTGTGGCGCTCCCGGAATCCAGGCGGCACTCAAACTGCGCCTGCATCCGTGGCCTGCGATGCATGGACAGTACGCGATGTTTAAATCTGATGCAAGCACCACATATTTCGACCCTGCCAGCATCCCTTATGCATGACTACGGGCAGGCAAACGTCGCGTACGTGGCGCCACGAGTTATGCTATGGCAATGCGTCGAGCTTTATACCGGCAATGAGGTTGGGAAGGTCTCGCAAAAAGAGGGCCCACGAGGCGCGCAACTGCTCTAATGCCTGGGCTAGCGTCGCCTGGGTAAGAAAATCGGGTTCAAAGAACTCGCGGTAGTAGATATTAGTCCAACGATGCTGTCCACTTGCGACGGTTTTGGAGCGGTTGTACACGTTCTCGTCCATTTCAGCCATACGGAGGAGGGCTGCACGGCGCTCTTGCGACAGCGCGACCTGATCGCCCGGCCCAACAGTCAAGGTGAGCGAGTATCTATCTATGCCTGTATAATCGAAAGCAAATGCGAGGAGTTTGTCGGTCGCCCACTTTTGACTCTGTTGTATGAGGCGCTCGTCAACCCAAGGCTTGGCTGTGAAGTACACGAACTCATTGTCGGTCACTTCGTACTGGAATTCGCTTTCAGCACGCACAAGCGCCTCAATTTCCGCGCGAAGAGATGCTTGACGGGCTGGCAAATGCTCGATGATAAGGTCGATGGCCCGTTTATGCCGTGCATAGATTTGCTGAGAGATTTCGGCGATGTCAGATTCGCTCACTATGTGTCTCCTGAGTAAGTCGGCATAATGACGCAGCATAACGGACACGTCCGCGTTGATCGCAGCGCCGCCATTGATGACTTCGCGCAACACGGCATAAACTTGCCCGTAGTCAAGCGCGATGTACGTCTTGCGATTAGGTTCCGAAGGCAACCTTCCTTCTGGGGTAAGAAAAACGCCGATAATGTGTCGACAGTGCGGATACTCGGCCTTCACGATTTTCAGATAGCGCGCGAGTTGGTCCGAGTGCTCGTCACTCCGTATTTTGTTCTCAATGATGACCACCAAGCCGTGAGCTTCGTCCACGACCAGTATGTCGATGTTGCGATGCTCTCGCAACACGATAACATTGGAGAGTGTTCTCGGGCGTAGGTCAATCGAGGACGCGATGATACGGGTTTGGAGCGCCGACTTGAGGATTCGGAGGATTCGGTCGAGAAGCGGTCGTAGAAAAGCGTCGCGCATTCCGTGGTTACCGCGTGGGTCAAGCAAGAAGGACAGAATCTGGGAGTGCGACAGTTCCCAATCGATGATGCCGGCAGCTTCAAATTAGGTTGAAGCGATCGACCTTTGAGATGAACTCGTCCAGGCGAACCGCGTCATTCTGGAGCAATTGTAATGCCTCTATGTCCCCGATCATGCGCATCTACTCGCCATGCTTCGTCCGGATTGTAATGTGACATAGAACGCTTCAATGGCTCGCTGTTTTTCCATCGCCCTGATCACTCCTCGTCGTTACTGTCGATGGCCTGGTGACAGCCGTAATGCTGGGCGACGCCGACCTTCCCGACTGCCGGCAATAACGCCTGACCGTCGCCTACCCCTCCCATGGCGGACATCCAGGTCGTCCGGCGCGCAGGCCCGCCAATTCCTCGTCCGACAGCGCATCCGTCCCGCCGAAGCCGGCGATTTCCATGTGCAACTGGCCGGTGGCGCGCAATGTCGTCATCGCGGATACGCTTGATCTCGGCGACGGGAATCATGGTCCGACCGTTGCGCTGCACGCCGTGGATGTAGCCGGTCTTCACCCACCGCTTCATGATATTGATCGAGCGGACGCCAAGCGCCGCAGCAGCCTCTGTCGTGGTAAGCAAGCCGTCCGCATCCGCCTCGCGCAGCGCCCGCTTCAGTGCGTCAGCAGCGGCCTTGACGTTGGTATCAGTCGCGGCTGACGTCTCGAGGAGCGCCAGGGATCGCTTGATCTCGTCGCGGTCCAGCGCAGCCATGCTCATAGTATCCCCCCATCTGTAGAGTGCTGCACACGGTCGCACCCTTGTTGGAGACGACATACCATGCCACGTCCAATCCGTCAACATCGTCTATCTCGTCCGCCTCCTCGTCACATCGACGGCGGCAGGAGCATAAATGGAGACAACATCATAGACCGCTCGGCTCACGACTCAGTCCAATGTGATGTGCCCGACGTGTCCATGACCTGGTCCCTCTGTAAGACCAAGAGGTCATAGGGCGCTCCAACGACGATAAAGCGTCCATCGGGCGAGAAGGTGGCGTGACACCAATCGCCGGAAAAATCGTCGAAGTGGATGTCAATCGGCGCCTGGTTATCAGCATCGAGCACGTGGAGGACGCGCACGATGCTGCCGGGACCATCGATCGACGTGTCGAACGCGAGGCGCTCTCCTAGAGGATTCGTCAAGAGTGCGCGGCTACCACCATGCACACCGAGGATAGGGTACGAGATTCCCTTATGATGCAGCGTCTGGGTCTGCGCGTCATATGCGTCCCCGCCCTCGGCCACTGTCTCGTCGCGCTCGATAATACGCCGGGCCGTCAGGTCGATCACGTGCAGCGCCTCATAGGAGATGACGGCCACGCGGTTGCCCACGGGAACCGAAAAGCCCGTCAAACGCTCAATATGACCCAAGCATGGGATATCCACGTCGCGCCATGTCGCCATTTGGTTGTGCTCCCCGTCGGCGATGTCGAATACGATCGCGCCATCGGTCCGACCAGGCAGGCCACTACCAACCAAGCCTACGACGTACCGGCAACTCCCACGAGTTCGGGCTGCTCCTGCTCCTTGGGGAAGAGCACGCGCCGCAGGTACTCGCCCGTGTGCGAGTGCGGGTCGACCGCCACCTGCTCCGGCGTGCCCCGCGACACGATCTCGCCGCCGCCCGCGCCGCCCTCGGGTCCCAGGTCGATGATCCAGTCGGCCGACTTGATGACGTCGAGGTTATGCTCGATCACCACCACCGTGTTGCCACTGTCGGTCAGGCGCTGCAACACCTGCAGCAGGCGCGCCGTATCCGCGAAGTGCAGCCCCGTGGTCGGCTCGTCCAGGATGTAGAGGGTGCGGCCGGTCGAGCGCCGCGACAGCTCGGTGGCCAGCTTGATGCGCTGGGCCTCGCCGCCCGAGAGCGTGGTGGCCGGCTGGCCCAGGCGGATGTAGCCCAGGCCCACGTCGTTGAGCGTGCGCAATCTATTGACGATGGAGGGCACGTTCTCGAAGAAGCCCACCGCCTCCTCGACCGTCATCTCCAGTATCTCGGAAATGTTCTTGCCCTTGTACGTGACCTCTAGCGCCTCGCGGTTGTAGCGCTTGCCCTTGCAGACCTCACAAGGCACGTAGACGTCGGGCAGGAAGTGCATCTCGATCAACTCGATGCCCGCGCCCTGGCAGGCCTCGCAGCGACCGCCCTTGACGTTGAAGGAGAAGCGACCAGCCTTGTAGCCGCGGATGCGCGACTCGGGCACCTGCGCGAACAACTCGCGCAGCGGCGTGAACAGGCCCGTGTAGGTGGCCGGGTTGGAGCGCGGCGTGCGGCCAATGGGCGACTGGTCGATGTCGATCACCTTGTCCAGATGGTCCAGGCCCTCGATGCTGTCGTGCTCCCCGGCGCGCTCGCGCGCCCGGAAGAGATGCTGCGCCACGCTCTTGTACAGGATGTCGGTGATCAGCGTACTCTTACCCGAACCCGAGACGCCGGTCACGCACACGAACGCGCCCAGCGGGAGAGACGCGTCGACGTTCTTGAGGTTGTTCTCGCGCGCGCCCTTGATCTCGATGCGGAAGCCGTTGCCCGCGCGCCGCCGCTCCGGGATGGGGATGGTGCGCCGGCCCGACAGGTACTGCCCCGTGATCGAGCCGGGCGACTCCATGATGTCCGCCAGCGTGCCCTCGGCCACGATATAGCCGCCGTGCTCGCCCGCGCCCGGACCAATGTCGACCACGTGGTCGGCCGCGCGCATGGTATCCTCGTCGTGCTCGACCACGATCAGGGTGTTACCAAGGTCGCGCAGGTGCAGCAGGGTGCGAATGAGGCGCGCGTTGTCGCGCTGGTGCAGGCCGATCGACGGCTCGTCCAGCACGTAGAGCACGCCGACCAGCCCAGAGCCGATCTGGCTGGCCAGACGGATGCGCTGCGCCTCGCCGCCCGAAAGCGTGGTGGCCGAGCGCTCCAGCGACAGGTAGTCCAGGCCCACGTCCACCAGAAAGCCCAGGCGGGCGCGGATCTCCTTGATGATCTGGCGGGCGATGGTGGCCTCGCGCGTTGGCAGCCGCTCCGGCAGCTCACCCTTGTCGCGGCTGTCGCGGTTGCCCTTCTGGTTGCCCTTCCCACTGCCATTGCCATTGGCGCCGTTGGCCGCCAGGGGTACCAGCGACTCAAGGGCCTCGATGCCCCGGCCGGCATGGCCGTTCCCGTTCCCATGGCCGTTCGCGCCGTTTGACTTGCCGTCGTTGAGCGGGCTTGTCTCGCCCTCCAGGGCGCCGAAGAAGCGCGCTGCGGCGCGGATCGACAGGCGCGAGACGTCGACGATGGAGCGGCCAGCCACGGACACCGCCAGGCTCTCCGGCTTGAGCCGCGCCCCGCCGCAGGCCGGGCAGGGCCGGTTCATCATATAGCCTTCGAGCTCCTGCTTGAAGCTCTCGCTGTCCGTCTCGCGGTAGCGGCGCATCAGGTGCGGGATGACGCCCTCGAACCGCGTGTCCCACTCGTGGGTGCGCCCGCTCTTGGTCTTATGCTGCATGCGCACGCGCTCCTCACCGGAGCCATAGAGCAGGATGTCGCGCTGCTCCTGCGACAGGTCGCGCACCGGCGTGGTCATGGGGATGCGGAAGTGCTTTGCCGTCGACTCCACCAGCGTCTGGTAGTAGCTGGCGGTCGACTTGGACCAGGGCGAGATAGCCCCCTCGCGCAGGCTCAGGTTGGGGTTGGGGATGATCAAGTCGGGGTCGAGTTCAAGCGTGGTGCCCAGGCCGGTGCAGGTGGAGCACGCGCCGTGCGGGCTGTTGAAGCTGAAGGTGCGCGGCTCGATCTCGGGGACCGAGATGCCGTCGACGGGGCAGGCGAAGTGCTCCGAGAACAGGTGCTCGGCCCCATCCACCACGGCGACCCGGACCAACCCGGCGCCCATCTTGAGCGAGGTCTCCACCGAGTCAGCCACGCGTGAGCGGTCGTCGGCCTCGGCCTCCGCGGGAGCGCGGATGACCAGACGGTCGACCACGATGTCGATGTCGTGCTTCTTCTGCTTATCCAGGTCGATCTCATCAGAGAGGTCGTGGACCGTACCGTCGACGCGGGCGCGCACAAAGCCGTTGCGCCGCGCCTCCTCGAAGACGTTGCGGTACTCGCCCTTACGCCCGCGCACCACGGGGGCCATGATCAGGATGCGGCTGTCGGGCGGGAAGTCCATGATCGTATCCACGATCTGGGTGTGCGTCTGCCGCGAGATTTCGCGCCCGCACTTGGGACAGTGCGGGTGGCCGATGCGGGCGTAGAGCAGGCGCAGGTAATCGTGGATCTCCGTCACCGTACCCACGGTGGAGCGCGGGTTGCGCGAGGTCGACTTCTGGTCGATGGAGATGGCCGGCGAGAGCCCGTCGATCTGATCGACGTCGGGCTTGTCCATCTGCCCCAGGAACTGGCGAGCATAGGCCGAGAGCGACTCGACGTAGCGACGCTGCCCCTCGGCGAAGATCGTATCGAAGGCCAGGCTCGACTTGCCCGAGCCGGACAGCCCCGTGAACACGACCAGGTGGTCGCGCGGGATGGTCAGGTCGACGTTCTTGAGGTTGTGTTCGCGGGCGCCGCGGACGGCGAGGACTTCATGCGACATGCGTTCAGTATAGCACGAGCGTTCTAGGTTTAGGAGGGTTATCCAGGAGGAAGGGGGAAAATATCACCGCTTGACAGGTGACTTATCGGTCACGTATTCTACGAGTGGTTAGTAGATCACTTGTTCTGGGCGGGATGTGGACGAAGTTTTCAAGGCGCTGGCGGACCCCCATCGACGGTTGTTGCTCGACCTGCTGCGTGAGCGGGACGGGCGGACGCTGCTTGACTTGCAGGGGCGCCTGCCAATGACGCGCTTCGGTGTCATGAAGCACTTGCGCGTGCTGGAGGAGGCCGGCCTCATCACCGCGCGCAAGGTCGGGCGCGAGAAGCATCACTACCTCAACCCGATCCCGATCCAGCAGCTCTACGACCGTTGGGTGGGCAAGTACGCCGCGCCGTGGGCGCGCACCCTCACGGGGCTCAAACACGCGTTAGAGGAGGAGAGCATGGACGGGACAAACGGGACAGAGGAGAAGCCGACGCACGTCTACCAGATCTACATCCGTACCTCGCCCGAGCGGCTATGGCAGGCGCTGGTCGACGGGGACCTGACGCGGCAGTACTACTTCGGCTGCGGCATCGAGTCGGACTGGACGCCCGGCTCCCCCTACCGCCTCGTCGACGACGCGGGCGCCGTGCTGGTCGCGGGCCAGAACATCGAGGTCGACCCGCCGCGCCGCCTCGTGCAGACGTTCGGCGCCGCGTGGGCCCCGGAGGTCGGAGGCGACGGCCCCTCGACCGTCACCTGGGAGATCGAGCCCCTGGGCGACGCGGGCCAGACCTGCAAGCTGACGCTCGTCCACGACGGCATCGATCCCGCGAGCGCACGGGGCAAGGAACTCGCCGCCGGCTGGGCGCAAATCCTCTCCGGCCTCAAGACGCTGCTAGAGACCGGCGAGCCGCTGGTTGTCGGCGTATAGGACAGTATTCGGCGTATGGGACAGTATAAGGACGTTGGAGGACGTGGTCATGCCAGAACTACCGGAGATCAGCGATGAATTCATGCGGAAGACCCTGCAAACCAGCAAGGACTATTGCGCTGTCATCTTGAAGGCCGGTCCGAACAGGAGTCAGGTTGGTGTGGATGCGATCATCTGGGAGCATGGCCGCCGCAATATGGCGCTCCGCGAAGCTGGCGTGCTTCCCATCGTCTGTCCCGTCGCAGACGGAAGCGATGTCTCGGGCGTCGGCATCTTCAACGCCACGGTCGAGGACACGCGGCGAATAATGGACGACGATCCGGGCGTGGTGGCCGGAGTCTTCGTCTACGAACTCCATGCTTGCCGGAGCTTCCCAGGGGCTAGCTTGCCTGCGTGAAGGATGTCAAGCGGGTCCAAACAGGAGGAAAACGAGAAGATGCCGCTCATAGCGTACCTTGGCCGCCGCGTCTAAAGCCCGTTTCAATTGGGTGTGCGGCAGTTCAGCAAGACGAAAGGGGAATGCGATGTCAGACATCGTGCAAGAGATCACGATCAGGGCGACGCCGGACAGCGTCTTCGCGGCCATCACTCAGGCGGATAAGATCACACGCTGGTGGGCCAATCAGGTGACCGCCGAGCCAAAGGTTGGCTCCCCCGCCGCATTCCGTTTCGATAATGGCGAGGTCATGACGATGGAGATTGTCGACCTCGATCCAGGAAGGAAACTGTCCTGGCTGGTGAGGCAGGCGCCACAATATGCCCATCTATGGGAAGGAACCACGATCACCTGGGACCTCGTGCCGGTCTCGGACGGGACCACGCTCCATTTTGGCCACCACGGTTTCGCTGTGGTTGATGCCGGCTACGAGCAGACACGGACAGGCTGGGCATACTTCCTGAGGAGCCTGACGTCCTACCTTGAGACGGGGAAAGGGACGCCCTACGCGCGGTAGTTGGCGCATGCGTTACACACGTTGGAGGTATCCTTGCCATGAGTCATCCACTCAATACCGCAGACGATCGCTATGCGACGCTTGTCGACGCGCTCCTGAGCACTGCGGACGTCACCCTTGGCTCAGCAGGGAAGAAGGGATTCGGCTCATCGGCGCTGCGGATCGACGGCAAGATCTTCGCCATGCTCACGGGAGGCAAGCTGGTGGTCAAACTGCCCCGGCAGCGGGTGGACACGCTGGTCGCCTCGGGGGACGGGACGCGCTTCGATCCGCGCCATGACGGTCGGCTCATGAAAGAGTGGCTGGCCGTCGACCCGACGTCCGACGAGGACTGGCTGCCCCTAGCGAGAGAAGCGATGCGGTTCGTGGCCCCGAAACGTTGAGCGGAACTCGCCAGCCGCTCGGCGCTCGTCATTCGACAAACTCATCACTCTAAATCGGGGGGGGGCGGGTCGCGCTCGCGCGCCCGGCCCCTCCTCGCCCTTGACAGGCAGCGACCTACATGGATTAGATGTCGGTCGTTTCGAACACGACCGAGTGACGCGAACGGCAACGGCCACAAGCCACGATGCGCATGCCGGGCTCGATCTCCCAGGCATTACGAATCATGTTCTCATCGCCCTTACGCATCCAGAACGTGCGCCGGTTGCCACAAGCGATGCAGGCCGGGGCGCGGCCCGCGCTCGGTGGCGGCTCGAAAGGGGGATCCTGACGCGGTAATAGTCGTGGCATAAAACCTCACCTAACCTTCCGTACACCCTTTAGGGTACCAGATCACATCTCTTATGTCAAGATAGAGCCCGGCTGGTCGGGACCTCACAAGCTCCGCTCTACAGTCTATAACGCCTGGACGGGGCGAAAGATAACACCCTAAACACCATTATCGACCCGCTTCGTTGCGCGGATGACGCGAGATCCGTCGGCAGCGCCAGATCATGCCTCACTATAGAGCACGAACGCGCGCGGGCGCATGATATGAAACTCACATGGGCGAGTGACGAGTGACGAGTGACGAGTGACGAGTGACGAGTGACGAGTGACGAGTGAGGGTAGGGCGCGAAGGGCAGGTGGGGTAGGAACGCCGCGTCGGACGTATCGGTCCTTGTGTCGTCACTATCGGCGCCCGATCGTCACTCGCCACTAATCACTCGTCACTCGCCACTCGTCACTCGTCACTCGCCACTAATCACTCGTCACTCGTCACTCGTCACTCGTCACTCGTCACTCGCACGTGCTGAACGGGCCGAGCGAGCGATATTTCTCGTGACGGCGGGCCAGCAACTCGTCGAGGGGGAGGGACAGCAGGGGATCGAGCTCGGCCAGGACACGCTCCCGCAGGGCCGCGGCGGCGCCGCCGTAGTCGCGGTGCGCCCCGCCGGGCGGCTCGGGGATGATGCCGTCGACGACGCCGCCGTGCAGCAAGCCCTGCGCCGTGATGCCCATCGCCGCGGCAGCCTCAGGGGCATGCGTGGCCGAGCGCCACATGATCGAGGCGGCCGCCTCGGGGGCGGCGACCGAGTAGTAGGAGTGCTCCATCATCAGGATGCGGTCGGCCACGCTCAGGGCCAGCGCGCCGCCGCTGTTGCCCTCGCCGATCACGACCGAGACCACGGGCACGCGCAGGCCCATCAGCACGGCGATGGAGCGCGCGATCGACTCGGCCTGACCGCGCTCCTCGTCGGCCACGCTGACCGCCGCTCCCGGCGTGTCGACGAGCGTGACCACGGGCAGCGCGAGCGACTCGGCCAGCCCGAAGAGGCGTTGCGCCTTGCGCATACCCTCGGGATGGGCCATCCCGAAGTTGCGCTGCACGTTGTCGCGTGTGCCGCGCCCCTTCTGGTGCCCGACCACCATCACCGCGCGGCCGCCCAGCGAGGCCGGTCCGCCCACGACTGCCGCGTCGTCGCCGAAGCGGCGGTCTCCATGCAACTCGACAAAGTCGGCAAAGGCCCAGCGCACGTAGTCCAGGGTGTAGGGACGCTCGGGATGGCGCGCCACCTGCACTTTCTGCCAGGGCGTGAGACCGGCGTAGAGCTGCACCGTTTCCTCGGCCAACCGCCGCTCCAGCGCCGCGATCTTACCTTGCGCCTCCGCGCCGGGCTGCCCACTCTTGGCATCGCCGCGCAGGCGCTCAATCTCGTCTTGCAGCTGCGCCAGCCCGTCCTCGAAATTCAGGCGGTTAGAGGGCATGACGCCCATTCTTTTGGCTGGCAGCATGCCCATTACTGTTGGTCAGGCCCGCGGCGGACGCCCGCACAGAGGCATAGCCTGCCCCATCGCCGGGCACATAGGTGCGCGCGCCGAGCACGCGTAACAAGGTGACGACCGTGTCGCGCAACTCGGCGCGCGGGACCACCAGATCGAGCATGCCATGAGCCAGCATGAACTCCGACGTATTGACGTCGGCCGGCAGCTTCTGTTTGGTGGCCTGCTCGATCACGCGCGGCCCGGCGAAGCCAATAAAGGCGCCGGGCTCCGCCAGGTTGACATCGCCCAACAACGCGTAGCTGGCCGGCACCCCGCCAACCGTCGAATCGGTCAGGATAGAGATGTACGGCAGCTGGCGCGCCTTGAAGCGATCCAGCGCCGCCACCGTCTTGGCCATCTGCATCAGGGCATAGACGCCTTCTTGCTGGCGCGCTCCCCCGCTGGCCGACACGATCATGAGAGGCAGGGCCTGCTCCGCGGCGCGGTCGATGGCGCGGGCGACTTTCTCGCCCACCGCCACGCCCATCGAGCCGCCGATGAAGGAGAAGTTATGCACTGCGACGATCACGCGTTGGCCCTCCAGCAGCCCGGCGCCGCTGATCAGGGCCTCGCGGCTGCCGCTCTTGCGCCCGTGTCGTTCCAACTTCTCGCTGTAGCGCTCCTCGCCGGACACGAACCGTAACGGGTCGGACGAGCAGAGATCGGCGTCATACTCCTCGAACGAGCCGGGGTCGAGCAACATGGCCAGGCGCTCGTCGGGCGACAGCAGGAAGTGGTACTTGCACTTGCTGCACACCTTGAAGTTGTCCTCATACTCCTTGGCGTAGAGCAACTCGTGGCAGCGCGGGCAGCTGATCCACATATTGTCGGGCACGCGACGGCTGGCGTCGTTGGTGCGCTCGGGCAAGGGCAGGTATTTAGGGCGACGGCGGAAGATCTCTTTCATTCAGTTCTTAGCCTTTAGCTTTTAGCCATTAGTAATTAGCCCTTAGCTCTTGGCCGAGTAGCGCATGGTTCGCTCGGCAGGCTCTCACGCGAACCGCGCATAGAGGGCTAACGGCTAATTACTAATGGCTAACGGCTAATGATATCAGACGTAGAACATTTGGCAGCTTTGCTCGTACAGCTCCAGCTGCCGGCGGGCCAGGTCGGCGACGGTGACGGACCCGAACAGCTCGGTCAGCCGCTCCTGCGCCCGCGCCACCAACTCGCCGATGGCGCCGCAGCCGGGAGAGCCTTCGCCGCGCCCGTCGCCGTCCTCGCCGGCCGGTTCCAGGATAGCGCCCTCCAGCGCCTCCACTACCTCCAGCACGGTGATGGTCTCGACGCGCCGGGCCAACCCGCAGCCGCCCAGGGCACCGCGCTGGCTGTGCACCAGGCCGGCATTGCGTAAGGCCGTGATCTGCTGCTCCAGGAACCGCTCGGGGATATGCTGCCGCTCCGCGATATCATGTGTGGTCAGGCGCCCGCCGCGCTCCTGTTGCATGGACATATCGATCAAGGCCAGCAGCCCATACTCGGTTTTTTTCGAGAATTTCATGCGACAACCCCTTCCTCGCGTGCGCCCATCGGCCCATCAGACCAGAGAAAGCCGCGCAGCGGGCGCGACGCGGGCACATCTTATTATCTTGTCGTGCCGTACACTTGATGTTATGGCAAGTTACCCTCTATTATAGACCAGGAGCGCCCATGGCCTATACGTTCTCCTTGCTGACCGATGAGCAGGCCCGCGCCATCGCCGCGTGGCGCTACGACCCGCCCTACGACTTCTACAACTCCGACGCGGACCCCGCGGACCTTGAGGAGTTGCTCGACTGCCGCAACCCCTATTATGCCGTCATCGACCACCAGGGAGCGATGATCGGGTTCCTCTGCTTCGGCGAGACCGCGCGCGTGCTGGCCGGCCTGACGGCCGGCGCCTACGACGACCCCGACGCGCTCGACATTGGCCTGGGCCTGCGGCCGGACCTGACAGGCCAGGGTCATGGCTTCGCCTTCGTGGAGGCAGGACTGGACTTTGCCCGCGCCACGTTCCGCCCGCGCCTGTTCCGCCTCTCCGTCGCCGCCTTCAACCGGCGCGCCATCAGGGTCTACGAGCGCGCCGGCTTCCGCCCTATCCGCACGTTCATCAACGGTACCAACGGCGACGACACCCGGTTCGTGGTCATGGTCCGCCCGGCGTAATGGCGTAGCTGACTATACCTCCCACGTGCTGATGACAAATAACATGTGCCGCTGAGGACCCCTGGGGCGCACCTCACGATTGTGAGCCAGGGCCTGTGACCGCGGTCGCATGCCCACCATGGACACCGCGTGGCAGATGGAGCCACGGACGGTTGGTGAGACGCCCCACACCCGACCGCGGTCGGCGTCCGTTTGCCATGCGACCGCGGTCGCAGGCTCGATGGACCCACCACCACAACCGCGAGGCGCACCCGAGCGCCTGGCGGGCATGGCCGCGACGGCATCGGGCGCGCTACAATACAGCCGGTACCCACCGTCACGTACCGGGCGCTCACGCCGTCAGCTAACAGCTAATGGCTCATAGCTAATGGCCAAAGAAAAGGAGATCGTACCCATGAGACTGACCGAGCGCGCGCGCCGCATCGCGCCGTCCGCGACGATGGCCGCTTCCGCCAGGGCCAAGGAGATGCAACAGGCGGGCATCGACGTGATCCTGTTCGACGCGGGCGAGCCCGACTTCGCCACCCCGACCCGCGTCAAAGAGGCCGGCATCGCCGCCATTGAGGCCAACTTTACCAAATATACGCCGGCCGGCGGTACACTCGAGCTGCGCCAGGCTATCGCCGCGCGCCTCGCGGCCGATGAGGGCCTCGCGTACACGCCCGAGCAGATCCTGGTCGGCAACGGCGCCAAGGAGATCTGCTACAACCTGTGCCAGGTCCTCTTGCAGGCGGGCGACGAGGCCATTATCCCGGCGCCCTACTGGGTCAGCTACGCCGAGCAGGTTCTGCTGGCCGACGCCACGCCCGTGATCGTGCCGACCGACGAGGAGGCGAGCTTCAAGCTCAGTCCGGCTCAGTTGGAAGAGGCCATCACCCCTCGCACGCGCCTGCTCTTCCTCAATTCGCCTTGCAATCCCACCGGCGCGACCTACAGTGCGGACGAACTGCGCGCGCTTGGCGACGCGCTGGCCCGCCACCCCGAGGTCACCCTGCTGAGCGACGAGATCTACAAGAAGATCTACTACGGCGAGGGTTCGACGCCCGGCGCGCATAGCGCCCCCAGCGCGGTCGGCGTCTTGCGCCATCTGGCCGCTCAGACCGTGCTGGTCGACGGCGCCTCCAAGGCCTACTCCATGACCGGCTGGCGCGTCGGCTTCGCGGCCGGACCGCGCCCCGTCATCGCGGCCATGCGCAACCTGCAGAGCCATACCACCTCGGGCACGGCCTCGATCTCGCAGAAAGCCGCGACCGAGGCGTTCGGCGGCGACCAGTCCGAGGTGGAGCGCATGCGCCGAGAGTTTCAGCGCCGGCGCGACGGCATCGTGGCCGCGCTCAACCGGGTACCCGGTTTCCGTTGCGCCGCGCCAGAGGGCGCGTTCTACGCCTACCCCAACGTACGCGCGGCCCAGGGCCGCGACTATCGAGGACGCCGCGTGGAGACCTCGCTGGACCTGGCGGCCTACCTGCTGGAGGAGGCGCGCGTCTCGGTGGTGCCCGGCGAGGCCTTCGGCGTGCCCGGCTACCTGCGCCTGTCGTATGCCACCAGCATGGACCTGATCGACGCCGGCCTGGAGCGCATCGCCGCCGCCATGGCCGTGGAGAGCCCCCTGGCCGCGAGCGGCCGGGCGTAACTGCCCTCACCCCGGCGCCCCTCTCCCATGCACCTAACCCTTACCCACAAATCGGAGGGGGCGTACACGGGTGGTAGGATGGGAGAGAGCGAGTGGACATAGGGGAGGGAGGGACGAGAGGGATGGTCGTCGCGGTGGAGCAGGCCGAGTGGGCGGTTGATGAATTCGGCGGGGCTGAGTTGGGTGATGAGCGCCGCACCGCGCGGCTGGTGGAGTTGGCGACGGTGCTGGGGAGCCGGCCGCAGGCGTCGTTGCCGCAGGCGTGCGAGGACCCGGCGTTGCTCAAGGCGGCGTATCGCTTCTTTGCGAACGACGCCATCGCGCCGGACGCTATCGTGGCCAGCCATGTGCGGGCGACGCTGGCGCGCGTGGACGCGGTGGAGCGGGTCTTGGCCGTGCAGGATACGACGGACCTGGACTGGACGGCACATCCGGCGACGACGGGCCTGGGGATGCTGAGCACGGTGCGGCAGCGCGGGCTGCTGCTGCACACCACGCTGGCCGTGACCCCGGAGCGTGTGCCGCTGGGGCTGTTGGCGCAGGACCACTGGACGCGTCCGCCCGAGGAAGCGGGCAAGAAGCACACGCGCCGTGAGCGACGCATCACGGACAAAGAGAGCCACAAATGGCTGCGCAGTGTGGCGGCGGTGAACGCGGCCAAGGAGGCGTGCCCCCGCACCCACGTCATCAGTGTGGGCGACGCGGAGGCCGACGTGTACGACCTGTTCCTGCTGGAGCGGCAGCCAGGGGTCGACCTGCTGGTGCGGGCGGCGCAGGATCGCCGCCTGGCGGAGCCGGAGCAGCAGCGCCTGCGGGCGGCCCTGGCGGCCAGCCCCGTCGCCGCCACCGTGACGCTGGACGTGCCGCGGCAGGGCGACCGTTCGGCGCGCACCGCGACCCTGGACGTGCAGTGGCAGCGCGTGGTGCTGCGCCCGCCCCAGGCCCGCGCGGCCGAGGACCTGCCCCAGGTGACGGTGTGGGCCGTCTGGGCCACTGAGACAGCCGCGCCCCCCGACGCGGAGCCGCTGGACTGGCTGCTGCTGACCACCGTGCCCCTGCGCACCGCCGCGGACGCGCGGACCTGCCTGGAGTGGTATGCCTGCCGCTGGGGCATCGAGGTCTATCACAAGGTGCTCAAGAGCGGCTGCGCCATCGAACGCCGCCAGTTGCAGGACGTGGACCACCTCCGGCGCTGCCTGGCGCTCTTCGGCGTGATCGCCTGGCGCGTGCTCTACGCCACCATGCTCGCGCGCACGCTGCCCGACGCCCCCTGCACCGCGCTGCTGGAGGAGGGCGAGTGGCAGGCCCTCTACTGCCATATCCACCAGACCACGCAGGTGCCCGCCATCCCGCCCCCGCTGGCGCAAGCCGTGCGCTGGATCGCGCGGTTGGGCGGCCACCAGGGGCGCACCGGCGACGGCCCGCCCGGCGTGACCGCCCTCTGGCGCGGCTTCCAACGTCTGGGCGACCTCACCTCCCTGTATCACGTCTTTCGTCCTCCGCACCGGCGGATAAATGTGGGTAAGGGTTAGCCCATGCACAGGGAGAGCGCCTGGAGGGTGAGGGCATGTCCGTAAGGATTAGGTCACGTTGCGTTCGCCTTCGTCACCGCTGAGGGCTTCGCGGCGGTCAGCAAGCCCGCGACGCCCTATGGCGCCGTGCTCATCAGCGGCATGATGCGCCAAGACGCTACCCGCGACCGGCGTCGAGCGATCGGTCGCCAACCTCCTGTCCTGCCCGGCTTTCCTGGCTTATGGCCTGGGACTGGCGGATGGCCCCCACGGCGCGCGAGGCCAGCAACTCCAGTCCCTCGCCGGTGGTGGCACTGACCGCCACGCCATCGGGGAAGCGGCGCCACAGTGCGTCCAGGCGCTCGGCGCGGCACTCGGGCGTCAGCAGGTCGACCTTGTTGAACACGGCCAGCACGGGCGCGGTCGTCCCCAGTTCTGCCAGCTCTTCGAGCACCACGTCGGCCTGCCCCAGCGCATGCGGGGACGACGCGTCCAGCACGTGCAGCAGCAGGTCGGCTTCGTTGAGTTCCTCCAGCGTAGCGCGGAACGCCGCCACCAGCGCGGCGGGCAGCTTATGGATGAAGCCCACCGTGTCGGTGAGCAGGAGCGGACGATCCGTGCCCACGTTCCAGCGGCGCGTGGTCGGGTCGAGCGTGGCGAACAGCTTGTCGGCCGACTCGACGCCGCCGCTGGTCAGATGGTTGAGCAGGGTTGACTTGCCGGCGTTGGTGTAGCCGACGAGCGCGACGCCACGGCCCGCCTCGCGGCGCTGAGCGCGCTGCGTGGCGCGGCTGCGCCGCACGCCCTCCAGCTCGCGCTCCAGGCGCGTAATGCGATTGCGAATCTGGCGGCGGTCGCTTTCAATCTGCATCTCGCCGGCGCCGCCGCGCGTCCCAGTGCCGCCGCGCTGCCGCTCCAGGTGCGTCCAGAGGCGGGCCAGACGCGGCAGTCCGTAGCGCGCCTGCGCCAACTCGACCTGCAGCATACCCTCGCGCGTACGCGCGCGCTGCCCGAAGATTTGCAGGATGAGCGCAGTGCGGTCGACCACGCTGCCGGGACCGCACAGGGCCTCCAGCCCCTTCTGTTGCGCCGGACGCAATTCGTCATCGGCCAGCACCAACTCGCAGTCGTCGGCGCGCATCAACGCGGCCACGTACTCGGCCTTGCCCTCGTTGAGGTACGTGCGCGGGTGCGGCGAACGCAGCCGCTGGCTGACCTGGCGCACCGGCTCGACCCCGGCGGCGGTGGCCAGGCGCGCCAGTTCCTCCAGGCTCGCCTCGGTGTCCCACGGCGCGTCGACCGCGTCCGGCGCGCGCGGCCCAGCCGGCTCGACGGCGACGAGGATGGCGCGCGGCGGGCCCTGGCGCGTCTGGACGGTGCGCAGCGGCGCCGGCGCGTCGAGCTGGCCGGCCAGGCGTTGCGGCCCGTCGCGCCCGTCCTCGTCCTGCCGCGCCACGCGGGCGCCATGCCGTCCGTGACCGCCGTTGCCGTGACTGTTCGATCCCCGCCCTGTCTTCGTCATGTGTCCTCGCTAACGCCACCCGAGCATGTTGCCCGCGCTGTTCAACCATCCAGGGAAGGGCCGGTGGCGTCCTCCCCTGGGACCATCCATCCTGTAGTGTACGCCGCCGCGCGGATAGCGCGGCAGTGAAGATGGCGGGCGTGCGATAATTCGTAGGCGCGCATAACCTCCGGGGCCGGATGGCGAGGAGTCTTGGAGCGCGGGCGGCTCGCCCGCTTGGCCGGCAGGACGCCTGCGCTCCCGTCACCCGTGGTAAGCGCGATCGATGTGGGCAAGCCGCTCGCGCTCCCGGTCACCCCAGACCTTTGCACGCCGGCGATACGTGCCTGGCGAAGCGGTTGATAGGTTCGTCGAGAGAGGCCGGCAATTGACGTAGCCGGGGTGGAGAAACATGGCTGTCTACTTGTCCGCGCTGCTGGGAGCGCGCCTGGTCGACGTGGGCGGGCGAACGGTCGGACGCCTGGACGATCTCGTGGCGCGGGTCGAGGGCGCCGACCCCGCCCCGGTGGTCGGCGTGGTGACCCGCGGCAAGGGAGAGGATCGCTTCCTGCCCCTGGCGAGTGTGACCGACCTGGCGCCCGGCGCCGGGCGGGTGTCCCTCGTGGCAGGCGCGACGGAGCCCCGGCCCTACGCGCGACGCCCCGCCGAGGTCCTGCTGGCACGCGACGTGATGGACGGCGAGGTGATCAGCCTGCGGGGACCGCGCGTGGTGCGAGTCAACGACGTGGCGCTGGACCGGGCCGGCGACGACTGGACGGTGACGGGTATCGACACCGGCGCGCGCGCGCTCCTGCGCCGATTGCTGCTCCCTCGCGCCGTGCGGTTGCGTCGAGGAACGGCGCCCGGCCGCGCAACGCATCTACTGCCGTGGGCCGAGCTCGAGTTGCTGGCCAGCGAGGTCCCCGGGGGTGGGGTAGCGGCCGACCACCGCCGCCTGGCGCGGCTGCACCCGGCCGACATCGCGCGCGTGGCCGACGCGGTACCCATCCGCCAGGCCACCGAGATCGTCTCCTCGCTCGACGACAGACTTGCCGCGCACACCATGGAAGAGATGATCGACGCCAAACAGGCCGACGTGGTCGAGGAGTTGGAGCCCGAGCGCGCCGCCGATATCCTGGACCAGATGGCGCCCGACGCCGCGGCCGACGTGATGGCCGAGCTGGAGCCCGCGGTCGTGGACGACGTGCTGCAACGAATGGTCCCGGAAGAAGCGGCCGACGTCCACGCCTTGCTGACCTATGCCAAGAACACCGCGGGCGGCCTGATGACCACCGACTACGTGATGGCCCCGTGCGCCTTACGCGCCGGCGAGGCGGCCGCGTACCTGCGCCCGCAGCTCGAGCGCCACGATGTCGTGGCCTATATCTACATGGTCGAGGAAACGCACGAGCGTCGCCTGGCCGGCTATCTCTCGCTGCGCGATCTCCTGCTGGCCGACCCGTTGGCGCGGCTCGACGCGGTGATGACCGCCGACCTGCGCCACGTGTCGCCGGGCACATCCGCGGCCACGGTGGCGCGGATCATGTCCGAATACGACCTGCTGGCGCTGCCAGTGACCGACCCCGAGGGCCGCCTGCTTGGCATCGTCAGCGTGGACGACGCGCTGGAAGTCATCCTGCCACGCGCGCTGCGCCGGCGCGTGCCACGAATGTTCAGCTAGAGGAGAACCTTATGCAGGGCAGCGGAACCGGCGCAGGCGCCGACAGCGGGGAGGGCTCGGGCGCGCCCCTGAGCGAGGCCATCGAGCCGGGCGCGACGGGTATCCCCGGAACAAGCTTCTTGCCGCCGACCACGGGCGGCATCGCGCCGCCGACGGTGGCGACGGACGGGCTCGACCCATTGGCGCAGGCGCGGCGGCTGGTGCGCCGGGTGCGCGTCCCGCGCGTGGGACTGCTGGCCTACGTCGCCGCGCTGGGTCCGGGCCTGATCACGGCCAACGCGGGCAACGACGCCGGTGGCATCGCCACCTACGCCTCGGTCGGGGCATCCTACGGCTACAGCCTGCTGTGGATGATGATCCTGATCACCGTCTCGCTGGGCGTGGTGCAGGAGATGTGCGCGCGCATGGGCGCGGTCACGGGCAAGGGGCTCTCCGCGCTGATCCGCGAGAACTTCGGCATCCGGCTGGTGGCCTTCGCTATGCTGGCCTTGCTGATTGCCAACGGCGGCACCGCCGTCTCCGAGTTCGTGGGCATCGGCTCGGCGCTGGGTATCGTCGGCATTCCAACGGCGATCGGCGTGCCGGCCATGGCCGCGCTGATCTGGCTGTTGGTGGCGCGCGGCTCGTACCGCCGCGTCGAGGTCATCTTCCTGCTGATGACGCTGGCCTTCTTCGCCTATCCGATCTCGGCCGTGCTGGCGCACCCCGACTGGGGCAAAGTAGCGCGCCAGGCGGTGATACCGTCGTTCCAATTGAACGCCGCGTACATCTTCACCTTCGTGGCCACCGTGGGCACCACCATCACCCCCTATATGCAGGTCTACCTGCAATCGAGCGTGGCCGAGAAGAACGTAACCATGCGCCGCTACAAGTACGAGCGGGTCGACGTCTACAGCGGCTCCATCTTCTCCAATCTGGTGGCGGGCTTCATCATCATCTGCACCGGCGCGACATTCTTCGCACATGGCCAGACGGTCACGCTGGCGGACGACGCGGCCAAGGCGTTGGCCCCGTTCGCGGGCGCCTACGCCCCGACGGTGTTCGCCATTGGCTTGTTCGGAGCGTCGATGCTAGCCGCCGCCGTGCTACCCCTGGCCACCGGCTACTCGATCACCGAGGCCTTCGGCCTGGAGCGCGGCGTCGACAAGTCGTTCCGCGACGCGCCGGTGTTCTGGGGCATCTTCAGCGGCCTGATCGTCCTCGGCGCCCTGATCGGCGTGTTCATTCCGCGCGCGGCGGTTGTGCAGTTGCTGCTGGTGGTGCAGGTCGTCAACGGCGTGCTGTTGCCCATCCTGCTGATTTTTATCCTGCGCCTGGTCACGAACAAGGACATCATGGGCCAGTACACCAATGGCCGCGTCTACAACGCGCTGTCCTGGGTCACGGTTGTGGCCATCGGCGCCATCTCGGTCATGATGCTCGTCAGCACTATCCTGCCCGCCCTCGGCATCCACGTCTTTGGCCTATAAGCGTCAGGCGCCCAACGGCGGAGCATCTACCTTGCCCCGCGCGATGAGCCAATCCACCGCCTCGCGGATCGCCTGCAGCGAACTGTAGCGCGGACGATAGTCGATCAGGCGTCGCGCCTTGTCAATGCTGCAGTTGGGGCTATGCGCGATGTGATCGTGGGTGGCCTGCGCGTTCTCGGGAGATACCGCCGCGCGGTACTCTTCCCAGGGCAGGAAACGCAGGCGCGCTTCCTGACCAAACCACCCAGCCACGGCCTCGGCGTAGCCGCGCAGGGTCAGCGCCGCCGGCGACACGACGTGGAAGCTCTCGCCGACCGCCGCGCTACGATAAGCCATGGCCTGTATAAAGGACTGCGCCACGTCGTCGGCGTGGACGTGGTGCACCGTCTCCATGCCCAGGTTGGGCAGGAGCAGCTCGCGGCCCTGCGCCAGCGCGGTGAAGGACTGTAGATCGAAGTTCCCTGCCGGGCTGAGCGGTTCCCAGCCCGGCCCCACGATGTGCCCGGCGTGCAGCACCGTTGCCGGCACGCCGCCGCGGCGCGACTCGTCCAGCAGATACCGCTCGATGGCCTCTTTCTTGACGCCGTACTCGCCGAAGGGGCGGCGCGGCTGCTCCTCCGTGGTGGGGACCTCGACGCTGGGGCCATGCACCCAGATGGTGCCGCAGTGCAGCAGGTGCGAGGCCTGCCCGCGGATAGCCTCGACCAATTGCCGCGCGCTCTCCGGCTCGAAGCAGATCAGGTCGACCACCACGTCGGGCTCCAACGACCGCACGCGGCGTCCGAACGTCCAGGCGGCGTCCTCCGCGTCGCGGTCGGCGGTCACCTGCCGAACCTTGCTCCAGGCCCCGTGGGGCTGGTAGGGCCGCTGCTGTCCCCGGCTGATCACCACGACCTCGTGGCCCAACCCTACCAGGCGCGGGACCAGATACGTCCCGATATGGCCGCGTCCACCGATCACCACCACGCGCATCGCTTCTCCCCTCTCCCTGTCGTTTGCCCCATCGTCCCATTCTACAACGTTAGGACCAGCCTGCGACTGAAGTCGCATGGCACACAACGGACACTAAAGTGTCTCACCGCGTTGCTGTCATGACTGTCGTCGTCGTTCTGTGCCCTGCGGCTACAGTCGCAGGCCAAATAAAACAAATGGAGTGGTTATGCGGGCAAGCGATCGACGGCGCCGTCGGCCAGCGCGATGACCGCCGCGGCGAGGGCGCGCAGGCGAGGCCCGCGCGCCTGCAGCGCGGCAGGGTCGGCCAGTCCCACGTCCGCGGTCAGGGCATCCACCGCGACCTGGGACGTCCCCGCCTGCTCGGGGGCGCACCATTGGATGGCGGTGTGCGCGATGATCAGGAAGCTCACGATCCAGAACATCGCCTCGCGGTGGTGGCCCTCGTCGATCATCTCGCGCGCCCCCTCAACGATGTACGGCCGCACGTGGGGCTGGAGCTTGAAATCGAACGGCGCCCAGCGATCCTTGACCGCCACCGCCAGATCGAAGGCGGCCGCGCAGGCGGCCAGATACGCCTCCACCCGCCGCCGGTCGAACCGGTCGTAGCCGAGCAGGCGCAGCGCCTCCTCGTGCAGGTCGGGCCGTCCCTCCGTCGGCGGGTCCGTGAGCAGCAGTCGCACGTCGACGTCCAGGTACGGGGGGAATGGAGCCTGGCAAGGCAGCGACAGGATGCCGCCAGCGAGGTGGGCGCCGCTGAAGCCCGGCGTCCAACTGCCCTGCGTGTCAACCCATTCTTTGGCCAGCGCGATCGCGCGCTCGACGTTCATAGGAGGAGTACGGGTCATGTTCTTTCCCAATACCTTATCTATCTCTCGTCGCCATGTTACTACTGCCTCGACGGTGGCGGCGTCCGTCTCCTGTACGTCGGGCGCAAAGGCGGTGGCGCTGCCCATGAGGATAGCGTCCACGATCGAGCGGAAACTGAGTTCAGAGTGTTGGAACAGCGCGTCGGACGGGGACAGGAACCGGCGCCTGCGGCCATCGACACCGATCTCGTTATGGACTGAACGACGAGCGCTCGTCCACATCGGATGCGCGGGCGACGGTTCGTATCCCGGCGACGCGGAGACGGTCCATCTTCTCCGCGTCCGGGCTACCCTCCGGGGCCGTGTACGCAACGAGTTTCAGGTCGGCGCCGGGCACGGTCAGGACGTCGCAGTCGAGCGTCATGCTCCCGACATGAGGATGAGCGATTGTTTTGCGGTCGCCGACGAGTGGTTGGACGGTTCCGCTAGTCCACAGGTCAGCGAAACGGGGGCTGCTCGATGCGGCCCGTTCGATGAGGTCCCTGAGCCGCTCGTCGTGGGGGTGTGCGGCCGCGGCGATCCGCAGATCGGAAACGAGAGCGGTCTCGAATTCACGCTCTCCTCGCTCGGAACGAACAGGCCACGATGGGTGGCGACCGGCGCCATCGGTCAGGAAGACGACGTGGACGAGGTTCCGTTCATCGGGGTCGAGGGCGAGGGGATCACCGATGAGAGACGCCCACAGCGGTGTCCACAGGACCAGCGTCCAGTCCGCGGCGAAAACGGCCAGCGGGATGTCCCCCAGCCGGGCGATGAGCCGTCGCACGCTGGGGGGAATGTGGATGGAAACGCTGCCGGCGACCGGCGGGAGAAGGCCGGCGAGCGTGTACAGGTAGTCTCGTTCGTACGTATCGAGCTGGAGAGCGCGGGCCAATGCGGCGACCGGCGGGAGAAGGCCGGCGAGCGTGTACAGGTAGTCTCGTTCGTACGTATCGAGCTGGAGAGCGCGGGCCAATGCCGCGACCACCTGCGGTGACGGGCTGTGCGCGCGCCCCTGCTCCAGACGCACGAGATAGTCGACGGACACCGCGGCCAGCGCGGCCAGCTCCTCCCGCCGTAAGCCGTGCGCGCGTCGCCGACCCACGGGGGACAACCCGACGTCAGAGGGCGAGAGCCGGTCGCGCCATGCGCGTAGCGCGCCGCCCAAGGCGTGCGCGGGGGTCATCACACCATCGAAGGCGTGCGCGGACGTCGTCATGCCGTTCATCGTACCATAGTGGCCGAGACATAGCCTGGTACCGACAATCCTGCCGCTAGCGAGGGTACTGGCTGAGGCTCGTGCGCCGGTCCATACTTGTAGTGATGACCAAACGTGACCGCAGAGCCAAAGGATGAGGCCATGAACCCAGGCCAGAGCCTCGCCTACGCGCTTGCAATGATGGTTTGACAGTGTCAACAAGGAGTCGACAATGGTGAGCGCCAAGAGAATGGCTGTCGTGACGGGGGCGTCCTCGGGCATCGGGCTCGCGACCGCCCAGGAGCTCGCGCGCCGCGGATTCCATGTCCTGGCCGGGGTCCGCACGCCACAAGACGCCGAGCGGCTGGCCAGCGCAAACGTCGAGCCAGTGATCGTGGACATTACCGACGAGGAGCAGGTCGCGGCGCTGGCCGAGCGCGCCGCTCACGACCCGCTGGGGCGCCGCCTCGGCGCCCTGGTCAACAATGCTGGCGTCGCGCTCAACGCTCCGGTGGAGGCGATCCCCCTGGCCGAATGGCGTCGCCACTTCGACGTCAACGTCTTCGGGCACGTCGCGGTCGCGCAAGCGCTGCTGCCCGCCCTGATCGCCGGCGGCGACGGACGCCTCGTCAACGTCTCCTCGATCGGCGGACGGGTCGCCTTTCCGACCTACGGCGCCTACGCGGCCGCGAAGTTCGCGCTGGAGGGCTTCAGCGACGCGCTGCGACGCGAGGTTGGCCGCCTCGGTGTCAAGGTCATCGTCATCGAGCCCGGAACGGTCGCCACTCCCATGTGGGGCAAGGGCATAGCGACCATGGACACGCTGGCGGCCGCCATGACCGCCGACCAGCACGCGCGCTACGACGATCTCATCGCCGCCATGCGCAAGCAGGCGCGGGACCAGGAGGGCAGCGGCATTCAACCGCTTCGGGCCGCGACGGTGATCGCCGACGCCATCCAGTCGCGCAAGCCACGCGCACGCTACCTTGTCGGGCGTGACGCGAAGCTCCTGGCGGCCCTGTCGGGCCTGCTGAGCGACCGCACGGTCGACCGCCTCGTCGCCAGGAACCTGGGCGTCTAAAACCTCATAGCTCCTGGATCAACCGGTCGAGCCACTCCACGAGCAAGCCGCGCTCGGCGGACGTGAAGGCGGCCGACGCGTCGGGGAGCAGGGCTTTGAGGGCCACGGCATGGCCGACAGCGGCGCGGCGCGGCCCGGCGTGCGCGGTCGCCTCACTGGGGATCGCATCCGTGGTCACGGCCGCGAGGACCGCCTCGCGCGTCACGTCGGACACGGCAAGGTCGCGGCTCGTGTCCTCGACGGCGATGAGCGTGAGGACGACGCCGACGCCGGCGGCGTGGATCATGCGCGTCGCCTTGTCCATGCCGACGCGCAGCCGGCCGGCCGCGGTCACGCGCCGCACCAGCCCCTCCAGGATGTTGCGCGCCTCGACGGCCGCGGGAGACATGACCCCTGGCCGCGGATCACCATACATGAGCGCATAGAGGGCCGGGTTGGCCAGGCCGAAGTGGTATCCAAGGGTCCTCTCAACACATGGAGGCATGGCTACGAAGCGGGTCAAACGACCGTCACATGCCGCGTCATGCCGCAGCACACCGGCGACGTAGCCCACCAAGATGACGGCCGTCTGGCGGTGACGTCGAGCGCTGCCGCCGCCGCACCGGCGCTTATCGCCGCGTGAGCGCCTACACCCAGCGCCTCGGGGCGTCGCCGGGCTCTCCGGTCGTCCGCGACGCGCCTCCCACGCCGCAGGTTCCCTATCAATGGTAACACCACGTGGTTATCACGTCTTGCGTTACCGTCGATCCTGTGATAAGGTTATCACTGGCACGGTCGCCGGCTGGAACAACGGTACACGCGGGGCAAGTTCGGCGTGCCCGGCGCCGAGCCGATCGCCGGCACGGTCACGCCCGCCCCGGTCTTCGCGCGGGCGAGACAAGACTGAGATAGGAAGATAGGAGAGGGACTATGATCATCGTCACCGGAGCCAATGGCCAGTTCGGTCGGGCGGTCGCGGAGCGGCTGCTCGCACTCATCCCCGCCGCGCAGATCGGCGTGAGCGTCCGCGACCCGGAGAAGGCGCGGGACCTCGAAGGGCGGGGCGTCCGCGTCCGCCGGGGTGATTTCGACGACGCCGCGAGCCTCGCCCACGCCTTCGAGGGGGCGTCGCAGGTCCTCATCGTCTCGGTCAACAGCCACGGCGAGACGGCGGTCCGCCAGCATCGCGCGGCAATCGACGCGGCCAGGGCAGCCGGCGCCCGCCGCATCCTCTACACGAGCCACATGGGCGCGAACCCGGCCTCGTCCTTCGCCCCCATGGTCGACCACGCCGCCACCGAGGAGGCGCTCCGGGACGCGGGCGTCCCGTTCACGGCGCTGCGCAACGGCTTCTACGCGGCAACGGCGGCCTATCTACTCGGCCCCGCCCTCCAGACGGGCGAGCTGGCCGTCCCGGAGGACGGACCGGTGTCCTGGACAACTCCCGCCGATCTGGCCGAGGCGGCGGCGGTCGCCCTGACCGAGGAGAGCTTCGACGGCGTCAGCCCCGACCTCACGGCCTCCGAGGCGGTCGACATGGCCGGCCTCGCCGCGCTCGCCACGGAGCTGGCCGGCCGCCCCATTCGGCGCGTGGTCGTGTCGGCCGCCGACTACACAGCCGGCCTGGTCGCGCACGGCGTCCCCGCGCCGGCGGCCGACATGTTCCTGGGTCTCTTCGCCGCCAGCCGACGCGGCGACTTCGCCCACGTCGACCCGACGCTCGCCCGCCTCCTCGGCCGACCGCCGATGCCCGTGCGGGACGTCCTGAAGGCGGCGATCTCCCCGGCCGGGTGAGGCCCCGGCGCCAGTGGAAGGGAGGGCGTCCGAGGCCCCTTCGGGTTATGATGCCGGCCGATGATGTCGCACCCTCTCCCTCCGCCACCGGCCTGAGCCCTCGGAATCATGGCGCGCGGGCACCGGCGGGGGCGCCCACGCGCCATAAGCCGCCGGCGGAGACACTGCTGGCCGGGGCAGTCCGCCCTTCCACTTTGGGGAGATCGAGTTGCTGACGACCGCGCGGTTCGGCGTCGTCCAGCTGCCCGCACCCGCGCACACCTTGCCGGGCTTGATAAATGAACACCTTTCAGCTATGATGTTGCTGAAAGGTGTTCATTTATCAGGGAGGGATCATGCCGCGCCGCGCCGACCCCCACCGCCGCGCCGCTATCCTCGCCGCCGCGCGCGCCGTCTTCCTCGCCGAGGGGTATGCCGATGTGCGGGTCACCGCGATCGCCGCGCGCGCCGGCGTCGCCGCCGGCACCCTCTACCTCTACTTCGACTCCAAGGAGGCTATCGCGCTCGCCCTCGTCGACGATGTCGTCGCCCGCATGGGGGAGCGCCTGGCTCCCTCTCTCGCGCAGCTCGACACGCCCGACGGGGTCGCGGCGCTCGTGCATGAGGCGCTGGCGTTCGCATCCATGGAGCAGCACATCATGCGCCTGCTGCCCGCCGACATCCTGCTCCGTAAGACGAGCGCCCCGCCCTCCTCTCCGTCGCCCGCACGCGGCCGCTTGCACGAGGCGCTGAGCCGCGCCCTCGCGGAGGGCATGCGCCGGGGCACGATCCGCCCCTACGACCCCGCTGTCCTCGCCGAGGCCGTGGCCGGCCTCGTGACCTGGGCCATCGAGGCCTGCTTCCACCGCGGCGAGGGTGATCCGGCCCGGTACGAGCCGACCGTCGCGCGCTTGCTCCAGATGGCCCTATTGACCGGCCCACAGAAGGAGGGGCAATGACAATGCACACTATCCTTCTTCTTCTGAATCTCCTCGTATCCCTCGCTTCAGCGGTGGCAGCAGTGATTGCTCTTATCCGACCGGCATCTTTCTCTGGCTCGCGTCACGTTGCACGCGGTGAGATATTCTACGTGCGCATGTATGCGGCGCGCTCCATTCCATTCGGGCTAGCAGCCGGAATCCTGCCGTTTTGGTCGGGAGAGCCAGCTGTCGCGTGGGTCCTCTTCACCGCCGCGGTAATCCAAATCGTGGATGTCGTCATTGCGGTGGGGAACAAGGAGCGGGGGATGACGATAGGCGCATCTGTCGGAGCGATCGTGCATTTCCTGTGCGGCATCGCGATCAGGTAAGTCCTTTGGGTCTGTGTTAACCGTCATTCAGACCAACGCGGCGCCGCTGTCGTCGCTGACGTCGTCGAAGCCACCTATCCGCCGTCCGCGACGAGCGTCTCGTCATCCGCCCCGTCCGTATCCGTCGTAGTGGGGTCATCGGGCGAGGCGGCAGAGCGTCGGCGCACGATCAGGGCCTCGTCCGGCCGCCCCTCGCCTGTGAGCGCGTCGGCGCACCGCGGGGCGAAGGGGCAGGCGGCGCAGGTCCGCTCGTGCGGGGCGATGGGCAGCCGGTCGAGCCTCAGCCGGGCGTAGGAGCCATCGCCCAGGACGGCCCGCACCTCGTCGACGCCGGCCCGCACCCCCTTCTCCACCTCGTTGAACCGCGCGCCGTCGAAGCGATGCCGGTGGACGCGGTCCCGCAACAGGTTGACCTCGTACAGGTCGATCATGTCCGCCGTGAGCCCCGGCCAGCGGCCGCTGCGCACCGCCATGTAGGCGTAGAGCAGGAGCTGCGCCTCGTAGCCGCTGTCCTCGTGTTGCGACACCTTCCAATCGACGATGGTCAGCCCGGCGTCGGGCCGCAGCAGGGTCAGGTCGTAGGCGCAGACGACCGTGGCCGCGCCCCAGCGCAAGGTCAGCGCGGTCTCGGCGGCGTGGCCCCGTCCCTCGCGCAACAACTCCAGGAGCGCGGTTTGCCCGGCCAGGTTGGTGAAGCACTGCAGCAAGGCCGCGTCGACGGCGGCGAGCGTGTCGGGGCCAATGTCCTCGCCGCGCTCGTGCTCGATCAGGGCGCAGTAGGCGTCGCCGGCGGCGGCCTTGGACTGGCCGGGCTCGCGGTAGCGGTGAGCCGCCGAGAACTGGAACTGGCGGCGCGCCAGGTCCTGCGCCGCGAGACCCAGCGCCAGCGGCGCCAGCGGACGGCCGGCCCGCAGGTCGGCCAGGCCCTCGGTGGACAGGACCGTGTGTACCAGGCTGCCCTGCCACGAGCGGATGCTGTGCAGCTGGCGCAGCAGATAGGCCTCGCGGCGAAAAGGGTCGCGCGCGTTGTGCGAGGCCACCACCTGCCCGAAGGCCAGTTGCCGCGGGCACCGCTCCAGGGTGCGCTGCGCCGAGTACGACCATCGCATCGCCATCAGGCTGTCTCCGCCCCAAGGGGCTCGACGACGACCAGACGCTCGATGCGCGCCACGTCCCGCGCCTCGATCATGCCCGCGCCCAGGGTCAGCGCGTTGGCCGCGCCACAGGCCACCGCCGTGGCCAGCGCCCTGGCCAGCGATGCCACGTCCATTGTCGCCTCCTGCAATGAGGACGCCACGCCGCTCGACACCGCGTCCCACAAACCGCCGATCAATCCGCCCACGAAAGCATCGCCACAGCCCACGGTGTCCACGGCCTCCTGCCGCGGCGCCCGCGCCAGCCAGGCGCCCTTCTCCGAGGCGAGCACCGCGCCCTCCGCGCCCAGCGTCAGCGCCACCAGGTGTGGTCCGCGTCGCCGCAGCGCCCAGACCGCCCGCCGCGCATCGTCGACGCCGTCGACGCCGTCGACGCCGCGCCCCAGCAACGTCTCGGCCTCGACCTTATTGGGCTTGACCAGCAACGGCGCCTCGGCCAGCGCAGCCTCCAGCGCCGCGCCCTTGCTATCAACCACTGTCTGGATACCGGCTGCGCGCGCCTGCCGCACCAGGCGTGCGTAATAGTCGGCGGCTAGCCCTGGCGGTAACGACCCGGAAAGGACCAATAGCGCAGCCTCTCCGTCGTGCAGCAGATCGTCGAGGTGGGCCTGAAACCGGTCAGCGACCTCCGGCGCCACGGGCGCGCCCGGCTCGTTGACCTCGGTGACACGGCCATGGTCAAGCTCGACGATAGCCGTACAGGCACGCGTATGAGTTGCTATGTGCATAAAGCGCGCGGCAATGCCCTCTCCCTCCAGCCCCTCGGCGATGAACCCTGCCGCCGGGCCGCCGATCAGTCCGGTCGCAATCACAGGGATGCCCAGCCGGCGCAGCGTCCGCGCCACGTTGTTGCCCTTGCCGCCGGGCAGCTTGAGCGCGTCGCGCGCCGTCTCGCTCTCGCCCACATGCAGCGTGCCCACCGTCAGCGTCGTATCCACCGCCGCGTTCAGCGTCACCGTCAGTATCGCCGCAGTCACGTCGCGCCCCATTCGTCCCCGTGATTCGTGCTATCTTGTGTCTGGCATCCGTTATTCAGGATAACGCGCCGCACGTCGCGGCGTGCGACTTGTACGACCATCGATCTAACAAACATAGCTGCACGGAGCGAGAGGGATGGAGAAGCGAAAAGTTGCTGTCGACCTTGACGACCTGGTATCCGTCTTCACGGACACTCCGCTGGACATGACGCACTACCTTGATCTGAAGACCGGCGAGGTGGAGTTGGTGTCCCAGGAGGCGCTCTCCGAGTTGCGCGACATCTACGACGACCTTTCACCCGAGGAACAGGACGACCCGGCCGCGGTCGACGCGGCCATCGAGCGCAGCCAGGTACCGGACTGGCAGAAACCGGAGCTACGCCTGGCCGAGGAGATCGACGGGGACGCCGCCGGCCGCTTCCTCGTCATCCCCCGCCAGGAGACGCACGACTCCTACCAGGACATGGCCGACTTCGTGGAGACGGTCGACGACGAGCGCCTGCGCGAGCGACTGGAGGACGCTATCCAGGGGCGCGGCGCCTTTAGCCGCTTCAAGCGCATCGTCTACGACGGGACCCCGCGCGAGGTTGGCGACCGCTGGCGCGTACTCTGCGCAGAGTACGCGCCAGCGCGTCCTGGAGTGGCTGGACGAGGAAGGCATCGAACCGGTCGCGAAGAGCTAGATGCGCAGCGCCAGCGCGCCACCCAGCACGACGACACCCAGCAGCGAGAAGGCGGTGGGCAAGGCTGCGTCCGCTACGATACCGATGACCGGCCCCATCAAGGCGACGTAGACACTCAACAGCGTATTCACCAACGATAGCACAGTGGCCCGCTGTGCGTCGGGGATATGCCTGTTGAGATAGGCGGAGAATAGCGGCTCCTTGACCGGGATGACGCCCCACTGCGCGCAGAACAACCCGATGGCGAGGACGGGTTGGCCAACCGCGGCCATCAGCAGATAGAGCACGCCCGGAGCCGCCGTGACCGCCAACACGGCGCGACGCGTCCCGACGGCGGCCTCGAGCGCATAGGCATAGCGCTGTCCAATCAGCGCGAGCGCCGAGCCGAGTCCAAGCGATACCCCAAGCCAACTCCCACTCACGCCCGAGCGCAGGAGATAGGGCTGGTAGAGCACCAGTAGGTAGGCAGGAAACGCGCTGGTGAGCAAATAGACCAGCACAACCCGTTGCAGCGAGCGATTGCGCCGGAGCAGGCTCAGCCCCTCGCGCAAAAGAAGCCATGCATCCGGGCGGCGCGTGTCCGCGTCCACCGCCGCGTCCGCTGCTCGGTACGGCTCACGGATGAAGAAGCTGCCGCCGAAGGCGACGATCATGGACAGCACGGTGAGTTGGATGGCGAAGACGATGTGCGCGAGCTTGAGGTCCGCGATCAGGACGCCGCCCGCGAGGTAGGCGATCACGCTGGCGAACTGGACCGCCGCCCCGACCGTTCCTTTGGCCCGCTGCATCGCCGCCGAGCGATCCTCGGCCGGCAAGGACTCGTAGACCAGGGCATCGACGCTGCCCGAGGCGAGCGCGTAGCCGGCCCCGGCGACTACCTGCGCCAACAGGAACACCCCGTAGTCCCGCGCCAGCAGGAACGTACCCTCCCCGAGCACCTGGCAGGCCAGGGCGGCCGAGTAGCTCCAGCGCCGCCCGATGCGGTCCGCCAGGACGCCGGTCGGCACGTCCAGCAGCAGCCCCGTGCCGATCAGGAGCGCCTGCAGCAGGTTGATCTGGGCCAGGCTCAACCCGCGCGCCTGCAGATACGGCGTCAGCGCGGGGATATAAAAATAGAGTTGGGCAAAGAACGCGACGAGCGCCACCGTCCTCGTGGTGGTCCAGGGACGCGACCGCCTGGACGGATGCGTATGGCGGCTGAATGGTCGATGCATGATAGGCAGCAGCCTTTCTTAGTGTGCATGAGCGGTGATGGGGAGCGCCTCATGCTGCTGCTATCGCGTGCGCCCCGTGCGAGGGCCGGACGTAGACCGTCCGCGGGCACAAAAAACCACGAGCCCGTGCGCCCGTGATACATGGCGGTTCGTGGGGGGAGGTGATAAACCGGCGCTCAAGGCTAACCGGGCGCAGAGAGAACAACAGCAAGAGGCGCTACCAAGCACGGCAACGCACGCGTCTGTCCCACGATCGCCCGGACTAACCCGCCACTCGTCCTACCCTCCCTATTATTGTAGGTTCAGTGTAGCAGCCAGCGGCGCGGGACGACAAGAACGCCCCTCGCTATACTGATGGTTGGGATATCGCGCGTAGTGTGTAGCAAACAGGACGAGTAGAAAGAACACCCGTGGCCAGTGAGCGGATCGAGGAACGGCTGAGGCGGCTGCCGGCCAGGCCGGGCTGCTATATCATGCACGACAAGGACGGCAAGGTGCTCTACGTGGGCAAGGCGGCGTCGTTGCGCAGCCGCGTGCCCAACTACTTCCGCTCGCCCGCCGAGCTCTCGCCCAAGATCCGCGCCATGGTCTCGCACGTGGAGGACTTCGAGTACATTGTTGTCGGCAGCGAACTCGAGGCGCTGATCACCGAGAACAGCCTGGTCAAGAGCTACAAGCCCAAGTACAACACCCTGCTGCGCGACGACAAGACCTTCCCCTATATCGTCATCACCGACGAGCCGTTCCCGCGCGTGCTGCGCACGCGCCGCGTGGAGAAGGGCAGGGGCCGCTACTTCGGCCCCTACGCCAACTCCGGCGCGCTCAACGACACGCTCAAGCTGCTCAAGAAGTTGTTCCCCTACCGCTCCTGCGCCCTCAACATCGTGCCCGACCGGTTGCCGCGCGGCCGTCATATCCCCGCGCCCGAGTCGAATGAGACCAATGGGACCGGTCCGCGCCCGCTGCCCTCGCCCTCGCCCGCCAACCACTACCTGGCCCCGTCGCGCGTCGACGGACACGCCGCCGAGACGCATCCGGGCGCCAACGACCGCGCCTGCCTCGACTACTACATCCACCGCTGTGTGGGTCCCTGCATCGGCGCCGCCAACCAGGAGGAGTACGCCGCCGTCATCGCGCAGGTGGTCAACTTCCTGGAGGGCAAGCACGAGCTGGTGCTAGAGGAACTGGAGCGCCAGATGGGCGACGCCGCGGAGGAGTTGAACTTCGAGCGCGCCGGCATCCTGCGCGACCAGATGCGCGCCGTGCAGCGCGTAGCCTCCAAGCAGCACGTGGAGGTGCCGGGCGGCGGCGACCAGGATGTCATCGGTATGGCTCGCTCCGACAGCAATGCGCTGGTGCAGTTGTTGGCTATCCGCAACGGCCGCCTGACGGGGCGCGAAACCTTTACCATGGAGAACGTGGCCGACCGCGACGACGGCGAGGTGCTGGCGGCCTTTGTGCAGCAGTACTACGATGGCGCGGCTTTAGTCCCACCCCAGGTGCTGGTACCGCGGACGGTTCCCGACCACGAGATACTGGAGGCCTGGCTGACGGAGCAGCGCGGCCGGCGGGCCGAGTTGGAGGTCCCGCAACGCGGGGATAAGAAGCGCCTGTTGCAACTTGCCGCCGATAACGCGCGCGAGGCCGTGGAGCAGGAGCAGGTCAAGTGGCTGACCGACACGCAGAAGACGGCCGCCGCACTGACCGAGCTGAAGGAGGCGCTGGGCCTGCCGACGCTGCCGGTGCGCCTGGAGTGCTTCGATATCTCCACCATCCAGGGGACCGCCACGGTGGCCTCGATGGTCGTGTTCGAGAACGGCAGGCCGCGCACCGACGCCTACCGCCGCTTCCGTATCCGCGCGGCCGGCGGTCCCGGCGAGGCCAATGACTTTGCCGCCATGCACGAGGTCATCGCCCGCCGGCTCAAGCGCTCCGGCCGCGCCACGGAGCCCTCACCCCCAGCCCCTCTCCCGACCGCGGGGCAACCCTCACCCCCAGCCCCTCTCCCGACCGCGGGAGAGGGGAGTGATACAGCGGACCTGGCGGATGGCGGCGCGGTACCCGGAGGGTCTGTAAAAAGTCGCTGGGATGACGATGGGAGAGGCAATTCTGGGGGCGCGGGCGTCTCGTCCATCTCCGGTCCAACGCTGGGACGAGCGAGCAGCGCAGCGAGCGCCACACCCCCTCAAGTCGACAACCCACAGACCGTCACGGCGGCCGATACGCCCAATGTGGCGGGCCTCGACGGGGATAGCCCGTCGCCTGTGCTCAACGGCATGGTCGAGGAGGATAGTCTCGGCCTTGCCGACGACGGCGAGCCCGGACTCGACGAGGAGGACGCGCTGCAGACGCTCGAAGGCGTCGAAGTGTATGGACAAGAGGAAGCGGTGGCGGGCACGGACGCGGTCGATGACGAGCGGGTCACGGCCGATGCTGAGCAAGACACGAGCGATGCTGAGCAGGGCACAGCCGGGGCCGAGTGGACGCGGCGGCCTGACCTGATCATCGTGGACGGCGGCAAGGGGCAACTGAACGCGGCTCTGGACGCCCTGCGCGCGCTGGGCATCGACGACCAGCCGGTCGCCGGTCTGGCCAAGCAGAACGAGGAGTTGTTCCTCCCGAACCGGGCCGATCCGGTCATCCTGCCGCGCACCTCGCAAGCCCTGTACATGGTGCAGCGCCTGCGCGACGAGGCGCACCGCTTCGCCATCACTTACCACCGCAATGTACGCGGCAAGCGCGCACTGGTCTCCGACCTAGACAGCATCCAGGGCGTGGGCGGCGCGCGCAAGAAAGCCCTGCTGCGCCGCTTTGGCTCGGTCTCCGAGATTCGCCGCGCCTCCCTCGAAGAGATCGCCGCCGTCCCCGGCATCGGCGCGAAACTGGCCGAGACGATCAAGAGCAGTATCTGAGCGATAAGCTATTAGTAATTAGCCATTAGCTTTGCGCTTAGAGCAACCGGTATGATATCTGCTAATTACTGACGGCTAATCGCTAACGGCCAATAGCTCGAGGAGATTTAATGACCAACTACCTGATCACCGGCGGCGCCGGGTTCCTTGGAATTAACCTGACGCGCTATCTATTGCAGCGCGGGCACCGCGTCACCACGCTGGACATCGCGGACTTCGACTACCCCGACGTGCGCGATCGGGTCAACATCATTAAGGGTGACATCCGCGACCGCGCCACGGTCGATCGGGCCATGGAGGGGCAGGACATCGTGGTACATACCGCAGCGGCGCTGCCCCTCTATGCGCGCAAGGACATCTATACCACGGACGTGCTCGGCACCAAGAACGTCCTGGCCTCGGCCGAGGAGCACGGCGTGGACCGCATGATCCACATCTCCTCGACCGCCGTCTACGGCATCCCCGACCACCATCCCCTGCGCGAGGAGGATAAGCTCAACGGCGTCGGCGACTACGGCAAGGCCAAGATCCTGGCCGAACAGGCTTGCCTCGACGCCCGCGCGCGGGGTCTGTGCGTGCCCATCCTGCGCCCCAAGTCGTTCATCGGACCCGAGCGCCTGGGCGTCTTCGCCCTGTTCTACGACTGGGCCAAGGACGGCAAGGGCTTCCCCATGATCGGCAACGGCCAGAACCGCTACCAGTTGCTCGACGTGGAGGACCTGTGCGACGCCATCTACCTCGCCGCAACGCTGGACAAGGCGGTGGTCAATGACACCTTTAACATCGGCGCGGGCGACTTCACCACCATGAAAGAGGACTACCAGGCGGTGCTGGACGACGCGGGCCAGGGCAAACGCATCAGCACCTTCCCCGCCGCGCCGATGATCCTGACCCTGCGCCTGCTGGAGCTGTTCAACCTCTCGCCGCTGTATAAGTGGGTCTACGAGACGGCCTCCAAGGACTCGTTCGTCTCCATCGAGAAAGCGCAACAACAACTGGGCTACGCGCCCAAGTACTCCAACAAAGACGCCCTGGTGCGCAACTACCGGTGGTACATCGACCACCTGGCCCAATTCGAGAACGCCTCGGGCGTCTCGCACCGCGTGCCCTGGAAGCAGGGCGCCCTCGGCGTGGCCAAGGCATTCTTCTAGCCGGCAGTGGTTAGGCCTGACCTGCGACTGCGGTCGCATGGTAGCGCACGGACACTGCGGTGTCAGGACGAGGGATGGCGGTCTAGTAACAGGGCGTGTACTGGAGCGAAGCGAGACGTTACACGACAGGACGAGTAGTGCGGCCTTCCGGCTCGTTGCGTCAGAGACCGGCGGCTGGATGGCGCGGAGCAAGGAGGCTAGACATGACGATCGAACAGGCCGTGATGGAGAAACTGCGGACGCTCCCACCGGAGCAGCAGGAGAAAGTGCTCGAGTTTGTCGAGACGCTGCAACCTCCGACCGAGCAGCAACCACGGCGGAGCCTCATGGGGCTCTGGGCCGATCTCGATATAGGAATTACGGACGAAGACATAGATGAGGCGCGACGCGAAATGTGGGGTAACTTCCCGCGTGACGACTTCTAACGGCTCTCCACCTCGGCCTGCCCCTCGTCACGCGCGACCATCGCATCCGCGCGTCGTCCATCACAACCATCTGGTAACGGCAGGCTACGACTATCATGCGTTCTTACAGCCCTTGAGTGGTACCGCGCTAGACAGCCGACCGCGAGCAGCCCGCGTTTGCCATGCGACACATGCTTGACCCTTCCCCCGGACCCTAGACGCGGGACCGGAGGTCTGGCCGGGCAGTCGCAGGGCCTATAGGCCTGTTGCTATGATCCTGACGAAATGCTACAACGTCCTGGATAACTACTCGTGGGGTTCGTGCGCGTCCCTTCACCAATTGCGATTGCGATCCTCTTCGGCGAGGTGATCCGAGCGGTTCGCGAAGAGGACATAGCGATGCGCGGCTTCGATCCGCCAGAGGTGGATGCCGGTGTCGCCCGTCACCAGCCGCACATCCGTTTGCATCGGGAGGTTCAGGAAACACTGGTAGAGGCGGGAGATGATGCCGCCGTGGGCCACGATGCCGATGCGCTCGCCCTCCGCTACAGTGCTCGAGAGGCGGGACCAGACCAGCTCGGCGCGCGCCCGGAAGGTGATGTCGCACTCGCCATCGGGCACGGGCTCATGCGGCTTGTAGCCGCCGACGGGAGCGGGATGGCGCGCCGCGGCTTCGGCGTAGGTGAGGCCGGCCAGCGCGCCGTTGTCGAACTCCATGAGGTCGTTGTCGTAGTGCACGGGGACACCAACGTGCCGGGCGAGGATCTCCGCCGTCTCGGCGGCGCGCCGCAACGGGCTGGCATATAGGGCGCTCGGCGGGAGCTGGGCGGCGATCCAATCCGCCGCGCGATGGGCCTGGGCACGGCCGCGGTCGGTCAGCGGCGCGTCGTAGCGGCCTTCATGCCGGCCCTCGTGGCCCGCTGCCGAATCGCCGTGGCGGAGCACCACGAACTCAATCATGCGCACCCTCACTCCCCGGCCCCCACACCGGGGCGCGGCGGGGGCAGGCAAGGGCGGGCGCCATGTCCCAGCGCCGCAGGTAGACCCGCGCCTCGGTGGCGTCCCACCACCCTTCGCCCGGGTCGAGGCGCGGGTAGCAGGCGCGCAGTTCCGCCGCCATGGTCGCGTCCAACTCGTCGAGGTCCGGGTGCGCCACCGTGGCGCGGAGGGCGTCGTCGAGGGCCACCACCTTGTGGTCGCCGTCGCTACGGTAGAAGATGCCGCAGGTATGGGCCAGCATGCGGTCACCCGGGCGCGGGGATTGCTGCGTGAGCAGGATGACGTCGCAGTGGCGGCCAGGGGGATGGCCGAGACCGTCGACCCAACCGTAGGCGCCGCTGAATCCGCGGTCGTAGAAGAGGGAGACGGACCGCGTTTCGCGGAAGGCGCCATCCTCCGGGCGATAGTCGAAGGGATAGCGCGCACCGGGCGGCTGCTCCACCACCGCCCAGAGCAGGGCGGGAAAGTCGAGGGCGTGTGTCGTGCTGTCCATTTAAGTGCTAGTTATCCGGGACAATGTCGCTTTCCGTCAGAATCTTAGCGGCGGGCCTCTACGCTACGGGCGCGTGTGGCCGTCGCCGCGCACCAGCCACTTGTAGGTGGTCAGCGCCTCCAGGCCCATGGGGCCGCGCGCGTGCAGCTTCTGCGTGCTGATGCCGATCTCGGCGCCCAGGCCGAACTCGCCGCCATCGGTGAACTGCGTCGAGGCGTTGACGTAGACCGCGGCGGCGTCGACCTCGTCCTCGAAGCGCTGCGCCGCGCCAAGGTCGCGCGTGATGATGGCCTCGGAGTGGCCCGAGCCATGCGCGGCGATGTGCTCCAGCGCTTCGTCCAGCCCGTCGACCACGCGCACCGCCGCGATGGGCGCCAGAAACTCCGTGCCCCAGTCCTCCTCCTCGGCCCGCCGTACATCGCTGTGGTGAGGCAGCAGCGAGAGGGCGCGCGCGTCGCCCCGCAGCTGCACGCCGCTGGCCGCCCAACGGTCGCCCAGCATGGGCAGGAAGGTCGGCGCGATAGCCTGGTGGACGAGCACGGTGTCGAGCGTGTTGCAGATGCTGAAGCGGCGCGTCTTGGCGTTGTCCACCACGGCCAGCGCCATCGCAGGGTCGGCCGCGGCGTCCACGTAGGTGTGGCAGACGCCGGCGCCGGTCTCCACCACCGGCACCTGGGCATGCTCGACCACGTGGCGGATGAGGGCGGCGCCGCCACGCGGGAAGACCGCGTCGACGAGGCCGCGCAGTTGTAACAGGCGCGTCACCGACGCGCGCGATGGGTCACGCACCAGGTAGACCGCGGCGCGGGGCAAGCCCACCGCGTCGAGGCCGTCGTACAACGCGGCAAGCAGCACCGCGTTAGTGGCGATGATATCGGAGCCGCCGCGCAGCAGCACGGCGTTGCCGGACATCAAAGCCAGACCAACGGCGTCGACGGTGACGTTGGGGCGCGCCTCGTAGATCATGCCCAGCACGCCCAGCGGCGCGCTACGCCGCTGCAGGCGCAGCCCGTTGGGCAACGTGCGTCCTTCCAACACGCGCCCTAGCGGATCGGGCAGGCTGGCCACGGCGCGGAGCGCGGCCACGATTGCGGCGAGGCGGGGCTCGTCGAGCGTCATGCGGTCCAGCGTGGCGTCGGTGACGCCGCGCGCCCGCGCCGCGGACATATCCCGCGCGTTGGCCGCGAACACGTTGGACATAGCCGGGGGCTGCTCCAGGGCCATGGCCATCGCCTCGATGGCCGCGCTCCGCTCGGCGCCGCTCAGGCGCGCCAGCGCGCGCGCCGCCCCACGCGCCGCCCGCGCCGCCCCGACCAGATCATCCTCGTCCGGCGGCGCGACTGGCGCATGCAGGGCGTCCAGGGGCGCCAAGACCGGACTTGCATCGGCGCTATCGCCTTCCTGGTACGTCTGAAGCTGCGTCTGCATCGTGTTTCATTCCTTCGGAAGTGTCCCCAGCCACCCCGGCCACCGGCAGGCATATCAACACCTGCTCTCCATGTAGCGTAACAGACGACCGGCGCCCGCACATATCCCGTCCATGTTCTTGAATTGGCCCTTGTGGCGTTGGATGCGAGCATTCATCAGTCAACTGTCGTCAACCTTGAGCATCTCGGCCACTTCTTGCACCGATAAGCTGTCGGCTCGGATTGCCGCGTAAAGGACGGCCGTCCGGGCGATCGGGTCGTTAGCCTCATCCCGTTCGAACGCCCTGAGGTCGAAGCCGCCGCTCTCCAGCGCCTCGATCTCCGCCGGGGCCAACTCGCGCCGTGGATCCGGCAACACCGGCGTTGGCGTCATCTCGTCCAACGTCTTAAGGAGCAATTCTTCCAGGCTCCGGGGGACATGCGTACCCCGTATCGGCGCAGCGCCTCCTCTGTAATCGCCACGCTATCCTCCCACGCCTCTATCACCACCTTGTTAACGACCTTTAACGACGTTATATCACAGCGGGTTGAAGCGCGCTGACCAAGGCGTCAACCGCACACGTGGTCAAGCACCCGATGAGCGAGATCGTCGGCATCTTCTCAACAGGCGAGCGGCGCACGCACGCGGTCGATGCGATGAGCGCGCGGAGTAATCCTGATGGGCGCCCGCGGCGTCACGGCGCGGTGCGCGCGTCGAACATGCTGACGGTTCCGGTGCGCCCCTTGCGCAGCAGGCGCGCTTCGTAGGCAAACGACCGGGCAACGCAGTCGATCTGGGCAAAGAGGCCGCGGCGACAGTCCGGGATGTAGTAGTTCGGGTTGCCGTCGCTCACGTCGTTGCTGCTCACGAATACGCGGTCCGTGCGCGCGTCGACCACCACGGCGCCCGGCCCGTCGACGACGCGCCAGGTCCCGCGCAGGCGCCCGTCGCGCGCGTCAAGCACGCTGACCGTGGCGCCCCCACCATTGGCCACGAAGACGCGGCCATGCTGCTGGTCGATGGTCGCGCCGCTGGGCTGGTAGCCGACCATCGTGGTCCTCAGGACCGCGCCGTTGCGCGCGTCGAGCACGCTGACCGTCCCGACGTCGCCCTGGTTGTTGCCCTCGTTGAGCGCGAAGACGCGCCCGGTCCCCTCGTCGGCGACGAGGGTGTTCGGGTTCTGCCCCACGGGCGCCGTCCGTAGTACATGACCCGTACGCCCGTCGAGCGTGCTGACCGTACTGCGCATGAGACAATACTGCATCCGCGCCGTGCAGACCGCCCGGCCAGAGTCCCCCACGAAGACGCGATCGCGCCGCTCGTCCACGGCCACCGCCAGCGGGGCAAGCCCCACGGTCGTCGTCCATAGCGTGTGGCCGTCGCGTGTATCAAGCGCCACGGCGCGGCCGGCCGAGCGATTGGTGACGCCGATGGCCACGAGGCGTCCGTGGCGTTCGTCGACGACCAGGGCGCGCGGGACGAAGCCGAGGCCGATCGTCTTCAAGGGGCGCGCGGTCGCCTCATTGAGGATCTGCAGGCGACTGGTTGGTATGCCCGAGGCGCCTCCGTTCGGCAGATCGAGGTAGACGCGTCCGGCCACGCGGTCGATGGCCAGCACGGAGGACGGTCCGGCGAGGCCAATCCTGCGTATCTCTCGCCCTGTATGCGTGTCGAGGACGCTCACGCTATCGCCCATGCGCCGCCACGGCGCCGACCCGTTGAGAACGAACGCGCGGGCGCGCCGCTCGTCCACCACCATCGCGTGGGGAAACATCCCGACGGGCGTCGTGTTCACGATCGTCCCGCTCGCGGCGTCCAGCACGCTGATCGTACCCGGCCCGCTGCCGTCGTTATAGTTGACGGCGAACACGCGGCCGGCGCCCCCGTCGACCGCGAGGACCATGGGACTGCGCCCGACGGTGACGACGCGCGCCGCGTCCGTGCGGGGCTCAGCCAGGACCGCCGACCCTCCGGCGACCGCCGCGACCAGCGCAACGCCCAGGACAACCGCTCCACGTATTCTCATGCTCACCCTCCCCAATAACCAGGCGCTGGCCGGCCACAACGCCAACGCGGCAATCCCGCACACCATCAGGCCCGGCGCCATCATCAAGAGCCCCCCTATAACGCTTGCCGGCAGCGTGGGGTCCGGGAATACGGCGTGCGCCAGCCGGCGCAGCCCGTCGTAGTCGATGACGAGATTATCGGTGTGACGCGACACGGACACAATGGCCGTTAGCAGGGCATCGGCGCCGAGCCATGCGCCGCCGAGCGCGCCGAGCGCGAGCGGCACGGCCAGCGCGCGTAGCGGCAACGGCACGCCCCGCCGCGCCCGCCGGATCGAGCGCGCCAGGTGGGCCGCGTCGCCATATCGCCGCAACGCCTCGCGCTCTGCCTCCTCGGCCGAAGCGCCCCGCGCCCGCAGGTACGCTGCGAGGTCCCCCAGGTTCCCGCGCACCTCGGCGATGACCGCCCGCGTCTCCTCGGGTCCCAGCCCCAGGCCGAGGCGTCGCTCCAGCGCCTCCAGATAGGCCTCCATCAGCGGCCCCCCACGTTTGTGGAGGGGACGCGATGGGGGATCAGCCGCCGAAGCTGAACGCCCAGCCCCGCTACTCGCCAGATAAGCCGGGCGCGGCGACGCGCGCGGCGACCGCGCGCGCTCAGCGCATAGGCGCGCCGCGGACCCTGCGGCCCCGCACGCCAGCGCGCGTCCAGCGCCCCTTCGACCTCCAGACGGTGCAGCGCCGGCAGCAGCGCCCCGTCCGTCGGGCCGGGAGCGCCCATGCCGCGGGCAATATCCTCCGCGCGGCGCGCCAGGGTGAAGGCATCCATCTCGCGCTCGGCGAGCAAGGCCAGGACCAGACCGCGCGGATCGCGGCGCCGCGCCAGCGCGCGCAACTCGGCGCGTGGGCGTACCGCGGCCGGGACCGTCGCGGCCGGTTGGGCCAGGGCGGCCTGCACCCGCGGCCACAGCGAGGGCGGCGGCCACACCTCCCCAACCTCGTCGCGCAGCGCCGCGCGCAACCCCTCTTCCAGAGCCGTCTCATCTCTCATCATGGTCGATGCCCCCATGGTCCGCCACCATCTCCATCCCTGCATCCCCCTCCACGACGCAGGCGCCACGCTCACGCAGGCGGCGCAGGGCCTGATGCAGCGTCGCGCGCACCGTGCCGGGCCGGCAGCCGAGCGCCGTCGCGATCTCCTCCAGCGAGCAATCACCGTAATAGCGCAGCACCACCATGGCCCGCTGCCGCGGCGCCAGCACCGCCACGGCCACCTGTAGCCGCCGCCGCTCGTCCGCCGCCTCCAGCGTCACGTCCGGCCCGGCCACCGCGTCCCGCCGCTCCAGGGCATCACGCTGAGACGGCGACAGGGTCTCCAGGGGGACGTCGCGCGCGCGGCGTTGATCGTTCAAGCTGAGGTTGGCCGCCACGCGCCCGAGCCAGGAGCGCAGCGGGGCCGGAGCGAGCGCCGGCAGGCGTTGGGCCAGGATCAAGAACGTTTCCTGGGCCACGTCTTCCGCGCGCCGCATCGCGCACGATCAGAAAGCTCGTGCGATAGACGTGGGTCGCGTGCAACTCGAACAAGACGGTGAACGCCTGGGCGTCACCCCGCTGATAGGCCCTGATCGCCGCCGCTTCGTCCACAACCATCCCTTCGCGCTAGCCATGTCGTCCAGCCTCTACTATCTAACACACATCATGGCGGCGATATGTTTAGTCGTGGCGCCGGCGCGAGGGATGGTATCTACGTCCTCATGGGCGGGCCGACCTGACCGGCCTCGACCCAGGCGTAGCAGGCGTAGTTCGTGGATGAGCGGTCACTGAGAGCGGCGGATGAGTGGGGTACAGGAATACACCGCAAGCGTCCGCTGGCAGTAGTTGGGCGCTGCTAGCGGGGCCGTTTGACGAGGGTACGCTTGAGGGGGGCGATACGCTGTTGCGCCCGTCGCCGCAACGCGCGTGCCCGCCGCGACCAGCCGTGCAGGGCCGCGCGCGCCCGCTGCTGTGGCGACACGCCGATGGCCACATGCGCCAGGTGGTCGCCTTTGACGCCGTGGCGCGGGAACCCCTGCCCGCGCAGACGGATCGTCGCGCCATCCCCCGTGTGGGGCGGCACCGTCAGTTCCACGCGCCCGTAGAGCGTCTTCACGATGGCCTTCGTGCCCCGCCGCGCCTGATCGGCCGTGATTGTCACCCTCGAATGGACATCGTCGCCCTCGCGCTTGAATGCGCGGCTTGGACGGACATGCGCGACGAGATAGAGGTCGCCCGACGGGCCTCCGTGCAGGCCGGGATGCCCCTGGCCGCGCAGGCGGATGCGTTGCCCGTCCGCGACGCCCGCGGGAATGGTCACCTGCAAGGTGTGCGTCGCGCGGACCGAGCCAGCGCCATGGCAGGTGGGGCAGGACGAGGTGAGCACATAGCCGGTCCCGGTGCAGTGGTGACACAGGCGCGGCGGGCCGTTGCGCTCCGAGGGCAGCCATTGCGTTCCTTTGCACGCGTCGCAGGTGTCCAGGTGGGGACCGCCGCGCTCCCCGAGGCCGTGGCAGGCAGGGCACGTCTCCTCCCGTTCCACCGTCACCGTGCGCCGCGTCCCGCGCGCCGCCTCCTCCAGGGTGATGGTGACCGTCTCGACGATGTCCTGGGCATCCTGCCGCCCCGCGCCTGGAGCGGGGGCGCGCTGACTCCCGGCGGAGAAGGCCTGTTGCGCTGTCGAGCCAGCCCCTGGCGGCGTCGCGCCAGCTCCCGGCGTGCGACCCGACCCCGATGATGTGGAATCGCCGCGCATAGAGGCAAGGATGTCGTCGAGGTCGGACATGTACGAGGAGAACATATCGTTGGCGCTGGTCGTCCCACCACCGGATGATGGAGGCGGCGTTTGAGTGCGGGGGCGCCCCGTTGTCCCCGACGCCGGACCGTACGTCGCGCCGTGCGGAGGAGTGCCCGCAGTGAAGGATGGCGATTGCGGTCGCGCCCTCGTAACGTCGTAGGCCCGCCGCTTCTGGGGATCGGAGAGGATGTCGTAGGCCTCGTGGACGAGCTTGAAGCGAACGGCCGCGTCGGGCGCGGCGCTGACGTCCGGGTGGCAGCGACGCGCCTGCTGCCGGAAGCCATGCTTGATCTCGTCGAGCGTCGCGCTCGCCGTGACCCCCAGCACCTCGTAGTAGTCCTGCTCTTGCGCCGCCACCTACAGTCTCCCTATCGCCCTACTCTGCATGGGCGAAGCTATGGGCGAAGCTTTCGAGCGTGGCAGGCTGGACAATGTCCCGTACCTCGATGGGTTGTCCTGGCTCCGCACGGAGGATCACGATGACGTCGGGCGCGGCGCGCAGGAAATAGAGCGGAGGCGGTCCCCCGCGCTTCGTCACGTCCAATCCCGGCGCATCCACGCCCTCGCGCTCGACCCGCCCCAGTACATCGAGAACACGTTGCTTTTCGTCCTCTTCTAGTTGGTCAAATGCGATTGCGGCGCGGTTGAACGTCGTATAGAGTTGACTCCGCGCATCCACCCCTGGCTGCCTGATCGGCTGTTCCATCTTTCTTTTCACCTGTACACCGTCATCAGCATTTTGTTACAAGGATACCCCATCGCTCTATCTGCTGCTGCTGACAGGGTTGCAGGGTTGTGACGCGGTGACGTGGTATGCCGTTCCCTCTGGTATGCCGTTCCCTCTGGTATGCCGTTCCCTCTGGTATGCCGTTCCCTCTGGTATGCCGTTCCCTCTATACTAGGGACGTGCGACGGAGCATTCTGGACGACGGAGCGGGACGGGGAGGTTATTGGGAGATGGTGACGCGCGAGATCGACCGGGCGGCGTTGCGCGAGCGGGCGGAGGAGCATCTGCGAGCCCTGGCTGGGGAGCGGGCCCGGCTGCGCGACGACCAATGGACCGCCATCAAGGCCATCGTAGCCGACCGCCGCCGCGCCCTGGTCGTGCAGCGCACCGGCTGGGGCAAGTCGGCCGTCTACTTCGTGGCCACGGCGCTGCTGCGCGCCGCCGGGTCCGGCCCGACCGTGATCATCTCGCCGCTGCTGGCCCTGATGCGCAACCAGATCGCCGCTGCCGAGCGCGCCGGCATCCACGCCGCCACGATCAATTCGACCAATATGGAGGAGTGGACGGAAACGTACGCGCGGGTCAACCGCGGCGAGATTGACGTGCTGCTGCTGTCCCCCGAACGACTCAATAACCCCGACTTCCGCGACCATGTCCTGCCGCGCCTGGCCGCTACCTGCGGCCTGCTGGTGGTCGACGAGGCGCACTGCATCTCGGACTGGGGGCACGACTTCCGCCCCGACTTCCGCCGGCTGCGCACGCTGCTGGCCGAACTGGCCGCCCCGATCCCCGTGCTTGCCACCACGGCCACGGCCAATAGCCGCGTCGTCGACGACGTGGCCGAGGTGCTTGGGCTGGGCCAGGAGGACGAGGACGTGCTGGTGCTGCGCGGCGACCTCGACCGCGCGTCCCTGTATCTGGCCGTGTTGGTGTTGCCGAGCCAGGCGGAACGCCTCGCCTGGCTCGCCGACCACCTGCGCGACCTGCCGGGGTCCGGCATCATCTACACCCTCACCGTCGCCGCCTCCCAGGAGGTGGCCGCCTATCTGCGCGCGCAGGGCTACGCGGTGGCCGCCTACTCGGGACAGACCGAGCAGGCGGAGCGGATCGCCGCCGAAGACGACCTGATCGCCAACCGGGTCAAGGCGCTCGTCGCCACCAGCGCGCTGGGCATGGGCTTCGACAAGCCCGACCTCGGCTTCGTGATCCACCTCGGCGCGCCATCCTCGCCCATCGCCTACTACCAGCAGGTCGGGCGCGCCGGGCGCGCCGGGCGCGGCGTGGAGCGGGCCGAGGTCATCCTGCTGCCCGGCCAGGAGGACCAGGCGGTGTGGGACTACTTCGCCTCGGTCGGCTTCCCCCGCGAGGAGCAGGTGCGCGCCGCGCTCGACGCGCTGAAGGCGGAGGCCAGGCCGCTGAGCACCGTGGCGCTGGAGCCGCGAGTCGACCTGTCGCGCTCGCGGCTGGAGGCGATGCTGAAGGTGCTGGACGTCGACGGGGCGGTGCGCCGCGTGCGCTCCGGTTGGGAGGTGACGGGACAGCCCTGGCGCTACGACGCCGAGCGCTACGCCAAGGTCGCGGCGGTGCGCCTCGCCGAGCAGCAGGCCATGCGCGACTACATCGCCACCCGCGGCTGCCGCATGCGGTTCCTGCGCGAGCAACTGGACGATCCGCATGCCGCGCCCTGCGGCCGCTGCGACAACTGCGGCGGCGTCTCCCTCCCGACCGAGGTCAGCGACGTGGCCGTGGATGAGGCGCGGGACCAGCTGGGCCGGCCCGGCGTGGTGGTCGAGCCGCGACGGCAGTGGCCCGCCGCGATGAAGACGCTGGGTGTGCCTCTCTCGGGACATATCCCGGCCGAGCGCATGGCCGCACCCGGCCGCGCTATCGCCCGTTTCACCGACCTTGGCTACGGCCCGCGCCTACGCGCGTTGTGCGCGCCCGGCCAGCCCGACGCGGATGTGCCTGCCGACCTGATGACGGCCACGGTCAAAGTGCTTGCCGCGTGGGACTGGGGAGAGCGGCCCGCCGCGGTCGTCTCCGTGGGTTCCCACACCCATCCCCAACTCGTGCAGAGCCTCGCCTCGGGGATCGCCAGGATCGGACGGCTGCCCTACCTTGGCGGCGTCGAGCACAGGGGGGCGTCGAGCGGCGGCCGCTCCAACAGCGCGCAGAGGCTGCGCGCCATCTACGGCGCTTATCGCCTACCTGATGAGATAAGCGCGGCGCTGCCGGGGCTGGCCGGCAAGCCAATTCTGCTGGTCGACGACCGCACCGATACCGGCTGGACGCTGACCGTCGTAACCCAACTGCTACGCGAGGCCGGGGCCGGCCCGGTCCTCCCCTTCGTGCTCGCCGTGGAGGCGTGACAGGCCGGGGCCGCGCACAGCGCATACGCACCCTCCTCTGCTTACAAAAGGGCGTCGTATACTGCACCTATGAGCAACGCGATCCCAACCGATCACCGCATCATGGACGCGGCCGAGCGCCTGATGCAGGTGCGTGGCTACAACGCCTTCAGCTACGCCGACATCGCGGAGGAGGTGGGGGTACGCACCGCGACGATCCACTACCATTTCCCGAGCAAGGGCCTGCTGGCGCGCGACGTCGTGGCCCGCTACCGGGCCGACACCCGCGCCAGGCTGGCGGCGATCGACCGCGAGACCAGCGGGCCGCGCCGCAAGCTGGAGCGGTACGTGGCCCTCTATGGCGCGATCATGCGCCAGGGGCCGCGCATCTGCCTGTGCGCCCTCCTGGCGGCCGAGCTGCCAACCTTGCCCGCGGGGGTGGACGCCGAGGTGCGCGGCTACTACGCCGACCATGAGGCCTGGCTGAGCCGCGTGCTGGAGGATGGCGTCGCGGCCGGCGCGCTGCGGATCGCCGACGCGCCCACGATAACGGCACAGATATTGCTTTCGGGGATCGACGGGGCGATGTTGGTCGCCCGCGCGCACGGCGACGCCGGGCAATTCGACGTCATCGCCTCCCGCCTCCTTCACGCCATCGCCCCCTCCGCGTAAGTTCGTGTTTTGGAGACGCTCTATCTACTACTAGATATAAGTCGGAAAAGGAGACACACATCATGGCTGCCATCCGCCGCGCAACCGTTACCTGGGAGGGCGACCTCGCCCATGGCAAGGGACTGGTGGACGCCGACACGAGCAAGGCTTTCACCAGCTTGCCTGTCACCTGGGCTTCGCGCATCGAGCGCGCCGATGGGCGTACCAGCCCCGAGGAGTTGCTCGCCGCCGCCCACGCCAGTTGCTATTCCATGGCCCTCTCGCACATCCTCGGCCAGAGTAAGACGCCGCCGCAACGCCTTCACGTGGAGGCGGTCGTCACCTTTGAGCAGGCCGGTGAGGGCTTCCGCGTCGCCTCCAGTGCGCTGAGCGTGCGCGGGACCGTGCCCGGCGTCGACGCCGCTGGCTTCCAGCAGGCGGCCGAGGCGGCCAAGGAGAACTGTCCCATCTCGCTGGCCCTGCGCGGCAACGTCGCGCTGAGCGTCGAGGCCACGCTGGACGGCTAAAGCCTCGGCCGCGAGCGACGTGCCCATCGCTCTCTCGGGCGTCAGCGACCCGCGCACCTGGGGCCTGTCGGGCTGGGCATCCGACGCCATCCCCCACCTCGTGTACGAGCTGGTCACGGTCGCGGCCTACGACACGATCGGCGACTAGTGCGGTCTGAGGCAGGATTGTTCCACTTGCGGGGCCTGCGACTGCGGTCGCATGGCAAACCACCGGCCGACTGCGGTCGGGTGTGGGATGCGCTGAAAAGGTCCCGATCTGATTCAGCACCGGGCTGTGACAGGCGTTGGCGCGGCCGGCGCGCCTTATAAATAGCAAGTCCCTATCACGTTCCGTATCTACACAGCATATGAAGGATGGATGAAGGAGACACGATGAAAGCCGTCGTCTACAAAGAGCCGTGCCAGGTCGCCGTGGAGAACGTCGACGATCCGCGCATCGAAGCGCCCGGCGACGCTGTCGTCTGGATCACTTCGGCCGCGATCTGCGGCAGCGACCTGCACATGTACGAGGGGCGCACCGGCGCGCAGCCGGGCACCGTATTCGGGCACGAGAACATGGGCGTCGTGGAAGAGGTTGGCCCCGGCGTGACCAGCGTCAAGGTGGGCGACCGCGTGGTGCTGCCCTTCAACATCGGCTGCGGCTTCTGCTTCAACTGCCTGCGCGGCTTCACCAGCGCCTGCCTGACCGTCAACGCTGCGGCCCCGCACGCCGCGTACGGCTACGCGGACATGGGCCCCTTCAAGGGGGGGCAGGCGCAGTACCTGCGCGTGCCCTACGCCGACTTCAACGCGCTCAAACTGCCCGGCGCGCCGGGCGACCAGTGGGAGGACGACTTCGTCACGCTGGCCGACATCTGGCCGACGGGCCACCACGGTGTAGAGTTAGCCGGCGTGCGCGAGGGCGAAACGCTCGCCGACACGCCACCACAACTCGGAGACATAGACGTTTCCCGCGTCATCGATCGCCATATTCGTCGGCCGCTGCACGTCCGTCCACTGCCCCAGGAACCGGCCATCGGGACGAAAAATCTGGATGCGGTCAGTCTCACGATCGGCCACGAACACGCGCCCGTCGGCGGCAAACGCGAGGACATGAGACCGGCGTGATGTTGAAAGGGGCCAAAAATGCCTCTCAGAGCCTCTCGATGCTATTACGAAGATGAACTACTATGTAGCCACAATCCGATCGTGCGTGATGAGGCGCATCGGCTCGAATCGCGCCTGCGCGACCAGAGCGCGGTCGAAAGGGTCGCGGTGGTGGTCGGGCAGGCGCGCCACTTCGGCGACGTGATCGAGCGTGAATGGCAATGGGGTGAAACCACTCGCTAAGCATGTGCTCAGAAATCTGGCACAGTTTTGTTAGGCGTGATTCGCCTGAGAAACTGTGCCGAACTTATGGTCAGGTGCTTAGCGTTGCCGCACACACCTCGTCGACATCAGCTGGTAGCTTGCCGAGGCGCGCTTTGATCCCGACCTCCCACAAGCTTATTGCGCTGATGGATATCTCGTTAGCCGGATCGATCATCAACTCGTCGGCCCTCGTGGGCAAGGCTGGATCGTTGGTCAGCCACCACAGGAGGATGTGCGTGTCCAAAAGCAGGCGCATCACGCACGGCCCTCGAACAGGTCGCGGATATCCTCCGGGAGTGGCGCATCGAAATCGTCGGGTACTTTGAACTTTCCCTCGAGCAGCCCGAGCAGCCCGAGCAGCCCGCGTCGGCGGGGCGTACGGGCGCTATCGACCGCGACCAGGCGTGCGACTGGTCTGCCCGCCTTCACCTTCTCGAGGCATACCCGAATATTGTCAACAGTTGACGATGATGATGAGCCTGTGATAGCATGAGGCTTCACAGAGATGCGCCGGCAACATGCCCTCACTCTTACTTGGCCGCGCCTGTCGCGTGGCCGGTCCGCGCACGCCAGCCGCGATGGCAATGGCGCCGAGGACGGCGCCTGGCAGACTGGCGATCTCAGGTTGGTCGACGCCGTGGGCCACGCCGCACGTGATCGGACAGGGAGCCGCGTAACGGGTATACTGTCTACAGTTTCTGAACGGCCGTAGAAAATATTTCTGGCCGCGACAGGGCCAGGGATAGGGGACAATGAACGCGCCAAGTATCGAGGTTGTAAAGCCGGAAGCGCTGTGGCAGAGGGTCGTTGAGGCCATGCGCCGCGCCATCGTCATCGGCGAGTTAGCGCCCGGCGTGCATCTCAAAGAACCTGCCCTGGCGGAGATGTTCGGCGTGAGCCGGCTCCCCATCCGCGAAGCCATCGCCCAGTTGGTGCGCGAGGGCCTGGTGCGCATCGAGCCGCGGCGGGGTGCCTTTGTGGTAGGCGTGACCGAGCAGGACATTCACGATATGTACGACTGCCGGCTGCTGCTGGAGTCCTATGCCATCGAGCGGACGGCGAGACGTATCGACGCGGCGGGTCTGGACGCCCTCAACGCGCTGATCGACCAGATGGAGGCGGGACTGGCCGCCGGGTCGGTCGGGGTGGTGTCGTCCTGCGACATGGCGTTCCACCGCCTGCTGATCAGCCTGTCCGGCAACCGGGCCCTGTCGACCGCGTGGGAGCCCCTGTCGCCCTTGATCGAAACGGCCCTGGCGATCGCCGACACCACCGTGGAGGACTTGCCCGCGGCGGTCCACGGCCACCTTGGGATCGTTGATGCGCTGGAGCAACGCGATAGCGCCGCCGCGGTGCAGCGGCTGCTCGACCACCTGCCAGGCGGCGAAAAGCTCGTCCACGAGGCCATCAGGCGGGTGCGCGAACAGCGGGTGGATGCGCTTGGCGCATGACGCGCTCCGGGGCGACGCTCGACGACGGCCGGGAGAGAGGGGCGGAGCCGGGATGAGAGGCGCCGTCGCGGAGGATGCGGCGATCAGGCCAAGGAAGGAGAACGGCACGAGATGGTAAGCGCACCGAGCGCCCCTTTGTCCCACACGGAGTTGCTCTCCCTATATCGTCACATGCTCCAGATTCGCAGGACGGAAGAGCAACTGGTGCGCGCGCACCAGAAGGGACTGATCCCAGGAGCCTGTCACACCTACATCGGCCAGGAAGCGGTCGCCACCGGCGTGTGCGCGCAGTTGCGCGTCGACGACGTGGTCTATAGTACCCATCGCGGGCACGGGCACGCGCTGGCCAAGGGGGTCACGCCGCGCCAACTGATTGCCGAGTTGCTGGGGCGCGCCACGGGCGTCTCGTCCGGCCGCGGGGGCAGCATGCACCTCTTCGCGCCCGAGGTCGGCTTGATGGGTACCAGCGGCATCGTCGGCCCGAGCATCCTGATGGCAACCGGGTCCGGCTACACCTTTCGCTTGCTGGGGACCGACCGCGTCAGCGTCGCCTTTTTCGGCGACGGGGCCGTCAATAATGGCGCCTTCCATGAGGGCATCAACATGGCGGCCATCTGGGATCTGCCGGTGATCTTCGTGTGCGAGAACAACCTGTATGCTACCGAGGTCCCGTTCGCGACGGTGGCGCGCAACACGAGCGTGGCGGACCGTCACACCGCGTATGGGCTGCCCGGCGTCGCCGTGGACGGCAACGACGTGCTGGCCGTCTATCAGGCGGCGCAAGAGGCCGTGCGTCGCGCGCGCGCGGGCGACGGGCCGACGCTCCTGGAGTGCCGCACGTATCGCACGCGCAGCCACGGCGAAGGCATGCGCGACGTGGGCTACCGCACCACGGACGAAGTGGACGAATGGAAGGCCCGCAGCCCCTTGACGCGCTTCGCGCAGCACCTGCGAGCCGAGGGGGCGGTGCGCGACGAGGATCTGGCGCGCGTCGAGGCGGAGGTGGAGGCCGAGGTCGAGGAAGCCTTTGAGTTCGCCGTCAACAGCCCGTGGCCCGATCCGGCGACCGTGCTCGACCACGTGTACAGCGGCCAGTAACCGGGAGGGGGCAAGGATGCGCGAACTGACGTTTACCGCGGCGGCGCGCGAGGGCCTCGCCGAAGAGATGGCGCGCGACCCCGCGGTGTTCGTGATGGGCGAGGGGATCGGCGAGCGGGGCGGGAACTGGGCCACGACCACGGGCCTCTACGAGCTCTACGGACCGTGGCGCCTGCGCGATACGCCCATCTCCGAGCGCGGGTTCACCGGGCTCTGCACCGGAGCGGCTCTGGTGGGAGGCCGGCCCGTCGTCGACTTCATGTTCCTGGACTTCCTGCTCGACGCGATGGGCGAGATCATCAACCAGACGTCCAAGATGCAGTACATGAGCGCCGGCCGGCTAAAGATGCCCCTGGTCTTTCGCGGCAGCATCGGCATCGGATTCGCGTCGGCCACGCATCATTCGGGCAACTATTATCCGCTGCTGGGGCGCGTTCCCGGGCTGCGGGTGGTGGTGCCGACGACGCCCTATGACGCCAAGGGGTTGCTGAAAACCGCCATCCGCTCGGACGATCCGGTGTTCTTCCTGGAGCACAAGGCGCTGCTCAACCTCAAGGGACCCGTGCCGGAGGAGGAATACCTGCTCCCGTTCGGACAGGCGGCGGTGGTGCGGCAGGGGACCGCCCTTACCGTGGTCGCCGTCGCCTTGATGGTCACGAGAACGCTCGAGGCCTGCGAGGGGCTGGCGCGGGAGGGCGTGGAGGTGGAAGTGATCGACCCGCGGACGATCGCGCCGCTGGACATCGAGACGATCCTGGCGTCGGTGCATAAGACGGGGCGACTGCTGATCGTGGACGAAGATTACGCGGCCTTCGGGGTCGGCGCCGAGGTCGCGGCGCAGGTCATGGCGCGGGCCTTCGACGATCTGGACGCCCCCATTACGCGGCTCAATGGGGCCTTCGCGCCGGCGCCGTACAGCCCGCCCCTCGAAGCGACGCTGCAGCCCACCGTGGGACGGATCGAGCAAGCCATGCGTGATCTTCTGGCCGACTAAGCAGACGTTTTTCTTGCGGTGTAGAGGCGCGGGAGGCCCTCCTGGGAACACGGCTAGGAGAGGGAGATAATACCGTGGCGGTAGAGGTGGTGATGCCGCGGCTGGGCTGGGCCATGGAGACCGGCGCCGTCGCGGAGTGGCTCAAGAAGGACGGCGACCTCGTCCGCGAGGGCGACGCTCTCTTCACGGTGGAGAGCGATAAGGCGACGCAGGAGGTCGAGGCGCTGGATGGGGGAATACTGCGTATTCCACCGGCGTCCGCGGCGCCGGGAACGACGGTACCCGTGGGCACGGTCCTCGCCTACCTCCTCCGGCCAGATGAAGTGGAGCCGCCCGGTGCGGTCCCGCCTCTGGGTGATGCGGAGCTGTCCGGCGCGGCCCCGCCTTCGGGTGAGGCGCAACTGCCCGTGCCCAGCGCGTCCCCGCGGCCAGACCCGTCGTCGGTGGGAGCGGGAGTGGGAGTGGGACAGGAGACGCGGACAGCGGCAGCGCTGCCCGACGGAGCGGACGGGCGGGCGGCGCGTGACGCAGGGTCGCCAAGCCCTGTGGCCAGCCCGCGGGCGCGCCGCGTGGCCGGAGAGTTGGGGGTGGACTGGACGGCCGCGACGGCGACCGGGCGGTCGGGGCGCATCGTCGAGCGCGACATCCGGGCGCTGGCGGAACAGCCGGGCGTTGCCGCGCGGGCGCGCGTCACACCCCTGGCACGTCGGCTGGCCGAGGCCGCCGGGGTGGATCTCGGGGAGGTGGAGGTGCGTCTGCCCGGCCAGCGTATCGCCCGCTCCGACATCGAAGCGGCCGTCTCGCGGGCGGCAGAGAATGGCGCGCCGGCAGAGAACAGGACGCCGGTAGAGGACACGCCGCCAGTGGAGAATGGGGCGTCGGCGGAGAACGGCTCACGGGCGATAGCGGACGGAGCGGCGGACGGCCGGCGGTCCCCGCTGACGCGCATCCGCCGTCTCACCGCCGACCGCATGGCGCAGAGCGCGCATACAGTCGCGGCGGTCACCCTGACGACCGAGGCCGACGCCACCGAATTGGCGCTGCTGCGGACGCGCCTCAGGGCCGATCGCGGCGACACGGCGCGGCGGGTCCCCTCGTACACCGACCTGCTGACGCGGCTCGTCGCCCTGGCCTTGCGCGAGCACCCCTGGATGAACGCCTCGTTCGCCGACGACGGGCTAATCCAGCACGAGGCGGCGCATATCGGCATCGCGGTCGACACGGAGCGCGGCCTGTTTGTGCCGGTTGTGCGCGACGCCGACCGCAAGTCCATCGGGCAGATCGCGGCGGAGACGGCGCGGCTGATCGAGGGCAGTCGCGCCGGACAGGCGCGGGCGGAGGACCTGCGCGGGGGCACGTTTACGATCACAAACCTGGGCATGTATGAGATCGACGCCTTCACCCCAATCATCAATGTCCCCGAGTGCGCTATCCTGGGCGTAGGACGGATCGTCGCGCGGCCGGTGGTGGTCGACGAGGAGACGGAGGCGGTGGCGGTGCGCCGGATGATGGCGCTGAGCCTGACCTTCGACCATCGCGCGGTCGATGGCGCGCCGGCGGGCCGCTTCCTGCAGCACGTCAAGCGCTGGGTCGAGCACCCCTACGCGTGGCTGACCGACTGATCCGCGAGGGCGCGAGGAGGAGTGAGAGGTGGGATTGTGCATCGGCTAACGGACAAAGTCGCGGTGGTCACGGGCGCCGCGCAGGGCATCGGCCGTGGCTGCGCCGAGATGCTGGCCCGCGAAGGGGCGCGCGTGGTGATCGGGGACGTGCGCGACGAGGCCGCCGCCGCCGTCGCGGACGCGATCCGCGCCTCCGGCGGCGAGGCTATCTTCCAGCGGACGGATGTCGTGCAGGAGGACCAGTGCGGCGCGCTGATCGAGGCCGCCATGCGCGCCTATGGCCGGCTCGACACGCTGGTCAACAACGTCGGCTGGTTCCCGCGCGCGACGCTGGATGAGACGACGACCGAGCTGTGGGACCAGATCCAGGCCGTGAACCTGCGCAGCGCGTTCTACTGCTGCAAGTACGCCGTCCCGCACATGAGGGCGGGGGGCGGCAGCATCATCAACATCGGCTCGATCAACGGCATCCAGGGCCTCCCCAACGTGGTGGCCTACGCCGCGGCCAAGGGTGGCCTGCTCACGCTGACGCGCACGCTCGCCGGCGCCTGCGCGGCCGACCGCATCCGCGTCAACTACGTGATCCCGGGCTGGGTGCTCAGCGAAGGCGAGCTCGCCTTGCACGCCAGCCGGGGGATCGGCGAAGAGGAGTTGCGCCAGGCCGGCGCCGCGCTGCCCCTGGGCCGCCACCAAACGCCCGAGGATACGGCCTACGCCGTCGTCTACCTCGCCGCGGACGAGTCGGCGCAAGTAACCGGCACGATCCTGCACGTCGACGCCGGCGCCTCGACCTTGCCCCTCCATCTGCAGGATTACGTCGGGTAGAGAGACGAGGGTTGTCCTGACGGACGTGCCAGCCGGGTGTCTCGCTGCATCTTACGAGTCAGGGGGAACCGATGCGGCGCGGCGCTTGTATAAGAAGTGATGGTTGCCCAGACGCCAATCAGGCGTCACCCAGGAGCCACCCAGACGCCAAAGGAGGTCACGATGCGCCCGCCCGTTCGGCTACCCTTGATGCTCGTCGCCCTGTTGTCCCTCGTCGCCGTGGCGCTGCCCGTGCAGGCCGCCATCTCCGGCGCGGGGCGCCACGATATCGTGGTCTTGCGCAGCGGCCAGGACCCCTACACCTCGCTCGTCGCCCAGCCGGTCGCGCCGGGGAGTCCCGCGCGCCCGCTGCCCACCGGGCTGCTCGACCGGACGGGCCGCACGCTCTACGTCGCGACCCTCCAGGATGGGGTCCATTCGGTGGTGCGGGCCGTCGACGCCGCCTCGGGGCGGACGCTGCGCTCCGTCACGGTCACGGGCAACTACATGACCCAGAACGGCGACTATCCCCCCGCGCTCCTCGGCGGCCTGCCCACGGGCGGAACGGTGCGTGCGCCATCCGGCAGCGGCCCGCTCAGCCTGCCGCGCGCGCTGCCCGCCGGCTTCGCGCCGGACACGACGGCGACCCTGGCCGCGCTCTCCTTCAACGGCCGGTGGCTGGCCCTGCGCGACGCGATCCCGAGCCAGAGCAACACCCACGCCATCGTCATCGACACGGCGACCATGGGCGTCGTGGCGCATATCCACCTCGCGGGGCGCTACGGCCTCGACGCCATCGATAGCCAGGGCGCGTCCCTCTACCTGCTCCAGATCCTCGGCGTCCAGGCCTACAGCGTGCGCGTGTACGACCTGCGCCAACACCACCTGGAGGCGCGGCCCCTGCGCGAGACGGGCGAGACCGACCCTACCCTGCGCGGCGTCTCCTGGACGCGGGCGTGGTCGCCGCGCGGCGATTGGCTGTTCACGCTGTACGTGCAGCCGGGCCGCCAGGGCGCGTTCATCCATGCCCTGGGCGTGGAGCGGCATGCCGTTCACTGCATCATGCTGCCGGATCAGGGGCCAGCCGAGGCCACGGACCTGGCGCACTACACGCTGGCCGTCTCGCCCGACGCGACCGCGCTCTACGCCGTCAATCCGGTGTTGGGCCGGCTGGTGGTGGTCCATGGCGGGCTGCCCTATGGGGCGCGGATGGGCCTCACCCTGGCGCGGCGGGCCGGCTCTCCGGCGCGTATGTTGACGCCATCCGCCCTCTCGCGGGACGGCGCGACCATGTACGTGGCGACCGACCGAGGGGTGTGGGCGCTGGATACCCGCGCGCTACGGGTGCGCGCCACCTACCTCTCCGACCACGCGGTCTCCGGTGTCGCCCTGAGCCGCGACGGCCAGCGGCTCTACGCACTGCAGCCCGCTCAGGATCAGGTGATGATCCTGGACGCGATGAGCGGGCGCATCCTGGGCAGCGTGTTCGCGGGCAGCGCTGCCCGCGGTATCGAGCGGATTCTGACACAGGGCTAACCGACGAAGCAGGGATGACGCTGCTATCCTTAACGCGAGAGCCGCGACGCGCGGGAGGACAGGCCCCTGGAGGATACGCCCCTGGAGGACACGACATTGGTCGAGCGGGCGCGCCAGGGCGATGTGGACGCCTATGATGTCCTGGTGCGCCGCTACCAGGGTGTGGCCATGCGCGCGGCATACCTCGTCCTGGGCAACGCGGCGGAGGTCGAGGACACCACCCAGGAGGCATTCGTCAAGGCCTACTATGCCCTGGCGCGATTCCAGGCCGGCCGGCCCTTCCGCCCGTGGCTGCTGCGCATCGTCGTCAACGAGGCCCACAACAGGCGCGCGGCCGATGACCGACGCGCCACCCTCGCCCTCCGGGTGGCTGCGACCAGGCCCGCGGAGGAGACCGGCCTGTCGCCCGAGGCGACAGCCCTGCGCGCGGAGCGGCATACCGCGCTGCTGCGGGCGCTCGCCGCGCTCTCGGCCGACGATCGCCTCGTCATCACCGCGCGCTACTTCCTCGAGCTCTCGGAGGCGGAGATGGCCGAGGCGCTGAGTTGTCCTCGCGGCACCATCAAATCGCGCCTGTCCCGCGCGCTCGGACGGCTGCGGGCGACGTTGGGCGGCGACGCGACGAGCGACGAACGACGATGAGGAGGGACCGCGGCGTGCCTGAGCATGGGTGGCCGGCGACCGAGGATGACCTGGAGCGGGCGCTGATCGACCTGGGGGAACATGTCGCCTATCCTCCCCTGGCGTCGGTCGACGCGGCCGTGCGAGAGCGCCTGCGCGATCCGTCCGCCTCGTCCGCCTCGTCCGTGTCGCGGTCCGCGCGGACGGCCCGGGGCGGAACGCGGCGCCGTCTCTTGCTCGCGGTGGCCGCGCTCGTCGCGCTGGGCGGCGGGACGCTGGTCCTCGCGCCAGACGCCCGCACGGCGGTGGCCTCCTGGCTCGGCTTGCGTGGCGTGGTCTTCTCGTACCGGCCAGCGGCGCCCGCGCATCCCCGGGCGCCCATCGGGGCGCCGCTGGGCCTCGGGCAGCAGCTCATCCTGCCGGCGCTGGGCGCGCCCGACGAGGTGTATCTGGAGGCGCTGTCGCACGGTACCCAGGTCGGGCTGGTCTACCGGCCACGGCCGGGCCTGCCAGCCGTGGCCGGGACGCGGATCGGGCTGCTGCTCACCGAGGCGCGCGGCTCGTTCGACGCCAATCCGGCCTACAGTAAGGGCCTGGAACCGGGCACGCGGGTCGAGGTGACACAGGTCAACGGCGCGCCGGCGTACTGGCTCACGGGGCGGCCGCACCTCTTTTGGTACACCGATGTCACGGGCGCCGTGACCACGGAGCGCATCCGCCTGGCCGGCAACACCTTGCTGTGGACGCGCGGCGGCGTGATCTTCCGACTGGAGTCGGCGCTGTCGCGGGCCGCGGCGCTGCGGATCGCGGCGTCGGCGCGCTGAGGGGCCAGTACACGGCCTTTGACCCAAGTCGCATGGCAGGGGCCGGACACTGAAGTGTCTTGACAGTTCACATCCATCGCGCAGTGACTGAAGGCCGCGTGTACTGGTGATCTGCCATGACCACATAAGAACCGCCGTCCGGCTCAGGCCTGCGCCACGACCGGATTCTCCAGGCAGCCCAGGCCCCCGATCTCCACGCGGACGGTCTCGCCGGGCCGCAGGTAGCGCGGGGGCTTGCGGGCCGCGCCCACGCCGCCCGGCGTCCCGGTGGCGATGATATCCCCCGGCTCCAGCGTCATCACCGCGCTCAGGTAGGCGATCAGGTCGGCGACGGAGAAAACCATCTGGCCGGTGTTCGACGACTGCAGCATCTCCTCGCCGATCGACACGCGCAGGTCCAGGGCCTGCGGATCGGGGACCTCGTCGGCCGTGACCAGCGCGGGCCCCATCGGGGCGAACGTGTCGAACGTCTTGCCGATGGTCCACTGGCTGGTGCGATGTTGGAAATCGCGCGCGCTCACATCGTTGAACGGCGCGTAGCCGGCGACGTAGCGCAGGGCGTCCGCGCGCGCCACCTCATGCGCGCGGCGGCCAATGACCACGGCCAACTCGCCTTCGTAGTCGACCTGCGTGCTGATCGTCGGCAGCACGATCCACTCGCCGTGGCCGATCACGCTGCTCGGATACTTGGCAAACAGGGTGGGATACTCGGGCAACGGCTGATCCGACTCGGCGGCGTGGTCGCGGTAGTTGAGTCCGATACACATGATCTTACTGGGACGCAGGATAGAGGCCTTGAGCGTGACTGCTGATGGGTCGAGGTCGTCCGTCTGTGGCGCGCGCGTCAGCGCCTCCCGCGCCAGCGCCAACCCGTCCGGCCCCGCGTGCAACAGGTCGACCATGTCGGCGGGCAAGCGAGGCTCCACGCGGTTCAGATCCACGATCGATTGGCGCCCATCGGTCGTCCGTAGCGCGCCCAGGCGGGTCGTCCCGTCGTGGGTAAAAGTGACCAGTCGCATGCTATCTATACCTCCCCATCATCTCAACCTGTCGTGGTCGCTTGCTTACTACTACAACGTTGGGACCAGCCTGCGACTGACGTCGCATGGCACACAACGGACACTAAAGTGTCTCCCCATGCGGCGCCCCAACGACAAAGTGTCTCCGCACGCGGCGCCCCAACGACAAAGTGTCTCCGCACGCGGCGCCCCAACGACTTTAGTCGTCGTCCTTTGCCATGCGACTTTAGTCGCAGGCCACTGTCGCGCTCGCCCGCTTACGACACGCTCCGATACGCGCCGACCCCGTTGACGGCGTGTTGCAGGGCGTCGCCGCGCAGGCCGCGGACCACGACATTGGCCACGCCGGAGCGCAGCGCCGCCGCGGCCCGTACGCTGGCCGAGGCAATGTGGCTGGTGATGACCACGTTGTCGAGGGACAGCAGGGGGCTGTCCTCCCCGGGCGGCTCCGGATCGGTCACATCCAGGCCGGCGGCGGCAACCTTGCCGTCGCGCAGGGCCGCGACGAGCGCGTCCGTGTCGACCAGCGTGCCGCGGCCGACGTTGACCAGCAGCACGCCGTCTTTCATGGTTGCAAGGCTGCGCACGTTGATCATGCGCCTGGTGTCCGGGGTGCTCGGACAATGGAGCGTGATCAGGTCGCTGGTCTCGAACAGTGTCTCCAGGGCGACGCTCTCGCCGCCCAGCACCCGGGCGTCGGCCGCGCTGACGAGCGGATCGTGGACCAGGATGCGCGTCTTGAACGGCGTGAGGCGCCCGATCACCGCGCGCCCGATGCGGCCGCAGCCGACCACGCCCGTGGTCAACTCGGCGAGAGCATGGAAACGGTCCAGGGGCGGCGGCGACGCCCATCGCCCGGCATGTACCCCGGCCGACAGCCATGCGATCTGCCGTGTCAACGCCAGGATGATGCCCAGCGTGTGATCGGCCACCTCGTCGATGCAATAGTCCGGGACGTTGCAGACGGGGATGCCGCGCTCTGCCGCGGCGCTCAGGTCCACGTTATCGACGCCGATGCCGTAGCGGGCGATCGCACGCGCCTTGGTCATCGCGCCGATCGCTTCCGCGCCGACGGGCGCAAACTGGGTCAGCACATAGTCCGCGTCGCGGACCAGGGCCGCGACCTCCCGCTCGGTGCGACACTGCTCCGCCACGATCGTGCAGCCCAGCGGCTCCAGCGTCGTCCGCTCGACATCCAGCTCGCCGAACGTGTAATCGGTGACGGCGACCTTGACCTGTGCCACCTCTCCCTCCATTCCTCCCTACCGGACATCGACCCCTCACATCGTCCTTAGCATAGCCGGAACGGGGGATGATCGTCAACTGTCAACAGTATTAATGATGTTGACAAGCACGCGCGCACAATCCTATACTCTACCTGACCCCGCCGGTGGTCGGCGTCGCCCTCATGCGGCAGACCCCCTTGGCCGGCGGCGAGCCGGAGTGTTGCGATGGACGATCGACGAGAGGCGCGCCCTGTCCCCACCGGCGCCGCGCGAGCCCTGGAGGTGACCGGTCTCACCAAGGCGTTCGGGGGTATCCTCGCGCTCGACAACGTCGACTTCGCGGCCTCCCCCGGCGAGGTCCATGCCCTCCTGGGCGAGAACGGCGCCGGCAAGAGCACCTTGATCAAGGCGCTCACCGGGGCCATCCGCGCCGACGCCGGCGAGATGCGCCTGTACGGCGCGCCCATCACCCTGCACAACCCGCGGCAAGCGCGCGCCGCGGGCATCGGCGCCGTCTTCCAGGAACTCTCCCTGATCCCCGACCTGACCGTGGCCCAGAACGTGTGGTTCCGTCGCGAGGATCGCACGCCCCTGCATACCATCTCGGCGCAGACGCTCCGACGCCGCACGCGCGACCTGTTCGACGAATTGGAGTTGCCGCCCGTCGATCCCAACCGTGTGGTGCGCAGTCTGTCGGTCGCCGAACGGCAGCTGATTGAGATTGCAAAGACGATCTCCCAGCGGCCGCGCATCTTGATCCTCGACGAAGCCACCTCCGCGTTATCGCCGCGCGAGGTGACCTGGCTGCTCGGTTTATGCAGACGCCTGGCGGCAACGGGCGTCACCGTGATCTATATCTCGCATCGCCTCGGCGAGGTGCGCGAGGTCGCCGACACCTGCACCGTCTTCCGCAATGGCAGGCACGTGGGCACGCGCCCCATGCGCGAGCTCGACGACGACCAGATCGTCGGTATGATGCTGGGCCGGGTGCGCGACCGCCTGTACCCCGAGCGGATCGCGACGGCCACGGAGCGCACGCTGCTGGCGGTGCGCAACGTGCGGTACGGCGTCCGGCTGCGCGACGTGTCGTTCGATCTGCGCGAAGGCGAGATTCTGGGCATGGGCGGCCTGCAAGGGCAAGGACAGGCGGAACTCGTCCTGTCGTTGTACGGCGTCCACCGCGCCCAGGGGATTATCGAGATCAACGGGCGGCGCGTGCGCATCTCCAATCCGCGCGACGCCCTCCGGGCAGGGATCGGCCTGGCGCTGGTGCCCGAGGATCGCAAGAACCAGGGGCTGCTGTTGCCCCTGCCGATCCGCGAGAACATCGCGCTGCCGATCCTGTCGCGGGTGTCGCGCCTGGGATTGCTCGACCGGCGGGCGGAGCGGACGCTGGTACGCGGGGCGATGCAGCAGCTCAACGTGGTCGCGCGCGGCATGGAGCAGCCGGTGGGCAACCTCTCGGGCGGCAATCAGCAGAAGGTGGTCATCGCCAAGCTGCTGCAAACCCACGCGCGCATCCTGCTGCTCTACGACCTCACGCGCGGCGTGGATGTCGGGACCAAGGCGGACATCTTCCAGTTGATGCGCGAGCTGGCGGCGCGGGGCTACGCGATCCTGTTCTACTCGACCGACATGCAGGAGTTGATCCACGTGGCCGACCGCATCGTGGTGCTCAGCGACGGCACGATCACCGCGACGCTCGAGGGCGCCGCGATGACGGAAGAACAGATCCTGCGCGCGTCCATCGTGCCGCTGGCGTCCACGGAGGTTGCCGTATGAAGTCGGCCGAACCGCCGGTTGGCGCACGGCGGCGCGGCGGACCGGGCGCCGCGCCGCCATTGGCCGCTGCGCGCGGGTTGTCGCGGGCCAGCCTGTCCGGGGCCATTCTGGAGTGGTTTCGCAGCGGCGCTGCGCTGACCCTGACGCCGTGGATCATCCTGGTCATCCTGGTGGCGCTCTACGGCTCGCGGCAGGCGGGCGTGTACTCGCTCAACGAGCTGAACATCATCACCGGCGAAACCCTGACCCTCATCTTGATCGCCTTTGGCCAGACGCTGGTCATCGTGACGGGCGGGATCGACCTGTCCGTCGGCGGCATCCTCAGCCTGGTCACATCTCTGGCGGCGCTGCACTTTGGCGACGGCGGCGCGCAGATGTGGCTGGTGATGGCGGGGCTGATCGTGGGGGCCACCGCCGCGGGCGCGGTGAACGGTCTGCTGATCGGGGTGACGCGCATGCAGCCGTTCATCGTGACGCTGGCCACGTTCTCTATTTTCGGCGGCGCGGCGCTGTGGGTGCTGCCGACGAACGGCGGCACGGTACCCGATGTCTGGGTGAACTTTGGCAATGGCACGTGGCTGGGGGTCGGGGCCTCCGTCTGGCTGCTGGCGCTGGTGGCGGCCTTCTGGCTGTTCTTCAAGCGGACTCGCTTATGGTTGGAGATACGGTCGATCGGGTCAAGCTCGGAGGCGGCGTTCCTCTCCGGCGTGCCCGTCGTGCGCACCATCGTCATCACCTATGCCCTCTCGGGCCTGTTCGCCGCGCTGGCTGGCCTGTACTACATCACCCAGTCCGTGTCCGGTTCGCCGACCGTGGGGACCGACTACATCCTGACCTCGGTCATCGCCGTGGTCCTTGGCGGGACGGCGCTCACGGGCGGGCGCGGGAGCTTCGGCGGCACCATCGCCGGGGCCTTCATCCCGACGTTGATCGGCAGCGTCATCTTTATCTACGGCATCGACAACCACCTGCAGTCCCTGCTGGAAGGGGTGCTGCTGATCTTTGCCGTGTTGCTCAACGTGCTGGCCGCCTATCTTGTGCGGCGCAGGACGGCGCCATGAGCGCCGTACCGGGTATGCCGGGGACGCCGGGGACGCCAGCCGGACCGCTGCCCGACGCGCCGTCCGGCCCCTTTCAGAGGGTGTGGGCCGCGCTCAACGGACGGAACCGCTCCATTGCGCTGGCCTACGTCATCGCCCTGGCGCTGTTTCTGGTGACGACCGCCTTTACGCCGGGGTTCGCCTCGCCAACCCACATCAAGCAGTTGTTGATCGAGGCGTCGTTCATCGGCATCGTGGGCCTGGGGCAGACGTTCGTGGTCATCGGAGGCGGCGTCGACCTCTCCATTCCCTACGTGGTCAACGCGGCAGGGATCATCTTGACCATCCTGACGGCCGGCCAGAACGGTCCCCTGATCTGGGTCATTCCGATCCTGATCCTGCTGGCGGCGCTGGTGGGCCTGATCAACGGCGTGGGCATCGCGGTGCTGGGCATCTCGCCCATCATCATGACACTCGGCATGAACGTGATCGTGGAAGGCGCGCTGCTCGTCTACATGGGCGGCCAGCAGGCGTCCAGGGCGCCGCCGCTGATCGTCGAGTGGACCTTCAACACCATCGGTCCCGTGCCGATCAACACGCTGATCTGGGCGGCCCTGGCGCTGATCGCGGCGGTGCTGCTGAGCTGGACAACCTTTGGGCGCCGCCTGTACGCGTTGGGCACCAGCCGCGTCGTGGCCGAGTTTTCGGGCGTCAACGTCGTGCCGATCATGGTTGCCACGTACGTGATCTGCGCCGTCGCGGCGGCCATCGCGGGCATCCTCTACACCGGCTTCGTCGCCCAGCCCTACCTTGGCATGGGCGACCCGTACCTCTTCGCCTCGGTCGCGGCCGTGGCGATCGGAGGCACGCCGTTAATTGGCGGCAGCGGCCACTACAGCGGGACGATCGCCGGCGCGCTGATCCTCACGGTGCTGGCCGACCTGCTGCCCATCCTGAACCTCGACCCCGGCGCCCTCCAGATTATCTACGGCGTCACCATCCTGCTCACCGTCGCCGCCGCCATCGTGCGCTTCCGTGGCGCCGCCTCCGTCTAACCACGGGTCCCACCTCCTCTTGTTCGATGCGCACGCGCACAAGGGTATGCAACAGACGGTAGCCGGCGCGCTGCCATGTACGACCGCAGGGGCCTTGGACACGCCGATGCGCGGCCGATAAGGGACGGAGACCTCGAGAGGCTGGCTAGCCCTGGCGTATACTAGGGGCACAATGCTTCATATCCACTCACGAGATGGAGGCCGCTCGATGCGCACCATCACGCTGAACGTGTCCGACGAGTTGGCGGACCAACTCGCGCCGTTGCAAGACCACCTTCCGGAACTCCTGGCGTTGAGCTTACAGCAACCGGCGGTCCCCGCGCACCTTTACCGCTCCATCCTCACGTTTCTGGCCGGCGCCCCGACGCCGGAGCAGATCGCCGCGTTTGTCCCACCGCCTGACGCGCGGCAACGCCTACAAACCTTGCTCGATCGCGAACGTACCGGACCGCTTTCATCCGCCGAGCAAGCAGAGGTCAGCGAACTGGAGCGCATCGAGCACCTGGTGGCGATGCTCAAAATTCGCGCGCTGTCAGCACTCGCCGCGACGCGGTGAGTATCACCCATGTTCCGGCGGCAATACGCCGCCTGGTGGTGGAGCGAGCCAGGTCACGCTGCGAGTACTGCCTCCTCCCGTCCGCCGTGGCATTCTTTCCACATGAAGTGGACCATGTGGTCGCCGAGAAGCACGGTGGAGCAACCGAAGCGGAGAACTTAGCCTTCACGTGCGGCGCTGCAATCGGCACAAGGGGACTGATCTCTCCTCCTTAGATCCTGACACGGGCGAGTTCTGCCGACTCTTCACTCCACGCGAACAGCAGTGGCGTGACCACTTCGCTCTGCATGAGGCAACTATCGTCGGCTTAAGGCGTGCTGGACCGTCGAACCCGCGGCGAGGGTTCGACGGTCCAGTCAGCCATGGGTCGGAGGTGAGGGGCGCCCTGGCCCTGCTACAGCTTGCCGGTGCTTGCCTCCTGGGGCGTGATATTGGCCCAGGTCGGCGAGACCGGCAGGGTCAACGTGCCGGGCATAGTGGGATAGACGTTGACGCCGACGACGACCGGCACGGTCTTGACGTTGGCGCCGGGGATCTGCACGTTATTGGTGGCGTAGGGCGGAACCTCGTCATGCACCCAGCGGGCGGCCTTGCCGATCTTACCGTCCAGCGCGTCCACCGCGTACTTCATGGCCAGGCCGCTCAGCCAGGTGGGGTTGACGCTCATCAGGCAGCCGATGTGGTTCTGGACGCACGCCAGCATCGTCTCGTTGAACGTCGCAGCAATCATCGGAACCGGCTTGGCGCCGATCGCCTTGAGCGCCGCGATGGCGCCGACGCCGTAGGCCTGCGACATGAGCCCGTCGATGTGGGGATGGGCCGTCAACAGAGCGGCCACGGCCGCCTGCTCCGGGCCCAGCGCGTACTGTCCCGCGTAGTAGCCGACGATGTGGATCTTGGGGTACTTGGCGAAGATCCGGTTCCAGACGGCGATGGCGCCGACCGACAGCGGCGCGCCCGGCAGGCCGCGGTCGATCAGGATATTGCCCTTATAGTGCAGCGTGGCGGCCAGCCACTCGGCCCCCCAGGGCTGCTGGTCGTTCTGGCCGCTATCGAACTTCCAGGCGCAGGGCGCGGACACGATCTGGTCGAACGACATCATCAGGATACCCTGCGCGCACCCCCTGGCGATCGTCGAGTTGAGCGCCTCGTTCGAGCCCGCGTCGATCAGGATGGCGTCCGGGTGCGTCTGGATGATGTTGTTGAGCGACGCGATCTGCGCCGCCACCGTGTTGTCGACGTTGACGACGTGGAGGTTAACCCGGCCCGCGTCGGGCCCCTTCAGGGCCAGCACTTCCGCCGAGTGCTCCATCTGGACGCGCCAGTCGTTGCCCAGGTAGTTGTTGGAGAGGTAGATCGTGTAGACCTTCGCGTGCGGTTGGGCCGCGGATGCCCGGCTCACGACGCCGGCGGACGCCAGGATCAGGACCGTCAGAGCTATCGAGATCGCCTTGAAAAGCGTCGAACCACCCATTGCCAGGACCTCCTAGCCACGAACTCACGCTCATACCAGAGCGTGCATCATTTCTTGGCGCTGCATCGCGCCACGCGCGCCACGGCGGAAACCGCGCCTCCGCGCCTCCGTCCTTCCATCCGACGCGCTCAGGCCGATTATAACCCGTCTGCGGTCGACTGTCAACAGTCTACTTGCCGGCCTCCTCCAGCAACCCGTGCCGTCGCAAAACCTCCGCTATGGCGCGTTGCTGCTCGGCGTCGGGGGCGACCCAGGGCTCGACCGGCCGACCGTTGCCCATGCCAAGCGCCGCGCAGGCAACGTACAGCGCCTGCAACGACGGCCCTCTCGCGAAGAGCGTCCATAGGTCGCTGATACGCTCCTGGAGCTGCCGGCAGGCCGGGGCGTCGCCGCGCGCGCCCGCCCGCACAAGGTCGACAAAAAGACGCGGCGCCACGTTGGCCAGCCCGGCGACCACCCCATCGGCGCCCATCAGCAGGCAGGCCGCCATCACGCGCTCATCGCCCTGCAGCACGCGAAAGTCCGGCCGCTCCTGCTTGATGGTTAGGTAGCTCTGGAAGCCCGCCAGGTCGCCCGACGAATCCTTGACGCCCAGCACGCGCGCCTCTTGCGCCAGGGTCGCCACCGTGCGCGGCAGCCACGTGTGACCGGTACATTGCGGGATGTTGTAGAGCAGGATCGGCAGGGTCACCGCGTCCAGCACGGCTTCCACGTGGCGACGCTGGTCGTCGCCATCCGCGCCGAAGTAGTACGGCGTGGCCACGACCACGGCGTCGGCGCCCTCGGCCTCGGCCTGCCGCGCCGCCTCACGGGCCGGCCCGGACGCCGGGAGCATCATCCCGGCCAGGACGGGCGCCCGTCCTGCGGCGCTCCTGACAACCGCGCGCACGGCCGCGCCCCGTTGCCCGTCGGTGAGCCACGGCCCCAGGCCGCCGCCGCCGGCCACGAACAAACCGCTACAGCCGGCCTCCAGGGTATAGTCCGCCAGGGCCCCGACTGCGGCCTCGTCGACGCGCCGCGCGTCGTCCAGGGGGGTGATCAGCGGCGGTATCACCCCGGTGAGCCGGTCCGTCCACGACCAGGGGGCGCGCGCCTCGCTATCGAGCATCTTTCCTCCTTATCCCTTGACCGCTCCCGCCGTGAGCCCGGAAATCACGTACCGCTGCACGATGATGTAGAAGAAGACCGGAAGCACCGCGAAGACGATCCCCGCCGCCAGCAGCAGTTGAATGGGCGCGTCAAGCTCCGAGATCAGCGTGGCGATGCCGACCGAGCCCGGCAGGCTGTTGGCGTCGATGATCAGGGTCGATGCAAACAGGTATTCGTTCCAGCTGAAGAAGAAGGCGACCACGCCCACCGCGACCAACCCCGGTATCGACAGCGGCGTCAGGATCCGCCAGAGGATGGAGAGCGAACCGCAGCCCTCCACCAGGGCAGCCTCGATCACTTCGCCGGGGATCGCGTCGAAGACGTTCTTCAGGATCCAGATGCAGATGGGCAACGCGAAGGCGGCCTGCACGAAGGCCAACGCCGGCAGGCTGTTGATCAGGTGGAGGTTGCGGTACAACCTGTAGACCGGGACGATGATGATCGCGCCGGGCATCATCTGCGTCAGCAGGATGAAGAACCCGAAGGCCGGCTTCGCCTTCCACCTCAGGTGCGAGAGCACGTAGGCCCCCAACAGGCTCAGGACGAAGCAGATGGCCGTGACCATGACCGCCAGTTGGGTGGAGTTCCACAGCCACAGCCCCATGGGATGGTCGGTGAACAATTGCACGAAGGGCGACGTGTTGAAGCCCTTGAAGAAGATCGGCGGCGAATACTCGAGCGAATACGCCAGCGGCTGCACGGCGCTCAGGATCATCCAGTACATCGGGAACACGATGATGACGCTGACCGCCAGCAGGACGATGAACAGGACGATGCGGTGGCCCCTGAAGCGGCCGCGACGGACAGGTGGGACGCGGGGGACGCGCGGGGGACGCGCCTCGGACAGCTGGATATCCATGCTCAGCTTGCCTCCGCCGCGCGCGCCCGGCGCTCCAGGAAGATGAACAGGACGGCGGCGATCATCGACAGGACGAAGCCGGCCACGCCGACGGCGGCGGCATACGCGTAATCGAAGAAACGGAAGGCCTCGTTATAGATCAGGATGGCCAGCGTTTGGGTGGCCTGCACAGGGCCGCCGCCGGTGCTCTGCCAGATCAGGGTGTACTGCTGGAAGGAGAAGATGAACGCCAGCAACGCCAGCAGCATCAGCGTCGGCAGGATGGCGGGAAGGGTGACCCCCTGGAAGCGCTGCCAGGCGTTGGCGCCGTCGACCTTGGCCGCCTCGTAGAGTTCGGCGGACACGCCCTGCAGGGCGGCGAGGATGACCAGCGAGTAGAAGGGGAAGCCTTTCCAGACCGAGATCAACACGATGGACACCACGGCCAGGTTCGTGTCCAGCAGCCAGTTGGGATTGGAGTGGACCCAGGGCAGCCAGCGCGCAAACTCCCCCAGCACGCCGAAGAGGGGATTCATCATCCACACGAAAATGATCACCGTCGGGATGTCGGGAAAGGCCCAGGGCGTGGTCATCAGGGCGCGGAAGACGGCGCGCCCCCGGAAGGCGTTATTCATCAGCAACGCCGTGCCGAGCGCCACGGAGAGCGCGACCACGATCACGGACGCCGAGTAGATGAGGGTGTTCCCGATGGCTTGCCAGAACACGGAATCGGAGACCATGCGCTGGTAGTTGTCAAGGCCGACCCAATTGTCCGTAGTCGCGCCCATCTGCACGTCGCTGAGGCTATACCTGATCCCCTCGACCATCGGATAGAGGAGGAAGATCGCTTCATACAGCACGATGGGAAAGGCAAGGATGTACGCGAATCGCTTCCGATAGAACCGCGAGACGAAGGGCAGACCCCGTGAGTAGGTGGCGCGCCGCCCCGTCTGCTTCGATATAATTGCCACCAACCCCCCACTCTAAGACGTACTGATCGACGCACGGACCGCAACCGGCGGGCCAGGTATGCCGCGTCGTGTCACACAGACGATGGGACGCAGGGCCGGACGGTCATGCCGCCCGGCGCCTGTACCCCATCGTGACTGGCGCCTCGCGCCTGGCCCTGAAGGGTCAGGCCATCGGGTAGCCGGCTCTAGTGGAAGACCCGGTGCGCCAGGGCTTCCACCTGCTGCTGCGCGGTCGCCATCGCCTCGGCGACGGTCGTGTTGGAGATCAGCGCCCGCTGGAAGTTGGTGGTGACGATATTGCCGAACTCCGTGTTGTGGGAGATGAAGTCGCCCATCACGTTGGGGAACGGCACGGGGTTGATCTCCAGGTAGCCCTTGGCCCAGAACTGGCTATCCATGTACTGCTTGAAGCCGGGCACCTTGTACACCTCCGGATAGGGCGGGACGACGTCCAGGCCTTTCTCCATCAGCAGAGCCATGTTCGCTGGCGTGGCCATGAACTCCAGGAAGGCCTTGGCCCCGTCCATCTTCGACGTCCCGGCCACGATGCCGAGCGGGTGCAGGCGCGAGATCGACTTCTTGCTGGGCCACGGCGGGGGCACGCTGCGCACGTACTGATAGACGGCGGGCGACGTCACCTTGTATTGGTTCACCGCCGCCGAGACGTTCAGCTCCTCGGCGATCTGTCCGTTGCTGAAGAGCCTGAGGGCCTGGTCCTGCGTCGCGCCCGCCGCCATGTAGTTCTTGTACTGGGTCTGCCAGAGTTCCAGGCCCTTGATGATCGGGTCGGTGTTCAACAACGGGGTCTTGCCCTTGGCCCACACGGTATCATAGGCCAGGCAGAACTCCTGCAGCTGGAACCACCAGTTGAAGATCTCGGCGGAGGCGTTGGGCTGCCAGATACCGTACTGCTTGGGCTTGCGCGTCAGCTCTTTGAGCTGGCTTTGCCAGCCGTCGATGGTCGTGGCCGGCTTGCTGATGCCGGCCTTGGCCAGGCTCTGACTGTTGTAGACAACGGCGAAGGGGACCTCGACGATGCTGATGCCGTAGAGATGTCCCTTCATGCGCATGAAGTCGTGCGCCTTGGTGGGGTGGACACCCAGCTTGGCGATGATGTCGTCGATTGGCGCCAGCAAGCCCAGCTGCATCACGCGCAGGCCAAGGTCCGGGATCATGGTCATCACGTCGGCGTCGATGCTACCGGCTTGGGCCTGGATCAACACCTGGGTGGTGAAGACGTTGGACTCCCACCCGCTGAACACCACGTTGTAGTCTTTCTGCGAGGCGTTGAACTTGTCGAGGACGGCCTTCCAGGCGTCCTTGCGTCCCGGTTCGAACTGCACCCAGCTCAACAGCTTGAGCGTCTGCGGACTGTTGTGCCGCAGCAGGGTCGGCGCCCCCGGCGTCGCTGCCGCCAGCGCCGGCGTGCCGAGCGCCGCCGCGGCGCCCAGGCCGACCGCGCCCGCGGCGCCGGCCTTTAAGACGTCTCGTCGCGTCACCTTGGGAGCGGACGATTTGCCGCCCTCTTGTTCCGAACTCATAATGACACTCCTTATATGGTATGACAACAACGTTGTTGAGACCGAAGGGTTCGTCGCGCGACCGCGTCAACAAGCTTCCTGATGGCTGATGGCCCTGCACCTCCTACACGCTCTCCCGTCGAGGCCGAAAAGGTTCGCGGCGCGACTGCTCCAGCGGGGCTTTCCGGGCCACGCGCCCCGCGGCAATCGACGCGATACCTACCGCACGTCTGTTTGTGTATACTGTTGACGGCACGCTCTGACCGTTGGCCGTATCATAGCCCCGCCACCCATCATTTGTCAATAGTGGAGAAGCGATGAGTACAGAGAGGTTTGATCTCAGCGGCAAGGTTGCCCTGGTCACGGGCGCTGGGGCGGGCGGCGGGTTGGGACACGCCATGGCCGTGGGTCTGGCCGAGGCGGGCGCTGACATCGTGGTCAGCGATATCGACGCCGACGGCGCGGTGGCGACGGGCCGCGAGGTCGAGGGGCTCGGCCGCCGCGCGCTTGCCGTCACCTGCGACAATGCGCGGCGGGAGGATATCCTGGCCCTCTTCGCGCGGATCGACCAGGCGTTCGGGCGCATCGACGTGCTGGTCAATAACGTGGGCGCCGGCGCCCGCTATCGCCCCGAGGAGTTACCCTACAAGGACTGGCAACGGGTGCTCGACATTTCGCTGACCAGTCCGTTCCTCTGCTCCGTCCAGGCGGCCCAACGCATGATGGCGCGGGGCGCCGGGGGCAGCATCATCAACATCAGCTCGATCGCCAGTGTCCATGCGCTGGGCCGCGGCAACCTGCCCCACAGCGTGGCCAAGTCGGGCGTCAACGCGATGACGCGCGAGCTGGCCGTGGAGTGGGGGCCGCACCGCATTCGCGTCAACGCCATCCTGCCCGCCACGATCCGCACGCCGGCCTGGAATACCATCGCACGGACCATGGGCTGGGATGACCAGGCCTGGGAGCAGCACTTGCTCAGCGGCCTCCCGCTGGGCCGGCTGGGCGAGCCGGACGATCTGGTCGGCCCTGTCATCTTCCTGGCGTCGGACGCCGCCGCCTTCGTCACCGGCCACCTGTTGGCCGTCGACGGCGGCAACCTGGCCCTGGATGCGGGCGGCAGTATCACCTGGCCGGATGTGCGGACCGAGTAGACAACCATCCCGACGCGACGCGCGGCTCAGGCAAGCCCAAGAAGGAGGTGTGTGTCCATGCTGATCACCGCAATCGACACCCTGCGCCTGCCCGAACACCCCCACACCGTGTGGGTCCAGGTCCATACGTCCGAGGGTCTGGTGGGGCTGGGCGAGACCTACTATATCCCCGGCGCGGTCGAGGCGGTGATCCACGACTTTGCCGCGCCGTTGCTGCTGGGCCAATCGGCGTTCGACCGCGAACTGCACTGGCAGAACCTCTTCGCGTACGCCAACTTCTTCGGCTACGCCGGCGCCGAGATGCGCGCCGTCTCGGCCCTCGACATCGCGCTGTGGGACCTGCTCGGCCAATACACCGGCCAGCCGATCTACAACCTGCTGGGAGGCCGCTGCCGCGAGTCGATCCCGGTCTACAACACGTGCGTCAATACGCCGCTGTACGCCGACCTGGACGGCTTCTTGCAGCGGCCGGGCGAGCTGGCGGAGGCGCTGTTGGCCGAGGGCATCGGCCAGATGAAGGTGTGGCCATGGGACCGCTTCGCGCCGCCCATCGCGGTCGAGGGGTTCACCGGGCCGGCGGGTTGGTCCGCCGTCGGCCCGCCCGGCCATCATCTCACTCCCGCGGACTTGAGGCAGGGGTTGTGGACGATCCAGGAGATCCGCAGGGCGGTGGGCGACCGCATGGACATCGCGATCGAGGGCCACTCGCGCTGGGATCTCAACGTGGCCCTGCGCATCGCGCGGGCGCTGGAGCCCTACGACGTGATCTGGATGGAGGATATCATCCAGCCGGACAGCGTGGACGATCTGGCCCGACTGGTCGGCGAAACGCGCGTGCCCCAGTGCGTGAGCGAGCGGCTCTTTACCAAGTACGCCTTCCGGGAGGTGCTGGAGCGGCGCGCGGCGCACATCGTGATGCCCGACCTGATCTGGACCGGCGGCATCACCGAAACGGTCAAGATCGCCACGCTGGCCGACGCGTACCACCTCCCGATTGCGCCGCACGACTGCACCGGCCCGGTCAACGTCTTTGCCTGTTTGCACGTCTGCGCGGCGGCGCCGAACGCCATGGTCATGGAGACGGTGCGCGGGTTCTGTCGCGGCTACTATCTCGACTTGATGACCCGACCGGTTCCGATCCGCGAGGGCCGCGCTTTCTTCGACTTTGGCCCGGGACTGGGCGTGGCGCTGCGGCCTGAGACGCTAGCCCGCCCCGATCTGGTGAAACGAACCTCAGCGGGAGCAGGAGGAGGACCATCATGACCAACGCACCGACGACCGACGACCTCGCCGCGCGCGTCGCGCAACAGGACGTTCCGCCCGGCCACGTCGTCGCGTGGTGGCTTGGCGGGTCGGGCTTTATCTTCAAGACGCCGGGCGGCGCGCGGGTGTTTATCGACCCCTACCTCTCCGACAGCGCGGAGCGTATCTTCGGGGCCGGCAACAAGCGCGGCTTCCCGCCGCCCATCCGCCCGGAAGACGTGCGCGCGACCGCGATTATCTCGACCCACTGGCACGAGGACCACCTCGACCCGGGGACGATCCCGGTCATCGCCCGGCACAGCCCGACCACTCAATTCATCATGCCGCCCAGCGCGACCGCGCGCGCCCTGAGTTGGGGCGTGCCGCGCGACCAGGTCACGGCCCTCACAGCCGGACAGTCGCTGACCGTGGGAGACGTGACGGTGACGGCCGTCCCGGCGCGCCATGAGGCCGGTATCCCCGGCTGGGAAGTACCCGATGCGATGGGCGTCGTGCTGGACGCCGAGGGGCTGCGCATCTACCATAGCGGCGATACCGAGTACGACGTGCGTCTGCGCGAGCTCCGGCGCGAGGGTTTCGACGCCGTGATCGCGTGCATCAACGGCGCCACCGGCAACATGAACGCGTACGAGGCTGCGCTGTTGGCCTGGTACCTGGGCGCGGGGACGGTCATCCCGATGCACCACCTGCTGTGGGAGGGCAACCCCGGAGGCCCCAACGCGACGCTGGACCCGGCTCTGTTCGAGGAGACGTATCGCAAGCTCGGCGGGACCGGACGCGTCGTGTTGCCCGAGATAGGCGAGATGATCGACTTTGCGCGCTAATACTACTGACGTGGACCTGCGACTAAAGGCGCATGGCACAGAACGACGACTAAAGTCGTGTGGGGCGGCCTGGTAAGACACTTTAGTGTCCGTCGTGTGCCATGCGCCTTTAGCCGCAGGCCGGCTCTAACATTGTAGTATTAGGTGGCCGGCGGTTGTCGGTTGAGCGATAACGAATAGGAAAGGGGGCCGCGGTCATATGGCGCAGGGACCGGAGGTGTGGCGCATGCTGCTCACCGACGCCAACGAGTTCCACGTGCCGGAGCAGTTTCGGGCGATACTTCGTCAGGCGGGCGTCCACGTCGAGCCGGTCGATGGCCATGATCCCGCCGCGCTCGCGGCGGCGGGCGGGCGCTGCCAGGGCTTGTTCTTGTACCGCGCCCGGGTCGACGATGCCTTGCTCGCGGCCTTGCCCGCCTGTCGCCTGCTGGCGCGCGTCGGGACCGGCTACGACGCCATCGATGTGGAGGCGGCGCGGCGCCGGGGCGTGATGGTGACCTATGTTCCGGACTTCTGTACGGAGGAACTCTCCGACCATGTGCTGGCGTGCATCCTTGGTTTCACCCGTCAGTTCCCGTTCATCCTGTCCCAGGCGCACGCGCATCGCTGGCTGACGATTGCGGAGGCGCCCGTGCCGCGCAGGGCGCGCGGGCGGACGCTCGGCATCCTTGGTTTCGGGCGCTCCGGCCAGCGCACGGCCGAGAAGGCCGGCGCGTTCGGCATGGACGTGCTGGTCTGGACGCGCACGCCCCGTCCCGCGCAATTGGCGCGCTCCGGCGCGCGCCCCGCGACGTTCGAGGAGGCGCTGGGCTGCGACTTCGTCTCGCTGCACCTACCGTTGACGGAGGCGACCCGCGGCCTGATCGGGCGCGAGGCGTTGGCCCTGATGCGGCCGGACGCGGTGCTGGTCAATATCGCGCGCGGGGCAGTCGTGGACACGGACGCGCTGGTGGACGCCCTGCGCGCGGGCCGCCTCGCGGGCGCCGCCCTGGACGTGGTCCAGCCGGCGCCGCTGCCGCCCGAGCACCCACTGTGGTCGATCCCCAACGTGTGGATCACCTCGCACACGGGCGGCATCTCCATCGAAGCCGCAGACGACGCGTGGTCGACCGTGGTCGAGGACGTCATACGCGTGCGCGACGGACGCCCGCCCCTGCACGCAGTCCCCGAGCTACGGGGAGAGGTCATGGCGGCGCCTGAACAGTGACGGTGAGCGGGACGATGGGACCGGCGGAACGGGCGGACGCGCCCGGAGACCGGAGCAGGGGGTGAGATGAACGAGGCTGACACTGTCGTCGACGCCGCGGCGCTGCGGCGCTTCGTGGCCGATGTCTTGGAAGCGGTGGGCATGGCCGCGGACGATGCGGCGATCGCCGCCGATGTCCTGGTGACGGCCGATCTACGCGGCCACGAGTCGCACGGCGTGGCGCGCGTGGAGCGGTACTACGTGCGCCCGATGCAGAGCGGGCAGATCCGGGCGCGGGCCTCCCTGGTCACCCTGCGCGAGACGGCGGCGACGCTGGTGCTTGACGCCCAGAACGGCATGGGCCATCCGGCGGCCAAACGCGCCATGGACCTCTGCATCGCCAAGGCGCGGGAGGCGGGCACGTGTGTGGCCGTGATCCGCCGCAGCAATCACTACGGCATCGCGGGCTACTACCCGCTGCTGGCCGCGGCTCACGACATGATCGGCGTCTGCAGCACCACCGCGGGCACCCTGGTCGTGCCGACCGGAGGGCGCAATGCCCTCCTCGGCACCAATCCCATCGCCTTCGCGGCGCCGGCCGGGCGGCATCGACCCTTCATGCTGGACATGGCGACCAGCGTGGTACCGGTTGGCAAGGTCGAGGTCAAGGCCCGCCGCGGTGAGCCGCTGCCGCTGGGCTGGGCCGTCGACGAGCAGGGGCAGCCCACTGCCGACGCCCAGGCGGTGCTGGACCACGTCCATGATGGCGTCCTGGTGGGAGGTGGGTTGGTCCCCCTGGGCGGCCTGGAGGCCGGCCACAAGGGCTACGGCCTGGCCGCGATGGTCGATATCCTGTGCGGGCTGCTGGCCGGCGCGCAGGCCAGCGTCCGCTTGAGCGAGCACATGCGGTGCGGAGAGGACGCGGACGTGGGCCACCTGGTCGCGGCGATGGACATCGCGGCCTTCGCCCCGGTCGAAGAGTTCAAGCAGGCCATGGACGACTACATCGACGTGTTGCACGCGGCGCCCCCGGCGCCGGGCACGGACCGTGTCCTGGTGGCGGGCGACCCCGAGTTCGAGACCGAGCAACGCCGCGAGCGGGACGGCATTCCCCTGCACCATGGGGTGAGGGAATCCTTACAGAGGCTTGGCAGAGAGCTTGGCGTCCCGTCCCCACCGGGCATCTAAGCTACGTAGACCAGGCGTCACGGGGTGTCGCCCAGCGCCTCTTGCCAGCGATAGCGGGGACGGTAACGCAGGACCTCGGCGGCGCGCGTCCCGTCGATCAGCGGCCAGCGCGCCGGACGCTCGCCCGGACGCCGCGGGACGGCGGGGAAATAGCGCTCCAGCAAGACATCGGTCGCCAACTCCGACGAGGTATCGTCGGCTACGATGAAGAGCGGCTGATGGCCCTCGAACGGCGCCGTGAGGGCGAGCAAGCACGCCTCCGCCGCGTCGCGCTGGTCGGTGTAGGACCACAGCACGGGCGCGACGTCGCCGGGCCGCGCGCGAACGCCGTCGACGAAGTGGCGGTAGCCGTCGGCGGCGACGATCGTCGAAAAGCGGAGGCTCGCCGCGCTGCCTCCGGTGCGGCGGCAGTAGGCCGCGGCGATGTCTTCTCCCACGGCTTTAGAGAGCCCGTAGGCGTCTTGTGGCAGCAGGGGATGCTGCTCATCGATGGGGAGGTAGAGGGGCTCGGACCAGCGGTGCTGCCAGGGGAAGCCCAGCGCCGACACGCTGGAGGCCTCCACGACGCGGCGGATGCCCAGGATCGCCGCCGCCTCGTAGACGTTGAACCCTCCCAGCACGTTGTTGCGGAACACCACCTCGGGGGGATATCCGACCGGCGCCGGGATGGCGCCGAGGTGGATCACGGCGTCGGCGCCGGCGAGGGCGCCGCACACCTGGCCGAGATCGCAGAGGTCCGTCACCAGCATCTGTCCCTGACCCATGGGATCGCGGCGGTCGACGCCGACCGTCTCGAGTCCCGCGCCTTGCGCCCCCGCCATCACGGCCCCGCCGAGGCGGCCGCCCGCGCCGGTCACGACGATCCGCATACGTTCTATGCTCCTTTATGTTTATGCCGCTATGCCGCTATGTTTATGCCGCTTGGTGAAGCCGATCACGGCGGCCTTGGAGGCCGAGTAGGCCGACAGGCGCGGGTTGCCCTCCTTTGACGTTGGCCATTGACGTTGGCCATGACGAGGTGGACGCCCCAGGGGCTGCCGCCGTGCGGGATCACCGGCAGGCCGCCCTCGGCTAGAATGTGTACGTCAGCGTGACCTGTATACTCGCGCGTAGCGTCCCATCGAACAGGGTGGATGGTTTGAGTGGAAGGGGGCCGAGGTTGGGTGGCGGGACGGCGACCGATACGCGGGAATCTTGCTCGTCACCCGTCCAGACGTGGACGTGCGCAAGGTCGATGTTACGGGCAATAGCGGTCGCAATCGTCTGCGCGCGCGTTTTCGCATCGAGGGCCGCGTTCTGGAGGATCTCCTGATGGACCGGATTGGCATCCGAGAGTCCGTATGAGATGACGACGTCATGGGTCGCGCCGGCCTTCACCCCGGCATCCACAACCGGGCCGATGCCATCGATTTTGTGCAAAATGACTTGCAGGGTTTGTGTGGCCTGATACCCGGTCGCCGCAGGCCATAAGTTGGCGTCCGACGTCTGTATCGCCGTGTTGGGAATACCTAGTCCACGCAGAGTACGCTTTGCACGGTTCATGATCCGGCCGACGGTATTTTCCGCGTCGGTCGCTGTCGGCCCACTGCCCAGCGCCTTGAACGACACCGTGGCCATGTCCGCGGCAACAAACATCGTGCCCGTGCCCGTGGTCACGATAGTGTTCACGGACGACATCGTGTCGCTACCCGCCCCCGCGCTTGCGCCGCCGTTGGTGGCCGACACGGGCGATGCGGTTGGTTTCGGTTGGGGCGCGGACACCATAGCGACGGCGCGCGCCGTGTGCAGGCGCGGTCCAGGTCCGCCGGCGCGCGCCGCGAGCGGCGCCCCTACCGTAGCGATCACCACCACGGCCACCACGGCCACCGCGGCGCCCACGATCGCCATGTTCCAGTCTTTCATGCGAGACACTTTCCCCATCAATCTCATCAATAGACCTTTCGTCTCACTATGCTATCTCCCTCGTCAGAGGGCTATCCGCCCTCACAGGAGATCTCTCCCGATACTACCACAACGTGCGACGGAGAGTTGTTGTTCACGAGTACCCGCTCACGTGGTTTCGAGAGCCAACGTGTCGCGGTGCGCGAGCAGCGCGTTGCTCTGAGGAGAGGTGAGCGGACGTGAGGCATCCTCTATACTAGAGGGCATGACTGAGCAGGTAGGGCCATCCGTGATCTCCGCCGCCGACTGGGCGGCCACGCCGCCGGCCGTGCGGACGCTGGTGCAGGAGCAGGGCGCGCGGATTGCGCGGCTGGAGAAGCGACTCGCCGCGCTGGACGAGCGGGTGCAGCAGACCTCGCGCCCGTCCTCGCGGCCGCCGTCGTCAGACCCGCCGCGTGCATCGCGTCGGCGGACACAGGCGCCGTCAGGCCGACCGACGGGCGGACAGGTGGGGCATGTGGGCCATGGGCGGCGCCTCCTGCCCCCGGAGCGGGTGGACCAGATCGTCGAGGTCAAGCCGGAGGCCTGTGCGCAGTTGCGGGGCGGCGTTGGCCGGCGAGGACGGGGAGCCGGCGCGGCATCAAGTGGCCGAACTGCCGCGTAGCGTGCCGGTGGTGACCGAGTATCGGCGGCACACGCCGACCTGTGGCGCGTGCGGCACGGCGACCGCGGCGGCGTGGCCGGAGGGGATGCCGCGCGGCGGCTTCGGCCCGCGCACGCAGGCCACGGTGGCCTATCTGGCAGGACGGCTGGGCATCAGCCAACGCGATGTGGCCGCACTGCTGGCGGTGCTCTTCCATCTCGATCTGAGCCTGGGCAGCGTCGCCGCGCTGGAGCAGCAGGTCAGCGCCGCCGTGGCGACGCCGGTGGCGCAGGCGCAGGCGTATGTCCAGCAGCAGCTGGCGGTCAATGCGGACGAGACGGGTTGGCACGAAGGACGCCAACGGATGTGGCTGTGGACGGCCGTCACCCCCCTGGTGACGGTGTTCCTGGTCCTGGCCACGCGGGGCCGCACGGGAGCGCAGGCGCTGCAGGGGACGACGTTCGCCGGCATCGTCGGCTCTGATCGCTGGGGCGGCTACACCGGGGTAGACCCCACCCAGCAACACGTCTGGCAACGATGACACGACATCATGCTCCTTATCCGTCGCTCGACGGTAGGGATTGCTCGCGGATACGGCAAACGATAGAACGATCAAGGACAGTGAGAGATCGCGCAATGAGGCGGAGGTAGACATGGTAGACACGATGAACCGAACGTACTCATTCTCTGTGTCTTCCCGACGTACGCATGGGCTACGGACCGGATGGCGGCGTTGGAGCAGCGCGGCAACACTACTTGCGCTGCTTGCCCTGTCCCCGGCTATGCCGGGTGGCAGTCGTGGGCAAGGCGACGGAGCGTGGGCCGCGTCGCCCGAGCTAACGACTGGCAGTGCTGATGCGTCAGGCACGGCATATCGGCGCGGTGTCTCAATAGCCCAGGCAAATGGGGCCGACACGCCCCCGCGCTGCGTCGGCGCGCGCGACCTCGACGTGCGGGGCACGACCGTGGCTCTGAGCGGCACGCCCGTGTTCGAGCGCGTCTGCGTCACCGACCATGGCCGCATCCTGGTCACTGGCGGACTCACGTTGCGCGCCGGTCTATTGTACGTCGACCCAACGGGTTCGATCATCGGCGACCCTTCGTTCGGCATAGAAGCCCTCTCCGGCCAGTGTGGCGCGACAGGGACTGCCATCGCCCTCGACGCGCGGCGGGCCGTGCTCCTGGGGACCACCAGGTCCGACGGCGGCGCGGGCGCTGCCGTCGACCCAACGGGCCAGGGTGGTCCTCAGTGTAGCGAGTTCGCGGGCGGCACGGGCGGCGACATCACCATCACGGCACTCGATCTAACCCTCACCGGCTCGATCAGTGCGACGGGCGGCGATGGCGGCGCCGGCGCCGGGAGCGATGGCGGCCACGGGGGGTCCGTGACCATCGCCACGACCTCGCCCCTTCCCGCCGGGATGGCCCAGCGGGTCGACGTGGCGGGCGGCGCGCCGTCCGACACCTGCTACGGGTGCAACACCGTCGGCCACGCGGGCGCGACGGGCAGCATCTCCATCACGACACTGGGCGCGGGGACGCCGCCGACGGCGCCGTCCCCGCTGATCGCCACCCTCGGCGTGCCCCCGGCGCGCGGGGACGTGGGCGTCGCTCCAGGGATGGGGCGCTGCGGCCCTGGCGACCTCGATGTCGGCGCCGGCCAGCGTCCGCTCCTCGACGGCGTCCACCGCTACGCGCACATCTGCATCCACGACGGCGGCGTGTTGCGCGGCGGCCCGCGCCTCACCCTCTTGGCTACGACGATCAATGTCGACGCCCGCTCGCGCATCACCGCCGACGGCGCGGTCCACGGCGGGGCAAAATCCGCGGCGACCGGCCGCTATGCGGACGGCGGAGACAATCACTGGCCGCGCGCGATCCCCCACGCGGGCGTTGCGGGCGCCGACGGGACGGGCGCGGACTCCGGCGTCTTCGGCCAGGGCGGACACGTCCCGGCCCCGACTGGCGGAGGCGGGGGCGGCAGCCTGGCCCTGATCGCCCGGCGCGTGCGCATCGCCGGGATCGTCTCGGCCAACGGCGACCCCGGCGGGGACGGAGGTCAAGGCGGGTACAGCGGTGGGCACACCGGCAACAACCCCTCGACCGGGAACGCCGGGGGCGGGTCCGGCGGCGGCATCTACATCCGTGCCGACACCTTGCAGTTCACCGGCCGGCTCTCCGTCCTGGGAGGCCGCAACGGCGCGCCCGGCGATGGGCCGATCCAGCCGCCCGGCACGTCCGGCCAGATCACGTTGCTGGTCGATACACTGAACGCCCCCGCCGGGGACCTGCCGATCGACGGCTCGGGCCTGCTCGGCCGCACCCTGCCGAGCGACCCCGTCCCGGCGCCCGCCGACCCGACGGCGCGGTACACCGACGCCACCGACCACGCGCTGTCCGGCCCGTTCCTGGCTTACTGGCGCGCCCATGGCGGCCTGGACGTGTTCGGCGACCCGCGGACCGAGCCCTTCATCGAGGGCGGCGGCGCCGTGCAATACACCGACCGCTTCCGCTTGGAGTTGGCGGGCAGCCGGGTGCGCACGGCGCCGCTGGGACGCTTGCTGACGGCGGCCCGCGCCTTCCCCCGCGTCGCCGCCGCGCCCGCGACGCCGAGCCGCCTGTTCTTCCCGGCGACAGGGCATACCCTCTCCGGCCTCTTCCTGGCCTATTGGCGGGCGCACGACGGCGCCGCGCTGCTGGGCGGGCCGATCAGCGAGGGCATGACGGAGAGGAACGGCGACGGGAGTGGGCGGCGCTATCCCCTGCAATGGTTCGAGCGTGGACGGCTGGAGTACCACTCCGAGCACGCCGGGACGCGCTACGCCGTCCAGATCGGCCTGCTCGGCGTGGAGGCCCTACGCCTCCGCGGGTGGCTGCCCTGACCCATCCGCCAGACGGGCGCCGTTCCATGCTCATGCATGGCGCGCCTCCACCCATTCGGGGGGTTGCGCGCCGACGGGAGGGCGGCTACCGTGATGAAGACAACCGTTACACGCGTTCCGGTGGTACGCGCATGGTGGATAGGGTGAGGGTAGACCGATGTCGCACAGGGCGCGGAGGGCGCACAGCATCAATGGGCGCCTGCTCGCGAGCTACGCCAGCGTGGTCGCGCTACTCGGCGTGGCCTGGGTGGTCGCGCTAGTGGCGGCAAACACGCTGCGCGTCAGTTACGACCAGACGGTGAACACGGTCGACGCGCTCTCGGGCGAGGTCACCTTGCAAATCAAGCTGATGGACGACGAGGAGACAGGCCTGCGCGGCTACCTTCTCACCACGTCCGCGGCCTTCCTGCAACCCTGGACCGCGGCGCGCAACGCCCTGCCGCTCGCCCGTGAGCGCGCCCGCGAGCTCGCGGGCGCGGCGCCACGGATACAACCTTTGCTCGTGTCCATGGACCGCGACGCCCTGGACTGGGAGCGTTGGGCAACGCCGCTGGCGCGTTCGCGGCCGTCCGCGCCGCGCGGCTCTGCGGCCCTGCTGGCACGGCAACTCGACGGCAAGGCCCGTTTTGACCGCTACCGCGCCGCGGCGGAGCACGTCACCCAGACCCTGGACGATTTGCGCCAGCGCGAGCTGGACGCGAGCCTACAAACGCTCGCGCGCCTGACCTGGCTCTTCGCCGCGCTCTTCGCCATCACCATGGGCATGGCGACACTGATCGGCTGGCGGACGACGCGCGCGGTGGCGCGACCCCTGGCCGCGCTGGGACAGGCCGCGCGGACCATCGGCCGCGGCGACCTGACGCAGCCCATCCGGGTCAGCGGCGCGCGCGAGTTTACCCAGTTAGGCGAGAGCATGGATTGGATGCGCGACCGCCTCGCAGGACAGGCCGCGCTGGTTGCCGCGCGGGAGGCGGATCTGGCCGCCTCCGAGGAGCGATTGCGAACCGTCATGGCCAACGTTCCCATTATTCTCTTCGCGCTCGACGCGGCCGGCGTGTTCACCCTCTCGGAGGGGACGGGTCTGGAGGCGCTCGGGCTCACCCCCGGCGCCGTGGTCGGCCTCTCCGCGTTCGACGTCTACGCCGACATCCCTGAGATCACGACGAATATGCGCCGCGCCCTGGCTGGCGAGGCGGTCAGCTATGTCGGCCGCGTCGCCGGCATCATCTTCGCCACCCAACTCGCCCCGCTACGCGACGAGCGCGGAGGGGTGAGCGGCGTGATCGGCGTGGCCACGGATGTCACGGATCGCGAGCGGGCGGAGGAGGCCCGCGCGCGTCTGGCCGACATCGTGGAGGCGTCCGACGACGCGATCATCGGCAAGGCGCTCGACAGTACCATCGTGACCTGGAACGCGGGGGCCGAGCGGCTCTATGGCTACACGGCGGCCGAGGCCGTGGGCCGCTCGGTGGCCATGCTGATTCCCCCCGACCATCCCCACGAGTTGACGGATCTCATGGGCGCCGTCGCGCGCGGGGAGAGCGTCGCGCAGTATGAGACCGAGCGCGTGCGCAAGGATGGTTCGCGCGTTCCCGTCTCCATCACCATCTCCCCCATCAGGGATCGGTCGGGCGCCGTCACGGGCGCCTCGGTCATCGCGCGCGATATCACCGTCCGCGTGCAGGCGGAGCGGTTGCTGGAGCGGAGCAACGCGGAGTTGGAGCGGAGCAACGCGGAACTGCAGCAATTCGCTTACGTGGCCTCGCACGACCTGCAGGAACCTCTGCGCACCATCGCCAGCTACCTGCAATTGCTCAAGCGCCGCTACACCGGCAAGGTCCTCGACGAGGGCGCCGACGAGTACATCGCCTTCGCCGTCGACGGCGCCAAGCGCATGCAGGCCCTCATCCAGGCCGTGCTCGCCTACTCCCGCGTCGGCACCCACGGCAAGGACTTCGCCCCCACCGATATCCGCGCCCTCGTGGCCGACGCCCTCGCCAACCTCGACGCCCGCCTCGCCGAGACAGGCGCCCGCGTCACCATCGACGACGACCTGCCAGCCGTGCAGGGCGACGACGCCCAGCTCGGCCAACTCTTCCAGAACCTCATCGGCAACGCCCTCAAGTTCACCCGTCCGGGAGAGACGCCGGCGGTGGCGGTCATGGCCGAGCGGCGAGGGGAGGAGTGGGCCTTCGCCGTGCGGGACAACGGCATCGGCATCCCGCCCGAGCAAGCGGAACGCGTCTTCGGCATGTTCCAGCGCCTGCACACCCGCGACGAGTACGAGGGTACGGGCATCGGCCTCTCCGTCTGCAAGCGCATCGTGGAGCGCCACGGCGGCCGCATCTGGGTCGAGTCGCGGCCGGGCGAGGGCGCGACCTTCCTGTTTACCCTGCCCATTCATTATGAGGAGAGAGAGGATACCGCGGCATGACCGTACGACCCGCCGACATCTTGCTCGTCGAGGACAATCCTGGCGACGTCGTGCTGATGCGCGAGGCGCTGCGCGAGGCCGAGGTGCATAACACGCTGCACGTGGCCCCGGATGGGCGGGAGGCCCTGGCCTTTTTGCGCCGCGAGGGAGCCTACGCCGCCGCGCCGCGCCCGGACCTGATCCTACTCGACCTCAACCTGCCCCGCCTCAACGGACACGAAGTCCTGGCCGCGATCAAGGACGACCCCACCCTGCGGCGCATCCCCGTGGTCATGCTCACGACCTCGGACGCGCCGTCCGACGTGCGCGCCGCCTACGACCACCACGTCAACTCGTACATCACCAAGCCCGTGGACCTGGAGCAGTTCTTCGCTGTCGTCAAAGGGCTCGACGGCTACTGGCTTTCCCTGGTCCGGCTCTCGTCCGAATAGGAGTGTTGCCCATGCCCACACCGACGCCCGCGCCCCTGCCCGCGCCCCTGCCCGCGCCCCTGCCCGCGCCCCTGCCCGCGCCCGTGCTGCAGGCCGCGCTGCAGGCCACGCTGACCGTCCTCCTGGTCGAGGACAACCCGGCCGACGCCCGCCTCGTGCATCTGATGCTCGCCGACGCGCACGCCCCACGCTTCTCCCTCGTGCATGTCGACCGCCTCGCCGCCGCCGAGGCAACCCTCGAGTCCGGGCAGCGCGTCGACGCCGTCCTGCTCGACCTCGGGCTCCCCGACGGGCAGGGCCTGACCAACGTCGCCCGGCTGCGCACCGTGGCCCCCCGCGTCCCGATCGTAGTCATGAGCGGGAACGACGACGAGGCCCTGGCCGTGGCCGGCGTGCGCGACGGCGCCCAGGACTACCTCGTCAAGGGACGCGTCGAGGGCGACACGCTGGCGCGCGCGCTGCGCTACGCCATCGAGCGCAAGGACGCGGAGGCGCGCCTGGCTGCGGCCCTGGCGACGCAGCAGGAAGCAAATAGGCAACTGAAGATCCTCAACAAGGCCAAGAGCGACTTCGTCTCGATCGTCGGCCACGAGTTCCGCACCCCGCTCACCGGCATCCTTGGCTTCAGCGAGATCCTGCGCGACGAGGAGTTGAGCCCCGCGGAGGTGCGGGAGTATGCCGGCGACATCAACGCCGACGCGGCGCGCCTGGTTCGCATGATCACCGAGATGCTCGACCTCGACCGCATGGAGGCCGGCCAGACGGCGCTGCGCCTCGAGGACGTCGACCTCCGCGCGGTCGTCGTCGAGGTCGCCGCGCTGGCCCGGCGCACCGCGCCCCGGCACGCCATCCGCCTCGATCTCGACGACGCCATGCCCCCGCTGCGGGGCGACCGCGACAAGCTGGTGCAGGTCGTCACCAATCTGGTGAGCAACGCCATTAAATACTCTGCCGGGGGGACCATCACCATCACGCTGACGGGCGACACCGGCGCCGAGACCGGCGCCGAGACCGGCATAGCCGGCACAATTGCCCACCTGCGCGTGCAAGACGAGGGCATGGGCATCCCCCCCGGGGCGCTGGAGACGGTGTTCGAGCGCTACGCGCGCATCGAGTCGACGGCCACCCGCTACATCGCAGGGACCGGGCTCGGCCTGCCCATCGTGCGCCAGATCGTTGAGTTGCACGGGGGCAGCGTCTGGGCCGAGAGCACGCCCGGCCAGGGTTCCACGTTTCACGTGACTATTCCGGTCGCCGCGCCGACCGTCATCGTCCCGGTCGCCCTGTCGACCGGCGCCGCGTAGAGGGAAGGAGGGAGCGCCAATGGCCCGCATCGTCTTCTGTGAGGATGATCCCACGATCCGCAAGTTGATCCGCCTGACCCTGCGCGGGACGGCCCACGACGTCTCTATCGCGGACGACGGCGACGCGGGGCTGGCGCTGATCGAGCGCGAGCGGCCCGACCTCGTCTTCACCGATGTGTCAATGCCCGGACTCGACGGCCTGCAACTGGCGGACGCGCTGCGCGCGCGGCCCCACCTGGCCGCGATCCCGGTCGTCGTGATCAGCGCCGCGGTCCAGCGCGAACAGCTCGAGGAGGCTCAGCGACGACGAGTCGCGGGCTACCTGACCAAGCCGTTCAGCCCGTCCGCCCTGCGCGCGCTGATCGATGCGACGATCGGGGCCGGTGAGCCAGGCCGGCGACGGGCGGACACCGATGAGCGTGAGTGAGAGAGGGTCGGCCACCGGGTCGGCCGGGTCGGCGGACGGGCGCGGCGGTGTCCGCGTCCTCGTCGCGCACGGTGAGGACGCCGCGCGCGACGACATCGTGGCGCTCCTACGGGCATCGGAGCGGGTCGAGGTGGTCGGCATGGCGCGCAGCGGCGATACCACGATCGCCCTGGCGCGCAAGCTCACGCCCGACATCCTGCTGATCGACGACAGCCTGCCGGGCGGGGGCGGCCCCGACACGACGGAGCGCATCGGCGCGCTGCTGCCGGACGCGGCCGTCATCCTGCTCACGTCGGCGCTCTCCGCCGACACCTTGCAGCGTGCCATGCGCGCCGGCGCCCGTCAGATCGTGCCGCTGCCGCCGGCGCCAGGGGAGTTGCTCCAGACGATCGAGCAGGTGCACGAGGCAATGGCGGGGCGCCGCGTTGCGACAACCGTGCCCACGGCTCCTCCCGCCGCGCGGGACGGGCAGGTCGTGGCCGTGTTCAGCCTCAAGGGCGGGGTGGGCTGCACGACCGTGGCCACCAATCTCGCCGTGGCCATCAGGCAGGAGATGGGCCTGCGAGTGGCCCTCGTCGACGCCTCGCTGCCGCTTGGCGACGTCGGCGCCCTGCTCGACCTGCCGCCGACCTCCTCCGTCACGGACCTTGTCGGGCCGGGGGGGGACGACGCCGCGGCGGTCGAGGACGCGCTGCTGACGCACGCGCGCAGCGGGGTCCGGGTGTTGCAAGCGCCGCACCGGGTGGAGCTCGCGGAGACGATCACCGGCGACCTGCTGCGGCGGACCCTGGAGACGCTGCGGGCGCACCACGAGTACGTCGTCGTCGACACGCACGCGGCGCTCGACGAGCGCGTCCTGCCCCTGCTCGAGACGGCGGACACAATCTTGCTGGCGCTGACCCCGGACGTGGCCGCCGTCAGGAGCGCGACGGTCTTCCTGCGCATCGTCGAGCTGCTAGGCTATCCGGCGGGGAAGGTGCTGCCGATTGTGACGCGCGCGGGGGTCGCGGGCGGGATCGCGGTCCCTGAGCTGGCGGCGGCGCTGGGCCGGCCGCTCGACCACCTCATCCCGAGCGACGAGCGCGCGGTGGTGCGCGCGATCAACGAAGGACACCCGCTGGTGCTCTCGGGGCGGCAGACGCTGGTCGCGGCGGCGATCGTCGACCTCGCCCGCTACCTGGTCGCCGCGACCTATCCGGACGCCGTGGTAGCGCCGTTGATGACCCAGGGCGGCGGCGCCCGACGCGGCCCGCTCGCGCTGTTCGCCCGCGGCTAACGCGCGCCCCGTCGGCTCATAGGTTCGAGGCCACGGCCGCCCGCGCATCATCGGACGGTCACGTCGGGATGCGTCGCCGGTCCCATCCGACCACGGTGGACCACGCCAAACCGCGCGGGTTGTCCTGTCGACAGACTGCCGGGCGGCCGCGCCAGTCGAACAAGGTAGGCGCGGATACGGCCTATGCCTACTCGGCTACTCGGCTACTCGGCTACTCGGCTACTCGGCTACTCGGCTACTCGGCTACTCGGCGCCGGCGACGACCTTGGCGCGCGACCGCAGCTCGTCGTAGAGGTCGCGGGCGGGCGCGTGCCCGTCGGCGACGTGAGTATAGATCTGGGTGGTGGCGATGCTGGAGTGGCCCAGCAACTCCTGCACCGAGCGCAGGTCGGCGCCGTTGTTGAGCATGTGCGTGGCAAAGGAGTGGCGCAGCGTGTGCGGCGTGAGGCGCTCGATCCCCGCTTGCCTGGCGTAGCCCTTGATGATCAGCCAGAAGCCCTGGCGGGTCAGCCGCTCACCGTGGTGGTTGAGGAACAGGGCCGCAGAGGGGTGCGCGCCGACCAGCGCCGGGCGCGCCTCCCGGATATAGCGCGCCAGCGAGGCATGCGTGGCGTTGCCGGCGCGGCTGAAGGGGATGACGCGCTCTTTGTTGCCCTTGCCGACGCAGCGCACCACGTTGTTCTCCAGGTCGGCGTGCGCCAGGTCCAGCGCGACCAACTCGCTGACGCGCATCCCCGTAGCGTAGAGCAGCTCGAGCATGGCCTTGTCGCGCACCACCGTGGGCGCGGCGCCATCCAGCTGCGCCAGGAGGCGCACGATCTCGTCGGCCGAGGCGGCCTTGGGCAGGTACTTGCTGACACGCGGCGAATCGATGTTGTCGGTGGGGTCGGTCTCGGTCAGGCCCTCGCGGCGCAGGAAGTGACAGAACGACTTGACCGCCGCCGTCTTGCGGGCCACGGTGGTCGGCGCGTACTCGCGCTTGCGCAGGTCCATGATAAAGGCCATGATCGTGCCCCGCTCCATCAGGTCGAGCTCGACCGGCCCGGCGCGCAGGAAGTCGGCCAACTGCGCCAGGTCATTCTGGTAGGCGCTGATGGTGTTGTCCGAGAAGCCGCGCTCGGCGCGCAGATAGGTCATGAAATCGCCAATGCGTTCGATCATCCCCGTACGTCCCTTGCCCTTGCGTCCCTTGCGTCCCTTGCGTCCATAGCCGTCGTCGCCGCGCGCGCGTCGGGGTGATCGCGCAGATAGCGCGCGAGTCCGGCGCCCAGCACCTCGACCGACCGCGCCAGGCGATCCTCATCCAGCACAAAGGCCAGGCGCGCTTCGCTCCTGCCGTGGCCAGGCGTGACATAGAAGCCTTCCAGCGGCGCTACCATCACCGTCTCATCGTCGAGCGCGAAACTCTCCAGCATCCAGCGCGCGAAGTCTTCGCCATCGGCCACGGGCAGGCCCAGGATGATGTAGAAGGCGCCCCGGGGCCGGCTGTAGGTGATGCCGGGAATCGACCCCAGCGCGGCCACCGCCGCGTCGCGCCGCCGCTCGTACTCGGCGGCCAGGGTGCTGGTGTAGGACAGCGGGTCGGACAGCAGGGGGACCACGGCCAGTTGCTCGACGGTCGGCGCCGAGAGACGCGCCTGGGCGAAGCGCAGCATCGCGCCCATCACCTCGGCGTTGGCCGAGGTGAGGCAGCCCACGCGCGCCCCGCAGGCGTTGAAGCGCTTGGAGACGCTGTCCATCACCACGGACCGCTCCATGGCACCGGGGATCGAGAGCACCGTCGTTTGCGGCAGCCCGTCGAAGACCAGTTCGCGGTAGACCTCGTCTACCAGCAGGAAGATGCCGTGCCGCTCGGCCACGTCGAGCAGCAGGCGCAGGTCGTCCTCGCCGTAGACGGCGCCGGTGGGGTTGTTGGGGTTGCAGAGCAGGATGGCGCGCGTGCGCTCCGTGATGGCCGCGGCGATGCGCGCGGCGGGCGGCAGGGCGTAGCCGTCGGACGGATCGAGCATCAACGCCCGTAAGTTGACCCCGGCCAGGGCGGCAAAGCCGGTGTAGTTGGTGTAGGACGGGTCGAAGACGAGCACCTCATCGCCCGGGTCGGCCACGGCCATCAGCGCGAACGCCACGGCCTCGGAGCCGCCCACCGTGACCAGCAGTTGCTCCGTGGGGATATCCACGCCGCAGGCCTGGCGGTAGTAGGCGCCCCACGCCGCGACGGTCTCGGCCAGTCCCTGCGAGGGCGCGTAGGCGATGGTCTGCTGGTCGAAGGCGGCGATGGTCTCGCGGATCGGCGCGGGGGTGGCGAAGTTGGGCTGCCCGATGTTGAGGTGGTGGATATGGACGCCACGGGCCCGCGCCGCGTCGGCGAACGGGGTCAGCTTGCGGATTGGCGAGGCCGGCGCGCGCCGGCCTCGCGTCGAGGCGACCGGCAGACGGGACGTCGTGGTCGTGGTCACATGCTCTCCTTCCATCCATACCTTGACACACCCGGCGCTGCCAAGAGGCCGTCCGCATGGGCGCACCGCGGCGCCAAGGCGCGACCCTACCTGAAGTTATAGTAAAGACCGCTCCTCATCGCGTCAAGAAAGGAGACACTCAGGAGTGTCGAACATATAGCCCCGGTTGATCAGGCGCCGACAAATCACGCTCACCGCGTGGACGACCTATCGTGCTAAAATCTGGTTATTATGCCACAACGCGATGTGTACCACGAGGCCGTCAAACAGGCGCTGATCGCTGATGGTTGGACGATCACCCACGACCCGTACTACATCACCTTCGGTGAACGGCGCGGCTTCGTGGACCTGGGCGCCGAACGCCCGCTCGGCGCCGAGCGGGCCGGGCGTCGGATCGTTGTCGAGGTCAAGAGTTTCATTGGCCCGTCGCCCGTGGCGGATCTCGGAGAGGCGGTGGGCAAGTACTTGCTCTACAAGAGTTGGTTGGTGCGCACGGAGCCGGAGCGTATGCTCTATCTGGCCGTCGACACGGTGGTGGCCGTCGATGTGTTCGGTGACCCGTCCGCGCGGGTGCTGCTGGAGGACTATAGCATCCGCCTATTGATCGTGGATGTCGTTCAACGGAGGATTAGCGCATGGAGAGATTAGCGTCCTATCGGCAGGTGCTCCGCTCGGTGGTAGAGGAAGAGGCACGGCGCCTGCCTGCCACGGGCGAGGTCGAGGCCCTTTGCGTGTGCGATGAGATGCACGACCAGTATCAGGTGCTCTACGTGGGGTGGGAGCAGGACACGCGGGTCTTCCTGGTGCTTTGCCACCTCCGGCTACGCGAGGGGAAGATCTGGGTCGAGCGCGACGGCACGGCGGAGGGCATCGCGCTCCGACTGGTCGAGGCCGGTATTCCGCGAGAAGATGTCGTACTGGCCTTCCACCCCGCCTGGAAACGCTCCCTCACCGCCTTCGCCGTGGCATAGAGCGCGTCGTGCCTATGGCCGCCAGTGATGTAAGGCGCGTTGTTTAGAGGCGTCATACGCGCGGCCAACACGGCGCGCCGCCAGAACTGATACCATCTTGGGGCACTTGCCCGTGCAGTAACAAACAACTAGCATTCTAACGCCGCTTTCTTGTAGGATAGTGGTGCTATGACGAAGATCGACACTTTGCCGGACCGGAAGGCCGACGTTCTCGACGCGATACTGACGTTGCGGCTCAACGTGGCCGCGTTCGGCGAGCAGGACGCCCTCGCATGGTGGGACAGCTACGCGCTGGGCGACGTCGGCGAGTATGCGCTGGGCCGTCTCTTCCCGCGTACAGCGCGGTGGGCCGCGCTAGAATTGGGGAGCGAGGCGGCGCGCCGCCGCCAACATCAACTCCTTGAGGGAGTACCGGGGGCTCTACACTTGTTCGACCTGGGGAACCAGGTCGAGTCCATGCTTGAGGCCCGTATCCTGTCCTACAAGGCGGGGGAGTCCCACGGTACACTGTCGCTAGCGGTGCGGAGCAGGCCTCGCTCCGCCGATGACCTCGCCGTGGCGCTTGGCCATCTCGTCGGCGATGAGGCCGTGGCGCAAGCCAGGAGTCAGACCCCGCAATCGGCGACCCTGCTGCAACTGCCGTCCCTGTCAGGAGCTGACGTCATGTCCCTCGCCCTGCGCCGCGCCCGGACCCTCGCGACAGCCTATGTCCACGGCGACCGCGCCAGACTCGTCGTCCCCTATCTATTGCCCGGCCCACAGGTCGCGTCATGACGACTTTGTCGGAGTTATCGGGCACGGTCCGCCGCTACACGGCTAACATCAGCAAAGGGAGCGCCCTCGTGCCCGAGATGGTCGCGCTGTTGCGCGAGTGGACGCCGAGCTTGTCGGACGAGGAGTTCGATGCGCGGGTTGTCGAGTCGAACATCCTGGGTAAGACGACCCGTAGTCGCGTGCGCGACGTTCTCTCGCGCGTCTTCGCCCCGCGCTTTCTCGCGCCGGGTCGTCCGCCCGTGACCGCGATGAAGGCGCTGGTCGAGGGGGATGCCCGTCGGGATGTCATTGAGCGGCTCGTGCTCTACCACGCTGCCCTGGCGGACGACCTCCTCTATGATTTTGCCTCGGAGCGGCTGATGGCCTTGCGCGACCAGGGCCGCTATCACGTCTCCACGGGAGATGCCCTGGCCTACATCACGGGCTTGATGGACGATGGCCTCATCCAGCCTCGATGGTCGGATAGCATGGCCGAGCGCGCGGCGCAGGGCTTGCTTGCCACGTGCCGCGATACCGGTTTGTTGGAGGGGGCCGTGAACAAGCGGTTCGCGCCCGTCTATATGCCCTTCGAGGCGTTTGCCTACGTTGCCTATGCATTGAAGGACCGTGGCGTCGCGGGCTCGGCCGTCGTCAAACACCATGATTGGCGTCTGTTCCTCCTGGACCAGGACGCCGTCGAGCGGCTCTTTATCGAGGCCGACGGGCGTCGCGTGCTGCGGTACGATGCCGCGGGTGAGCTGCGGCGGATCGATTGGACCTACAATTCGTTGCTGGAGGCGATCCATGGTCTCGGCTACTAACCTCGCGCAACGCCTGCGCCTCCTGGAGGACGACCTGGTGGCCACGCCATCGCGCATCGCCATGTACCACGACATGCCCTTCGCCATCTTCCGGTACGACCCGGAGGAAGAGTTTGCCATGCGCGCCGAGTTGCGGCTGCTCCTCACCCGCTTGCAAGGACAGCATGGGCGGGAGCCGCTCATCGTCTCCCTCGCCGATTTACTCTGGGAGTCGCTGGTGGATGTGGGGTATTCCCTGGACGAGTGGTTTGCCATGGAGGAGGATCAGGGACTGCAGGGTATTGTCGATACGATCAATGTGGTTCTCGCACCCGATGAAAAAGGAGAAGACGGAGCGCCAGGTCCCGGACCGCTGGTCCGCCGCATCGTCGAGCGCCTGGATGGACATGATCCGCGGCGCACCGTGGCATTTTTGACGCGCGCGGAGGCGCTCTACCCGGCGTACCATACGTCGGCGTTGCTGGAGCGCATGTTGGGCCGCGTGCGCGTGCCGGTGATCCTGTTGTATCCCGGCACGTCGGCGACGGGCACGGAACTGAGCTTCATGGGCGTCCACGAGGCGTCGCACCACTATCGCGGCAAGCCGTATTAGAAAGACGTGGGAGATGGTGATACAGACAGCGCGCATCCTTGACCTGTTTGATCGTCCCGTCGCGCGGCAGATCGAGGAGGTCGTCAAGGTCGATCAGACGAATCCGGGGGCCGTGTACGAGGAGATTTCGGAGTACGTGGTGACGGACACGATCCGCCGCTACTTCATCGATATCCTTGACCGCTACGACGAGACGCCGCACAAGCCGCACGAGGGGATTGGCATCTGGATTAGCGGCTTCTTCGGCTCCGGTAAGTCGTCGTTTGCCAAGATCCTGGGCTATGTGCTCGAGGGCCGTGAGTTGCCGGGGATCGACGCGCGCGCGTTATTCCTCCAGCGCGCCCAGGATGACAAAATCCAGGCGCTCCTGACGGGCATCGCGGCTCGCATCCCGACCACCGCCGTGATTTTCGACGTATCGACGGACCGTGGCGTGCGCAGCGGGTCGGAGAAGATCACCGAAATCATGTACCGCGCTTTCCTGCGCAACCTCGGCTACGCCGACGACCTTGGTCTCGCCGAGCTGGAAATCGCCTTGGAGGGAGACAAACCGGGCCGGCTCGGTCAGTTCGTGTCCGCCTATGAGGCGCGCTACAACCGCCCGTGGGACGAGGGTAAAAGGGTGACGGCGTTTGCCATCAATCAGGCCAGCGCCATCATGCACGACCTGGAGCCGGACACGTATCCGCAGGCCGACTCCTGGGCCAAGGCCAAACGCGACGTGGATGTCAGCCCCAACCTGCTCGCCGAGCGCGTGTTCACGCTGATGGAGCGACGGCGCGAGGGACGCTCCGTTCTCTTTGTGATCGACGAGGTCGGGCAGTACGTGTCGCGCTCGGTCGATAAAATCCTCGACCTGCAGGGCGTCGTACAGGCGCTCGGCCGCGTCGGACGCGACCGCGCCCTCCAGGGCAAGAGGACGGGCCAGGCGTGGGTGGCCGTGACCTCGCAGGAGAAGCTCAACGAGATCGTGTCGTCGCTCGACGACAAGCGCGTCGAGCTAGCCCGCCTGCAGGATCGCTTTCCCCTGCGCGTGGACCTCGCGCCACAGGACATCAGCGAGGTCACCAGCAAGCGCGTGCTCACCAAGACAGCGGCGGCCGAGGCCGAGCTGATGGCGCTCTACACGACGCATCAGCATACGCTCGCCGCGCGCACGCGCATCCAGAGCGCCATTCCGCGCGCCGCGCTCTCGGCGATCGACTTCGCCAACCTCTACCCGTTCCTGTCCTATCAGGTGGACCTGGTCATCTCCATTGTGTCGGGACTGCGCAACCAGCCGGGGGCCAACCGCGCTACCGGCGGCTCCAACCGCACCATCATCAAGCTGGCGCAGCAGGTGCTCATCAACGACCGGGTCAACCTCGGCGACAAGCCGGTCGGGGCGCTGGTCACGCTCGACATGATTTACGATCTCACGGAGGGCAACCTGACCTACGAGCGACGCCAGGACCTCGCCGAGATCGCACGCGCGGTCGAGGTGGCCGGCGCCTCCGCCGGTGATCCCGCTTCGCCGTTCCACGGCGCAGACGGGGCGACCATCCTGCGCGTGGCCAAGGCGATCACCTTGCTCGGGTTCATCCGTGATACTCCCGCGACGGCGGAGAACATTGCCGCCGTCCTCTATCCCACGCTCGCCGCGGACTCGCTGCAGCCCGCCGTCCAGGCGGCTATCGATGCCCTCGTGCAGGGGCGCATGATCAAGCCGACCGACAACGGCTATCAGATGCTCTCCGCCGAGGGCAAGCAGTGGGAGGAGGAACGGCAGGGCATCGCCCTGCGCGCCGGCGACTATAGCCGGCAGCAGAAGGAGGTTCTCACGACCCTGCTCGACGGCCTGAGCTACCGGTACAAGGACCTCAAGACGGTCAAGCCGACCCTGTACACTGGCGAGGAGCGACTTGGCAAGGAGGGCGACGTGGCGCTGCGGCTCGTGCTGGCCGACGAGGGGCCGGAGTTTGCCACGGCTTGCGACGAGGCCCGCGGGCGCAGCCGCGCGGAGAGCACAGGCGCGCTGTGGGTGCTCAAGCGCGGCGCGGAGGTCGACCGCTGGACGGAGGAGCTGCACCGCTCCAGGGAGATGGTTGCCCGGCATGAGCGACAGACCCGGACCACCGAGGAGGGCAAGCTGCTCGGCGACGAGAAGGAACGGCAGAAGGATGCCGGCAGCCGTCTCACGGTGGCGCTGACCGGGGCGCTCCTGGGTGGCCGCGCCTACCACAACGGCGTCGAGTACGACATCCGCGGCCTCGGCGCCGACGTCAAGGAGGCCTTCACGCGCCTTTTCGAGCGGATTGTCCCCGACGCCTATCCAAAGTTCGGGCTCGCAGCCGTCAAGGTCAAGGGCGACGAGGCCGAGGTCCTGCTGGCGTCGGCGAACCTCAGCGGCCTGCCTCCCGTCCTTTACGGTAGCCAAGATGGCCTGCGACTCGTAACCGAGCAGGGCGGCAAGGCCAGTATCGACACGACTGCTCCTGCCGTTAAGGAGGTCCTCGATTATATCGACGAGCGCGCCGTCAAAGGTGAGAAGGCCACGGGCAAGGGTCTTGAGGCGCACTTTACTGGCCTCGACTACGGCTGGGATCTCGATGTGGTGCGTCTGATCGCCGCGGCGCTCTTCCGCGCCGGGCAGATCGAGGTCTATGCGCAGGGCGCTCCATTCCGAGACTTCCGCAACGCGGCAGCCCGCGAACCTTTCACCCGCACACCGGCTTTCCGGGCTGCCTCCTTCCTCCCGCGGACCGGCGGCATCACCATCCAGGAGAAGGTCGCGGCAGCAAAAGCATATCAGGCGATATACGGCGAGGACGTCGAACTGGATGAGGGCATGCTGGCCGAGGCGATCAAGCGCCGTTTAGGCGAGGAACAGCCCACGCTCGTACATCTGTCCACTCTTCTACGGACCAAGAAGCTGCCGGGCGAGGACCAAGCAGCCCAGATGCTGGCAACGTGCCAGAGCATCGTCAAAGGAGACACCGAGGAGGCAGTGAAGGGCTTCGCGGTGAGCGCCACGACGCTACGGGAAGGGCTGGAGTTAGCCCGCCGACTGCGCGACGCCACGACCGAAAGCAATCTAGGCGTCCTCGACCGTGCGCGCATCCTGCTCGACCGTGCCGTGCCCTCCCTACGTGACGACTCCGCGCGGTCGAGCCTGGTAAGCGTCGATGGCGCGACCTCGGAAGCCAGGTCTGGGACGGATGCATCCATGAGCACGGAACTCATCGAGGCTGCTATCGCACGGCTGACTAACAGCATGGCGGCCGAGAGTTGGTACAACCGCCTGGCCGATATTGCTACCGACAGCCACACGATCGAGGTTGGGTATCGCGATCGTTACGCTCATGTGAGTGACACCTACTGTCGAACATACGACGCAGCCCGGGATCGCATCTGTGCCCACGCCGATTGGCCCACGCTCGGGGAGAGCATCCAGGACCGGGTGCTGGCGCCCCTGGCCGTACGCTGGCCGGATATCCTATCGATAGCCCACGCGCCCGCTCTGCCACTCTCCCCGTCGCTCTCCGAGCTGCGCGAATCGCTCGCCGCCGTCGGAGGGCGCGAGACGGACGCACGAGGCCTGCTGGAGGAGGCGCTGGCCCCGCCGACAGAGACGATCCAACGGGTGCGGGTTCGTGACTACCTCGGGGCCGCGATAGGTCGCGAGGACCCGGACGAGGAGATGGACCTGGTGGCGCGGCGGCTGGACGGCGCCCTCCAGTCGTTGCGCGACGCATGCTTGCGGCTCGTGGCCGAAGGCTCACGCGTTATATTGGAGTGAAGAGATGGATACAGACGTTCGCAACACGCTCCGCAATGCCGTCGTCGCTTGCCGACGCACCCTGGAAGCTGACGTGCGCACACAGCTTGAGGGCATGTTCGGTATCCATCCCGATGGTCGGATTGAGCCCATCGGCGACATGCCCACCCTTGTTAGAGACCCCCATCTGACCGACGCGCGCGAGCAGGTAGAGGCCGGCGTGCGTCACCTCATGGCCTCGGACGTCAAGCCCGCCGACGCCGTGGACCGCTTCGCGCGCGAAGTGGCTTTCACCTACCTCAACCGCCTGGCTGCCCTCAAGATGATGGAGGCGCGCAAGCTGATCCCCCAATCCACCGGGGCGGGGACGGAGTCGCGCGGCTTCAAGGAGTTTGCGCAGGTGGCTCCAGCCGTCTGTCGGGGCGAGCGGGACGGCGGGTACCGGCGCTATCTGGAGTTGATGTTCGACGAGGTCTCCGCCGAGATACGCGTGCTGTTCGACCGCAGGCTGCCGGCAAGCGCCATCTTTCCGCGCCCCGAGACCCTGGCCGCCGTACTCGACCAGCTCAATGCTCCCGCGCTGGCCGCGGTGTGGGACCAGGACGAGACGATCGGCTGGGTCTACCAGTACTTCACGCCAGAGGAGCAGCGCAAGCGAGCAAGGAAAGAGAGCCAGGCCCCGCGCAACAGCTACGAACTGGCCTTCCGCAACCAGTTCTACACGCCCGAGTATGTCGTGCGCTCTCAAGCCCGAGGTGCGCCTGCGTGAGGTCGTGGCCGAGCAGCGCCGGCTCTATGACACGTGGCGGCAGAGCCACCAGCTCCCGCTCGACCCCGCGTGGCAACCGCCCACTCAACTTACGCTCGACTTCTCTGACGTCACCGACGACAGCTTTTGGGACCGCGCCGAAAACGACATCCTGACCGTGCTCCAACAGTACACTGCGCAGGCCGGCGGGGCCGACGCCACCACACACCGCCTCTTTGCCGAGGATAGCGCGCAGGGCTTCCGCTTCGTTGATCTCCTACGCCACCCCTACGACGTGGTGCTGATGAATCCGCCCTTTGGAGATTGTATCCCTGCTGTCAAGCCTGCGACCGAGAAACTTTACCCAAACAGTGCCAATAATATCTATGCAACCTTTGTAGCCCGTGGCCTAAGTGTGCTGCATCATAAGGGTTTTGTAGGAGCGATTACCAGCAGTACTTGCTTTTTGCAAACCAGTTTTAAGAATTGGCGTCAAGACGTCGTACTTGCAAGCTCTCGCATAGATGCCGCAGTCGATTTAGGATTCGGCGTGCTGGATAATGCAATGGTCGAAACGGCTGCTTATTGCTTACAACGTATAGATTTACGTCGGCCCAATAGCGGTCAAGCTTCCCTATTCGTACGGTTGACTAAAGCCACTTCAAAAGATGAAGCGATTAGTGGATTACTGGCAGAGCTAAGGCAAGGTGTTGCTTCTCCATTACTACATGCTGTACACCAAGAAACATTTGAGCTTCTGCCAGGAGCCCCCTTCTCGTATTGGGTTTCGGACGCTATGCGAGAATTATTTCATAACCACTCATCACTCAAGGATGAAAACGTCGATGTGCGACAGGGACTAGCCACTGCCAATGATTTTCGATTTGTACGATGTTGGTGGGAGGCTCTTCCAAGATTGATTGGGCCAGCTAAATTTTGGGTTTATTTGGCCAAGGGTGGTGAATACTCGCCCTATTACTCAGACCTACATCTATTGTGTCAATGGGAGCATGATGGGCGATGTTACTGGGAAAATCTCAATAAGGCTACGGGCCGACCTCGTTCCAACATTTGGATGCTGAAGAGCACGGCTAAGTCGTTCTTTCTCCGCCCCGGTTTGACATATCCGATCGTCACCTTCAATTTTTCTATGCGCGCTATGCCGAGGGGATCGATATTCTCTCATAAGGGTGGTGCGGTATTTGCGAATGACTTGGATATCTCATACCATCTCGGCCTCCTAAACTCACGTCTTTTCATCGTGATCCTACACATGATATGTGAAATGCGGCGCTGGGAAGTTGGACGGGTCCAGACTTTTCCGTACGTAAGTCCGTCATTGCAGGTCAAACATCGGGTCGGTGAATTAGCACTCAAGTGTCACGACTTGACAAGGACAGATGACCTTGGTGACGAGACGACCCATGCTTTCAGTGTGCCTGCGTTACTGATTCGAACAGGATCTACGCTGGTGCAACGCATGGAGGCTGCTCTAAATCACCATGGTGAGAATGCTGCATCTATGGCGCGGGCTGGAAGCGAGATTGACAGTCAAATACTGGACTTATATGGCATTGCCGAGGATGATCGAAAAGCTATAGATGTCGAATTGGGCTTGCATCCCGGCAGTTATACAGATGACGTGACAGCGGTGGACCACGCACGGTTCCGACAAGCCTATCTGACGAAAGAGGAGGTGGCCGAGGAGGACGAGGACGAGGACGAGGGCGGCGAGGACGAGTCGGCTGAGGATGCCCCGCGCAAGCGGCGGACCCGCGCCCGATACCGCGACCTGGAGGATCTTGCCCACCTCTTCCGCGTCCATCCTGCCGCCATCGCGCGTCGCCGCGCCGAACTGGGGCTGGTGCGGCCCGAGGAGGCTGCATCTGAGGTCGAAAACCTACTCTCCTACTGCCTCGGCGTCGCCTTTGGCCGCTGGGACGCACGCATCGGCAAGGACCCGTCACTCGGTGCGACGCTGGGCGGCGCGTTCGACGAGCTGCCGGTCTGCGCGCCCGGCGCCCTGACTGAGGATGCCGCGTTGGTCGGCGTGGAAGGTCCGCTGCCCTACCGGCCCGAGCGACTGCCGGCCGGGCCGGAGCACGTTCCGAGCGACTACCCACTTCCCGTGCAATGGCCGGGCATCCTGGTCGACGATGAAGGGCACCCCCACGACCTCGTGGCGCGCGTGCGCGGCGTGCTGGCCTACCTGTTCGGCCCGGAGCACGCTTCCGCCATCGAGACCGAGGCCATCGCGCTGTTGCAAGAGGGCGGCGTCAAGGTCAAGAGTTTGCGCGACTACTACGCCACGCGCTTCTTCGGGACGCACATCAAGCGGTACAGCAAGAGCCGGCGCAAGGCCCCGATCTACTGGCAGTTCGCCAGCCGCCGCAAGGGCTACTCCCTGTGGCTGTACTATCACCGGCTGCACCCTGGCACGCTCTACCAGGCGCTCCAGGAATACGTGGAGCCGAAGATCGAGTTGGAGCAGACACGCCTGCGCGAACTGGAGGCGCAACAGCGTGCGGCGGTGGACTCCCGCGCGGCCCGCACCCTGGCAGGTCAAGTGGACAAGAAGGCGGCGCTGGTCGAGGAGCTTATCCAGTTCGGCAACGACTTGAAAGAAGCGGCCGACCGAGGCTTCGCGCCCGACCTGAACGACGGCGTGATCCTGAACATCGCGCCGCTGCACCAGCTCGTCCCCTGGCCGGACGCTGCCGCCGCCTGGAAGGAGTTGAACGCGGGTAAGTATCCGTGGAGCACAATTGGTCAACGTCTGGCGGGGACGCACAAGTAGCGCACCGTACAGGCATGGAGGGAGCAGCTATGGATCAGAACGTGGACCAGTTGGGCCGTCTGGCGGCACTGATCAAGGAGCGGAACAAAGTCGAAGTGGAGATCACAGCCATCATCAATCGCCCCGCTCAGATAGGGCACATCGGCGAGTACATCGCGGCGCACATCTTCGATCTCTTGCTCCACGACTCGGCTGTCACCAAGGGGAGCGATGGTATCTTCAAGAGCGGCCCTCTCGCCAGTCGATCAGTGAATGTGAAGTGGTACGGCAAGCAAGAGGGAATACTGGACATTAACCCGAACGGGGTGCCGGACTATTACCTCGTGTTCACCGGACCTCCCGCGACAGCACTGTCATCAAAGGGAATGACGCGCCCCTGGGTCATTAGCTCGGTATTCCTATTCGAGGCCACACCGTTAGTGACGACGTTGCAGGAGGCCAAGGTGAAGATCGGCGTGGCGACCGGCGTGAAGAAGGCGCTGTGGGAAGCCGCAGAGATCTACCCCATCCAGCGCAATCCCGCGTTGCCGCTGACCGCCGCACAGCGGGTCCAACTCTCCCTCTTCCACACGGCGCTCCATTAGCGGAGGCCAACGGTCACAGGCTGCTCGCCAGCGTCGCGCAGCCATACTCAAGAACGCGACATGCTAGCCCGCGGCTTGTAGCTCGCGCGCCTCTGCAATGAAGCAATCGACTAGTTTGACGGCCTCGCGCGCCGCTTCGAGCGTGACATGCGGTTTGAGTTCATGGATGCGCTGCGCCCGCGCTTCGATGCCGGAGACAACGTTTGGGTCACGCGTCACATAGAGCGCCGTGGCAACGCGCTCGAGCTCGGCCACGGTCATACGTCCCAAACGCTCCGCGACGAACGCGATCTCTAGGCTATACCTGGCAATCGTCTTCGCATAAAGACGCTTCACCGGAGCGTCCGCGCTTCCGGGCACGATGCTCGGACCGTATGGGTATAGCTTCAACTCGAGCGCGAGGAAAGCATTGGCCCTCATAGCACCCAGTTCGTCGCTCAGGTCGAACGAATAGGGGCCATGCTTGTAGAGGATGAAGTCGAGAGCGAGGGGCACGCGCAACAACTCCTGCAAAAAGTAGGCGCTCTTTTGCACGTGCGTTTCGCCGCACCAACTCTCCACGGCATTGAGCCGCTCGACGAGCGCCAGTATAACCGCGTCGCGTTGCAATCCTTGCATCTATTCCATCTCCTCTTACAGGGTTTGTTGGACAATAATCCTGTTGCGGTTCTCTCGCAACCACCGTTCCGCACTCGACAGCAGCTCCGGCGCGACGAAAACGTAGTATGCGACTGTCTGAGGCACGCGGTTCAATAACTCGGAGTAGTGCAGGCAGGGCGCGACGCTGCCGTCGTGCGAGAGCACCTGGAAATCCACTTCCGTTTCCTTCGCGTAAGAGTCGCAGCGCACGTTGTCCTTGCTGAACTCGGAGAGCATCGCGTTGTACACGGCTTCGGTCGCGCGTTTAGCAGGGAGGATCTGCGTGTCGGAGGCGTTGGGTTCATAGACTCGACGGAAATGCTCCCGATTCAGTATGCGGCGAGCGGCGCTGTAACCGGGGCCATCCACATCGTTAGACGCCTGGCGGATAGCGACGAGCACCTCGTCGTCGGTCATCCTCAAATGCTGCTCTAGATCTATGGAATACTGTCCTGACGGGAGCCATTCTTTAAGAAAATCTTTGAGGTGGATATCATAGATGCGACGCACGCGGTGGAGATACAACTGGGAGAACATGTAGTAGCGCGCAAGCAATAGCGCCTCGACGGAGCGCAATCCATCCTGCTCTATACCCAACGTTGGCCTGCCCTCGTTCTCATCCGTTCCCGGCAGGATACAGAGCGTATCGATCAAGCGGAAGTGATCGAACCCACCGTAGGCCACACCGGCGTGATAAGAGTCACGCAGCAAGTAGTCCATGCGATCCGCGCCGAAGGCACTGCCGGTGATGATTTCGGCGAGCAAATCCTCCCAATCCGAGAACGACACGTCCGGGAACATCCTGGAGAAATCTTTGCGTCCAACCGCCAACTTGGCTATGTCATCGGCCTCCAGCGTGGGCCGCTCGGCACGCCAAATCCGCTGCATGTCGTCGCTTTTGATGAGCTCGACGCTGATGCGCTCGTGATTCCAACCCTTGGGCAAGAGCTCATCCTCCGCGGCATGGGAGAAAGGCAAATGGCCGGTGTCATGGCACAGCGCGGCCATACGCAGCACCCGTCGCCAGTACCCTCGGGCATCCGCATCTGCAATGATCGCCTGTATCTTCTTGTCAGCAATTTCCTTACGCGTTATGACATCGTAGATGCGACTGGCAAGCTCCATCACTCCTAAGGAGTGCTCGAACCTGCGGTGCGTCGCGCCCGGATAGACGAGGTAAGTCGTCGCGAGTTGATGGATGTACCGGAGTCGTTGCAGAGGCCGTGAATCGAGGACTTCCTGCTCCCTCGGATCGAGGCGGATGAAAACGTGGATCGGGTCCCGTATCTCGCGGAGTTGCTGCGCCACTGCTAGCTCACCGTACTACTATTACGATTCCAGGTTAGGGTATGATACCACGCCGCCGGATACTTAGTCCACGAGTTGCCCAAACTTATTTTAGCACAAAAGTTCTAATTAAGTGCAGTTCTGGACAAGGGGCAGTGACGAGCACACGCAATGTGCCCCGTACTCCTACGAATGAGAGCGATTTTCTACGGTGGCGATGATACCATTGTATGTAGTGCTGTGCCTGGCGCGGTTTTGGGCGGATGCAACATCATGGTAATTGAAGGTCCAAGGAAGGGAGGACATCGGTGTCGCTGACCGTTGTCGACAGGTCTCGCTTCAACGGGGGGCACGTCGCGGATCAAGATGGCGGCCCGTCCATCGTGCGCATCGCGGAAGTGGCCGTTCCCAAGGTGCTGCCGGATGACACCGAGATGATCCTGAGCGGCATCCTCATAGAACCCAATCCCTACCTCGCGTTCGTGGGCATGTCCCTCGATAGCCCCTACGCGGCCGAGATTGACGCCTCCACCACTACCGAGCGGTAGCGCCGCCATCGCGCGCGGGTGTACGCTCGTGACGCGCAACGTTGTAGACTTTAGGGACGTGCCTGGATTGGCCCTCGAAGATTGGATGGCGCCGTGATGGGACGAGAAAGGCCCTTGGTGCGCTTATGAGTGGCGGTCCTGTGTCGGAGCATCTGAGCGCGTTGTTGGCGCGAGAGGTGAAGCGCCACGGCGTCGTGGTATGGTACGACGCGGATGCGCACTTCTCGGAGTTTGCGCAGGCTCTGGAGCTCGACCACGCGACGGTCGTCCCATTCCGTGGCAGCTACTATCGCCTCCGACACGACATCGAGCCCGCCTACGCGGCGTACGACCGCGACACTGTCGCCACCCTGCCCAGCCTCATCCTGTACGTACCGCGCCCACCCCTGGCGCCCGAGGCCGACGTGCTGCGCGGTCCAAGCCGGGCGGGGAAGGTGCTCGAGGTCAGCCTCCATACCCTCGCCCGCGAAGCCCTCGGGGAGCGGATACCGGCGGCGAAGCTCGACGATTTGCTGCGCGACGAGCGCCTGACGCTGGCCGATCTCGACCGCCTTGGGACCACGACGACAGGCGATGTATCGGTTGTCGGCCTGGTGTTCGGCACGACAGCGCCAACGGAGATCGCGGCGCGCTACCTCGGCGATCCGCTCTGGCGCGACCTCGCCAGGGAGATCGATAAGCGTCATGGACGTCAGGATCTCGCCGCCGTGTTCGAGACCGCGTTGGGGCTGCCTCTCTTATCCACGTCCAAAGCGGGACACGAGGCACTACGGGACACCCTTGCTCGCCACGTTCTGCTTGCCGCATTCCGTGCCGGTCTACCCGTCCAGCGTATCCCCGCGGCCCTCGCGCCGTTCCCCCAACCATCTTCGCCCGCACAGGTGGCCGCCTGCACCGCCGTTGTGGAGGCCATGCGTGACCGGCAGTCGATGCGGGCTGCCTACATCGCGTGGGCTCAAGACGTGCAGGATGAGGTGCGCCTGGGTGACCTGGAGCTGCCGGCCGACGCTGCCGATGGTATCGTCTTTCCCCGACAGGACGATCTGCTGCTGCGTCGCGCCATCGAGTTGGCCGGCCAGGGGACGGACGGAAACGGGGCGTGGACCGTGATGCGCGACGAGGCCGTGGCCCGCGCCACGGGTTTCTGGGCGCGGGCCGAGCCAGGACGCGATGTGGCCTGGCGCACCGTCGCGGCGACGCTCGACCTGCTCTCTGTAGCGGCACAGGTGCGGCGGGACCTTGCCAACGTGTCGAGCAAGGCGACGCCGGGCGAGTTGGTGCGGCGATACGCCGAGAGTTCTGCCGAATCCGCCTGTGAGACCGGCGCCGGGGGGTGGTATCGTCTGGATGCGCTGCATCGGGAGGTCGAGTACCTGGTGACGGGGCTCGGCGAGGCGTTCGCCGACGGCGGGATGGAGCGGCTGTTGCATCACGCACGCCAGGTACATCGAGGGGTGGCAGAGGCGCTGAACACGCGCTTTATCGCCGCCATCGAGAAAGTCGGCTTCGAGTTTGCACCGCTCGACCCGCAGGCGGATACGTTCGACCGTTATGTACGCCCCTCCCTCGACGCGGGGGCGGTCGCCTACGTCCTGGTGGATGCCCTGCGCTATGAAATGGGCATGGAGTTGTTCGCGAGCCTGTCGCACGCCGGACGCCTGCGCGACGCGCACGCCCATCCCGCGATCGGCGTCGTGCCCACCATTACACCGATCGGCATGGCCGCGTTGCTGCCGGGGGCTGAGGAAGGAGTTGGCCTTGTCCCCGCTAGCGGTGATGTGGCGGCTATGGTCAAGGAACACGTCCTCAAGAACTATGCCGACCGCAAGACTCTCTGGAGCGACCGCTTCGACAGTCGCCTCGCCGATCTCACCCTCGGAGAGGTGCTGACCGTGCGCGCGGACCGACTCAAGAAAGCGGTGGCGGGCAAAACGCTTATCCTGGTGCGCTCACAGGAAATCGACGAGTTCGGCGAACAGGGCAATCCCTACCAGGCGCGCCGCACGATGAGCGAGGTGATCGGCGACGTCAAGAAAGCCGTCAACCTGCTCGCCAACGCCGGCGTGTCCCGCTTTGTCGTCGCCGCCGACCATGGCCACCTCCTGTTCGAGGAACTGGGCGATGATCAAAAGATCGACCCGCCCGGCGGCGAGACCGTGAGCCTGCACCGCCGGTGCTGGGTCGGTCGAGGTGGGACCGCGGCCCCCGGCGTGCTGCGCGTGAAGGCGGCGGACATGGGCATGGGCGGCGATCTGGAGTTGGCCTTCCCCCGCGGGTTGGGCGCGTTCAAGGCGGGCGGCGCGACGACCTATTTCCACGGCGGCCTTTCCCCGCAAGAGTTAATCGTGCCGGTCCTGACGTTTACCCTTGAAGGCGCGCGACCGGCGAACGAGGGCGCAACCGGCTTCTCACTTGGTTTCCCGCAGGGTAAGATCACGACGCGCGTGTTTACGGTGACGGCTCGCTTCGACCACTATCAGCGCGGCCTGATGGATGACCCGGCCGTCGCCGTCACGCGACGTGTCCGATGCGATGCCTGGGATGGTAAGCGGAGCGTGGCGCGGGCATTGGCGGCGCTCTCCGGCTTCGAGCCCGCCACGGCCGAAGTGGCCTTGGAGGCGGGGCGAGACAATTCGATCACCCTGGTGCTCGACGACGAGATGGAAGGGGCGGGGACGTTGCGCCTGCGCCTGCTCGACGCGGAGACGGGCGCGGAGTTGAGCGGACTGCCAAAGGTAGGCTATGAGCTCTCATTCTGATACGCTTGACGACAAGGCGAACGCGGTCTTCGGCGGCAAGGTCGTGCGCAAGGACCTCGTGCGACGCGTGAAGGTCGGCGCCAACGTGCCGGTCTACGTGCTCGAATACCTGCTCGGCCGCTATGCGGCCTCTAACGACGAGGCCACGATCCAGGTGGGCATGCGCGTCGTCGACGACACACTCTCGCGCAACTTCGTGCGGCCCGACGAGGCCGAGCGTATTCGCTCGCTGGTCAAGGAGCGCGGCAAGTACACCATCATCGACAAGGTGCGCGTGCGCCTGCTCGACAGCGAGGACAAGTACTGGGCCGAACTGGTCAACTTCGGCCACAAGTACGTCCATGTCCCCGCGCACTACCTCAGCCAGTACGAGCGCCTCCTGGAAGGCGGTATCTGGGCGCAGATTGATCTGGAGTACCACGCCGACGAGGAGGCCGGTGGCCGGCAGCGCCCCTTCGTCATCACGGGCATCAAGCCGATCCAGCTTGCCAGCTTCCGCCTGGAAGAGTACATCGAGGGGCGCAAAACGTTCACGACCGCTGAGTGGCTCGACCTGCTCATCCGTACCATCGGCTTCGAGCCGTCGGAGTTCAGCCGCCGCCTCAAGCTGCTCTTCCTGTTGCGCCTCGTGCCGATGGTCGAGCGGAACTACAACCTCGTCGAACTCGGCCCGCGCGGCACCGGCAAGAGTTTCGTCTACCGCGAGGTCTCGCCCTACAGCATCCTCGTGTCCGGCGGACGGACGACCGTCGCCAACCTGTTCTACAACATGGCCAGCGGCAAGATGGGTCTCGTCGGGCTGTGGGACGTGGTGGCCTTCGATGAGGTGGCCGGGATCGAGTTCTCCGACCGGACCGCCGTGCAGATCCTCAAGGACTACATGGAGGCGGGCTCGTTCAGCCGCGGACGCGAGGAGTTGATCGCCGATGCGAGCATGGTCTTCCTGGGCAACATCAACGCGTCGCTAGAGGTCCTGATGCGAACCGGACACCTCTTCCAGCCGCTGCCGGAGGCCATGCGGGACATGGCGCTGATCGACCGTCTCCATTGCTACCTGCCCGGCTGGGAAGCGCCCAAGATGCAGTCAGAGTACTTCACTGACCACTATGGCTTCGTCGTGGACTACCTGGCCGAGGCGTTGCGTGATCTGCGGACGCAAAACTTCACCGATATCATCGACGGACGCTTCTCGCTCGGTTCGCAACTCGATGTGCGCGACGCCAAGGCCGTGCGCAAGACCGTCGCGGGCCTCGTCAAGCTCCTGCATCCGCATCGGGAGGTGACCGACGACGAGCTCGTCGAGTATCTGACCCTCGCGTTGGAGTGCCGGCGGCGCGTGAAAGAGCAGCTCAAGAAGATGGGCTCTTTCGAGTACTACCAGACCGCGTTTTCATACATCGACGAGCGGACGATGCAGGAGCACGTGGTCGGCGTGCCGGAGCAGACGGGCTCCAATCTCCTCTCGCCGGAGCCGTTGCCCGCCGGCTCCGTCTACGCCGCGGGTCTAACCGCGGATGACCGTGTGGCGCTGCGCCGCATCGAGATAGCCCGGCTCGGCGGCTCTGGTGGCCTCAAGATCACGGGGCAGGTCGATCGCGCGGTAAAGAATAGCATCACCACGGCCTTCGACTACGCCCGTGCCCGCAAGCGGGAATTCGGCATCGAGAAGGAGTTGGATAGCTACGATCTGCACGTGCAGGTTATCGACCTGATGTCAGGGTACGAGGGAGGGGGCGTGGGCGTCGCTTGCTTCGTCGCGCTCTACTCGGCCTTGAAAGACCAGCCGGTCCAACCGGCAATGGTCGTCCTGGGCGACCTCACCATCCAGGGCAACGTGATCGCCGCTCACTCGCTCGGCGAGCCGTTGCAGATGGCGATGGACAACGGCGCACGGCGCGCGCTTATCCCTCTGGAGAACAAACGCAGCTTCCTGGAGGTACCCGGCGACATCGTCGAGCGCGTCGATCCTGTGTTTTACAGCGATCCGATCACTGCGGCCCTGAAGTCGCTGGGGGTTAGGAGTTGTCAGAAAACAAAAGTCGCTAGGATGGACGAGTCGTTGTAGACTGGAGGGTATGAACGAGCAGGACAGGATCAGGGAGCGGTACGGCCGCGTGGCCGAGACCTTGG
>JAABUZ0100000336.1_pt1 | contig 119124 bp, 120 predicted proteins | sample 5562091 | NCBI WGS metagenome assembly JAABUZ01 (sample SAMN12813069, study PRJNA571459) | rock metagenome | isolation source: Antarctica rocks | place: Antarctica: Victoria Land, Linnaeus Terrace sud | collected 2015-12-21 | reverse complement strand
AGGCAGCAAAGGCGTGCTGCACGGCTCGGCGTCGTATGTGCTTCAGGATGAATACGGGCAGGTGTCGGCGACCCACAGCGTGTCGGCAGGTCTGGATTATCCCGGTGTCGGGCCGGAGCATGCCTACTTCAAGGACATTGGGCGGGCCGAATATGTTTCGGTGACGGATGACGATGCCGTGGATGCATTTCAGTGGTGCGCGCGCACGGAAGGCATCATTCCCGCCCTGGAAACCTCCCATGCCTTCGCGCATGTGCGCAAGCTGGCCCCGCAGATGCGCCCCGAGGAAACGATTATCCTGTGCTTGTCGGGCCGGGGCGACAAGGACGTGGACAGTGTCGCCGCCCGCCTCGGCCTGCTGTAGCAGCCAAGCCGTGTCCGGGTGAATTATCCTCAGCTTTGGTTTTCTTGCTGCGAGCGCACAGGCGAGAAACTCCGCGCCAAACTTTGATTTGCCGCAGTTTGACCGCGCAGCCGCCCCGTTGTTAGTGCGTTCCCACGGCTTTCCAGGCTGTTACCAACGACGGAACGATTTGTTCCGTCGTTGATAAGCGCTTACAACGCAAGGGAAACGCCCAGGGCAGCAGTTCTGCAAGCCCGAAAAACAAGCAAAGCGCGGCAGCATCGATTGCGTTGAATAAACAATCGTTCCCTTCAGAAAGCACACTGTGATTTCACGGATCAACAAGACATTTGCCCAGCTTAAAGCGCGGGACGAAGGGGCGCTGGTCACATTTGTAACGGCAGGCGATCCGTTTACAAGTGAAATGCCCGCATTGGTCGCGGCGATTGCCCAGGCGGGTGCGGACATTGTGGAACTGGGCATCCCCTACTCCGACCCATTGGCCGACGGGCCGAGCATTCAGGCCGCCTCGCAGCGCGCCCTGGACAGGGGAGTGACACCCGACAGCGTATTGCAGATGGTGCGCGAGATACGCACGCTTTCATTCGTGCCCCTGGTTTTGATGACCTCGTATAACCTCGTCCTGCGTTACGGGCTCGCCCGCTTTGCGCAGGCGGCCTCGGACGCGGGCGCGGACGGGGCAATCCTGACCGACCTGCCGCCGGAAGAAGCCGCGCCGTGGAAACAGCAGGCGCAGGCCCATGACATTGCGACCATCTTTCTGGTGACGCCGGTGTCCACACCCGCGCGCATTCAGATTATCGCCGAAAGCGCCACCGGCTTTGTGTACTGCGTGTCCCGGACAGGCGTGACCGGCGCGCGGCAGGATGTGCCGACGGACGTTCGGGAAATGCTGGCACGGGTGCGCGAAGCCACCGACAAGCCCCTGTGTGTCGGCTTCGGCATTTCCACGCCTGCTCATGTGACGCAAATCGTGCAAACGGCGGACGGCGCCGTGATCGGCAGCGCCCTCGTGGATTTTCTCCATACGCATCGGGACAGCCCGGCTTTGACGCAGGACGCGCAAGCCCTGGTCGGCGACTGGAAGGCCGCCACGCGCCGCAAAAAAGATTGAGAAGGGGTTAAAAGAGGATTAAAATGTACACGCGCGAACAATTCGCCAAGATGATCGACAACACCCTTTTGCGCCCGGACTCGACCAAGGACGATGTGCTGCGATTGTGCGAGGCGAGCGCCCAGCGTCACTTTGCGAGTGTCTGTATTCTGCCCTGCTGGGTGGGCACGGCCGCGCGGGCGCTGGCCGGGTCAGATGTGAAAGTCTGCACCGTGGCGGCGTTTCCTTTCGGGGCGACAACGCGATTGTGCAAAGTGTTTGAAACGAAAAACGCCGTGGCGAACGGCGCGCGTGAGATTGACCTCGTGCTGAACATTTCCAAGTTCAAGTCCGGGGACTACGACGCGGTCGCGCAGGACTTGCGCGAAGTGATGGAAGCCACTTGTTCGGTCCATCCCGCCGAAGACGCGCGGCGCGTGCTGCTCAAAGTCATCATAGAAACGTGTTATCTGATGGGCGACGAGATAGACATCGCCAGCCGCCTGGTACGCGACTCCGGCGCAGACTTTGTCAAGACCAGCACGGGCACGGCATCGGGCGGGGCGACTGCGGACGACATCCGCCGCATTCGCCGCGCAGTCGGGCCGTCTCCCATCGGCATCAAAGCATCGGGAGGCATCAAGACACTCGAAATCGCCCTGCAAATGCTGGATGCGGGCGCAAACCGCATCGGCACATCGTCGGGCAATGCCCTGTACGACGCTTACCTGCCGGACACGCCCCCCGCGCACACTTAAGTCCATTTTCTTCCATGAGGGCGATTTATTATGCCCAGTTACACCACAGACGCCCTTGTTTTGCGCCGCTTGAACTACGGCGAAACCGATAAAATCCTGACATTATACTCGCGTGACAAGGGACGTATTTCCGCCATCGCCAAGGGGGCCCGCAAGGCTGTCTCGCGCTTGTCCGGGGCGACGGAAGCCCTCACCCTCACCCGGTTCCAGCTGGCTTCAGGCCGCTCGCTGGAGATTGTGACGCAGTGCGAGGTGCAGGAAGCGTTTACGGCCCTGCGGCAAAACCTGCCGCGCCTCGCCCATGGCCTGTATCTTGCCGACCTCATTGACCATTCAGTCGAAGATGACGCCCCCAACTTCGCATTGTTCGACCTGCTTTTGCAGGGCCTGTTTCTCACGCAAACACTGCCCGACCCTGCCCTCGCCGCCCGCTGGCTGGAAGTCCAATTGCTGCGCGATTTAGGCTACGCGCCTAATCTTGCCGAGTGCGCCGTATGCCACCTGCCCCTGCCGGGCGCGTTCGGGCGGGATGACACCTTTGCCCTGTCCGCACTCATGGGCGGGGCCATCTGCCCCTTGCACGCCCACCCCGCGCACAATGAAGACCACAGCGCGCTCAGTTTAGGGGCGCTGCGCTTGCTGCTGGTCCTGGACGCGCTCGGCCCGAATGCCCGCGAAACCCTGCCCGCGCTCCCCACGCCCGGCCCTAAAAACCTCGACCTCGCGCGCCTTGCCCTGCGCCGCTCACTGCGCCTACGTCTGGAGCGCGACCTGAAAAGCCTGGAATTTCTGGACAGCCTGCGTCACGCTGTGTCCTTGTCCTGAACGTAAAAACAGCCGGACACATTTGTGCCCGGCTTGTACAGCCGAATAGGATTTCGTGTTGAAAACTAGGACTAGAACTTCATGCCCAGGCTGGCATTGGCTGTATAGTCGGGGTTGGCAGGGATAGTGGGAGCGACAGGCTTTTGCATGGTGCCATCTAAAGACAGGTGGAAGCGGTCGCCCAAGGTGTGTGTCAGGCCGAAGCCGTAGATGCTGTTGCCCGTCAGCGCGTCGCTTGCGCCTATCAGGGTTTGCTTGTAGCTGCCGTCCAATTGGGTGGCCTGGGACAGGTGCAGGCCGACCCCAAAATGCATGGTCGTGCCGACCACTTGCGTTGCGCTCTGGCGCTGCCAGTCATAGCCGCCGGAAACACTGACAATGCCGAACGTAGTTTCCAGGCCCAGCCCGCGCTGAGCCAGCGCCTGCGGGGTGATACTGCCACTGTCGGGGTTCTGCGCGTAGGAGCCGGACAAGCGGACACCACGCATCGGGAGCAGGGTCAGGCTGACCAGACTGGTATCCAAACTATCTGCGAGTATGGCGTCGCCTGCCGACGCAGTGCGGCCTTTGTAGCTGGCAGCACACTGCAAAAACGACAAAGGCTGCACTTGTCCCCCCACCGTAGCCAGTGATGTCTGCGCGATTTGCGTTTGATGCAAGGCGAGGCTGGTTTGAAGCTGCACTGTGGAAGCTGGTGTCAACGTCAGGCCTACTTGCTGATTATTGGTTGCGCCGGACACATCGCGCATTTGCGTGAGAGCGGCGTTGACGGCAATTGTTTTGCTGGGCGCAAGGGTGGCGGCAAGGTTAAGAGCCTGCGTGTCCGCGCTGGGTGCGGCGCTATTTTTGGACGCGAAGGACGCTGCGAAGGTGCTGCTGGCCGTGGGCGCGGCGTGCAGGCTGATGTCGGCGGTCTGCGACGCGGGGGCACTGCCGCCCGAAGTATGCGTCCAATGCGTTTGCAGGCTGAGATTGGCGGCAGGCGCGACCGTGACAGCGGCGGAGGTCTGCGTGGACGCCGCGCCGCTGCCTGCCGCAACAGGGGCGGCCTGCACCCAGTTGACTATGGCCTGCACTCGTTTCGAGGGCGTGAAGTCCGTGCCTAGGGTCATTGTTTGGCGGCCTGCGGCAAGGCCATTATCGCCTGCCGTGGTCATCTTGGCCCCCGCTTGCGCGTAGCCGAACGACACCTGGACAGCGCGAGCGGCCTGCGCATTGCCGCTGAGGCTGACCCCCATCTGCGACAGGCTGCCGCCGTTTTGCGCATGGGTATCGCCGCCCAGGGCAGGCGCGAACAGCAAGTGCGTGGAAAGCTGCGCGGTGTTTCCCTGAAGACTTGTGCCCAGGCCCAGCGTGAGTGTGCCGGGCGCGGCAGTTGCCGTCGCCCCCGCTCCTGCGCTTGCAGCTTGGTACACGGCGTCAAATGAAACATGGCTGCCGCCACGATCCGCCAAGTTAAATGAGAGAGGAACTTTATTCACCAGGCTGCCGCGCACGGCACGTGCTGGGTCATACTCGTAATGCACGGACACGGTGGATTGCAGCGTCAGGGACCGGGTGAATGTCACCGTGCCCGCAACGGCGTCCAGCGTGTAGTCAATGCCGCGCATTTGGGTCTGCTGATTAACCAGGATGACTTCCGTGCCGCCGTCGATATTCTTCCACGACAGCGGGTAGGGGCCGGGTGTGCCGTTGCCGACCACCAAGTCCTGGCTGGGGTTCGCGCAGGTTGACGCCGCCAGGGCAAACCAGACTACGGATGCCGCAAGGCTCTTGATAATACAATGGTGTGTGGAAACTCTCACAGGGGATTAGAGGGAGAAATGGCGCAAATGTTTCATGTTAAACCGCTCGACTAGGGCCTTTCCCGGTAAGTCTCACGAAGCCATGTCAGCCTGGCGCCGTGTGGCATTGGCAGCAATGGCTGTTATGCTATAGGCAAGTGCGTTTCTTGCCCTGTGTCTTCCAGGCGGACGACTTCCCACTCCTGCTTTCCGGCATACGTGCGTTTCACCCCGAGCGACTTGTTTAACTGCTTGACCATTCGGCTGCCTTTGAGCCAGACCCAGCAAGCCCGGTTAAGCGCAGATTGGGGCGTGTCCCCTTGCAAAGGCAGGCGCGGGTCGGCCAAGGCATTGTCGTCATTAATTTCCACAAGGAAGTTAATTTTCATCGTGACGCAGTAGACGCTCATATGCCTTACCTTAGCAGCGAATGTTAGACTTTTTCGCGTTCTACGTCCAATCTAGGTCTGCTTGGGCTTTGATAGAACACGCGCGGGTTTGTGTGGCACAAGATACGCTTGCCGGGTGCATTGATAATCTTAATCGCCCGCATCCACCGGCACGATCCGTAGTATTCCCAACAATCTGAGTGCCGATAGTTGCGTCGCTTGCCATAGTCATACTGACGCCACAACGCCAGATACTGCGAGTAGCCAAGACATTCTCGTTGGTTGTTAGACCTAGCGCACTGCCAGAAGCTTCGTTTCTGCACTTTAGAGCCTCGTTGCCGCGACTGCTTATGCCATTAAACGGGATAACGGTTCTACCAACCTACGGCACACCGCCTGCTCTATTTTGCTACCGACGCACCCACGAGTACCAAGTGACAGGGTAGACCAGCATTGCGGTTGTCACAATCAGATTGTTGGGCTGTTGCTTTGTGCTAGTCCATATGGCTAGTGTGTCATTGGTGGGATAGGAGTAAGCGTTAGGCGCCGCGCATGCCATACGAATTTATGACCTGATTTGTCTTTCTTGGCAGAAACAAACGTGACGTTTTCCAAAACTAGGGAATTAGCCTGGTAAGTGGCGTACGAAGCCATGTACTTGCCCGCCGCCGTGCGAAAGTTCACGCCTGCTGAATTGGGCTTCTGCTGTGCTGCGACAGGCATTATGCTGCCGATCCCAAGAAGCATTGCAGCGGCGAGAGTGCCATAGGCAAGAGGGTGTCTGACTGATATGGTAATCTCCTTTGCTTGATGACACGTAAAAGCCCCGGTGATGAAAGATGGCCTAACAAAGCGTTGGGCCACCGACACCAACCGGCAAAAGCCTACTACTTGCTGGGATACACTTGGTATGTAGTCGGGTTTAGCTTTTGCACGGAGTAGCCGACTTGCCCAGCGGCGTTTTGCAGCGCCTGCTGGGCCGTGCTGCCGGGAGGTGCGTCGTTTACCGTGGTATTAGGCGTGTTGGCGGCGTCGGCAATGACTGTCACGCCGTAGTCGGCGGCGACATCCTGCAAGGCATCGTAAAAGGAGCTGCCGTTGGCATCGGGTGCGGGCACGGCGTTGTTGGTCGAGACCGGCGTGAAGACTACCTGCGCGCCCGACGGCAATTGCGGGTTGGCGGGCGTGTACGACACCAAAAGGTTAAGTGTCGTGCCTGCGGGAGCCTGTTTGAGCAGGGCCACGGGGATTTGCATTTCTTCGCTGTTGGTCAGCACAACCGGCTGCTGCAATGCAGGCGTCGCTTGGCGCGCCCGCAAGTCCGGGTCGGTGATTTGGTTGGTAGCCGTCACGACAAACGCGGACAAAGTCGCTTTGGGCACATTGGCAGGCAGGTGCACATGGAACATGTGGTAGGTGTTGCTGTCGCTTCCCGGCTGCGACGACACGCCGGTAATCACGGTCGGGGCGTTGTTGAGCGGCAGCGTGATGGGTGTGTCAGGGCCAAGATTAGCGTTTGTGTTGGGGCTGGTGCCGACTGAATGGACAAACACGCCGGCCAGCCCTGCCACGGCAAACGCGGCGACCAGCCCGCCGGTCATCTGGCGGCGACGGGCCTGGGGGGCGAACCAGCCGGTGATGGTCTGGGCGGCCCGCTGGGCAGGCGTCAGCTCGCGCGCGGCCTGCGCCTGGGCGGCCAGTTCCAAAACTTTGGCGCGAAACCCGAGCGGCACATCCACCAGGGGCGCTTGATGGCTTTGGACAAGCTGATACACACGCTCAAATTCGGCGTAATCCGTTTGCGCCTCGGGTTCGGCGGCAAAGTGCTGTTCCAGGGCCAGGCGCATGGCCGGAGACAGCGTTCCTTCGGCATAATCAGAGTAAAGCTCGCGCGCACGTTCCGTCTTCATGGGGGGTCATCCTTGATAAGGGTCAGAGAAGGCAGACGCCTCCCTGCCTGATTGGACGGCGTCAGGCACCAAATAGTTCCCGCAGCGGGGCAAGTTTTTCTTTCAAAGCCAGGCGCGCCCGGTTCAGGCGGCTTTTCACCGTGCCGATGGGCAGTTCCATCACTTCGGCGATTTCCTCGTAAGACTTTTGCTGCGAATGGTACAGCACCACCATGGCCCGCTGATATTCGGGCAGGCTTTGGATGGCGTCTTCTAAAATCTGCGCGCGCTCTTTTTCTTCGGTGATAGCCGTGGGGGACGGCGAAGCGTCTTCAATCTGGCGGGCAACGCTGGACTCTTCAAATTCCAACTGCTCGTCAAGGGATGTGTGCGGGTGGGCGCGGGCGCGCTTTCGGTCATCTAAAAAGACATTCGTGGTGATGCGAAACAGCCATGTCGTAAACGATGCGTCGCCTCGAAAGCTGCCGATGGCGTTGTACACGCGCAAAAATGCCTCCTGCGAGACATCATTGGCATCGTCGTAGTTGCCGGTCAAGCGATACGCGAAGTTATACACCTGCTTTTCGTACTTTTTGACCAGCTCATTGAACGCCCCCAGATCGCCCTGTTTGCAGCGATCCAGCAGCGCTTTTTCATCGGGCGACGCGGCGGGTTTGGGGCGCGGCGGGCGGGCATCTAACACTTGGTCCATCCCTTGTCTCCTGTGCAGCCACGCGGCATGGGCTGCTGGGAGAAATTTACCCGGTCTGCGCCAATCTTACGCCCGGTGATGGTGCGGGGATTTTTCATATATCGTGTAGTATGACGCCGCGCGACAGTCAAGTCAAGCCGCGCGGCGCGTGTGGGGGGCTTCTCGAACCCGTCAAACGGGCTTGCTTGGCGCTTTGCCGCCCCATTCCGTCACTAAGTTTCCCTGCCGCTAAAACAGCAGGCCAATCGGATATAACTCCAATCGGATACAACTCCCAGCGGGGATGAAAAATCCGTTGAAGCTCAGAAGTGACGCCCGGACATTGTCTGTTCAGCCCCGAAAGGAGCTTGTGTCCGACAAGCTTGGCCTTGAAGGGCTGGGAAAAGAATGGATGCCGCTCAAGCCTTTATGGATGCCGCTCAAGCCTTTGCTGCCCCTTAAACAAGCCTTTGCTGCCCCTTAAAGCAGGAGAACCCGTGCTCTTTCACTGATTGTTCCCCCATGACCGTGTCCCAAACACACCCCGCCATCGCGATTGCTGTTCTGGCGGGCGGGCAAAGCCGGCGCATGGGCCAGGACAAAGCCGCCCTGGTCTGGCAGGGGCAGACCCTGCTGGAGCGCATGGCGCAGACTGCCCGGCAAGTGGCCCCCCAGGTATTGGTCGCCGGACGCGCCCGGCCGGGCGCGTGGGCCGGGCCTGATGTCCCTTTTTTGCCCGATGCCCAGCCCGGCGAAGGCCCCCTGCGCGGCCTGGAAGCCGCTCTCGGTTTTGCCGCGCCCGCCGGGACGCTGGCAGTTGCCTGCGACATGCCTCTGCTGGGTGCCGATGCCCTGCGCTGGCTGCTGGAGCAAACACTTCTTTCCGCGCCGGCCAAAGACGGCCTCGCGGTGCGAAACGCGGGGCAGTGGGAGCCGCTCTTTTCAGTTTATAGGCCCCGCTGCCTGACGCGCGTGCGGGAACGCCTTGCCGTGGGGCAGCGTTCCCTGCACCGCTTGATTGAAGCCGGTGAATTTGTTTCGGTCGATGCCCCTCCCTGGGTGTGCGCGCAACTGGTCAATGTCAACACGCCCGCCGACCTTGCGGCTTTGCCTTGGTGATGCGGGCGCTGTTTTTCGGCATTACAAAGGCGTGATTACGGCGCAGCCCTCGCATTGCGAGCTTGTACCAACGACGGACGGATTTGTTCCGTCGTTGGTACGCCCTCGCACAGCCGTGGAAAACACGCCGCAATCAGGCGGGTTCCAGTTCCGCAATGTGGCCCGCCAGGACGTGTTCGCGCATGGGCTGCGCGGGCGCAGCACCGCCTGCGCCCAATCAGGATTGCTGCCAGGCCGGAGAAACGACGCAAAGCACGATCAAAGCCAGTGCGGTTATGCGTTTGCGCGATGTCTTCCAGAAGAAACGGCAGGCCCCGGTCTATCCTAAACGCCTTGAGATTAGCCGCCGCCGCACTGGACATGCAAAACGGGACAGGGCCATATCCCACGTGACCGGGCGCAGGGTGTCGCCTTTGTTTTCGCGCCTCAGCAGGGAAGTCAGGACGCGGCGTGACCACCAGGCTGTCTGGCCCGGAAGCCAGGGTCATGTCGCATTGCAGGGCGCAGTAGGGACAATGGGTGTCGGCGCTGTGCATGGACTTACCGGCGCTGTGCATGGGTTTATTTGCCTGCATCCACCTTCACCAGCCCGATGTCCAAAACAACCGTGCCGCTGACGCCGCGTGGGGCGGCGAGGCACGCATTAAAACATGTCCCGGCGGGGTAAAACTCAACAACGACCAAAGGGATATGAATATCGGTGCACGCGCCGATGGGGAAACAGCGCGCGGCACGACCGTCGGCACTGAGCGTCAGGTAAGACAGGGCCGCATTTGCTGCAAACGGGTTCCACTGGCAACGTAAGGCTGAGAGTGAGAAGAAAGGTCTTGCAGAAGAAAGGTCTTGCACAGGGCGGCGCTTTCCAAAAGAAAACGGGCCAAAGCCCGGACTTAGGAGGGAAAGGCAGCATCGCCGTGAAGGAACTGCACATGAGGGAGAAGAAAAAAGCAGGGCATCAATGCGCCTGCTGCGAACACGAGACCAAAGTGTTTCCTATCGCTCATTAAGAAGTTTTCGTTTGGAAGTTTTCATTTACGAGGATACGCACCCCATGAAAGTACGCTGGACGGCGCAAAGCCTCCGTTTCCGAATAACCCCTACCGAGCTCGCTTTGCTGGAAGACGGCCAAACTGTTGAAGCCCGGCTGGCCCTGCCGGGCGGCGAATGGCAGGCCTGTGCCGTCCCGCGCTCGGGCAGCACGTCCCTTGCCATGAAAGACGCCCGCCTGCGCGTGACATTGACATCAGATGACATCGCCCAGCTTTCCGTGCCCACGACAGAAGGCATCTATTTCGCCACGGACGATGTGCCCGCCGTGCGCTATCTGGTAGAGAAAGATTTTCCCTGCATCCACCCCCACGCCGGGGAAGCCGGAGAAGCGCCCACGGAAACGTTTGCCGCCCCCGCAGGCTTTGAAGAGCGCAAAGCGGAATAATGGTTTCCTTCAACCCGCACCCACTGCACAGCACCAAGGAAATCCGTGGTCACCCGTTTTTTCGGGGGGCCATTTCGCGCTGGCTGTGGCGGCTGGGGACATACCGCCTGACCCGGCCCGGACGGTGGTTTGGGGGCATGACCATGGCTTTTGCCCTGTATGGGGCCACCTCACTGGACTTGCAGGTGTTTGTGCCGTTCACGTATACCGTGAGCGTGTGGATACTAGCGCTTTGCTGGGCGCAGCTGCGGCCCCCGCGCGTGGCCCTGGCCGTGCAGCAGCCATCACGCGTGGAAGCGGGCATGGTTCTGCCGGTCACCCTGGAAGTGCAGGCCCGTCGGATGGTGTTTGATGCTGTCCTGCTGCCCCATCGTTTGCCGCCTGCCATTGACGCCGTCGATTTGGACGGCGCCGTCCTGGGCACGCTGCGTCCAGGCAAGCCACACACTGTTCGGGTTGACCTGCGCTGCACTCGCCGGGGCCTTTATGCACTGCCAGGTTATCGCGTGCAGACTGACTTTCCCTTTGGCCTGCTGCGCGCTTACACGGCTGTCCCCGCCCGGCAGGCCGTACTGGTCACGCCGCACTGGACACTGCTGCGCCGGATGGAGCTGCCCATCCGGCGCAGCGAACAGCCCGGCGGCGCGGCGCTTGCGACTGCGCGCGGGGAAGCGATGGAATTTATCGGCAATCGCGAGTTTCGGGAAGGGGATAACATCCGGGACATGGACTGGCGAGCATCGGCCCGCCTGGACCGCCTGGTGGTGCGCGAGTTTCATGAAGAATACCTGCACCGGGTCGCGCTTGTCCTGGATACATCTATTGCAGGGGCGGAAGCAGATTTAGAAGGCGCGATTTCGCTGTGCGCCGCGGCGGGGGAGCTTCTCGCGCGGCAGGAATACTCCATCAACATGCTGCTGGCGGGGCCGACTTTGCACGTTTTTGACGCCATGCCGCCCTGGGCCGGTCACGAGCAGATTTTAGATATTCTGGCCCTGGTCGCGCCTAGCCCGGCTTCCATGCTGTTTGAGAACATACCCGGTTTGCCGGAACGGCTGGAAGACGCGTCCATAGTCCTGTGCTTTCTGCTGGGCTGGGACGACACGCGGCGGGCGTTTATAGAAAGCCTGCATCAATCGGGCATGACGCTTTTTTTGGTGCTTGTCGGGGACAACAGCACGGCGCGGGACATGGCTGCCGATGAAGCCCGCTTTGGCCCGATTCGGCGCGTGACATCGGCACAAATCGACGACGGGCTGGACTGTTTGTAATTTGTTCTTGTCGCTTATTCCGATGACACTCCCTTTTCAACAACCCACAAAAACTTTTTCTTTGTCCTGGGCAGCGACTTTGGCCGCACTGGTCGCCTTTGCAACTCTGCTGATCACTTACGGGACATTGGGCGGGCCGGACAGCATTATCCTTTTTGTTTTGATGGGGCTGCTGCTGACATTGCGCCTGACCGGGTGGCGTCTGCCTGCCGCTTCATGGGCGCATTGGGCGCTGCGCCTGCTGTTGTTCGCTGCTGTTGTGTTTGCAAACTGGGACAAGTTCAATGACCCGCAGTCGTGGCTGTTTGACACGACTGCGGTGGGGGCATTCGGCATTCTGGCGGCGGCGGAGCTTGTGACACAGGCCGCGCGCACCTTGCCGCCCGGCAGCAGCAACAGCGGCGCGCTGTGCCTGCTGTCGGGCTACGTGTTTTTGACGGCCTGTACGACCGATCAAGTTTGGCCGATCCGCATTGCGTCGCCCCTTTACTTTGCCCTGGCCGTGCTGTCCCTGCCCCGCTTTGAGACCAGCCGGCAGCAGGACAAGGACAGCGCAAAACGACGGGCAGTGGCTGTCGGGTCCGCTCTTGCCCTGGGCGCGCTCGTGTGTGCCTTGTTTTGGGTTTATCGCGTGCCCCTGATGCAGCTAGGCGCGGGCAGCCTGCACGATCAGCCCATGGCCGAAACGACCGGCTTGTCTTCTCAGCCTACCCTGGAAGCGACCTTTGGTCAGCCCGGCTCATGGGAGCGCGTGCTGCGTCTGCAAAACGCCGGGGGACAGGCTTACCTGCGCGGCATTGCGTACGACACCTACGCGCAGGGACATTGGGGGCCGGTCTTTGACACGCGCCGCTTGACGCCGTATTTCCCCCCAGGCGGGGCAACGCATGCCCCGCCCGATGCCCTGCGCGTGACAACTCTGGCTCCGGTGCGCGGCGTGCTGTTTGTGCCTCTCTCAGCCACCGGTCTGTTTCTGCCGCCGGGCGAAACCGTTCCCGTGCAGCAAGACAGGGGAAACGGCGGGTTTCATCTGCACGCGACTGTGCCGCCGCCGTATGCGGTCGGCTTCGGCGCGGGCCGTTTTTCGCCCTTGATCCGCGCCACGATTGCGCCCGAAGAGCGGATGCGTGATCTGGTCGTGCCTGCTGATGTTGACCCGCGCGTGGTTCTTTTGGCGCGTCAGATCACGCAAAACGCGTCTGCTCCGGCGGCGAAGGCGGCGGCTGTTCAGCAGTTCTTTCTGCGAAACTTTCAGTATAGCCTGACCATTCATCCCGGCGCCGGCGACCCTGTTTCCGACTTTATTTTGGGGCGCAAGCCGGCCCACTGCGAGTTTTTTGCGTCGGGGGCGGTGCTGATGCTGCGCGCGGCGGGTCTGCCTGCGCGGTATGTCACCGGGTATTATGCCCACGAATCCCCTCGTCCGGGCATCACCCTGGTGCGTCAGCAGGATGCGCATGCGTGGGCCGAAGTGTGGCTTGCCCCGCAAGGCTGGACAACGCTGGATGCGACGCCCGCCGATGGACGCCCCCCCGCCACCGCCGCGCCGGTGCCGTGGTCGCGCCGCTTGGCCGAAGGCTTGGGTGACCGCATTGCCGCCGTGCGCGCGTGGCTGGGCCGGTTCACGACCGGGCAGATTTTGGGGGCTTTCGCTGCCCTTGCCGCGCTTTACTGGGGTATCAAGCAGCTTTGGCGGCGCTGGCGGCATTTGCCTTCAGCCACATCCGGGTTTGCCTACGCCTCACCTGCGGAGATGGATGCTTTCGCCCGGCGCTTTGAAGCCTGGCTTCGGCGCATTGGCCTGCCCTGCCCGCCCTTTGTTCCGTGGACGGAGCATGTGCAAAGTGCTGGCCTCGCTGAAGCGGTGCCCTTTGTGCAGCAGTACAACGCGGCCCGCTTCGGCCCCAGACGGGACAAGCGTGCGGGGCAGGATTTGGAGCATGAACTGCGCCGCCTGGAGCAGATCAAAGACGCTGCGCGTCCCGGCCATCGCGACGCCGCCTAGGAAAGCACCTATGACCCAGTCGTTTACCGCCCATGTCCAGACTTTGGAAGCCAATCTGGGCAGCGTCATTCAGGGCAAGCCGGATGCCATTCGCCTGGTCGTGATCGCTCTGCTGGCCGGAGGCCATGTTCTGCTGGAAGACGTTCCCGGTACGGGCAAGACCACGCTCGCCAAGTCGCTGGCCCGCTCGCTGGACGGCATCTTCCGGCGCATCCAGTTTACGCCCGACCTGCTGCCTGCCGATATTATCGGCAGCACGTTTTACAACCCCAAGGAAGGCGTTTTTGGGTTCCGGCCCGGCCCCATCTTCGCCAACATTGTCCTTGCCGATGAAATCAACCGCACATCCCCGCGCACCCAGTCTGCCCTTTTAGAAGTGATGAGCGAAAACCAGATCACCGTGGAAGGCGAGCGCCGCAGCCTGCCGCAGCCGTTTTTCGTGATTGCCACGCAGAACTCGTCCGACTTTCACGGCACGTACCCTTTGCCCGAAGCGCAATTAGACCGTTTTGCCGTGCGTTTGACTTTGGGCTACCCTGAATTTGACGATGAGCTGGCGATCCTGGAAAGCCGCCATGCCCATTCGCCCTTTGAGATGCTTCGCGCGGTCTTATCCACGCAGTCCCTGATTGAGATGCAGACTGAAGTGAAATCCGTGGGGTTTGACACGTCGGTCGCGCAGTATCTTTTGCGGCTGGTCGCCCGTACGCGCACGGATGCCCGGCTGCGTTTGGGCCTGTCGCCGCGTGCATCGCTGACTTTGTACCGGATGGCGCAGGCGCGGGCGGCTGTTTTGGGCCGGGATTACGTGCTGCCCGACGATGTGCGCGTTTTGGCCGTGCCTGTTCTGGCCCATCGCATCGCCCTGGACACGCGGACGCGGGCCGAGAGTCTCACCCAGCAGCAAGTGATACAGGATGCCCTGGACAGCGTCCAAGTGCCGCGCTGAGGGGGACGAAGTTTCGAGCCGACCGGCTTTTATTCATCCACAATCATGCGGCGAGTGATGAGAAATCCAGAGACTCGTGGCCGAGCCGTCTCAGCCAGGGGAGCAAGCTCGGTACTGAGAGGACGGCAAGACCCGGCTAGAAGAACCGTAGATCGCAACCAGGCCCGTGCGCGAGCTGCGCATGGGAGGGCAGCCACACACCGAGAAAAAAGAGTATTGACCCCAGCGAGCAGCAGACGCACCGCCCTGCTTTCAACACCGATGCACCCACGCTGCCCCTATGTTGCCCCGGCGCTTATACATCATTTGCAAGGCGTGCCAACGACGGAACAAATTCTTCCGTCGTTGGTCTGCCGTAGATAAGCGCAGGCAATGCCGGCGAAAAGGAAGCGCTCACCCCCCGCCCCCTTTCCCGGCCCGCCGGGTCTGCCCTGCGGGCAGCCGGTGCTGACCAATGCAGGACAGGGACAAACGCGGGGTGACAGGGCGAGGGTCGTCTTGCCCGCGCAAAACGGCCGGGATGAAAAACTCGCACTTGGGAACAATAAGCCTTATGACACGGAAAAAGCAGTATGATGTGGTCGGGGACGTGCACGGGTGTTTGGACGCTTTGCGCAGGCTCATGGCTGTCATGGGCTATGACGACGACGCCTCCCACCCGCAGGGGCGAACGCTGGTGTTTGTCGGGGACTTGATCAACCGGGGGCCGGACAGCGCGGGCGTGCTGCGCCTGGTCAGCCGCCTGGTGCGGGAAGGACGGGCGCGCATGACCCTGGGCAACCATGACGATGCGCTGCTGCGCTGCCTGCGCGGGGCGCCGATGGACCCGTCACGCCGGGGATTAGACGACACACTGGCCCAAATCAAAGCCGCCCCGGACAGCCGAACACTGCGGGCGGAAACGCGGGCGCTGCTGGAAGAAGCGCGGCTGTACCTGCCCCTCGACGGCGGCAAGCTGATTGTGGTTCACGCGGGCATTGAAGAAGCCATGATCGGCAGGCCCATTGGGGCCGAAACACGCCGCTTTCTGCTCAACGGAGATGCCGTTGGCAAATCGCCGGGGGGTAAAACTTTGCGGCGCGACTGGGCGGCATCGTACCAGGGGAGCGCTTTTGTTGTTTACGGACATACGCCGCAGGAGCAGGCTGTCCAGCGGGGCCGGACGTGCAATGTCGATACCGGGGCTTATCGCGGCGGGCTGCTGAGCGCCTTTCGCTGGCCGGAAGGTACCCTGGTGTCCGTGCCGTCGAACTTTTGCTTGCAGGAATAACGATGTGAGAAGACTTTGCCACGCCCCAAGCGCCGAGGGCCAGAGCGTAAGCGCACAGCGCCCACAGCCACGCGCGCGACGGGGTCGGTACAGCGTGTGCCGACAGCGTTTTCACAAACGGCAGCATGGCAGCGGGAGGGAACAGCGCGGCTTCGCGCAGGGGGACAAACGACGCAGGGGCAAGCTTTTGACCGGCACGCAGGGCGGCAGGCGAGGCATGGGCGTAGCGATGGACAAGAAAGCGGGTCAGGGCGACATACATCTGCCGGCGTCGCTGGAAGTCCTGCGTATCTTGGGGAGCGCCGGCGTGAGTTTCCACCAGCATGCTGGGCAGGCCAAGCTGGGTGCAGTAGCGATGGGCCAGACGCGGGTCGCTGTCCGGCCCGTAGGCGAAAGACTGCACATGGTAGCCCTGTGCAGCCAGGCTGCGGACCGATTGCTGCTGCAAATCAAGCTCGGCCTGGCCCAGCGGCGAGCAGCTTGTGCGGCGGATTTCTAGGCAGTCGGCATTGTAGTCGTCACCGCTGTCCCAGTTGTGGGCATCCACGACCAGGGCGGGGCGCAGAACGCCCAGCAGGTGCGCCATCGCCCGTGTTTCAGGCTGCGTAAACGGGCCCCAGTCGCGGTTCAGGTCGGCATGGACGGCGTTTTCGCGCGTGCCCATCTCCGCGCCGTCCGGGTTGACCATGGGAACGATATACAGGGTGACATGCTGAAGATCGGCGCGCAGGGCAGTGTCCCTGCCGTCAGCAATGCGTTTAATCAAACCAAGTAACGCTTCCGTGGAGGCAGGCTCATCCCCATGCTGGCGGCACAGGATAAACAAGCGCTGGGTTTGTGCGGAAGGCACGTCCGGGTCGCGGAGGCGCACCAGCCACAGCGGGCGCTTGTGGACGGACTGCCCCGCCGAAGCCAGGCTCACCCAGGGCGAACGGGCCGCATCGGTTTGCAGCAGCGCGGTCATGTCCTGATAGGAAGTGACAGGGGACACACCGGCCTGTACTTTCAAGGCGCAAACCAGGCAAAGCAGCAGAAACAGCAATGTTGCAGGCCGGCGCATGGTTAATCCGTGTACAAGCGCGGCAAGCGCGCACTGGTGGTAATCCGCCGGGCTGGCAGGGAAACAATATCACCCGCCTGCACTCCCGGCACGTCGGAAACGTCCACGGTGCAGATCTGCATGGCAATGCGCCCGACAACGGGAACGCGCTTGCCGCGCACGGTCGTCATTACGCTCGGCCCGCGCCAGCCGCGCAGCAGGCTTTTTATCCCGCGCCAGCCGGACTGGGCGCTGAACGGGGCCACGGCAAAACCGTCGGCATAGCCGATAGGAATGACGGCGAGCCGGGACGCACGGGCGGCTTTCCATTCGCCGCCGTAGCCGACGGATGCGCCGCGCGGCATGTCGCGCACGACCACAATGCGCGCCTGCAATGTCCAGGTTTCTTTCAAGTCCAGGGAGCGTGGCACGGACGCCGACGGATACTGACCGTAGAGAAGGGTGCCGGGGCGCACGGCATCCAGCCGCATCTGCGGAAAGCGCACCAGAGCGGCGGAATTGGCGCAATGGCGCAGGCCGCATGCGATGCCCTCGTTTTGCAGACGCGACGTGATCTGCTCAAACACGGCAAACTGGCGGCGCACGTGGGTATCGTCACCTTCCAGGGCACGGGCAAAGTGGGTATAGATGCCCGCGAACACCATATCGGGTTCGGCGGCAATCTGCCGTGCCAGCGGCAGCGCCGCATCAGGTAGAACCCCCAAGCGCCCCATGCCGGTGTCTACTTTGAGGTGGGCGCGAGCTTGCTTGCCCTGCGCGCGCGCGGCCTGCGCCAGGCCGCGCAGGCTTGTGTCATCACAAATTGTCGCGTCCAGCTCAAAGGCGACTATCTGTTCCCACTGATCAGGACGGGGCGGCAGAAAGACCAAGATGCGGCCCTTGATACCCGACGCGCGCAGTTCCAGCGCTTCGGCCAGGGTAGTGACGGCGAAAAAGTCCGCGCCTGCATCCTGGAACACGCGGGCAGTTTCGGGTGCGCCGTGCCCAAAGGCGTTGGCTTTCACCACGGCAATCACCTGCGGAGTCGGGCCGCCGGGTATCGCAACTAAGCCGCGCACGGCATCCAGGTTGTGGCGCAGGGCGGAGCGGCTGACGGAAACCCAGGCATCGGGCAAAGGGGCAGTCATTCGCTGTCCTTTGCGGGAGGGACAGGAGACGGCTGCCCGGCAGGGCTGGAACGCGGGGCGGACAAATGACGAGAAGCCAGCACAGACAAAGTACGGCCCGGCGGTGTATTTTGGGCGGCTTCAGCCAGCAGGGTATCGCGCTCGCCTGCCGTGTCCCGCAGCAGGGCAGTCATAAACTGCAAATGCGCCTGCGCGCGGGCGAGTACGCTGCGATGCAAACGGGAAAGGCGATTGGTTTCAAACAAAATGGTCGGCACACCGGCCACAATGCACCCAAAGCGGTGGGCCAGCCGGGCGGGATGATGATCGGTGACCAGGTGGCTGATGGTGGGATAGCCCGCCGCCTGCATCACACGCTGCACCACAAATTGGGCCGAGTCGCAGGTCTGGATGATACTGGCCGACGCGCCACTGTTCATCCCTGCCGTTTCGGTGAAGTCAGGACGCGTGTCGTCCGGGTAAAGTTCGTGCTGGTCAGTCATCATGGCCGGGTGCAGGCGAATGATGGCTCGGTACAGCGCCTGCGTTTCCGGCTGCGTCCGGCGCAGCCAGTCTCGATTGATGTCTTTGTCATGGGCATTATGGCGCAGGAACGCTTCCGCCCCATCGGGGTTCGCCATGGGCACAACGTACACAACAACGCGCTGCAAGTCCAGCGCAAGGGGCGAGCCGGGGGCGGCTTGGACTAACTGCGTGATAAATTGCAGGGCCGCTTCGGTAGACGCAGGCTCATGTCCATGCTGGCGGCACAGATAAAAGAGGCTCTTGGGCGGCGCAGGAATAAGCAGGCTAGGCGGTGCGGGAGAAGCAGAACTATCATTGGCAGCGGGAGTTTCAGCGGCGGGGGCCAAGTTGGGAACGGGAACAGGCAGCGTCTCGTGCAGTGTCACCATCCACAAGTCGCGGCCTTTGACCGAATGGCCCAGGGAAGACAGGGTCAGGCGCCCTGTCCCGCGCGCTTTGTCATACGCAAGCAGAGCGCGAAGCTGCGCGGTCATGGAGGCATAGCGGGTCGTGCCCGGCGGACGTACAAGGTTTTTCTCGGCATGTGTTGGCGGAGCCAACACAAGAGCCAGCAAGGGTAAAAAGCAGCAAGAAAGGCGACGAACCATGGGCATAGTCCTCAGACATGAAAGAGCCTGGTACATTTACAGAGATTATCGGCAGAAAGAGGCCGGGATTGGAGGCGTTACGAGAAGTGATTATCTGCCCTTGAAGCGGCGCACCAGCTTTTGGGCGGCAGGCTTGCCCGTGGTGTAGGCCCAGTAAGCGGCTTTGTTGTAAACGAGATCGTACTCGCCGATGTACTCGACATAACGCGGGCTGAAGCCTTCTTTGAAGCGGTTCAAGCCCTGCAAATGGTCGTCTTTTTCCACATCGGCGGCAGCCTCGCCTTCCTGACGGCGGCGGGGGCTGACGCCGCGAAAGTCGTACCAGGCGCAGCCCTGCGCGCGCGCCCAGCGGATCATTGCCCACTGCATAGCATAATTCGGCATAACATTGCGATGCTCATTGCCCGACGCGCCATAAACATACCAGGCTTTGTCGCCGATCAAAAAGCACAATGCGCCGGAAAGATACGCATCCTCATAGCGGGTCAAGAACAACTTCGCCATATTGGCGGGCTTGAGAGTATCCCACAGTGTCTGGAAGTAAGACAGGGGGCGCGGACGAAATCCATCGCGTGCTCCGGTAATCTGCATCAGGTCATTGAACACAGAAAGATCGGCACGGGTCAAGTCTTCTACCACTTCAACGCCGTGCTTTTCCATGGACAGCTTGATGTTGCGGCGTGTTTGCGGCTTAAACGAAGCCAGCAATTCGGCTTCAGTGCGGCCCGCTAGATCCAGCTGCATCACGCAGCGCGGCTGGGTGCCGCCGAACCCCTGCGGATCGACACCTAATGGCGGCACGAACCCGTTTGCCGCAAGCAAAGACACAACATCGGCACGTTCGACAGGCACGGCAGGGTCGATCTTGAGAAAAGCGGCTTTGCGGGCATTCGCCTGGTCACGAATGGCATTCAGCAGCAGTCGGAACGTGCCCACATCGGCCCAATCGGTCATCAGCGGCCCACGAGGAGCATAAAAGAACGGGCCAACGAGAGGCAGTTTTCGCACGAGCAGCGAAGCTCCGGCAATAATAATATTGCCTTGAAGAACGGCCACGCGCAGCGGTGCCCAACTGGGGCTTTTAACCGCGCCCCACTCCCATGCCTGCAGCACATCGCCTCCCGGCAAGTGTGCCACAAAGGAGTTCCAGGCTTGGTGGTCAGCGGGCGAAGACAACACACGCGTGGTGCGCGAAGAAGACAAAGCAGGGGAGGAAAAAATCAAAAGAGCTTACCGAACCTCAATTACCTGGTAAACAGACGTACCGGCTGGGGTCTGCACATCCACACGATCTCCGACTTTTTTACCGAGCAATGCCTTGCCGACCGGGGACGTGTTGGAAATGCGATTGTTGGCGGGATCGGCTTCCATCACACCCACGATCTTGTATTCCAGGTCTTCATCAAACTCGGCATCGTGGATTTTTACAACTGATCCGAGGCCCACAAACTCGCCACCGCCGGAATAATCAGAGATCTTAGCACGGTCCAGAGCAGCCCGAATGCCAATGATTTTACCTTCGAGCAGCCCCTGCTGGCGTTTGGCATCATGGTAATCAAAGTTCTCGCTTAGGTCACCCATGCCCCGCGCTTCTTTGATCCGCTCGGCAATAGCCTTGCGCTCCTCAGAAACCAAGCGGCTCAGCTCCTGTTCCAGCTCTTGATATTTCTCAGCAGAAAGCACGATTTCGTCGTTTTGCATGGTCATCCGTCTGCGGCAATAGGGGTCTAAAAGGGGGAAATAGTGTTTGAATGCACGGCAGTGATATCTTACCACAGGCTCTTGCGTCTGTCAAATTTTCGTGTTTTAAACGTTTACACGAAACCAAGCAGGCAAAGATACGAGTTTGGCATAGTTTGTGCAGAGCAATTATGCATGTCACCGCGCACAAGAGGATCATTTTGAGAAACGCTTACATTAAGTTTTTGAGCGAACAAGACAGTGTCCTTGGCTGCGAGAAACTCGTCGCCCAGTCGCCAGTCAGCTGCTTAAACAACGGGATCTTTTGCATTCCTTGGGTCAGCATCCCTTTGCTTGAGGACATGGGGCTTGACTATTCGTTTGCCAGCGAAACCGACCTGCTTCATGCGCATCCCGTTTGGAACTTTGCCGCACCCAAAGCCGGCTGACAACGTCAACCCTTGTTTTGTTCGTATACCGTCTCGCCCGACGGATAGCAAATCAGTTCGACCTGATTGCCGTCAGGGTCAGAAACATAGATGCCCTTTGTACCATCCCGGTGTCCCTCAATCGGTTTCTCTGCAGCCATCGCCGCCGATGCCAGTGCTGCATCATTCACGCGCAAAGCGATATGCGGCGGATGCTGAGTCGGTGTGACCAGGGCAAGTTTGCCCTGCCCCAGCTTCAGGAATGCCCATGTCCCATCCTGGTACAGCACTTCCGCCCCAAATTGCTCCACGTACCAGGCGACCGAAGCGGCGATATTGGTGGACTGCAAGGCCATGTGATCAAGCGCAAAGTTCATAATTTAATCGTTCCCCCACCAAAAACACAGTCAAAAACAAAAAGAGCAGTCCATATAGGACTGCTCTTTCATAGTCAACACAGCCGATTACCGGTCGCGGTTCGAGCCGCTGTCCTTGAGGTTAGCCTGCGCTGCGGCAAGGCGTGCAATGGGCACGCGGTAGGGAGAGCATGACACATAGTTCAAGCCGATCTTGTGGCAGAACGCAATGCTGCTTGGCTCGCCTCCATGCTCCCCGCAGATACCCAGCTTGATGTTCGGGCGCACTGACTGCGCTTTCTTGACGCTGATTTCCATGAGCTGGCCGACGCCTGACTGGTCGATGGCTTCAAATGGATCGTTGGGTAGGATCTTCTGGGCCACATAAGGCTTAAGGAACTTGTCTGAGTCGTCCCGCGAAAAGCCAAATGTCATCTGCGTCAGGTCATTGGTGCCAAACGAGAAGAACTCGGCTTCTTCAGCAATCAAATCGGATGTGAGAGCGGCGCGCGGGATTTCAATCATCGTGCCGAACATATAATCTACAGGTTCGCCATGCTTTTCCGTGACGTCTTTGGCGACACGCTCCAGGTTTGAGCGCACGGCTTTGAGTTCATTGACATGCCCAACAAGAGGAATCATGATCTCAGGATGCGGCTCCGCGCCAGCTTTTTTGGCTTCAATCGCGCCTTCCAAGATCGCCCGTGTCTGCATTTCCACAATGCCGGGGAAGACAATGGATAGGCGGCAGCCGCGCAAGCCCATCATCGGGTTGATTTCGTGCATCCCTTCGACTTTATGCAGCAGGCTTTCTTTGGCCGCAAGCTCAGGGCTGTTAGGATGGGTTGCTTTGAGTGTTGCGACTTCCTCAATCAACGTGTCCATATTGGGCAGGAACTCGTGCAAGGGAGGGTCAATCAAACGAATGGTGGCGGGGCGATTACCCAGAGCTACAAAAATGCCCTTGAAGTCTTCACGCTGAAATGGCAGCAACAAATCCAGTTGCTTTTGGCGCTCTTCTTCAGTTTCAGCCAAAATCATGGCCTGCACAACCGGGCGGCGCTCTTCGGCGAAGAACATATGCTCTGTGCGGCACAGACCCACACCTTCTGCACCCAGCTTGATCGCGAGAGCGACATCTTCGGGCGTGTCGGCATTGGTTCGGACACCTAACTTCTTAAACTCATCCGCCCAGCCAAGCAGTGTTCCAAACTCCCCTGTCATTTCGGGATCGACCACTTCCACGGTGCCGTCAATGACTTCGCCCAATGTCCCGTTCAAGGAAATGGGATCGCCTTCTTTAACGATGCGTCCATTGACTGTGAATGAGTCACGGCCCACGGATATGTCCGAGCAGCCGGCGACTGTGGGAATACCGAAGCCGCGCGCAACCAAGGCGGCGTGGCTGGTCATGCCGCCGCGCTCGGTCAGAACCCCTTCCGCGGCAAGCATCCCTTTGAGGTCATCAGGACTTGTGTCGGCACGGACAAGGATTACTTTCTTGCCTTCACCGCCTTTGCCCAAATCAGCGGCGCGCTGAGCATCAAAGACAGCAATTCCTGTCGCTGCTCCTGGGCCTGCCGGCAGGCCCTGCGCCAATGTTGTGTATTTGGCGCCCGGCTTGATAATCGGGTGCAGGCACTGGTCAAGAAGCTCAGGATTGATACGGGCTAGCGCTGTTTCTTTACTGATCAGGCCTTCGTTGACAAGATCAACGGCAATTTTAACGGCTGCGGGGCCGGTGCGCTTGCCGCTGCGGCACTGCAAGATATACAGTTGATCGTGTTCAATTGTGAACTCGATATCCTGCATATCTTTGTATTGCTGCTCCAGACGGTTGCAGATGTCATCAAACTGCTGATAAATTTGCGGGTTCTGGGTTTTAAGCTGCGAGATCGGCATCGGCGTACGGACACCGGCAACAACGTCTTCACCCTGCGCGTTCATCAGAAACTCGCCAAACACTTCTTTGTCGCCCGTGGAAGCATTGCGCGTAAAAGCAACGCCTGTGCCGCAGTCATCGCCCATGTTGCCGAACACCATGCTCTGGATGTTGACAGCCGTGCCGATATCATCCGCGATCTTTTCGCGCTGACGGTAAAGAATAGCGCGGTCGTTGTTCCAGGACCGGAAGACAGCTTTGATCGCGTCTTCCATCTGCACCAAAGGATCCTGCGGAAAATCCTGGCCGGACTGCTCTTTGATATGCGCTTTGTACGTTTCGCACAATGCTTTTAGGTGTTCAGCGTTTACATCCAGATCGTTGGCGACACCAAGCTCTTTCTTTAAACCATAAAAGATGTGCTCGAAATCGTGCTTAGCTAATTTGTTGCTGTCCGTGGAGTAAGCCACATCTGAAAGCATCATCAAAAAGCGACGGTAACTATCGTAGACAAACCGTGGGTTTCCTGAGGAAGCAATCAGCGCTTCCACCGTGGCATCATTTAAACCCAGGTTCAGCACAGTGTCCATCATGCCGGGCATGGAAAACTTCGCACCCGACCGCACAGAAACCAGCAGTGGATTCTGTGGATCACCTAGCTTTTTGCCTGTCTTCTGCTCCACCGAGGCCAGTGCCGTTTTGACTTCATCCATCAAGCCAGCAGGAAGCTGCCCACCGCCTCGGTTGTATTCGTTGCAGGTATCGGTCGTAATTGTAAATCCAGGGGGGACCGGCAGTCCTGTGTTGCTCATTTCGGCCAGGTTTGCGCCTTTGCCGCCCAGCTCGTTCCGCATTGTTGCGTTGCCTTCTTCAAAAAGCCACACACACTTGGTGTTCGCCATATAATTCTTCTCCTCTATCACTGCCTCTTGTAAAACTGTTTGAGAAACCGGGTAGTATTGTACCTGATTCCCCACGCTCGCACAAGTGACACTTGTAGCATTTCCACGTTTCACACGTCTAGACGCTTTAGCTTCTTTTCCGCCTCAGCCACATGATCCCGACACCGATGATCGCTCCTGCTGAGTCCAGCATGACATCGGCTACTTTAGGCGTCCGCCCTGGCACGAATGATTGATGAAATTCATCAGAAGCTGCATAAATTGTCGCCAAAAGCCAGGCACTTCCCCAAAGCATGCGAAACTTTGGGCCGTTTATGACATGCCGCAGGGCACGCACAGCCAGAAGGCCAAGCAAGGTATATTCAGTGACATGTGCCATTTTACGCACATAATAGTGGATAGCATCACGTTCCGGCCACGTCAGCACACGACTGATAAACGGGAAATAGCGTGACAGGATCGCGTCAAGCCCCGTATTCGTATGCACTGCGCCGCCTGCCCCTGTAGACAAAGAAAAGATAACAACCATCCAAGCAAATACAGGAACAATATCACGTAAAAATATGCGTGAGGACATAAGACACCCACAGAAAAAGGCTCGCCGTCATCCGGCGAGCCTTTCACGATCTCCCTGTTAGCGGGAACGGTGGTAATACCGATGATGCGTACGGTAGTATCGCTGCCGCGCGCGCTTGTTTTGATCCTGGCTGTGGCGATCCTTTTCGTAGCGGTTCAGCGAGTATGCTGTTCCCGCCGCGCCCAGAACCGTTGCCGTAGTGTTGTGCTTGAGCAGGCCATAACCGGCGACTGCCGCACCGGCACCCGCCAGGTTACGCCAGTTGTTTTTGTTGCTTTGTCGGCTGTCCGCCATGGCGGCTGGAGACAAAGCCGCCGCTGCGACTGTTGCGAGCAGCGCGTAAGCTGTCATTTGCATGTTCAATTTCATCATGATCTTTTCTTTCTTCTTAAAAGTTGTTTGGCGCGGCCAGCTTTAACGAGACAGTGTATCTGCTTCGTTTTTGCTCAGGCTCAAACTAACAAGAGCATCTGCTACACCAAGAACGTAAGCGGCTGGCACAAACAGTTCTTTATGCTGGATCAAGCCGTGAGTGACTACGATGCCGCGGAATATGTCGACGTTTTCATCCGCTACGACTTCCGATACGGTTCCGATTGTTCCATCGGTTCCTTGCACCGTCATCCCCGGCTCGATCAGCATGTAGCTTCCTTGCTCCATTTTACGACTACTCTTTTCTGCTGTTTGTTCCCGTTTTTGAACCTCATGCAACGAGTGTCTTTTTTCGCTTGACGACTGCCAGAAGCGCGAGTGGCAGACCGGCCGCCAGCAAAGCCAAAGTGCTTGTTTCGGGCACACTCGGTCCGATGGGAACAACAACGGGTGGCGATTGAGAATTGCTGTGTCCGCCACGAATGCCGATAAGGGCGGCAGGCAACAGAAACGGCAGCAGTGAGGTGCCACCTCCACGTACCAAGACCGGCGCGGATGCCGAAACCAAGCTTGCAGGTACCGCAGGCTGATAAATCGGAGCGGCAATGTCAGAGGGAACAAGGATATTCGCCTGCTCCGCTGGAAGCAATTCTTCAAGAGAAGGCGACACTTTTTGGATCGGCTGCTGGGTCAGATTTTTTACCTGGACATCCGGCAAAAACTTGGAAAGCGGATTGCCGCAAACCCATTTCATAACAGGCTCGCCGTTGCGCAACGCAAACACTTTCGTTCCACGTCGAAATGTCTGCTTGACCGGATAAAACTTGCCTGAGCGGTGCATACAATACACCGTGTAGCGGCCTGTCCGAGGAACATAGCTTTCCACGAGGTTGGCGCGCATGTAGCTGACAACACGACCTTCCGGGATCTGAAAGTGGCGCGCGAAGCGCTGGCGTACAGCAGGGTTGTCGGAAACTTGCTGTATCAGCTGCTCGACACTATAAACTTTATATTGCAGATAAGAATCGCGTGGTGTTGCTACATTGTGTGTTCCCGCGAGGCGACCTGGAGCGACATGGTGACGTGCTGCCATAGCCGGTGCGACAGCAACTAACAGCGAAGCACTCATCAGCCCGGAAACAAAAAGGCGAGACAGTGATTTTTGAGGCATAGTGATTATTATCCGTAGAAGTCAAACGTCAAAAAAAGCAGGCTGGTCGTTAAGGAATATTGAGCACGGTTTTGGTTGGCTCGGCAGGCTGACCGGCTTTGTTGATCCCCCATACCCACAAGGTTATTGTTCCGGCCCCAAGTCCTGCGCCAGCAGAGTTAAGTTTTTCGATGCGTACTTGATAACGGGTCATGTCGAACGCAGCGGGCGAAACATAACCCACTTGCCCATCTCTCACCAAAGCATAAGCGAACTGAACAGCACTGCTGCCGGAGCTAGGCTTCACCGAAAGCAAGGTTGGCTCATTCACTGTCAAAGTTGATCCAGTCACCAGTGTCCCGGAACCCGCTTGGGCGGGTGTTCCCGAAGCGGCAGAATGGGCATAAACCATGACCTGGGCATTGGTATCTAAAGACTGTCCTTTGAGAAAATCTAGCACGGGCGGCGTGTCGGTTCCAATAAAGCCGTTTTCGCCCGGCAGCGGCAGCGTAGAAGTCTGGCCTCCGTTTTGCTGCTGCAAAGACCCGGCCACTTTTTGCTTTGGCGGCTGTGGCACAAACTGTCCAGCGAGTTCGCTGGCTACATAAAACATCAATGTCTGTGTTGTTGCCTGTGGATGGTTACCCGTGGACTGCGCCCAGACTTCTACCATATGATGCCCTGTTCCAAGTTTGGCTGTGTCTAAATTTGTTTTCCAGGGGGCAGCCGCAAGGTCGGCAATCTTGGTATTATCCACGCGGACAATGATTTCCTTCAATTCCGCGCCGCCCGTAGCCGCAAACACGTTCAGCTTAACTTTATCACCCTGCACGACCGGAAGCGTGTTTGTCCAAAGGGACAGACCGTTGGTGGTGTTGTACATGCGCGGCGTTGTTCCGTCCGGCAGCAGCACTTCAGGCACGAGGGAAACGCCGGGAGCGTAAGACACCGTCGATTTTCCTGCCGCCAGTGCTGGGGCATGGAGGATACCGAAGCCTATCATCAGACAAAGTGCAGCCGAAGATTGTTTTCGGGTGCGGGTTCGCAGGTTTAGAGTGTTCATGTTTGTTTCAATCCTCACTGGCCTCGGCGGGCCGGTGCAACCGTAAAACGGATAAAATCGAGGCTAAATAAAAATAACTGCGGCGAAGGTTGTTAATTTGATTAAGTGCAACAGTGTACCCGACTGCATACGCTTCGAACCCTATTAATTGTACCACCTTTTTGCCCAGCAAGCAAGCGATTTGGTTGACACACATCTCATTCCCGCGTATAATAACGCTTGGCGTTGGGAGAGGTGCCGGAGTGGTCATAACGGAACTGTCTTGAAAACAGTCGGGGGGGCAACTCTCCCGTGGGTTCGAATCCCACCTTCTCCGCCAACTACACTGCATAGCTTATGCCAATAGACACGCAAACGGCCTGGATGTTTCAACAAACATCTGGGCCATTGTTATTTCAATCTTCTCAAAGTGCCGCAAGAAATGCCGGCACTTCCAAGACCGAGAGTATCTCAGGATTGAACACTTTCAATCCTTCAGCAATTGCCGCTCTCACCAATCGCCCATCGGCAGCGACAAGAACATATATGTCGTTGCCGGACCGGGCATGACGTAGATACGCGGCCAGGATCATTGCGTCCGATGGGCCAATACTGTGTTTCTCGGTCAGCGCAATCCCTGCAAGAATATCCGCCCCTGCAAGAATATCCGCCGTTTCTATTTCAAGCAGGCGAAACTCCGAGCTGGCCGCCAGTTCAAGGCGCAGTGACGATTTTGCCGCCGCGAAGCTCAATGCATTGATGTCCCCACGGCTGCGTTTACGCAGCAGGAGCCAATGGACTTCCGCATAGCCGAGAAATGTTCCGATCATGGAACGCGCAGATACCGCTTCCCACAAAGCATCCACAGACGCGCTGCCAATTTCCGGGACATACCGCTTCGCCAGAGCACTGGCATCCCAGAGGAGTTGAGTCACGCGCTATCCTGTCAGGTGTTGCTCGTCACGGAGGCTCACAATCTCACGGGAGGCTTCGTTGTCTTCAGAGCGAATGCCATCGGCAAGCATCAAAGCGCGCCGCTTGTGCCGTCGTCAATGGGTCCAGCACAAACCCTGTCGCGGCGTCCATCTGGGCTAGCTGCTGACGTAGCCACTGCTTATCGACAAAGCGGCTTGCCTGTGCTGTCCCCTGATCGGCATTGGCACTGCTCTTCACAGAAAGATTTGCGGGCATTATTCTTTTCCTTTGTCCCAATCGCCACTAGAACGTATTTGCATCAGATCGTGGGATGCACCATTGTCTTCAGGCCAAATGCCCAAGCTGTGCATGATTTCGTGCAGCTTCTCAATCGTCATTGTCGGATCGTCTATAACACCAACTTTGACATCAATCTCCTACATCCGGCGCACAAGTGCCTGCCTATCCGCCGGTGTGGGGTTGGCATCCATCTTGATAACAACAGCCATTATTCAATTTCCCTTCTGCAAGCAACGAGGCAGGCTAGGTGCGGCCTCACATACAGTCTTACTGACTTAGAGCCTGTTATGCACTTTGAGGCCTCCGTTGGGCCTCAGAGCAGCGGAGAGTACAAGATATGGCGTCTCCGACAACCGAGCCGTGCCTTCCGCGAGATCACTGGCAGACAAGCAGATAACCGTTAGCAGTAAACTTATCCTGCTGCGCAAGAAAAGTGCATAACAGGCCCTTAGTCCACTGAAAGCGTCACCGGCTCACTTTGTCATCATGCAAAGCACTGGCAAGTTAAGGTACTTCAACCGTTTGAATGGATTGCGTCGCTTCATTGGCCTCGTCTGCCGAAGATTGTTCTTGCCAATGTGCTAAATATTGGGAAGCAACGTGTTCCCGCCAGAAGTTGAAGAACTCAGTCTGACGTGCGCGAATTCTTGCCAGTTTTTCGGCCAATGCTTGCTCCCGTGTAGTTCCAACAGGAAAAACCATGCGGCTTGTAATTGAGTTGCAGGTCTGACAAGCCGTTACTTTATTGCTTGCATCATTTGTCCCACCAGAACTAGTCGGTACGATATGGTCTACAGTTAGCTGTAACCAGTTTGGAAAAGGACGACCGTCATATCCACAATAAGCGCACATGAAATTGCAACCGAGATGCACAGAATGCCCGTAACCACGGAGCGAGTCGCTATATGCCATGTAATTATTTCCTACTCATCTGGTTCTACAGAGTTGACATGTTCAATCTTAATTGATGAACACTCCAATGTAATTACTGGGTCGTCAACCGTTGGTGCATTGCATTCGCACGTGCAAGCCATGCTGACAATAACTTGCACGGATGACTTTTCATTAAGAGCTTCTATCTGATGTAAGACTGCTTTTGACGCAGATTGAGAAAAATAACATACTACGCACTTCTGTGTCCGTACATCGTTATCAACCCATGTGTTGCCGCTCACCAAAGCAATCCAATCGATACCATCCGATCCATGTTCAGCACCCAATACCATCCCAGTAACTTTCAAGTGGTGAAACTGATATTTTCCACTCGCGGCATTGCCGTTGGTTACATAGTCATAATACAACCGTCTTGCTGAGATTAAAACTGTTCCATCCGCGTTGGTTTTTGCAGGTGGGCCACAAGCAACACCAATTTTCGGTGGTGGAGGCTCGTTGTTGATTCTAGCGGAGTAGCTGTTTTGTTCGTCCATAGCATTTGCCGCATCTTCCGCCTTTCCCTTGTTGCTTTGTGCCTGCTGAGATACCTGTTCCTTTGCATTATGGGCTACTATAAGTTTTTGTTGATGGGCCTGTTCTAACGCCATTAATTGTTGCTGCTTTTGCTCTGTGGCCGCCTCTTGTTTTCCCTCCGATTGCTCAGCAGTGTAGGCTGTCTTCCCCTGAGGCATTTGGCTAAAGACAGCAACGGCACATAACAAGATTACGAACCCTGTACTACCTGACAGTTTAGAACTCTTCTGCCAGTCGCGGCTAGCCCAGATTGCCACAAACGCGGGTACGGTAAAGAGCATGGCACCCGCAACATCACCTTTAGGCCCGAAAACCAACAATCCCAGTATTGAAAATCCTACAGCTAGCCACCTAATTGTTTTCAATATTCGTGCAAGCATATGACTTTCCTTCACGCTAACCAGTTGCCCCTCGCCAAGCACCCAACAAATCGTCAGCCGCATTGTGTTCGGACAAGCGGAGAGAGCCTGCTTGTTGCGGCACACAGTATAAGCCAATTCACTTGTTTCGTCAACGGCGGTCATAGAAAAGCCCGGCCTGTCTATGGAGGACAGGCCGGGCTTATGTACAAAAACTGAGCAGCCGCTATGGGCAGGCCGTTAGGCGACTGCCGACTCGGCAGTTTCGGTGGTGCCGAACTGGCCTTCTTCGCCTAGCGGCGAACCTTTACGGAAGGTGATTTTGGTGTCGTCGTCTTCGGCTACGTCCACCACCACGGTGTCATTAGCGTCGAACCGGCCCAGCAGCACTTCTTCCGCCAGCGGGTCTTCCACCAGACGCTGCACGGCACGGCGCAGCGGACGCGCGCCATACTGCGGGTCGAAGCCTTCTTTTGCCAGCAGCTCTTTGGCTTTCTCCGTCACCGAGAAGTCCATGCCCTTCATGGCAATCTGCTTGGCGACACGGTCCAGCATCAGCTCGACCACCTGCTTGATTTCGTCGGCGCTCAGAGCGTGGAAGATAATAGTCTCGTCCACGCGGTTGAGGAACTCAGGCCGGAATGCCCGCTTCAGTTCGTCCGTGATGCGCCCCTTGACCGACTCCATCTGACGCGCCCGCGCGGCTTCGTCCACTTTGCGGTCGGTCGGGTTGGCCAGGCCACGGAAACCCATCTCGCGCTCGCCTTGAATGGCCCGCGCACCCAGGTTGCTAGTCATAATCAGGATGACGTTCTTGAAGTCGATGACGCGTCCGTGCGAGTCGGTCAGCCGCCCGTCTTCCATGATCTGCAAGAGCAGGTTGTAGACTTCCGGGTGCGCTTTCTCGATCTCGTCCAGCAGAACCACTGAGTACGGGTTGCGCCGCACAGCTTCGGATAGTTGACCGCCCTCATCGTACCCGACATATCCGGGAGGCGCTCCGACCAGCCGGGACACGGCGAAGCTTTCCATGTACTCGGACATGTCGATGCGGATCAAGTTGTCTTCTTTGTCGAACAGATACTGCGCCAAAGCGCGCGCCAGCTCAGTCTTCCCAACGCCCGTCGGGCCGAGGAAGATAAATGAGCCGATGGGGCGCTTGGCATCCCGCAGGCCCGACCGCGAGCGGCGCACGGCTTTGCTGATGGCGACAATCGCCTCGTGCTGGCCGATAATGCGCTTGTGCAGCTCTTCTTCCATGCGGAACAGCTTTTGCGTTTCCGCTTCCACCAAGCGCGCGACCGGGATGCCGGTCATGGAAAAGATAATCGCCGCGACTTCGTCATCATCCACTGTGGACTTAGCATCCTTTTTTTGCTGCTGCCACTGCTCATCCAATTCCTGCACGCGCTCTTCCAGCTCGCGCCGCCGGCCTTGAAGCTCGTAGGCTTTTTCATACTGGCGGTTGTTGGGCAGTGCGCCAAGTTCTTTCTGCACGGCGCTGAGTTCTACTTTGGCATCGCGCAGCTCCTGCGGCGGCATCGCGCCTCGCAGTCGGACGCGGCTGGATGCTTCGTCAATCACGTCGATGGCCTTGTCCGGCAGGAAACGGTCGCTGATGTAGCGATCCGACAGCCGGGCGGCGGCGTCCAGGGCATCGTTGGTGATTTCCACCTTGTGGTGCTGCTCGTAGCGCGGGCGCAGGCCTTTGAGGATCTCAATGGCATCGTCAACAGAAGGCTCTTTGACCTGGATGGCCTGGAAGCGGCGCTGCAACGCAGCATCACGCTCGACATACTTGCGGTACTCGTCCAAAGTGGTCGCGCCGATACACTGCATCTCGCCGCGCGCCAGGGCAGGCTTCATAATGTTGCTGGCATCAATCGCGCCCTCCGCCGCGCCCGCGCCGACCAGGGTATGCAATTCGTCGATAAAGAGGATGATCTCGCCCTGCGCTTTGCGCACTTCTTCCATGACACGTTTCATGCGCTCTTCAAACTCGCCCCGGTATTTGGTGCCTGCGACCAATGCGGCCAAATCTAAAGCGACCACACGCTTGTCTTTGAGGAAGTCGGGGATGTCGCCGTTGACGATGCGCTGCGCCAGCCCTTCGGCGATAGCCGTTTTGCCGACGCCCGGCTCGCCCAGCAAACACGGGTTGTTTTTGACGCGACGCGAGATAATCTGGATGCAGCGCTCGATCTCGCTCGCCCGCCCGATGACGGGGTCCAGCTTTTCATTGCGGGCCAGTTCGGTCAAATCGCGCCCGAACTCGTCCAAAGTGGGAGTGCGCGTCTTGGGCTGCTGGCGCGTCCCGCTGGCCGCCGCCGTGCCGCCTTCTCCGCCGCCTTCCTGCAAATGCATCACTTCGCGCCGCGTCCGGTCCAGGTCAACGCCTAATTTGGACAGCACGCGCCCAGCCAGGCCTTCGCCTTCGCGGATCAGGCCCAGCAGCAGGTGCTCCGTGCCGATATAGTTGTTGTTTAATTGGCGGGCCTCGTCATAAGCCAGGTCGATCACGCGCTTGGCACGGGGCGTCAGTTGCATGTCCTGGCCCAAACGACCGTCGCCGCGCGCGACCTGACGCTCGATCTCGGAGCGAATACGCCCCAGCGACACGCCGATACGGTCTAAGATGCGGGCCGCAACACTGTCATTTTCGCGCACCAAGCCGAGCAGCAAATGCTCGGTAGAGACATAGTTCTCGCCTAAACGCCCGGCTTCTTCCTGTGCGTAAAAGACGACTTTGCGCGCTCGTTCGGTAAACCTTTGCCACATAATCTTTTTTGCTCCCCTATGCTTATCCGGTCGTAGGAAGGGTTTTCTTTCCCTGTCTTATTTTGTTTCGTATGAGTGCGGGACGACGGGTGTCCTCGTAGAATGTCCGCTGCGATGTTTCGCCGGAAACGTACTGGACACCGATGCGCATGGAGGCCAGTAATTCGTTGAACACGCGATTGGAAACACCGGTCGGCATGTCCATCTGCGCGCCCAATCGCAGCAAAGACAAAATTTCCATGGCCTGCGGGGCGCTCAGCCGGCCAGCGGCCTTGAGACGCGCCTGCGCTTCCAATACTTCGGCTTCTATTTCAGAACGCCCCCGGCGGGCGAGCAGTTCCCGCGTGGCCTGTTCATCGGTTGAAAGAAACGTCGTGACAGCCGCCAGCCGCGCGCTGATCTGGCGCTCCGACAGACCGATGCTGACCGCATTGGAGATCTGATACACGTCCCCGACGGCCCCGCTATGTTCGCCGTACAAACCGCGCACGGCTCCGCCCAATGTCCGCGCGGCTTGCAGGGCGTCTTCCAGCTTTCCCGCCTTTGCCAGGCCGGGCAGGTGTACCATTACGGACAGCCGCAGGCCCGTGCCGCAGTTGGACAGCGACGATGTCAAAAAGCCGTACTGCGGGTCATACGCATAGTCTAAATGCGCGTCAAACAGGTCGTCCAGCCGGTTGGCGACTTGAAAGGCGGCTTCCAATTGCAGGCCGGGCAGGATTGCCTGAAGGCGCAGATGGTCTTCCTCGTTGACCATGACGCTGACTGTGTGACGGTCATCCACGAGGGCCCAGCGGTGCGCGCCTGCCGCGGCGTGCTGCCAGGAAATCAAGTGACTGTCGATCAAAGCGGCTTTGTCGGCATCGTCCAGCTTGCCGACATCGACAGGACGCAGGGCAGGCTGCCCTTTTTCCTTGATATGCACGACAGGCAGCACCTGCTTGACGACCGCTTTGAGGTCTGCTTCCGGGGCGCGGCCCGGAAAGGGCAGGCCCGCAAGGTTGCGCGCAAGCCGGGCGCGCGTGGACAGAACCACGTCGCCGTCCCAGCCGTTGGCCCCCGCCCATGCAGGAAGCGCGTCACTGCCGAGCGGCTTTGGCTTTGCCGATATGTTCGACCGCACCGTGTATCTCCCGCAGCGCCTGGCGCACTTCGCCGCCGAACACGTCGTAGCAGCGCGCGCATCCCATCTGCCCTTGCGCATACAATTCGCGCCGGGTCAGGCCGCACCACGGACAAAACTCTTCCTGGCCTGCCGGGGTTTCGTCGTGAAGCTTCCGCGCTGACGTGTGCGTTTTGACGGCTTTGTCCATGGGTGTCCTTGCTGATACCAACCCAATTGTACCCGAAAACGGCTCGCGTCCCTCGCATTTTTATCGGCGTGCCGGCGGCATCTCTGAGGCTGTGCCTGTGCGTTTCCCGCGTGTACCTAAAGCTTTGCAACGACGGAACGATTTGTTCCATCGCTGACACGCGCTTGACACGAGAGAAAAAGGCGCAAGGAAAGCCTTCAAGTCTCTTTTGCTTTCAGAAGCTGAAGACAGGGCAGATACCTTTTGACACGGCCCGCACAGTGGGTATACCACAGCCAAGAGGTAATACAATGCAGCAGCGACACTTAGGACGCTCGGGTTTGACGGTTTCGGCAGAAGGCCTGGGCTGCATGGGAATGTCCGACTTTTACGGCACGCGCGACGATGCCGAGTCCGTTGCGACCCTTCACCGGGCGATAGACCTGGGGATCACGTTCTGGGACACCGCCGACATGTACGGCATGGGAGACAATGAAACCCTGGTGGGCGAAGCCATTAAAGGGCGGCGCGACCAGGTCACGCTCGCCACCAAGTTCGCCATTATCCGTTCCGCAGACCCCAAAGCGCGCGGCATCAGCGGCAAGCCCGAGTATGTGCGTCAGGCCTGCGATGCTTCGCTTCAGCGTCTGGGCGTAGACACCATTGATTTGTATTATCAGCACCGGGTCGACCCCAGCACGCCTATTGAAGACACGGTCGGCGCGATGGCCGGGCTGGTGGAGCAGGGCAAAGTGCGCTTTTTAGGCTTATCTGAAGCTTCGCCCGCCACTTTGCGCCGGGCCGCCGCCGTTCATCCTATCGCCGCCCTGCAAACCGAATACTCGCTGTGGAGCCGCGACCCGGAAGACGAAATCCTGCCGACCTGCCGCGAACTGGGCATTGGGTTTGTCGCATACAGCCCCCTCGGGCGCGGCTTTTTGACCGGGCAAATTACCAAGTTCGAGGATTTGGATGCCGATGACTACCGCCGCCAGTCGCCGCGTTTTCAGGGGGATAACTTTGCCCGCAACTTAGATTTAGTGGCTCGCCTCGGGGAAATCGCGCGGGAAAAAGAGGTCAAGCCGTCCCAGCTCGCCCTGGCCTGGACATTGGCGCAGGGGCAGGACATCGTCCCCATTCCGGGCACCAAGCGCCGCGCCTATCTGGAAGAAAACGCGGGCGCCGTGGAAGTTGTCCTGACCACGGACGACATTGCCCGTATCAACGACGCCGCGCCTAAAGATGCCGCTGCGGGCGCGCGCTACGCAGACGTTATGATGGCGACCGTGAACGGGTAACATCTTTCCCGGAAGCCGCTTCTCGAAAGGATATTTCTCATGCCGAAAATCCCGATTTCCCTGCAACTTTACACCGTACGCGACGACGCAAGCAAAGACTTCGCCGGGACGCTGCGCCGTGTCGCCGACATCGGCTATGCTGCCGTAGAACTGGCCGGACACGGCGATCTGTCGCCGCGCGCCTTGAAGTCCCTGCTCGACGACCTGCACCTATCCGTGTCCGGCAGCCATGTCAGCATCGACGTCCTCGAAAAAAACCCGCAGCAGGCAATCGACGACGCCCTGACACTGGGCAACAGCCACCTTATTATTCCTTCCGTCAGCGAAGAGCGACGCAGCAGTGTGGACGCCTGGAAGCAGACCGCCGAAACGATGGACAGCATAGGTGAAACCCTGCAAACGTTCAACTTGACCCTGTGCTACCACAACCACGACTTTGAGCTCAAGCCTCTGGAAAACGGCGAATTGGCCCTGGACTTTCTGTATGCCCAGACCGATCCACTGTGGGTAAAAGCCGAGATCGACACCTACTGGGTCATGGTTGCCGGGCTGGACCCGGTCGCTTATGTCCGCAAATACTCGGGCCGCGTGCCGCTGATGCACGTCAAAGACCGCAATCCCGCCGACGGCTTCTTTGCCGAAGTCGGGACAGGCAATCTCCCTTTGGATGCGCTTGTGCAGGCCGCCGACGAGATCGGCACCAAGTACCTGGTGGTGGAGCAGGACGTTTGCCGCCGCCCGCCTTTGGAATCTGTCGCCTTGTCCTACAACAACCTCAAGGCGAAGGGTTACGCATAGGCGCAGCCTGGCTCTGTTGGGAGTTTCATACCCCCAGTGTTAATCCCCAGTTCACGCACAATAAATAATGCCCGAACGACACAAAAAGAAACCCCGCTGATGCGGGGTTTCTTTCTTATGCTGCCTCAGCCGCCGGAGTGGGAAGTTGTCAGCGCGCGCTGGCCCGCTGAACAGGCGCGGGAGCCGAAGCGATAGGCACGGCCACCGCGCCCCTATCCAGCGAGTCGGCCCCGATGCGGGCGATGTTATACAGGCCGCCCGAATAGATGCCCAGCCATAGGGTCATAATGGCGGAAAAAAGCAAAGCGCCGTCTGCCAAAGGCGCAAACCGGAACGGGCTGCCGGTGGGGAAGTCGCGCTTTGCAGGCTGGAAGTACATAGAAACAATCACGCGCAAGTAGTAAAACACGCCAATGACACTGGCTAACAACCCGATCACGGCCAGGGCGTACTGGTGCGCGTGGACGGCGGCCAGGAACAAGTAAAACTTGCCCATGAAGCCCGCTGTCGGGGGAATACCGGCAAGAGACAGCATGAACAGGGCCATCAGGGCCGCCGCGCCCGGCTGACGCGAGGCCAAACCCTGCAAGTCTTCAATGGTGTTGAGTTCGTCGCCCCGCCGCGCCAGCAAAATCAGGACGCCGAACGCGCCCAGGTTCATAAACGTATACGCCATCATGTAAAACAGCACCCCGGCATGGCCTTCCGCATTCTGAGAAAGAAGGCCGACCAGGATATACCCGGCGTGGGCGATAGACGAATACGCCAGCATGCGCTTGATGTTGGTCTGCACGACAGCGAGGACGTTGCCGGTAATCATGGTTAGAATGGCGAGTATCCACAAAACGCTGTGAAAGGCGACCGAAAGCGGCAGCAGAGCAATGGCAACACGGATAAACGCGGCGAATGCCCCAGCCTTCGCCCCCGCCGACATAAAAGCGGTGACCGAAGTTGGCGCGCCTTCATAAACATCCGGTGCCCAGGAGTGAAACGGCACAATGGCGGCTTTAAAGCCCAGGCCCACAATCAAAAGGGCGATGCCCGCAACCGTGTACTGGGTCGCGAGAGCGCCGACAGGCATATGGGCCAGGGTATCCAGGCGGGTCGTGCCCGTGCCCCCGTAGACGAGGGCGATGCCGTACAAAAAGAACGCCGATGAAAACGAGCCCAGGAGAAAATACTTCATCGCCGACTCTTCGGACTTGGCCTCGGTGCGCGCAAAGCCCGACAGGATATACAACGCGATAGACAAAATCTCCAGGCCGACAAAGATCGTAATCAGTTCGCGGGAGGCCGCCATCAGCATCGCGCCGGATGTGGAAAACAAAAGCAGAGCGTAATACTCGCCATAATTAATCCCCTTGAGCTGAATGTAACGCTCAGACAGGAAAATGGAAAGCACGGCAACAATCAGCAGAATAAACTGAAACAGCAGGGCAAAATCATCCGCCACGACCGTGCCGCTGAAACCTGCCAAGCCGCGTCCCCACAAGACCGGGCCGCAAAAGTAAGCCGCAAGGAGCAAGCCAACCGAAGAAATGACGACCAGCGGGCTTTTTCGGTCGCGCGGCAGGGCAAGGTCAACCATCAGCACCACCATGGCCGTGATGATGACCGTGAGAATAGGCGCGATTGTCCAAAGGTTGGTCGAAGAAAACGTGGGCATGGAATGTTATCTTTCGGCGGTGCGAGAGGGGGGCACAGCGGCGGCAGTTGTTTTTGGAAAAGCGAATGGCGGCGAATAAATCGGCTGCGACTGCGCCAGGGTGAGGCCGACACTCGGGTTCAGCTTGTCCAGGATAGGCCGGGGGTAGATGCCTTGAAAGAAGATAATCAAAACAAGCGGCACTAAAGCCCACTTTTCGCCCGCAGTCCAGTCAGGCAGGTTCTGGTTTTCGTCATGCGTGATGGGGCCGTAAAACACGCGCTGGAACATCCACAGCATGTACACAACCGACCAGATGGCCGCCGTAGTCGCAAAGCCGGTCGCCCAGGGGTGTGTCTGGAACGATCCCATCAGCATCAGCAGCTCACCCGTAAAGCCCGACGTGCCCGGCAGAGCGACACTCGACAGCGTGGCGATCAGAAAGACAATGGTAAACGCAGGCATGGGCTTGGTCAGGCCGCCGAAGTCACCGATTTGATAGGAGCGGCGTCGCTGGTACATAATGCCCAGCAGGATAAACAGCGCGCCGGTCGTCATGGTATGGCTGAACATTTGAATGACGGCCCCGCTGATCCCAACGCTGGTCAGGCCGAAGATGGCGAGCATAATCACGCCGATGTGCGAGACGGAAGAATACGCAATCAGCTTTTTGAGGTCGGTCTGCATGGCGGCGATCAGGGCGGCGTAGATAACGCCAATCACGGCCAGGACGATAATCACGGGCGCGGCCACTTTGACGGCGTTTGGGAAGAGTGGCAGGCAGAAGCGCAGAAAGCCGTACAAGCCCATCTTGAGGGCGACCAGGATAATCGTGCCGCCGGTCGGGGCCTGCGAATAGGCATCCGGCACCCATGAGTGGAACGGCCAAACCGGCGCTTTGATGCCGAATGCGAGAAAGAAGCCCAAGAACAGCAGCATCTCGCTGCCGCCTCGAAACACCAATGCCCCCGACGACACCATCTGCTGCAACTGCGGGAAGTCCAGGGACTGCTGCCCCGAATAGAAGTACAGGGCCATGATGGACACCAGCATGACCATCGACCCGACCATCGTGTACAAAAAGAACTTGACAGTCGCGTATACGCGGTTGGGGCCACCCCAGATGCCGATGATAAAGTACATCGGGATCAGCATGGCTTCCCAGAAGATATAGTACAGCACTAAGTTGAGCGACAGGAACACGCCCAAGATGGCCGTTTCCATCACCAGTGTCCAGCAGTAGTATTCGCGCGTCCGCTCGGTAATCTCGCGAAACGATACGCCGACGACAAACGGAAAGATAATGGTCGTCATCAGCAGCATCAGCAGCGAAATGCCGTCCAGTCCCATCAGGTAATGGATGGTGGTCGTGCCGAACGTAATCCAGTTCAGCTTGTCTTGCAGCTGGAAACCGGGCGTGTTGGCATGGTACAGCGAGTAGATAACCAGGGATACGGCCAGGGTCGCCAGAGTGCCCAGCATTGCCACTGTGCGAATAGCCTTGACATTGGCCTTGGGCACAAACGCGACAAACAGCGCAAACACAGCCGGAAGAAACGTGACTAGGGTGAGCCAGGGAAGTTGCATCATTTTACTTTACATAGCCCAATCCGGCCAGGCAGCCGATCAATACGAGCAGAATACCGATCACCATCGAGAACGCATAGTTGCGGACATAGCCCGACTGGGCGACACGAATACGCTGCCCCGACCAGTTTGTGAATTTGCCCACGCCGTTGACAATGCCGTCCACGACCCCAATATCAAAAGTCAGCCACAGCCAATTGGAAAGGCGCTTGCCCAGCTTCACGAACCAGAAGTTGTATGCCTCGTCCACATAATACTTGTTCAGGATAGTACGGTACGTCCAGCCGGGGCTGCCAATGCCGCCCGCATTGCGCGCTTCCGGTGTCATCAGCTCGTTGTTCTTGGTAGCGCGATAGCGCATGACAGCGTAGCCGATTGTCAGCAAAATGGCAATCAGTGTCCCAAGGCCAAGCGGCTTTTCCATGTTGATGTCATGCGCGGCGGGCAGCGCTCCCACCGAAGGCGCGAGGTACTCAGCGAACGTGTCAAACTTGAGCACCGCCCACCCGGAGATAGTGGACAAAGTAGCGAGAATGACCAGGGGAATCCACATGGCTGGGCTGGATTCAGGCGCGGTGCGGGCCGCTTCCGTGCGCGGCGCACCAAAGAACGTCTTCCACACCAGCCTGGTCATATAAAACGCGGTCAGCAAAGCCGTGAACACGCCGACGCCCCAGAATAGCCAGTTGCCGCCCGATGCCGTCTGCCAGGTACGCCACAAGATTTCGTCCTTGCTCCAATAGCCCGCAAACGGAATAACGCCAGCAATCGCCAATGTCGCGAACAGCATAGTCCAGAAAGTCACTGGGATTCGACCGCGCAGACCGCCCATGTTGCGCATATCCTGCGGGTCATGCGGGTCGGGGCCGCCAATGACGCCTAGGTTTGCGCCAGGCGCGTCGCCATGCTCGGCATGAGCCGCATCGGCATGGTCGGCGTCTGCGCCCTTGTCATTATGTGCGTGCATACCATGCTCAATGGCATGGATAACCGAGCCCGACCCCAGGAACAAACACGCCTTAAAGAACGCATGCGTCATCACATGAAACATGCCTGCGGCAAATGCGCCCGCGCCACAGGCGGCAAACATATAGCCGAGCTGCGAAACAGTTGAATAGGCAAGCACGCGCTTGATGTCGTTCTGCATCAGGCCAATAGTGGCGGCAAACAAGGCCGTCGCAATACCCGTCACGGCAACAGTGGTCATCGCCACATCCGACAAGACAAACAGCGTATGGGTGCGCGAAACAAGATACACGCCCGCAGTGACCATTGTTGCGGCATGGATCAGCGCGGAAACAGGTGTTGGGCCTTCCATCGCATCCGGCAGCCAGGTGTACAAAGGGATCTGCGCGGACTTGCCCGTGCAGCCCAGAAAGATCATCAGGAGCAGGGTGGCAATGACAGTCGGCGTCGCTAGGACCATCAAGGTAGGCGCGGCTTCCAGAATGCCCATGACATTGCTGTGCCCAGTCACGAAGTCCAGCGTCCCGAAGTAGTGGAACGTCAAAAACATCGCGATCAGTATGCCAACATCACCAATTCTATTAACGATAAAGGCCTTCTTGGCCGCATCCCCCGCTGACTTCTTCTCATAAAAGTAGCCAATCAGCAGATAGGAGCACAAGCCCACGCCTTCCCAGCCCACAAACATCAGCAGCATGTTGTTGCCCATGACCAGCAGCAGCATGAAGAAAATGAATAAGTTGAGGTAAGTAAAAAAGCGCGAGTAGCCTTTGTCCGCCGCCATGTACGCGGTAGAGTACAGATGGATCAGCCCGCCGATGCCTGTGATAATCAGCATCATCAGCACGGACAATGGATCAATCAGCAGCTCGAAGTTGACGGCAAACGAGTGGATACCCTGCGGGTCGGTCGGCACAAACAGCCATGACCCAATGTAATCCAGCCCTTGTTTATGTGCGGCATCGGCATTCGTGATATGCAGGAACAGGGAAACGGCGACGGCAAACGACGCAAACACGGTCACAGTTGCCAGTGCACCACTTGCCAATTTGGGCCACTTTGCACCAAACAGGCCATTTAGGACAAAGCCGACAAAGGGAAACAGGGGAATAAGCCAGGCGTACCCTAGCGCGGGATCGGAATGCGGCATGGATGCTCCAAAGAAACGCGGCGTAAAAAAGAGGGCTTTTTAGCCCTTCATCAAATCAATCTCGTCCACGTTGATAGACGTTCTGTTGCGGAAGATAGAAACCAAGATGCCCAATCCCACGGCCACTTCGGCGGCGGCGACCGCCATCACAAAGATGACCATCATCTGCCCGCTAATGTTACCCTGATAGCGCGAGAACGCGACAAAAGTGAGGTTCACGGCATTCAGCATTAATTCCACGCACATGAAAATAACAATTGGGTTGCGCTTGACCAGTACGCCCACCACGCCGATAGTGAACAAAAGGGCGCTTAATATCAAATAATAGTCGAGTGGAATAGAGGGCACGGAAGCAGTGGAGATAGGCATCGCTTAGATCCTCTTTTTGGCAAGCATAACGGCGCCGATGGCGGCTACGAGCAGCAGAATGGAGACGGCCTCGAAGGGAAACAGCCAGTCCTGGGAGAAGAGCGAGAGGCCGATCTCATAAGGCCCGGTGAGGGCGCGGGGCAGGCTTTGCGCCGACACGGGCACGCTCGCGATAACGGCGACCAGCACACCAACGACAATCACCCCAAGGATGGGAGACAGTATCTTCTGCGGACGCAATCTATCCACAATGCGCTCAGGCGTGCCTAAGTTCAGCAGCATGATGACAAAGATAAACAGCACCATGATCGCCCCGGCATAGACGATAATCTGCACGGCGGCAATAAACGTCGCGTGCAGGGTCAGAAACAGCACGGCGACGCTAAATAGCACGACGACCAGGTACAGCGCGGAGCGCACCGGGTTCTCGTTCAGCACCATCGCAATGCCGCACACGACCGTGATGGCGGCCAGAATGGCGAATAATATCAGTTGTCCGGTCATGGTGTCTCGCAGACCCTGGTGTCAGCATGGGCCAAAAGTAACGGTCTAAGGCAGGTTGGGGCTGGCGACCAGCATCATTTCTTTGGTGTAGATTAAATCTGCCCGGTTGTCGTCGGCCAGTTCGCAGATGTCTTTCAGTTGGATGGCCTGCGTCGGGCAGGCTTCCTCGCAGTAGCCGCAGAAGATGCAGCGGATCATGTTGATCTCATACTGCGCGGCGAACCGCTCGCCCGGCGACCGGCGCTCTTCTTCGGTGTTTTCGGCAGCCACGACCAGGATAGCATTGGCGGGACAGGCTCCCGCGCAAAGCGAACACCCAATGCACTTTTCCAGGCCGTTTTCATAACGGTTGAGCACATGACGCCACCGGGCGCGCCGCGAGAAGGGGCGGCGCACTTCCGGGTACTGGATGGTGACGCGCTCTTTGCCCGAATAGCCCTGCGTAATCTTCATGCCGGTCAGCGGGGCTTTCGCCTCGTTGCCGAGCGATTTTATGTCATCCCATAAGCTCATGGGGTGTCCTCTTTCCTATCGAATGGCGGCGTCTACGGCGTTGGTTTCACGCTCTGTCGTCGGGATGTCGTGCCCGCCAATTTTGGCGTCTGACGGCACAGTCTGCCCCCCACGGCCCGAATGCTCCGGTACCCCCTGGAACGGCACGGCATTTGAATTCATCACAATGGTCTGCTGGCGGCGCGAGTTGGTCGTGAACAAGAGCGATGGCTTGCTTTTGGCGAACGCGACCAGGGCGATGGCGGCAATCAAGACCCAGGCAACGGCGGCGGGAACCCAGCCCACGACAAGCCCGATTGCCAGCAGAAGAATGTTAATGAGCGCGACAGGCAGGATGCCCTGCCAGCCAAACTTCATCAGCATGTCGTAGCGCAGACGCGGCATGGTCGCACGGATCCAGATGAAAAAGTACAATCCGCAGAGTATTTTTGCGGTGAACCAGATAATCGGAATGAATATGTTCACGATGGTTGTCAGCAGAGGAATGCCCCAATGGGTCAAGTCCCGACCCCCACTCGCGTTGAACTCATACAGGCGCACCAGGACTGCGGGCAGTTGGCCGAGCCAGGGCAATGGCGCATGGTAGCCGCCCAGAAACAAAGATGCCAGGATCGCACTGACCACGATCATGTTGGCATACTCGCCCAAAAAGAACGTGGCGAACTTCATGGACGTGTATTCGGTATGATACCCCGCCACAAGCTCGGTTTCGGCTTCCGGCAAGTCGAATGGCGCGCGGTTTGTTTCCGCCAGCATGCAGATCATGTAGATCAGCGTCGCCAGTGCCCCCATCGGGAAAAACTTGAAAACGTTCCACGCGGGCAGCGCGATCCCGTAGTGCGTCAGGGTCGCATTGATAGGCACGAACGCTTGCTTGTCTACGATGTCTTGCAAGCCCAGGCTGCCGGTTATCAGCACGACGCTGATGATGGCAAGTCCCATGCCTAGTTCATAGGAGATGAGCTGCGCCGATGACCGCAGACCGCCCAAGAGCGAATACTTGTTGTTGGACGACCAGCCGGCAATCACGACCCCGTAAACGGCCAGGGACGACCACGCCAGAATGTACAGCACGCCGACGTTGACATTGGGCGCGGGCGCGCCCCACACCCGGCTTGGCCCCCAGGGGATCACCCCGGACGTGACCAGAGCGGGCGTCAAAAAGATCATGGGGGCCAGCACAAACAAGGTCTTGTCCACGTTGGCCGGGTTCATGTCTTCTTTGAACAAAAGCTTGATGCCGTCCGCAATGGTCTGCAATAATCCGAACGGCCCGACACGGTTCGGCCCCTGACGCTGCTGCATAAAGCCCAGCAGGCGACGCTCCCACCAGACCAGGGGCGGAACGGCGAGCAGCAGGGCAAACACGCCAATCAGCACGCGCACGACCACCTGCGCGAATGTAATTATAGGGTAGTCGGCCACGGGATACTGCGCGTTGGGCGGCACGTTGAAGAAGTAGTGAAAGAATAGGTTTGCGGTCATAGGATTGCTACTTGGCCTCGGCGACCGAGGCTTGGGCTTTGACAATCTCGCGCGCAATGTCGCGCGGCGAGAAATAGTTGACCTGCTTGCCCATGCGGGACAGCAGTTCCGAAACAATCTGCCAGTCGGGCTTGCTCTGCCCGCGCGGCTCCACGGCCTTTTTGAACTTCTGCACCCGGCCTTCGATGTTGGTGAACGAGCCGTCCTTTTCAATAAAGGAGCAGGCGGGCAGGAATACGTCTGCCTCGCGGCCCGCGTCGGTCATAAATAAGTCCTGGACTACTAAAAAGGGCACTTTGGCAAGTGCCTGACGCACTAGGTCTTGGTCGGCTACGGCCCCCAATGGGTCGCGCCCCATCACATACAGCGCCTTGATCGTGCCATCGACGCAGCCGCGCAGGATTCCTTCGGTGTCCAAGCCGGGTTCGGCGGGCAGCGGGCCGCCCCACATCTTCTCGTAGGTGGGCGATGCGCCGTTGCCGACCCGTCCCATGGCGGGCAGACGGTCAGGCAAAACGCCCATTTGTATGGCGCCCCACGAGTTGGCTTCGGGCAGCAGCACGTTCAGCTTCGCACCCGAATCCTCGCAGGCCGCCTGCAAAAAGCCCAGTTCCGTGGCGGGCAGACCGTACCACGCCAGCACGACCGTGCCGGGCCCCTGCGCAATCGCGTCCATCACCTGGGACGAGCGCGCATCATCGTTGCGGAAGTAGTGCGCGCCGCGCTTGGAAATGGCGCTGTAAATGCGCAGCCACAGCACGGGCAGGTCGTCATCTACCTGCGTGCCAACCGCGACAATGGTCTTGGCTTCCCCAACTTCGGCAATGCTGGTCTGCATCGGCATGATGGGGAATGCAAACGGGCGATGGTCGATATTGTTCGTGCCCAGCCCGCTGCGCATCAGCCGCTGAAACAAGTATAAATCTTCGTTGGAGCACTTGGGCGACCCGATGCCCGCGACGCTGTTCGGATTGGCTTTGGCGGCTTCGCTCAGTCCATTCACCGCCGACTTCAAGGCATCGTCCCAGGTCACCCGTGTCATGCGCGAGGCGAGACGCATCTGCGGCTCCTTGACGCGGTCGGTGCTGTTGACCCAGTACTGCTCAAACTTGCCTTTGTCGCACGTCCATTCTTCATTGACGTCTTCGTTCAGCCGGGCGTTGACACGCATGAGTTCGCCGTTGCGCGTCTGCACCGCGACATTGCAGCCGACCCCGCACATGGAGCAGATCGAGTCCTGCGACTGGAATTCCCACGGGCGCGCGGCAAAGCGGTACGTGCGGCTGGTCAGCGCCCCGACAGGGCAAAGCTCAATGGTATTGCCTGAAAACTTGGACTTCAGCCCGTCCGCGCTGAACGGCGAGATGATGGCCGCATTGCCTCGGTTCTCGATCGCCAGCTCGCCGTCCCCGGAGATTTCCTCGGTAAACCGCGTGCAGCGCGCGCACTGAATACACCGCTCGCGGTCCAGCACGACATAATCCGAGATGGGCACGGCCTTCGGGAAGTGCCGTTTTTCGTCGATAAAGCGCGTCACGCCCGGCCCGTATTGAAACGTCATGTTCTGCAACGGGCACTCGCCGCCCCGGTCACACACGGGGCAGTCCAGTGGGTGATTGATGAGCAGAAACTCCAAAATGCCGTTCTGCGCCTGTTTGACTTCGGGCGAGATGGTATCTACAGACATCCCTTCCGCGACAGGCACGGTGCAGGCGGTCTGGATCTTGTTCATCTTTTCGATTTTGACCAGGCACATCCGGCACGCCCCCGCCGGTTTGAGCCGTGGGTGGTGGCAGAAGTAGGGAATGTCGGCCCCCGCCTCAAACGCCGCCGTAATCACCAATGTCCCCTTCGGCACGGACACAGGCCTGCCGTCAATTCTGAGGTTTACCATTTCCACCGGCGGCTTTTCCGCAGGGGGAGCCGTTGCTGCTGTCTCTGCCATATTGGTTGTCTTAGTCTTTTCTTCTTCGTTTCGCTCGCGTTGCAACGACGGAAGATTTTGTTCCGTCGTCGGTGCGCCGTCTAAACTCCATCGCTGTGCCGGGGCAACTCCTTAAGCAGCCAGTACGGCCCCCTGCGCGGCGGCAATCGCATTCTGCAAAAGAGAAAGCAACTGCGTGCATTCGGCAGGCGTAAACACAACCTGCACATCTCCGTCATGCTCTAAAGACAGGGTCAGGGCCACCAAGCCATCTACGGAGCGCACAATGGCAAGGGCTTCCTGATCCGCATCTTTGTCCCTGATTTTCAGTATCTGCACATTGTCCATCAGTCTGTTTCCTTGCGCAATCGCGGCTTGTTCTCCCAATCCGGCAATGTGTCGCCGGGCAAATAGCGAACGTGATAACCGGCAGGGCTGTCCAAATGCCAATGCGGCCCTCGGTGACGAGCGGGAGCGCCAACATCATACGGATGCTCTTCGTAGGTAATCCTAATGCCCGGCGCAGGTCTCCACTCCACTTTGTTTCGCCCCGGCGTAACCGGCCCGTCAGGTTTCCGCTCCCCCTGGAAGCCCAGCAGAATATCCATCTCCGCCGCCGTCGCCGGGAATGTTCTTGGCAGAGAACTCAGAATACATGCCTTAACTTACTGAATAAGTAGAACACGCTTACACGGCGGCCATTTGCAGGGGCGCGAAGGTTTTCTTGCCCACATTGCCCTGCGCAATCAATGCTTCGTACTCGTGACGGAAGTAGTTCAATGCGCCCTTGCCTGTTCCAAAGCCAAAGAGGGGCATTGCGGCGGCGTCGCCTAGAGCGCAGAAACTCCTGCCGAAGATGTTGTTGCAAATATCAAGCAGAATATCAATGTCCTCGTAGCGCCCGCCGCCCGCCATGATGCGGTCGTGGATTTTGACCAGCCACGAAGTGCCTTCGCGGCATGGGGTACATTTACCACACGACTCGTGGGCATAGAAGTGCATCAGGCGCGTCATCATCGCAGGGACATTCACAGTTTCATCGTAGACCATGACGCCCCCCGACCCAAGTGCAGTACCTGCCTTTGCAAGTGATTCGTAGTCATACGGCAGGTCAATCATGCTTGCGGGAAGAAGGGGCACAGACGACCCGCCGGGAATGACAAACTTTAATTTCTTGTCGTCTTTGATGCCGCCGCACATGTCATAAATGATTTCGCGCAGGGGCGTTCCCAGCACAATCTCGTAGTTGCCGGGCCTCTTCACATGGCCGCTCACGGTGATAAGCTTGGTGCCGCGACTTGCCGGCCCCTGCCCCGGCGTCCCTGTCCCAACCTTGGAATACTCCGCGCCGCCGACATTAATGATAGGAACCACCGTGGCGATAGTCTCGACATTGTTGACAACAGTCGGGCAGCCCCAAATGCCGGACACCATCGGCAGGGGCGCGCTCGGCGGCTTGTGCCGGGGCATCCCGCGCTCGCCCATCAGGCTGGACATCAGCGCGGACTCTTCGCCGCACTCATATGACCCCGCCCCCATGTGGATGAAGATGTCGCAGTCAAAGCCGCTGCCCAATATGTTCTTGCCTAAAAACCCTTCGGCATATGCCTGATCAATGGCTTTCTGCATCTGCTTGGCGGGTTCCATGTACTCGCCGCGAATGTAAATGTAGCACGTTTTGGCGCGGATGGCCCACGACGAAATAATGCAGCCTTCCACCAGCAGGTGCGGCATGAAGTTCATGAGGTCGCGGTCTTTGGCTGTCCCCGGCTCGCCCTCGTCGGCATTGATGACTAAATAGTGCGGCTGATCCCAATTCTTAGCAAACGCATTCCACTTGATGAAGGTCGGGAACCCCGCCCCCCCACGCCCGCGCAGCCCAGACACCTTCACTTCATTAATGATGGCGTCCTGCTCCATTGTCAATGCCTTGCGCAGGGCTGTGTAGCCTTCATTGGCGAGGTACACGTCGATGTTGTCGTAGCCCGGCACATCGCGATACTTGGTCAGGAACTTGACTTGTTCGGTAGGCATAATAGAATTGGTTTCTAAGAGGAGGGCATTAGGCTTTGCGCGCCAGGTCGTCAATAATAGCGTCGGCTTTGGCGAATGTCAGGTCTTCGTAGTAGGTTTCGCCGACCATCATGCACGGCGCGTTGGCGCACGCCCCGAGGCACTCCGACCCATTGAGCGTGAACTTCTTGTCGGGCGTGGTTTCACCCTTGTCGATGCCCAGTTTCTCGCCCAGATGATCGATGAGGGCGTCCGCACCGACCGCCATGCACACGATGTTGTGGCAGACTTCCACATGGTACTTGCCGATCGGGGCCTTGTTGTACATCGTGTAGAACGTTGCCACACCCTCCACGTCTGCCGCCGGCAGGCCGAGGTACTCGGCAATGTCTTTCATGGCCTGACGCGGCACCCAGCCCTGGTTGTCCGCCTGGGCTACCCACAAGGCGGGCAGCAGGGCCGCTTTCTTGGTGGGGTACTTGGTCAGGATCGTGTCGATCTTTTGTTTTGCGTTGTCGGAAAGCATATGCGTTTCGCCCTATGGTTTACTGTCAGCGGTCGATGTCGCCCAGCACGATGTCAATGGAGCCGATGATCGCCACGACGTCGGCGATCATACGGCCCTCGGCCATCTTGGGCAGGGCCTGCAAGTTGTTAAATGACGGGCCTTTTATCTTGAGCCGGTACGGCTTGTTGCCGCCGTCACTGTAGATATAGTAGCCCTTCTCGCCGCGCGCGCTTTCCACCACGCCGTATACTTCGCCGACCGGCGGGTGATACCCTTCCGTAAACAGCTTGAAGTGGTGGATCAAACTTTCCATGGACGTGTCGAGTTCGGCGCGCGGCGGCGGCGCGATCTTGCGGTCGGAGGTCATGACGGGGCCGCCGGGCACGTCTTTGAGGGCCTGAACTAAGATGCGGTGCGACTGGTTGAGTTCTTCCATCCGGCACAGAAAGCGGTCGTACACATCGCCCTTGGTGCCTGTCGGGATGTCAAAGTCAAACTCATCATACCCCGTATAAGGGTTAGACTTGCGGATGTCCCAGGCGACGCCCGACCCGCGCAGCGACGGCCCACTCAGGCCCCACGCGATGGCGTCTTCGGCAGATATGACGCCCACGCCGGACAAGCGCTCTACCCAGATAGGGTTCTTGGCAATGAGCCTATTATACTCGCTGAGCTTGGCGGGGAAGCTTTGCACGAATTTGTTGACCTTGTGGAACCAGCCTTCAGGGGCATCGCCGCGCAAACCGCCGGGACAAATCCACGATGTCATCATGCGGACGCCGGACAATTGCTCTTTCATGTCTAATATCTGGTCGCGCTCGCGCCAGGTGTAAAAGAACAAGGTCATGGCCCCGATGTCGAGCGCATGCGTCCCAAGCCAGAGCAGGTGAGAGGCAATCCGCTCCAGTTCGTTCAAAATGAGGCGCAGGCGCTGAGCGCGCGGGGGAATTTCGATGTCCAGCAGCTTTTCCACGGCCAAGGAGTAGGCCAGGTTGTTCATCAGGTTGGATAGGTAATCTTCCCGGTCCGTAATGGTCAAGGCTTTATAATAGGTCATGGCCTCCATTGTCTTCTCGATCCCCGTGTGGAGATAGCCGATGTGCGGCGTTGCCTTCATGACATTTTCGCCGTTCAGCTCAACCACGAGGCGCAGAACCCCATGCGTCGATGGGTGCTGCGGGCCCATGTTGACGATCATCAGGTCTTTGTCGTCGTCGGTTTCGATACGCTCGATGTCGACGCCCGCGCCCAGCTTGGGGATGTACTTCTCGTTGGCCTGTGTCTGCAAGTCGCGCTCGATGGTTGCCATGACTGTGCTTCTTTCTAGAATAAAACCAAAAGACGCTTAACGCTTGTCGCGCACGTTGTAGGTGAACTCGACTTCTTCGCCGCCTAAAGGAAAGTCTTTGCGCAGGGGGTGCCCCACCCAGTCGTCAGGCATGAGGATGCGGCGCTGGTCCGAATGGTTGTTGAACGACAGCCCGAACATGTCGTAAATCTCGCGCTCCAGCCAGTTGGCGCAGGGCCAGACGCTTTCCACGGTGTCGATGACGCTGTCGTCCTCGTCTACCTGCGCTTTGATACGCAGACGCTGAAACGTGCGCATGGAGTATAGATTATACAGCACTTCAAAACGCGGCTCGTCATCAGCCATGAACTCCAGACGGTCTATGCAGGTCATGTCGGACAGATAATTGTAGTTCGTCTCGGCATTGTCGCGCAGCAATGTGCAAATGGCGACGATGTTCTGCTTTTTGACCGTGATGGTCTTTTCGCCCCGGAACAGGCGCGAAGAGACAACGTCTCCGCCGAACTGCGCTTGTACCAGACGAAGCTCTCTGCTGTCGTCGGGGTTCAAGTCCACCCACTCGTCGGCGCGCTTGGTTTGGATCGCGCGCAATTGCAGGTCGGCGGGGCTTAATCCCAAACGAACGTCAATGTCTACCATGATACGCCGTCTTTCTGTGTCTGCGAACCCTTAGCGCCGGTCGCTGAAATGCTCGCGGTCGATCTTCTTTTGCAGCTGCATGATGCCGTAAATGAGGGCATCGGGGTTCGGCGGGCAGCCCGGCACGTAGATGTCTACCGGCACAATCGTGTCCACGCCCTGCAAAATGGCATAGTTGTTGAACACGCCGCCGCACGATGCGCAGTCGCCCATCGAGATGACCCATTTGGGTTCCGGCATCTGGTCGTAAATCTGGCGCAGCACGGGAGCCATCTTCTTGGACACGCGCCCGGCCACGATCATTAAATCCGCCTGCCGGGGGGACGCCCGGAACGCTTCCGAGCCAAAGCGGGCGAGGTCATTGCGCGAGTTGGTGCTGCCCATCATTTCAATCGCGCAGCACGCCAGGCCGAATGTCGCGGGCCAAACCGAGTTGCGCCGCGCCCAGTTGACCACTTTGTTCAGCGGCACCGTCAGCACGCCCGCGCTTTGTTCTATTCCCATTCAAACGCCCCTTTTTTCCACACGTAGATATATCCCACGAATAGGATAATAATAAAGACGATCATTTCAAACAGCTCAAACACTTGAAACGCATGCGGCACTTTGGTGAACGTCACGGCCCACGGATACAAAAACACAGTTTCAATGTCAAACACGATGAAGAGCATGGCAATCAAGTAGAACTTGACCGGAAAGCGCTCCCGCGCCGACCCGACAGGTGTCACGCCGCATTCATAGGGAGCCAGCTTCGCCGCAGAGGGTTTCTTCGGCCCCAATATCCACGACAAGCCGACCAGGGTTGCGGCCAGCAATACGGCGACCACGAGCAAAACGAGTAAGGGAATGTAATCCCCGATTTGCGAAACGGGTGGGGTGGGAACAGGCGGCATGGCTGTCTTCCTTTGGGGCGAGGGCGCAATATGTGAATTATGTCACAAGGTCGGGTGTTTGTCAACGGTGATTTGCAGTCAAGCGGCACAGGCTGGGGGTTCGCCAAGGCACCCCTTGAGTGTAGCACTCTCGTATCCAGCCTATACCAACGACGGAACAAATCGTTCCGTCGTTGCTTATGGCTTGCAGCGCCTTGGCAACGAGGCGGCAAACCCCTACAATATGCCATCAGAGCGTAGTCTATGCCATCAGAGCGTAGTCAAAGCAGGCTTACGAAACAAGGCCCCATTATTTCAAGATGCCCAGCGTCGGGGGCAGAGGTGTCTGCCAAAGCCAGCCGGGTGCAAGCCACAGGCCGGGGAGGATGTGGCTATGGTAGCGGCCTCCGGGGTCAAGGGAAGTGTCCTGGTAGCGGCCTTCGGGGTTGCGCGGGTAGAAGGCGGCCGTTTGTTCCAGTGGGTCTAGGAGCCAGTATTCCCCCACCCCGGCTTGTTCGTACTCGCGGAACTTGGTGTCGCGGTCGCGGCGAACACTTTCCGGGCTGATGATTTCAATGGCGAGGTCGGCGGGGCCATCCAAGTAGTTTGGCTGGATACGGGAAAGGTTGGCAGTGGAGACAAACAGGATGTCGGGTTCACGGCCCGTCTTTTGGGCGTGGAGGCGCATTTGGAACTCAGCGTAGAAGACCTCGCCCAAGGCGTTAGCTGTCACGTATTGGCTGAGAATAGTCAGCAGGAAGCCGCCAATAGCTTGGTGGCGACGGGAGATAGGACTCAGAACAATTATTTCTCCGTCTTCCCACTCGGCGTGCGTGCCATCGTATTGGGTCAGGAACTCCTCGTAGGTGAGGCGGGTGACGGGAGAGGGAACAAAGATTTGGGCCATTGGCTATGCTTCTTGGTCAGGGTCGTAGGCGAGGGCGGGAGACAGCCAGCGCTCCACTTCGGGCACGGGCATCTGTTTGCGGGCGGCGTAGTCTTCGACCTGGTCGCGCTCGATCTTGCCCAGGGAAAAGTATCTGGCTTCGGGGTGGGCAAAGTAAAAGCCGCAGACGGAACTCGCCGGGTGCATGGCGAGGCTTTCGGTGAGATGGATCGCGGCGTTCTGTTCGGCGTCTAATAAATGAAACAATGTCCACTTCTCGGTGTGGTCGGGGCAGGCGGGGTAGCCGGGCGCGGGGCGGATGCCGCGATAGCGCTCTTTAATGAGGTCTTCCTCAGACAGGTTTTCGCAGCAGCCGAAGCCCCAATCGTCGCGGGCCTGCTTGTGCAAATATTCGGCGAAGGCTTCGGCTAATCTGTCAGCCAAAGCGGAAACCATGATGGCGTTGTAGTCATCGTGTTCCAGTTTGAAAGTCTGGACGAGGTTGTCCACACCTAAGCCGGTCGTGACGGCAAAGCCGCCCAAATAGTCGGCAATCCCGGTGTCTTTGGGGGCGATAAAGTCGGACAGCGCCTTGTTCGCATGGTCGCCGGTCTTTTCACCCTGCTGACGGAGGGTGTGGATGACGGCCAACGTTTCCTGGCGCGTGTTGTCGGTGTACAGCTCAATGTCGTCGCCGACCGAGTTTGCGGGCCAGAAACCGTACACGCCGTGCGCCATGAGACTGTTATCAGCAAGAATTTTACCCAGCAGGATCAAGGCATCATCATGCAAGGTCTGGGCTTCCGTACCGACGACGGGGTCACGCAAAATGTCGGGGTAGCGTCCGTGCAGCTCCCACGCCCGAAAGAACGGCGACCAGTCAATATAGGGGACGAGTTCGCGCAGGGGGAAGTCGCGCACGGCGCGGACGTGGGTGAACGACGGGGTGGCAATGTCTTTTGCGTCCCAAGTGATCGGCGTGCGATTGGCGCGGGCTTGGGCCAGTGTGACATGCTTGCGCTCGCTACGCTTGCCGGCATGGGTATCGCGCGCCTGCTGCTGCTCGCGAGACAGGGCGGCGACATAGGCGGGCTTTTGGTCGTCACTCAGAAGGCTGCTGACGACGCCCACGGCGCGGGAGGCATCGAGGACATGGACGACAGGGTTTTCGTAGTGCCCGGCAATCTTGACGGCGGTGTGGACGCGGCTTGTGGTGGCTCCGCCGATCAGGAGGGGAACGTGGAAGCCTTCGCGCTGCATTTCGCGGGCGACATGGGCCATCTCGTCCAGGGACGGGGTAATCAAACCCGAAAGGCCAATAATATCAACATTGCGTTCTTTGGCGGTGCGCAGGATGTTCTCGGCGCTGACCATGACGCCCATATCGATCACTTCGTAATTGTTGCAGCCTAAAACAACGCCGACAATGTTCTTGCCGATGTCATGCACATCGCCCTTGACGGTGGCGAGCAGGACTTTGCCCTGCGCTTGGTGCGAACCCGACAGTTCTTTCTCGGCTTCCATGTAGGGCAATAAAACGGCGACGGCGCGCTTCATCACGCGGGCGCTTTTGACGACCTGGGGCAGAAACATCTTGCCCGAGCCGAACAAGTCCCCGACCACGTTCATGCCGTCCATCAGCGGCCCTTCGATCACATGGAGCGGACGGTCGTACTGAAGCCGGGCTTCCTCGGTGTCGGCTTCGATATAATCGGTCAGCCCTTTGATCAACGCATGGGACAGACGCTGCTGCACGGGGGCGTCGCGCCAGGTATCAGTCTCAACCGCCTTGGTTTTACCCTTGACGCTCTTGACGGTTTCCGCGTAGGCCAGCAGGCGGTCGGTGGCGTCATCGCGCTTGTTCAAGATGGCGTCTTCGACTAGCTCCCTCAGCTCAGCGGGAATGTCTTCATAGACCGCCAGCAGGCCCGCGTTGACAATGCCCATATCCAGGCCCGCTGCAATGGCGTGGTACAAAAAGACCGAGTGCATGGCCTCGCGCACGACATTGTTGCCCCGAAACGAGAACGAGATGTTACTGACGCCGCCCGACACTTTCGCGCCGGGCAGGGTGTCTTTGATTTGGCGCGTGGCTTCAATAAAGTTGACGGCATAGGGGCTGTGCTCGTCGATGCCTGTGGCTATTGTTAATATGTTCGGGTCGAAGATGATGTCCGTGGGCGGAAAGCCCACTTGCTGCGTGAGAATGTTGTAGGCGCGGGTGCAGATGGCGACTTTGCGCTCGATGCTGTCCGCCTGGCCTTCTTCGTCAAAGGCCATGACCACGACCGCCGCGCCGTAGCGGCGCACAAGCTTCGCCTTGTGGATAAAGTCAGGCTCGCCGTTCTTGAGGCTGATGGAGTTGACGATGCCCTTGCCCGGCAGGCACTTCAGGCCGGCTTCGAGCACGTCCCACTTGGACGAATCGACCATGATGGGCACGGGGTTGATGCCCGGTTCACCCTGGATGAGCGTGAGGAAGTGGGTCATGGCGTGGATGCCGTCGAGCATGCCCTCGTCCATGTTGATGTCGATCACCTGTGCGCCGTTGTCCACCTGCTGCTGGGCGACCTGGAGGGCGGCCTCGTAGTCGCCTGCCAGGATGAGCTTCTTGAAGGCGGGCGAGCCGGTGATGTTGTTGCGCTCGCCGACATTGACAAAGTTGGTTTCGGGCCGGATGGTAAACGCCTGCGTGCCGCACAGGCGGGTCAATGGCTCCACCGTGGGGATGGTGCGCGGGGCGTACGGGCGCACGGCGTCGGCGATGGCCTTGATATGCGCGGGCGTCGTGCCGCAGCACCCGCCGACGATGTTCAGCCAGCCGTTCGCGGCCCATTCTTCCAGTTGGGGGGCGAGGCTTTCGGGCGTTTCCGGGAAACCCGTTTCAGACATAGGGTCAGGCAGGCCCGCATTGGGATAAGCGCTCAGATAAACAGGCGCGATCTGCGAAAGTTCCTGGATAAACGGGCGCATCAGATCGGGGCCAAGGGCGCAGTTCAGGCCGACAGACAAGAGGGGGACATGGCTGATACTATTCCACATGGCCTCTAAATTTTGGCCGGACAGGTTGCCGCCCGCAAGGTCGGTGATGGTAAGGCTTGCCATGATCGGCACGGAACGGCCCGTATCCTCAAACAGCGTCTGGATGGCGAACAGGGCGGCTTTGAGGTTGAGGGTGTCAAACGTGGTTTCGCACAGCAGCACGTCGGCGTTGCCGTCAAGCAAAGCTTCGGCTTGTTCGTAATAACCACTGACAAGCTCATCCCACGTGACATTGCGCTCGGCGGGCTTGTCGGAGTTGACCATGACGGTGGCGGAGCGGGTTTGGGGCCCTAATGCCCCGGCGACAAAACATTGACGTTTGGGATTGTTTGCCTTGACGCGGGCGACAGCGCGGTGGGCGACTTCGCAGGCGACCAGGTTCATCTCGCGCACCAAATCGGTCATGCCGAAGTCGGCCTGCGAGATGACGTTTGCGCTAAACGTATTGGTTTCAATAATGTCCGCGCCCGCTTCCAGATACTCGACATGGATGTCTTCGATGACATCGGGGCGGACAAGCATCAATGCTTCGTTGCTATTTTTGAGGTCAATGGGATGCTGCTGGAACCGGTCGCCGCGATAATGCTCTTCGGTGAACTTATGACGCTGCACCATGGTGCCCATCGCGCCGTCTAAGATCAAGATGCGCTGCTTGAGGAGTTCTGTGATGTCGGCCATGATAGGGGATTATAGCACATGGGGAACGCGCAAGGTCGTCAGGAGGTTTGCCGGCGGCATGCGCTGACAATACGACCTACAAGTTTGTGTGAGAATCGCTGGACAGCGTATGGCTTTGTTTTAATCGCCATGTGGCCCCTGTTTTGATCCATTCTTCGCGGCGGGTTTGATCCAGCGTGGTATGGGCCAGCCTGCCAAGGAATAAGACACGGTAGCGGGTCAAAACGACCAGGTGCTGCACCAGCGTAATGGTGGCTCCCGTAGGTGTCAGGTTCGTGGTCTGGACGATGGTGGTGGACTGGATGCTTTGGGCGCGGGCAAGATCGTGGTTCAAGCCGCTGCGCACCTGGGCGGCAGTGAAACGCTTACCCTCGTCATTGATAGAAACAAAGTCCGGCGTACACGACGCGGTCACGCTGGGAAAGTCTTTGCGCTCCAGAGCAATGTCAATTTTGCTGTGGGCGAACTGGATGGCCTGCCGCGCAGCCGATATGGGATCAGCATGGGCAGCAGGCGTGCTTGCGCCGAAGCAAGCAAAGACAAGGACAGCGAGGAAGCAGCAATTATGGTGCGGGTGTTTGATGGATTTGGCCTTTTGCATGTGCAGAACAATTTAGCCTTGCAGCTGTTTGATAATGCCCAGCTCGTCGGAGCTGCCCCATCGCTCCGCAATCTTGCCGTCACGAAACAAGCTGATCTGCATGCCGCGTGCGCTGATCCGCTTGCCGGTCGGGGCAATACCCTGGAATTCGCACTGGTGCGTGCCGGTCATGGTGTAAGCGAAGCAGACATTGTCGTCGTCTGTGACTAGATGATCTACTTGGAGCGTAAGGTCGGGAAAGGCGGCGCGCATCTGCGTAAAGAAGTCTATGTAGCCCTGCGCGCCCGGCCCCTGCGTGGGCGCGGGGTCGTGGTCAAGAGTGTCCAGCGTAAACACTTCGCGAAGGGCTTCCAGGTTGCCAGTAGAAACAAGGTTGCCCATTTTCTTTTGCGCTTCAATGTTTGGGGAGACGGACATGGGCTGTTTTCTTTCTTGGGTCGGTGCGGCACGGAGAGTTCGCTTGGTATTTACACGTTTTAAGGTGTCTTAAAACATGGCATCAACGATTGGAAAGGCGCACAGGGGGGAAAACACAAAGCGTTTGGCACGGAAAGTGAGGATAGGAACAATGGCGGGAACATTGACAGGCAAGACGGCTCTGGTCACGGGGGCATCATCAGGCATTGGGGAAGCGACAGCAAAAGCGTTAGCCGCCGAAGGGGCGCGCGTAGCGGTGTCGGCACGGCGCGGCGACCGATTAGAAGCGCTGGTCAAAGAAATAGCGGAGACGGGCGGCGCAGCTTATGCCGTCGTGGCCGATGTAGCCGACGAAGATCAAGCCCGGAACATGGTTATTACGGCCAATGAGCACCTGGGCCACATTGATATTTTGGTGAACAATGCAGGCGTGGCGCTGACAGGCCCTGTCAGTCAGGCGGACACCAGCGATTGGCGTCGCATGGTAGACACCAACCTGATGGGCCTGATGTATGCGATCCATGCCACCTTGCCGTTGATGAAGGCGCAGGGCGGCGGGCATATTGTCAATGTTTCCAGCACGGCAGGGCGGACGACGCGCGAAGGCATGGGTGTCTACAGCGCCACCAAGTACGGCGTGGGGGCATTCAGCGAGTCTTTGCGTCAGGAAGTCAGCCGGGACAAGGTGCGGGTGACTATCATCGAGCCGGGCGCGGTGAAGACCGAGCTTTTGGATCATATCACGCACACCGATACCAAACAGCAGATGCAGGAGTGGATCGGCAAGATGACACCCTTGGAACCCGAGGACATTGCCAATGCGATTGTCTACGCCGTCAGCCAGCCGCCGCGCGTCAACGTCAACGAGATACTTATCCGTCCGACGGAACAAGACCGCTAAAGCATCCGTGGGGACAAAGAAAAGGCCGGAAGAGCAAATGCTCTCCCGGCCTTTATTCGTGGGTAAGGAAATCTCGACAGCATGCCGAACATATGTTATACTGAGGCACGCTGCGGTGTACAATGGCTCCCCGAGTAGGACTCGAACCTACGACATCCTCGTTAACAGCGAGGCGCTCTGCCAATTGAGCTATCGGGGATCGTGGACGGGATATTATAGGCCAAAGAGAGTGGGCTTGTCAAGGGTTTAGAATAGGATTTTCTCGAAAACCAGGAGACGCTTTGAAGGTCACGGAAATTATCTTTCTCAGCACGTGCCGCGTACGGCTGGTCGTGGAAATCGCCGACCCGACGGCTTATTCGACTGAGGGCGAGGCGCGTATTCCGCGCATTCTTTTCAAGCTGTTCCCGCGGATGGCGACCCAGCGCTGCCACAACGACGACGGCTATTCGTTTCGGCGCGAAGTGCAGGCAACTGAGATCCCCCATGTGTTTGAGCACTTGATCTTGGAAATCCAGGATCAGGTGCGGCGCGGGGCAGGCGCGCCGCTTACCGGGGAAACGCAGTGGAACTGGACACTGGACCCGCGCGGACGCTTTTACGTGACCGTGGATTACGACAATGAGATTGTGGCACTGGGCGCTATTCGTTTGGCCGAGCGCGTTATCAATGCCCTGGACAGCAAAGACATTGCCAGTCTCGATATGCCGCGCGAGATTGCGCGCCTGCGCGACATCGCCCGCCTGAGCCGCCGCCACCATTACCGCCCTCGCCCCCACTCCTTTGAAGACGATATTTCCTCCCCCCATGACACAAAACCGGCGGACCCTTCCGAAGAAGAGGCCGCCGGTCTGCATAAGCGTCAATCCGAAACTCTCGTGTTCCCCTAGCGATGCAGGATACCGAAGATGGAGATCAATATCCCGATCCCTGTCAGCGGGTCGATCCTCGTGCCGGCTGTTCCTTGCGGAATGTTGATGTTGTCGCCAGGCTGAATAATCGTGTTGCCCTGCACGGTCGGGTCGGATGCATCCAGCTTTACCGTCTGCACACGTCCGACAGCAGGCTTGCGGATAATAGTGATTTCCTTCAGCTTGGGACGATCTCCCAGACCCCCGGCCTGCCCGATAGCATCGGCCAGTGTGAAGTTTGGCGTTGTCAGCGGATACTGTGCGCCATTGCGCACAGCGCCGGTGATCGTGTACACGTTGGGGACATTGGCGGCCTTGACCACAAGAATATCGCCGTCCAGCAGCACGGGATTGATTGCAGCATCGGTCTGGTTGCGCAGGACCGAATCGTAGTTGAGCAGGGCTTGCTGGGTTGTGTTGGCATGCTGCAAATAGATGCCCTGGCGATTGGCGTCCTGCACCAGCCCGCCTGCGGCCTGCAACGCATCGTAGACCGTGGACTTGGCGGCGACTTGGACGCGTCCGGGCTTGGCGACTTCGCCCCGGACAACAATCTGGATCGGCACGGCGTCCCGGCGCGGCACGTAAATTACGTCGCCGTTGCGCAGCAGCGGATTGCCTAAAGTATCCTGCGTGTTCAAAAACGACAAAAAGTTGACTGTCTGGGTGGTGTGGGTTTCGCCGATCTGGCCGTGCGTCACCTGCACTTTGGCAAGGTCGGCGTCTAAGCCCGGCCCGGCCTGCTGCATCACATCGTTGAGCCGCGAATCGGAACGGACTACCCGTGTTCCCTGCCCGCTGACCGCTCCAGTCAGCTCGATGGAAATGCCGCCCGCACTCAGCTGCGTCACCACCACTTGCGGATTGCGGTAATACTTTGCCAGGGCATGCGCCAGGGTTTGCGCCGCCCGCGCAGGCGTTTGCCCGCCCAAATGCACCTGGTTGACGTACAGCAAGGTGACATTGCCCGCATTGTCCACCGTGTAGTCGCTGCTGAGGTCTGGTTCGCCCGCGACCGTGATATGGATTTTCGCGCCGGCATCAATTACCGATGCCGGGGCAAGCTGCTGCTGCTGCGCTCGCGCAGGGGAAAGGCCGCCTGACCCTGCCGCCCACAGCATCAGGACAAGGGCAAGGCTGCGGCGAAAGCGGGGGCCGAAAATCGGCAGTGACAAAAAGGGCATCATTTCATTTCTCCGTATCGTGAAGAGTAAGCTAGTATACCATGCGTACGGCGCGCCGCGCAAACGCGCACATCTGCATACGGCACACACAGCAGAAATGATGCCACTTTGGCCCGGTTTGTTCCCGCGCGCTGCTTTGTTCAAGGCAAAACAGCGAAAAAGTCAGGCCGCGCTGGTTTGCGGCACGACATTTTCGGCCTGCTTGCCTTTGGGGCCGTCGCCGACTTCATACGCCACTTCCTGCCCCTCATGCAGGGACTTGTAGCCTTCCTGCTGAACGGCGGAAAAGTGGACAAACAAGTCTTTGCCTTCGCCCGTGTCGATAAACCCGTAGCCTTTTGCGTCACTGAACCATTTGATTTTTCCGGTTGCCATTGCCGTGCCTTCTTTCGATTTCTACAAATGCTGCATTATTGAACCGATGCGGGCGCGGCACTCACACACCGGGCGCGCCCAAAAAGAAAGACATCCCTCTTTCTTTATGCAGGGTAACACACACTTAGCGATTTGTCAAGCAACTTTACCTGTTTTGGCGGCAGCGCTTTGCCGTGCGCCGGCGGCTCATGCCGACGCTTTGTTGGGGGACAAATCCGGCCCCGCTCCTATTTGCGCCAAAACGCGCCGGCCATCTAAAGCAAGCGGGCCGGACGGAAACAAGCGCAGCATTTCGCCGTAAAAGTGGCGGGCCTGGTCGGGGTCTTGATAGACCTTTTCGGCCAGCCGTCCCAGGCGAAACCAGGCGGCTTCGGCTTCCAAAGCCTGCGGGGTCGCTTCCAAAATGCGGTAATACACGCGTGTCGCCGCATCGTTTGCGTAGCTGCGTTCCAGCTGCGAGCCAAGACGCAGGAAAAACGCGGGCGGCAGGCCGCGCATCGCGGGTTCGGGCAGCCGCAGCACCAGAGATGCCAGCTCGGCGGCGTCGCCCTGTTCAATCAAAACGCGGCCGTGCTTTTGCAGCGCCTGCACGCATTTGGTTTCGTCGGCGGCATGGCCCGACAGCAGGCGCTTGTGGCAGTACGTTTGGATCAATTTCACGCTGGGGTTGGCCGCTTCCATCAGCGCTTCCAGTTCATACACGTTGAGGTCGGCATGGTCTTTCATGGTCGCCAGCGTCGCCTGGGCATTGGAATAATGCTCCGCGTCGCGCGGCACCCGCAGAGCGACCGCCATGCCGAAGCCTGCCGCGCAGCCGCCGATATGGGCAAAGTGCCCCACCCCGTCATGCCCGCCCAAAACTGCCCCGTTGAGCACGTCCAGCGCGAAATAATAAATCACCACCCACTGCGCTTTCCACTCATACGTGCCGCAGCGCCAGGGGATCAGCCAAAAACGAAAAATGCAGATGATGGCATGGGGAAACACCCACAAATACGCTCCCGCCAGGCCCATAATCGCCCCGGATGCGCCCAGGCAGAACCGCCCCGGATGGTACATCCCGACCATCACTTCGTCGAGTACGCCGCCCACCAGCCCTGCCGTGAGATACAGCAGCGTAAACTTGAGCGGGCGCAGGCGTCCTTCCAGCGATGCTCCAAAAATCCACAAAAACAGCATGTTGCCCACCAGGTGCAGCAGGTTCTCATGCAGAAACATGGCGGAAAACAGGCGGGGCAGGCTGAACGTCTCATCCGACACGCCGAAAGCATGCAGGGCGCTTTCCCGCACGTGGAGGAAATGGTCGCTGGTCAGGGCGTAAACGAGGGTGTTGAGGCCGATCAATGTGTAGGTCACATACGGCACGTGTTCGGGCGGGTTTTTGGCACGATAAGGCAGGAACATGGCGAATCTCCTCAAGCAGACGGCGTGAAAACAAGGGCTACACTGCGTTGACAAGAGGCGAAACTGCATGCCTCGGTTTATTATATCAAGCAGGCAAGGTTTTGGCAAGGGAGATTACACTTTTCTGGGATTTATTTTTCTGCAAGGGGAAACTCCGTATCAGCACACGCGCAAAGGCACTGCTGTGGCTTTCCCATGGCGTTGCGACGACGGAAGAAACTGTTCCGTCGTTGGTACGGGCTTGCAGCATCATCACAACGCGCAAGAAACAAGTCAGAAACGCGCACACAACTTTTTGCACAAAAGAACGTGTACCGGCTATAATGCTCCATACCCGCAAGGTGCCTGCGTGTTTTATGCTGGAAAGGCGTTTTCCCTTGAAAAAAGTCATTTGCTGTACGATAGTCTCGGCCTGTTGGGGCGCTGCCGGCCTTGCGTTGTGCCTGCTGCCCCTGGCGGCGGAAGGCCAGCCGCCAGCGCCGACCGCTGCGGCAGGGCTTTCTGTTTCACGCCCAGCGGCGCAAGCCAGGCCACACACGAGCCTTCAGCCGCTGCTTGACAAGGCAGAGCAGGCACGCGACCACGGGCAGCGGGAAACCGCCCTCGCCTTATACGCCAAAGTGCAGACGCAGGCCACGGCGGCGAGCGACAAGGTAGGGGAAGCGCGCAGCCTCAGCGGCATCGGCGGTGTTTACTTCGCCACCGGCCAGCCGCAGAAGGCGCTGGCGGCCTACCGGCAGGCCCTGACGCTCGCGCAGGCGGCAGGCGACAAATCAGGCGAGGGAGATACCCTCAACGGCTTCGGCTTGGTCTATGCACATACCGGCCAGCCACAACAAGCCCTAGACTACTTCCAGCGTGCTTTGCTTTTGTCGCAGGCAATGGAGGACAAGGCAGACGAATCGGTCGTTCTTACCAACATTGGTCAGGTCTACACAGACACCAGCGAGCCGCAAAAAGCACTGCTCTACTATGGACAGGCTTTGGCGCTTAAAAGAGACGCGGGCGATAAAACGGGAGAGGCCACTGTCCTCAGCAGCATCGGCCAGGTTTACTCCAACACGGGCGATCCGAAAAAAGCTTTGGACTACTACCAGCAAGCCTTGCCCATACTCCAGGCAGCAGGGCACAAATCAGAATTCGCCACCTTGCTCAACAACATCGGGCAGGTTTACTCGAACACAGGCCAGCCGCAAAAGGCGCTTGCCTACTACCGGCAGGCATTGCCTCTGCACCGCGCTGCAGAAGACAAGGCTGGGACAGCAGGCACGCTGAACAACATCGGCTTGGTTTATGAAAATACTGGGGAGCCGCAAAAAGCGCTCGATTACCTTCAGCAAGCCTTGCCTCTGCTGCGGGCAGCGGGGGACAAGGCAGGAGAATCCCATGACCTGAGCAACATCGGGATGGTTTATGCAAAAACCGGGCAGCCCCAAAAGGCTCTTGATTATTATCAGCAATCCCTGCCTCTAAAGCGAGCCGCCGGAGACAAGGCCGGGGAAGCCGTGACCCTGAGCAACATGGGGGAAGCTTATTCAGAAACCGGCGAGCCGCAGAAGGCCCTGGACTTTTACCAGCAAGCCCTGCCGCTCGCGCAGGCGGCAGGCGACAAGGCAAGCCAGGTAACACTCCTTAACAATATCGGTTCGGTCTACCAAAGAAGCAGCAACTTCCAGAAAGCACTGGACTACTACCAGCAGTCCTTGTCGCTGTCACAGGGGCTGAATGACAAGGCAGAGAAAGCAGCGACCCTTAACAACATCGGCTATGCTTACTTAAGCAGCGGCGATTCGCAAAAAGCGCTGGACTACTACCGTCAGGCATTGCCTGTGCTGCAAGCAGCCGGAGACAAAGCAGGAGAAGCGACTGTTCTTCTCAACATTGGCGGAGTCTGCGCGCAGACCGACTTGCCCAAAGAGGCTCTTGGTTATTATCAGCAGGCCCTGCCTCTGAAAAGAGCCGCCGGAGACAAGGTCGGGGAAGCCGTCTTGCTCAGCAGCATCGGTTTGCTTTACCTAAGGACCGGGCAGCCACAAGAAGCTTTGGACTACTTCCAGCAGGCCCTGCCTATCGCACAGACAGCGGGCGACAAGACAACCACTGCTCAAACTCTCAGAGGTATCGGCAGGGTCTCTTATGTCCTTGGTCAACCACAAAAGGCCCTAGACTACTTCCTCCAGGCTCTGCCACTGACGAGGGCGGCTCAAGACAAGAACGAGGAAGCGGTGACGCTGAGCGACATGGGGCTTACCTACAGGAAACTTGGTCAGCCACAAAAGGCGCTGGAATGCTACCGCCAAGCTTTGCTTCTTGCGCAGGCGATAGGCGACAAGGCAGGCGAGGCGGCCATGCTCCGCAACATTCAGGCCGTTGAAGCTGCTGACAAGAGCACCCGCCCGCAGCAGCCACGCCCGTCCGGCGCTGGCACAGGCAGCTAATAAACACCCGGCGCTTTTCAAGCGTGATTTTTCATGCTGGGGCTTACCCTATTGGCTTGCCATACGTGACTTGGGTTGAACAGAACCCATTCTATTGGGAGACTAATGTTGCGCTGAGGATAACGCACTAGCTACCGCAACCGGAAGGGTTTTCGGCTGAGAGTGCATGAGACAATCAGACGGCGCGGACGTTTAGCATAGACTGCATTTATTGTGCAAACATAGGTATGAAAAACCAAATCATCCTGCTGTTACTGCTGATAGTGAGTAGTTTTATGCTGGACGGCTGCGCTGTCCGGTCGCCTCATGCACGACCGACTTTAGCCCACCCTCCCGCATCGGTTCCGTCTGCTCTGTCGGCTCCGGCGGTGGACGTTTTTCCTCACAACAAAACGCCTCCGCGCAAGACAAAGATGAAAAGCATCCTCGCGCATCTGCGGCTCGGCCTCACTGAGAAGACGGTTCACCGTCGCGTGGGGCGGCCCGACGAAGGGATTACCTCACCGCTATTTAACTCAGGGTGGACTTATGATACCGATGCCTACCGTTGCGCCGACGGTACGCTTTGGGTTGAGTATGCCGACTCGCCGCCCACGCGAGAACCCGATACTGCGCGTGTCACCTGCATTGCAGGCCCGACGTTTGACATCGGCGTCTGTCGGCCATAAGGCCTTCAGCATTCTGCCAACGGAAAGGCTTCTTGACAATCCCCGTGTAAGCGGGTAGACTGCGTGTGTTCGGCTTCGTAGCTCAGCGGATTAGAGTGTCTCCCTCCGAAGGAGAAGGTCGTGCGTTCGAATCGCACCGAGGCCACCAGTTCCCCCTTTCCAAAACCAGCCTTCCGCGCCGTGCGGCAGGCTGTTTGTTTGGCAAAAAGCATCACGCTTCACGTAAAGGATAAACGTACACATGGCGGAAGAAAAAGCCCCGGTACTCATTGTCGGCTCGATGGCCCTGGATTCGGTGCGCACGCCCGCCGGGGAAGTGCAGGACGCCCTGGGCGGCGCGGCGGATTATGCCAGTGTCGCCGCATCGTTCTTTGCACCCGTGCAGCTTGTCGGTGTCGTGGGCGATGATTTCCCACAAGAGCACCTGGACTTTCTCGCATCGCGCCATATTGATCTCAGCGGCGTGCAGATTGTGCCGGGCGGCAAAACATTCCGCTGGGCGGGCTACTATGACTTCGACCTGAACATCGCGCACACATTAGACACGCAGCTGAATGTGTTTGCCGATTTCGCGCCCGTCCTGCCCGCCGCGTTCCAGGCCGCGCCGTATGTGTTTTTGGCGAACATCGACCCGGAACTGCAATTGCAAGTCGTCAAACAAGTGCAAAAGCCCAAGCTGACCGTGTGCGACACCATGAACTTCTGGATCGAAGGCAAGCCGGACGCTTTGCGCGCGCTGCTCAACCATGTGGACATCGCGTTTATGAACGACGCCGAAGCGCGTCAGTTGACAGGCCAATTATCGGTCGTCAAAGCCGCCAAAGCATTGCAAAAGCTGGGGCCGAAAACCGTCATCATCAAAAAAGGCGAGCACGGCGCATTGCTGTTCCACGGCGACGAGCATTTCGCCGCGCCCTCATACCCGCTGGAAGATATTGCCGATCCCACCGGGGCGGGCGATTCGTTTGCCGGGGGCTTTATCGGCTATGTCGCCGCACAGGACGATGTCAGCATGACGACCCTCCGCAAAGCCGTTGTTTACGGCAGCGTGATGGCAAGCTACAACGTAGAAGACTTCTCGCTCAACCGCATGCGCACCTTGACGCACGAAGACATCACTGCCCGCTACCGGGCCTTTCAAGAAATTGCCCACTTTGAAGCCCTCAGCAGCGTCGGAGCGTAGCAAGCTGTGTTATAATGGAAAAGGTTATCATAGAAAAACGGCAGACACTCATTCATTGTTTCACATCGTCAACAGGGGAAACTACCATGATTAAACCGATAAGTCTCGCTCTGGCCTTGCTGGCCCTCGGCACGACTGCCCACGCTCAGGACGCTGGACAAACCACCACGCAGGACCATCCCAACAATGCCAACAGCAGCGCCAGCGCCAGTGATGCCAGCAGCGGTATCAATGTCACCGCCAACGCCTCCGCCTTGCATGGCACCAGCGCCTATGCCACGCTCTACACCCAGGCTATCGCCGACTACAATGCGCACAACTTCAACGATGCCGCCAAAGAACTGCGCAGCGTGGTCAAAAAAGCCCCCAACGATGCCAACATCCACCTGATGCTCAGCAATATCTACCTGAGCCAAAAGAACTACGCCGACGCCCTGCCGCAACTGGAAGCCGCCGTCAAATATGGAGCTAACGATCCGGTCACGCGCGACAATCTGGGCGAAGTATACTTGCAGCAGAACCGGCCTGCCGATGCCGTCGCACAGTTCAAGGCCGTGCTCGCCCGCGCACCCAAAGATGACACGGCCACGCAGGGCATGGCCCTTGCCCTCAGCCAGACCGGGGGCGCCGGCGATGCCATCGCGGCCCTGCAAAAGCTTGCCGCCGACAAGCCGTCAGCCGCCACTTACGCAAACCTCGCCGTTGCGCTGCAAAAGTCCGGCAAGACTGCCGACGCCGCGCAGGCCTTCCAAAAGGCCGCCGCCCTGAACCCGAAAAACGCCGACTTGCCCTTCTACGCCGGAGAGTCGTATGTACAGTCCGGCAGCAACGACAAGGCGATTGTATTACTGACGCAGGCGCTGGCCCTCAAAACGCAGTATCAGTTTCTCGCCCATGTCCTGCTTTCTCAGGCATATTCCAATAGCGGCGTGCGGGACAAGGCCATCAGCGAGCTTCAAGCCGCCACAACAGTGCAGCCCAATGACCCATCGGCCTGGTTCAATCTGGGGGTGCTTCAGAAGCAGGCGGGGCAGACCGAAGCCGCCAAGCAGGACTTCGGCAAAGTGATCTCGCTCAAGACCGCCGCGCCGGGCCTGCTGGCGCAGGCCCAGCAGGCTCTTACGGCTTTGCAGGCCGCACCGGCCAAGTAACAGCATGCAGCGCGCGGCAACAACAGCCTGGAAGTGCGTCACGGCGGCGGCAGATGCCCTGCTGTCGCTGCTGTATCCGCCGCGCTGCGCCGTGTGCCGCACATTGGGGGCTTCCATGCCGCTGTGCGCCCAGTGCGCGGCGGCAGTGCTTCCTGTTCCCGAACCCTTTTGTGCGCGCTGCGGACATGCCATGAAGCCGGACACGGACTGCAATGGCTGCCGGCAGCGCCCGCCCGCATTTGACTGCGCCCGCGCACTGGGCGCCTATCAAGGCGTGCTGCGCGAGGCAGTTCATCATTTCAAGTATCGCCATTGCCCAGCCCTCGCCGAGCCGCTGGGCAGCCTGCTTGCCGCCCATGCCCGCACCCACTCCGAAGCCCTGCACCGTTTGCAGTATGACAGTGTGCTGCCCATGCCGATGCACGCCGCGCGACAACGACAGCGTGGCTACAACCAGTCGGAGCGTCTGGCGCGCGTGGTCGCTCGTGAGCTTCACTTGGCTTTAGACACCACTCTGCTGGTGCGCACCCGCATGACACGCCCGCAAGTCGGGCTGACGGCGCGGCGGCGGCGAAGCAACCTGCAAGGCGCGTTTCGTGTCTGCCGTCCTCAAGAGGCTGCCGGCAAAACGTTTCTGCTCATTGACGATGTCATGACAACGGGAGCGTCTTTGTCCGAATGCGCCGCCATGCTGAAGCTTGCAGGCGCGCGTCATGTGTATGCCCTCGCTCTGGCGGCGGGCTGACAGCGCAAAGATTTCCCGCACTCACAAAGCAGCACATCATGTCCCTTCTCGAAGTTTCCAACCTGGTCAAGTATTTTCCCATCTCGCGCAGCACGGGGTTGCTGTCTCACGTCACCGAGCCGTTGAAAGCCGTGGATGGGGTCGATCTGACGCTGGAAGCGGGGGAAACGCTGGGGCTGGTCGGCGAGTCGGGCTGCGGCAAGTCCACCCTGGGACGCTGCATTCTGCGCCTGATTGAGCCGACTTCGGGCGGCGTGATGTTTGACGGGGGCAATGTGATGGCTCTCGCCCCAGAGCCGCTGCGGCAGGCGCGGCAGGCGATGCAGATTGTCTTTCAAGACCCCTTTGCATCGCTCAACCCGCGCATGAGTATCGGCGAGATATTAGCAGAGCCGCTGCGCACTCACGCTATCGTGCCGCGCTCGGACTTGCGGGCCGAAGTCGCGCGGCTGCTGGCGCAGGTCGGGCTGCCCCAAAACGCCGCCAGCCGGTTTCCGCATGAGTTTTCCGGCGGTCAGCGGCAGCGGGTGGGGATCGCCCGCGCGCTTGCCCTGCGACCGAAGCTGATTGTTGCCGACGAGCCGGTTTCGGCTTTGGACGTTTCCATTCGGGCGCAGGTGCTGAACTTGTTTGCGCGTTTGCAGGCGGAAACCGGCGTGTCCCTGTTGTTTATCGCCCACGATTTAGGCGCGGTGCGGCAGATCAGCCGCCGCGTCGCCGTAATGTACCTGGGCAAGATCGTGGAGATGGCCGATGCCGACGAGCTGTACGACAACCCGCGCCACCCGTACACGCGCGCCCTGCTGTCCGCCGTTCCGAGCATTGACGGGGTCAAACCCCTCGCGCAGAAGGTGGAAGGCGATGTGCCGTCCCCCATCAACTTGCCGTCGGGCTGCCGGTTTCGCACACGCTGCCCGTTTACGCAGGACATTTGCGCCGCGCAGGAGCCGCCGCTTGTGCCGTTTGACGGCGCGCCGCCCGCCCACAAATCCGCCTGTCATTTCGCCGCTACCCTGCCCGCCCTGCCGATGGTTTCCACCGTTTGACAATTCTTTTCACCGTCTGACAATCCTTTCCCCTACAAGGCCACCATGCGCAAACACGTTTCCCCTTGGGCCACACTCGGCCTGTTCTGCTGCTCCGCCCTGCCTAGCTATGCCACCACCAAAGGGCTGAACCAGATTGTCACCCCCGATGTGCAGCCCAAAGGCGTCCTGTCGGTCAGCTTTCAGCAGGTAGACCCCAATATCGCCAACCGCTACGAGGCGCAATTGGAGCTGGGAATTACTTCGCGCTTTGAGGTGGCCGTATTTCAAGGCTTCTCCCCCAACGAGCAGATTTTTAATGCTGAGTATGGGATTATCCAGCGCAAGGATTTGCTGCTGTCGGCGGGCTTCGCCAACTACTCCACCCAAGGCACCGCACCTCAGCCATACTTGGAAGGCGGCTACCTCAAGGGCAGCACGTATCTGATGGCGGGCGTTATTCGCGTGAGCGTGGAGCATACGGGGGTCGGCGGCTCCGTGCTGAGCAATCACGAGACGCAGAGCATTCTGGGGGCTGCTTATCGTATCACGCCGCGCACGCTTCTGCAACTAGACTACCAGAGCGGACAGGGCAACTTCGCCACCGCAGGCTTCACGTACAATATCACGCCTCAGCTTCAGTTTAACCCGTCTTTGTATTTGTCCAACGCCGCGCCCCACAAGATCTACGGCTACGCCGTCCTGACCTGGAACATTGTAGCTTTTAAGTAACCGAGCGCCTAGCGGAGGGCGCATTCCAACAGCCCCTCAGCGCCCTCGCAGCTTTTTATACCCATTGCCGCCTTGTTTCCTCGGCTTTTTGACGGCATTGCCCTCGCATTGCGAGCCTGTACCCAAGGCTTTGCGACGACGGAACAATTTCTTCCGTCGTTGGTGCGCGCGGGGAACGAGTGCGCACTGCCTTCGCAAAGCCTGTAAAACCCAGCATCTCAGAGTGTTTAGAAAAAGCCGCTCTCCGGTTCCCTCAGTACTGTTTGTCCCGGCACAAACAAGCCCCAGCCCGCTGCTGTCTACCCCCGGCGCTTCGATTTTTTCTACACCCTCTCAGCAGAGGTATCACCTGCCACTTCTATTGTCTGCATGTCGCAGGCAAGTTCGACACCGGGGGGCAGGGACGCATTGGTGGCTTGGTAATCGTAATCGTGGGATAAATGGGTCAGCAGGGTGCGCTTGGGCTTCAGCTGTGCGATCACGTCCAAAGCGGCGTCCAGGTGGAAATGGGTTTCGTGCGGCTCGCGGCGGACGGCATCCAGCATCAGCAAATCTAGGCCCAGCAGGTGCGGCCATGTTTCACCGGGAATTTCACTGACATCCGTGACATAGGCAAACCTGGGGCCGAATTTATACGCCAAAACAGGAAGCCTGCCGTGACACACGCGCAAAGGGAGAATGTCCAGACCCTGCACGGCTAATGCCTGGCTGGGGCGGACAGCGCGCAGATCCACCTGCGGCTTGCCGCCGCCTGTCTGGGTGGGCTTGAAGATATAGGAATAAATGCGGCGAATATCATCCAGCACGTCCGGCTCGCCGTAGACAGGCATCGCCACTCCGCTGCGATAGTTGAACGTGCGCACATCATCCAGCCCAAAGATATGGTCGGCGTGGGAATGGGTGTACAAAATGGCATCCAGGCGCGAAACATGGTTTTCAATCAGGGCCAGGCGCATTTCCGGCGGCGTGTCGACCAGCACCTGAGCGCCGCTGTCCCCAGTCACCAAAATCGCGGGCCGGTAACGCCGGTTGCGCGGGTCAGGCGACGTGCAGACAGCGCATTCGCACCCAATCATGGGAACGCCATGTGACGTGCCGCACCCCAAAACAGTAATTTTCATAGCCGTCATTGTACCCAATCCAGAAAAAGCGCTTTTGCTTGCATTGGAAAACGTCTGTCCATGACACAAACCAAAGGCCGGAGCAGAGTGCTCCGGCCTTTGCGCCTGTGACGAAATCAAGCACCGCCGCCGCCGCCACCGGATGCCCCTCCCCCACCGGATGCCCCTCCCCCACCGGATGCCCCTCCCCCACCGGATGCCCCTCCCCCACCGGACGCACCGCCTCCGCTGCCCGCGCCTGATGCGCCTGCCCCGGAGCCGCTGCCGGCCCCGCTCGCTCCGCCGGTCGCGCCTGCTCCGCCGCCCGATGCGCCGGTACTGCCTGCACCTGCTCCTGATGCGCCGGTACTGCCCGCACCCGCTCCCGATGCGCCACCCGCACTGCCGCCGGTGCCACTCGCACTGCCGCCGGTGCCACTCGCACTGCCGCCGGTGCCACTCGCACTGCCGCCGGTGCCACTCGCACTGCCGCCGCCGGCCCCGTCGGTTCCCGCACTGCTTCCCGCATTCCCTGCTCCAGTGCCCGCACCCACGGAACTGGAACCACCGGACATGCCGCCCGACGCACTGCCCGCCCCGCCGCCGGCTCCTGCAGATGACCCGGCAGCGCCTGCGCCGCTTCCACCCGCACCGCCCGCCGCACTCACGCCGCTTGACGTACCACCGCCCATGCTGCCGGGTGCGCCGCTTCCAGTTCCACTGCCTGCGCCGCTGCCGCTACTGCTGGCGCCCCCGCCTGCGCTACCGCTGCCGGCACCGCCACCTGACGGGCCACCGGGATTACCGCCGCCTGCCGCCCCAACAGACCCGCTGCTCGCACTGTTTCCTGCCGCGCCTGCGCTGCCCGCCGCCCCTGTCCCGCCCGCATTGCCGACGCTGGGAGCGGCAGGGCCGGAAGAAACAGGAGCCGGGTTGTTGGCGGTGTCATCCCGGTCGCTGTTTTTATGCATTGCAAAAGCGATAATAATAATCAGCAGGATAATGGCCGCGCCGATGATCAAGCGCTGCCGATTTTGGTGTGCCTTACGCACCTGCTCACCAGGCGAGCCGGGCGGGGGGACATCGTTGCCGGGTGCCACTTTGTGCGGATCAGGGCTGGAAGGTGTCGTTGCCATAATAGGTTCTCCTCAAAACAAGGCTGCGTTTGATGCGTCAGCTTCTGATTGCAGAGTTTCCCGCTTTGCGCACATCACAAACAGGACAAGCGTTGTGTCATGCGCGCCCTGGGTATAATCAGGCTGTATCCAACACAAGGAAATAGCCGCACATGCCTTCTCCCTCCGCCCATCGTTTGGAAGATTTGATAGGAAACACTCCCCTTATCCGCTTAAGGAACATTGAAAAGGACGTGCCGGGCGTTGAGATTTATGGCAAAGCCGAGTTTTTCAACCCCGGCGGCAGTGTCAAAGACCGTCCTGCCCTCAACATGATCCTGACAGGTGAACAAAACGGGACACTGACGCCCGGCAAGATCATCTTAGACGCAACGAGCGGCAATACGGGTATTGCGTATGCCATGATCGGCGCAGCGCGAGGCTACCCTGTACGCCTGTGCCTGCCGCGCAACGCCAGCCCTGAGCGCAAGAAAATACTGGCTGCCTACGGAGCCGAGCTTGTCCTGACCAACCCCGCCGAGCAGTCCGACGGCGCCATTCGCATGGTCAAAAAGATGCATGCCGAAAATCCCGACATTTACTTCTATCCCGACCAGTACGGCAACGATGCCAACTGGCAGGCGCACTTCAACGCTACGGGCCCCGAAATCTGGAACCAGACCAATGGGCGCATCACCCACTTTGTGGCAGGCCTGGGCACAACCGGCACCATGATGGGTGCGGGCCGTTATTTGAAAAGCGTCGCCCCCGCTGTCCAGCTTGTCGCCATGCAGCCTGACTCGCCTTTTAATGGATTAGAAGGCCTCAAGCACATGGACACCGCCATTGTGCCCCCTATCTACGACCCCCACGTTCCCGACCAGCAGATAGAATGCCGCACGGAAGACGCCTATGTCATGGTCAAGCGCCTGGCCCGCGAAGAAGGGCTTTTAGTCGGCATTTCAGCGGGCGGCAATGTCCACAGCGCTGTCCAAGTCGCCAAAACCGCGCCGCAGGGCAGTGTCATTGTCACCATTCTGTGCGACAGCGCCGACCGTTATTTATCAGAACGCTTCTGGACAGACGGCGAAGAAGACCCCCACCCCATGATTTAGCCCTCGTTCCCTCTTCTTCCCACATGGGAACAAATCCCCCGCCTGCGCTGTCAGATAAATACAGCAACGCAGACACCGCACCGAAGGGATAACAACCATGTTTAGCAGCGCCAAAAAGACAATGGCCCTCACCGCCGCCCTCGTCGCCCTCGCCCCCATGACCGCCTTCGCCGCCCCTCACCACGGCAACCGCGACAACAACTACAGCGACAACAACGGATACAACAGCAACTACGACAGCAACCGCAACAACAATAACAACGGCTACAACAATTACAGCGACAACAATAACAACGGCTACCAAAGCCAGCAAGACAACCGCCAGCAAAACAAAAACACCTGGCGCGACCTTGGCGTCGCCGGAGCCGCCGTCGCCGCCTTCGGCCTGCTCAACCACAACAGCACCGCCACCCTGCTCGGAGCTGCCGGAGCCGCCTACTCCGCCAACCGCTACGAACAAGACCGCCACAGCCAGTCCCAGCAGCAAAACAACTGGCGCTACAACCGCCGCCGCTTCTAAGCCCTCTCCCACCCAACACCAAAGGGCCGGACGCAGATGCGTCCGGCCCTTTTCCACACCTTGCCTTCCCGCCCCACCCCCTGTATAATGGAGCCACGCCTGCCGCTTTCTACAAACCCTATTCAGGGTACAATCTTCTCAAGGGAGGAAGCACTGATGATTGATCCAAGCCACGCCAAGTTCCGCGCCACAATGCAGCAAGAACAAGAATTTGGCGCAACCCCCCAGGAAGCTCTTTCCGCCCTCCTCAAGCGCCTCCCCCCCGACACGCCCGCCCCCATCGTCATCTGGCCCTTCAACCAGGGCGACCCTTTCTGGACAGACGCCCAGCAAACACGCCTGCAGGACCTAAAAAGCCGCCTGAATGCCCTCACGCCCCAAGAACACGCCGAACTTGAAGACCTGCTCGCTTCCTCGTTCGACGCCACCATCGCCCGCACCCAAACCGTGCCAATGGTGAAATCATAAACCCCTTCTACTTGGATATTGCCGAGCGCGCCGCCCATCGGTGCGAATACTGCCGTGCCCCGGAGCAAGTCTTCAACTTCGCCTTTCAAGTAGAACATATCCACCCGCGCTCTCAGCGGCACCGACACTTCGGATAACCTCGCCCTCGCTTGCGAATCCTGCAACCTCTACAAATCCAACGCCACTATGGCCCCCGACGAGATTACCCGCCTCGCCGCTCCCCTCTTCCATCCCCGCCGCAACCCCTGGCCTGACCACTTTTCTTTTAACAACTACACCGGAATCATTGAGGGCCTGACCGCCACAGGCCGCGCCACCATCATCCGCCTGCGCCTTAACTCCGCCTTCCAAACCCGCGCCCGCCGGCACTGGGTACGCCTTGGCCTGTACCCATAACCCGCTCTTGCCCTCCCGCCCCATCCCCTGTATAATGGAGCAACCAAATTGTAATCAATGGAGATCAGCAGCATGAACTACTGAATATTCAAGTGCAACCGCAAGTTCTATCGCCTAGATGCGCGGCTTAATGCCCCAGAGCAGAACACCACTTGGCGGGTCAAGCAATACAAGAAAGATGTGCATCTTGGCGACATTGCTTTTATACGGCAGACATCGCCTGACCCAGGACTTCGCGCCGTTATGCACATCACTTCCGACCCCACCGAAATGGAAGAAATAGAAACCGAGAAGCAATACTATATCCCGGACTTCGAGCCGACACATATCGTGCGCGTCACAGGAACACTTCAAGATAGGTTTCCTCTGCTTTCCATAAAAGACTTGAAACGCATTCCCGAACTAAATAGCTTATCTGCACTTTATCCCCCGCCCGGTACAAACCACAAAGTCACCCATGCCGAAGGCAAGTTCCTGATGGACTACATCAAGGCACACGTGCCAGCATGAAAACATAACACGCTCCTTTATCTGTCTTCTGACCGGCAGGACATGGCTTCTCTAGTGCTGGGGGTTTCATACCCCCGGCGCATTCGGGGTACAATCCCCCCATGCCGCTCCATCTCACATTGGCACATGACCAAGCTATCCGCGCCCACGCCCGAACCGACTACCCCCACGAATGCTGCGGCTTCCTGCTCGGCACCATAGACGGCGACACAGTCACTGTCCACCAGACCTTTCCCGCCGCAAACACTCACACCGACAGCCCCCGCAACCGCTTTGAAATAGACCCCGGCGAATTAGTCAAAGTGGACAGAGCCGCCCGCCAGCAGCAACTCAGCGTCATCGGCTTCTACCATTCCCACCCCGACGCCCCCGCCCTTCCCTCAAACTTTGATCGGGAACATGCCTGGCCCGGCTATTGTTACGTCATCGTGTCCGTCCAAACAGGACAGGCAAAAGCCATGCAAAACTGGAAACTGCGCGATGACCGCACCCAGTTTAGCGAAGACACGATCATGCTTCAGGAGACAACATAAGATGCCCGTTAAAATCGTGATACCAACGCCTATGCAGCGGTACACCATGAACAAAGAGGAACTAGAAGTCGGTGGGGCCACTGTTGACCACGCCCTCGCCCACGTTGCCGAGAATTACCCCGACATTAAAAAGCACCTCTTTAATGATAACGGCACTGTCCGTTCATTTGTCAATGTCTATGTCAACGACGAAGACAGCCGCTACCTTCAGGGCGGCCAGACAGCGATCAAAGACGGCGATACCCTGACTATCGTCCCCAGCATTGCAGGCGGATTGGATGCCGTCGGGATGGGCGGCGCGCCGTCTTTCCACCTCGCTCAGGATCCTGATCAAGAGCAGCTTTCCAACGACGAAGTGCTGCGCTATTCCCGCCATCTGATCATGCCCGAAGTCACCATGGAAGGGCAGAAGCGCCTCAAAGCCGCCAAAGTGCTGTGCGTCGGCACAGGCGGCCTCGGCGCGCCGCTGACCATGTACCTGGCCGCGGCAGGCGTGGGCACGATTGGCCTGGTTGACTTTGACACGGTGGACGTGACTAACCTCCAGCGCCAGATTGTGCATAGGGAAAGCTCTATCGGCAAGCCTAAAATAGACAGCGCCGAACAGACCCTCAAAGAAATCAACCCGTATGTCAACATCGTCAAGCACGAAGTGATGCTGACCAGCGACAACGCCCTCGACATCCTTAAAGACTACGATATTATCGCTGACGGCACGGACAATTTCCAGACCCGGTATCTTGTCAACGATGCCTGCGTCCTCTTGGGCAAGCCCAATGTTTACGGCTCCATCTTCCGGTTTGAGGGCCAGGCCACTGTTTTCTTTGCCCAGGACGGCCCCTGCTATCGCTGCCTGTACCCCGAACCGCCCCCGCCCGGCATGGTTCCGTCCTGCGCCGAAGGCGGTGTATTGGGCGTGCTGCCCGGTATTATCGGCGTCATCCAGGCGATTGAAACCGTCAAGTTAATACTAGGCGAAGGCCAGCCCCTCATTGGCCGCTTGATGCTCTTTAACGCCCTCAAGATGTCCTTCCGTGAACTCAAGCTGCGTAAAAACCCGGAGTGCCCCATCTGCAGCGCCCATCCCACCCTCACCCACTTGATCGACTACGATGAATTTTGCGGCATCGGACGCGGCGACGATGCCCCTGTGTCCCTGAGTGACGATGAGGAAATTACCGCCACCCAGATGAAGGCCAAGCAGGACGGTGGGGACAAGTTCACGCTGCTCGATGTTCGCGAGCCTTACGAATACGCCATCGGGCACATCCCCGGCTCGAAACTTATGCCGCTGGGTACGGTCAAAGCCCGCCTGCACGAACTGGATACCGCCCAGGATATTGTCGTCCACTGCAAGTCCGGCAAAAGAAGCGCCGAGGCGCTGGGCATTCTGCAAAGCGCAGGCTTTAAGAAAGTCAAGAACCTCACCGGCGGCATCCTCGCCTGGTCGGACGATGTTGATCCCACCGTGCCGAAGTATTAGTTGCCCCTGCTATGCAAACCCTTACTTTGGCCCTTGCAACATCCGCCGTTTTTATATTCACCTTGCCTGCCTCGGCAGTCAACCCGCGCTTGATTGTGCCGGGCCTTAGTATGGGCTATATCCGTTTGGGAGAAAACGTGGAGAAGGCCACACGCCCGCTTGGCCCTCCGCAGGACCAAGATGGTGCGTCGGGCCGTTCTTGGAGCATGTGGTACAGTCGCGCCAGAAACAAAGCCCGTACAGAACTGGATGTTTACAGCGTTCATAGGGACGGCGGCAGGCGGACAGTAGTGGAGCAGGTACGGGTCACATCGCCCTACTTTCGCACAGCTGAGGGCGTGGGGGCAGCAAGCACCCTCGCCCAAATACAGCAGGCGTTTCCGTTATTGAAAGACGTTAGCCTTCAAATATCGGAAAGCAAGCGGTCTCGTATAATTATGTACGACAACCAGGCGCGCGGCATTGCATTTGAGTTTGCACGCAAAAGCAAGACCGATAGACAATCTTTGCACTGCTTTGCCGTAATTATCCACCCACGCGGACTGTCGGTTACAAGCGAGTATCTCGGCTACTGAAACTATGCTTAAAGGCTTGACACGCATGACCGTGGCGGGTATAAACGCCCCAACGCTAATTCCCAGTAACCTGCTGGACAATGCCCGTAAAGGATACCCTCGTGACCTCCACGCCCCCAAGTGACCCGCAAAGCGTTCGCCTCAACCTCACCTTTCCTCAAGAACGCACCGACCAGCCCCTGCTCGCCCAGGCCATCAAGAACTTCGGCGTGTCTGCCGACATCCGCCGCGCCCAGATTGAACCTGATACGGGCGGCTATATCATGCTGGAACTGACGGGGACCGAGAAGCAGATCGACGACAGTATTGCGTTCTGGAAGTCGTTCGGGGTCGGTGTCGGCTTTATCGGTGCGGAAGAAGTCCAGGCGTACTAGTTTTACACACACCATTCACAGGAGAATACACACCATGGCAGATTTAGGCAGCACGGGTTATGCACACCCCGAAGTGCTTGTGGAAACAGAGTGGGTCGCGAACAATTTAGGCGCGGGCACGTTCAAGCTGATTGAAATTGACGTGGACACCGACGCTTACGCCCAGGGCCATATCCAGGGCGCGCTGGGCTTCAACTGGCAAACCCAACTGGAAGACACCCTGCGCCGCGATGTCCCCGACAAAGAGCAGTGGCAGGCGTTACTGTCTCAATCCGGCATCTCCAACAGCGATACGTTGGTGCTGTATGGCGACAACAACAACTGGTTCGCGACTTTCGGCTACTGGCTGTTTGTGATTTACGGACACGACAAAGCCAAGATCAAGCTGCTTAATGGCGGACGCAAAAAGTGGCTTGCCGAAGGCCGCCCTCTTGTCACCGATGTTCCCTCGGTTTCGCCCGCGCAGTACACTGTTGCCGCGCCTAATTGGTCCCTGCGCGCCTACCGCGATGAAGTGTTGCAGAAGCTGGGTGATCCCAACTTGACCCTGATTGATGTCCGGTCTGCCGATGAGTTCTCCGGCAAAGTAATCGCCCCTCCCGGCATGAATGAAACAGCGCAGCGCGGCGGCCACATTCCCGGCGCGCAGTCCGCACCCTGGCTGAACGCGGTCAACGACGACGGCACGTTTAAGAGCGCCGACGAGCTGCGTTCTTTCTATGCCGGCAAAGGCGTCACCGAGGGCAAGGACGTGATTACCTATTGCCGCATTGGCGAGCGGTCGTCGCACACCTGGTTCGCGCTTTATAATCTTTTGGGCTATGACGATGTCAAGAACTACGACGGCTCGTGGACCGAGTGGGGTTCCATTATCGGCGCGCCGATTGAGCGAGAACAAGCTACTATTCCCGGCCAGGGCGGAGACCTGAAAGTCTGCCCCTAACCCACTTCTAAACCACTGAGGGCCTGCATCACCCGATGCAGGCTCTTTTGTTTTGAGACAGGCCTCTGCCATTCACCGATGCGCGCAATCATGGGGTAATCTGCGCCCATTCCCGTGCCGGAAGGTAGCGCGAGAGATGGGCGACATTGCCGGTTGCGACAACCAAACCCTCCGGCGCAGGTGTCAGCACTAATGCCTGCGCCGCAAGGATAACGTCGCCGTCTAGGGCATGCGGGTCTGCCGTCGCCCAGCCGTTCTGACGCGCCTGCGCCCACAACTCGGCAGCCAGCCGCATGGCTTCCGTTGTGATCGGCAGATACTTTACCTGAGCAATCAGCCTGTTGAGGCGGGTAATTGAAGACAGTTTGCCGGAACGGGTGAGTTCCCGACGCACTTCGTAATCGGCAATCTCCGGCAGGTATACTTTCCAGCCGCTGAGGGCTAACTCCCCCAGCCATCGCCGACAAGCGTCTGCTCCGGGCGACTTACCTGGACGCTGCGTAACCAAGCCGAGCGGCGTTGAGTCTAAGAATACTGTTCCAGGCATTAGTAGGCTGGGGGCCGTCCCTCCTCCGCACGCCAGCGGTTAATGTTGGCCTTGAACTCTTCGAGTTCTCGGTCACGTTCCGCCAGTTCTTCGGGGTCATCGGTCTCATCTTCTTCGTCCCAGGATTGCAGCAAAGCGGCGAGGCCCTTCTGCTGCTCGGTCAGCGCCGGCTTTTCCTGCACTTGCGGGGCAGGCGATGAGGCGGCTTGCGCCACGAGGCTGTGCAGAACAGTTTCAATGTCCACCCCGTCGGCATCGGCGCGCTCGCTTAAGGCGGCAAGTTCTTCCGGCTTCAGTTCCAGCGTTACGGTCATGGCAAAGGCCCCCTTCTTGGTGCTCTGATGTTATCATACCCCGCCGAAACACTTCCCGCGGCCACGGCTTGGGAGGCGCTTTGTTGACAATCCCCTGACTCGTCCGCCATACTCTCCTTCATGCGACTGACCACAAGAAGCCAGTATGGCCTGCGCGTCATGGGCGACCTTGTCCGCAACTGGCGCGACAATGGCAACAAGTTTTTACAGGTCGCCGAGCTTGCTTCCCGCTGCGACACATCGCAAAAATATCTTGAGCAAGTCCTGCTGCCCCTGTCCCATGCGGGCCTTTTGGAAAGCAAGCGCGGCCAGCACGGCGGCTACCGCCTGAACCGTCCCCCCGAAGACATTTCCCTCGCCGAAGCTTTGCGTCACCTTGAGGGCCTGCTCATGCCCATTCCCAAGTGGGCCGACGAAGGCGCATCAGACACGTCCGCGCTGGGCAACGTCCTGCGGCAAGTGCGCGATTCGATCCGTCACATCCTGGAAAACACGTCTGTTGCGGTGCTGGCCGAGGGCGGTGACACCAATCACGCGCGCACCGATGAAGCCGTGGAAACCTTGATGTACTACATTTAGCCCAGGTACGAAACAGCCCCCCCGCTTCGTTCCCCACGCTTTCCCCCGGCATATCCCGCTCGTTGCAAGCCATAATCAACGGCGGAACAAATCGTTCCGTCGTTGGTACGCGCTGGAAACGGGCTGGCAGCGCCTGAGCAATGCCAGGGCCGCGCCCAAACGCGCGGGGACAAAATCGCCGGTTTAGGTGTTATAATGGCAAGACTCTAAGGAATAGTACACTTATGGCTAAGAAGTTAATTATCGTCGAATCCCCCGCCAAGACCAAGACCCTGAAAGGGTTTTTGGGCAGCGACTATCAGGTGGAGGCGAGCATGGGGCATGTGCGCGACCTGCCGGAGCGCAAGCTGTCCATCGACATCGCGCATGATTTCGCGCCGACGTACCAGATCATCCCGGAGCGCAAGGAGGTAGTCGCAAAACTCAAGGCGGCGGCCAAAGGCGCGAGTGTCGTGTACCTCGCGTCCGACCCCGACCGCGAAGGCGAGGCGATCTCGTGGCATTTGCAGGAGGCCCTGGGGCTGACCAACCCGAAGCGCATTCAGTTCAACGAGATCACCAAAACAGCCGTGCTGGCGGCATTGGAAAACTCGCGCACTATTGACATGGATCGCGTCAATGCGCAGCAGGCCCGGCGGGAATTGGATCGCATTGTCGGCTACAAGATCAGCCCGTTATTAGCGAAAAAGGTCCAGCCCCGATTGTCGGCGGGGCGGGTGCAGTCGGTCGCCGTACGGCTGGTGGCAGACCGGGAGCGCGAGATTTTGGCGTTTAAGCCTGTCGAGTACTGGTCGATCACGGCATCATTGACGCCCGACACGGTCAAGCACAAGTTCGATGCGGCCCTGACCCAGCGCGACGGCAAAAAGCTGGAAGTGGGCAGCGAAGGCGCGTCGGACACGGTCTTGCGCGACCTGGACGGCGCGGAGTACCGGGTCAAGACCGTCAAGCGCAGCGAAAAGCGGCGCAATCCGGCCCCGCCGTTCATCACCAGCACCTTGCAGCAGGAAGCGTCGCGCAAGCTGGGCTTTTCGGCCAAAAAGACCATGATGGCCGCGCAGCAATTGTACGAGGGCGTGGATGTCGCCGGGGAAGGCCATGTCGGGCTGATCACCTACATGCGCACCGACTCCAACAGAATCGCCGATGAAGCGCAGCAGGCCGCGCGGGCATTGATCGTGTCCAAATACGGCAAAGAATACGCGCCTGCGGGGGCCAAGCAGTATAAAAAGGGCGGGGCCGCGCAGGATGCCCACGAGGCCGTGCGTCCGACCGGCGTGCAGCGCCTGCCCGAAGACGTGGCGAAGCTCTTGTCACCCGATCAGGCCAAATTGTACAAGCTGATCTGGCAGCGGTTTGTCGCGTCGCAGATGGCCCCTGCCGTGTTTGACGTGGTGACCGTAGACATCGAAGCCAAGAACTACACGTTTCGCGCGACGGGCAGCACCATGAAGTTTGACGGCTTCCTGCGCGTTTACCGCGAGGGCAAAGACGACAACACGGTCGAAGACGAAGACAAGCAGCCCCTGCCGCCGCTGACCGAGGCGCAATTGCTGAAGCTGCTGGCCCTGACCCCCAAGCAGCACTTCACCGAGCCGCCGCCGCGCTTTACGGAAGCGACATTAGTCAAAGCACTGGAAGAAAAGGGCATCGGCAGGCCGAGCACGTATGCGTCGATCATTTCCACCATTCAAGACCGGCAGTACGTGGAACTCGCGGAAAAAAAGTTCCGGCCCACCGAACTCGGCCTGACAGTCAATGACCTCCTAGTGAAGCACTTCCCTTCCATTCTGGACGTGCAGTTCACGGCAGGCATGGAAAGCCAATTGGACGGCGTCGCCGAGGGCAAAGAAGATTGGGTCGCCATGATGCGGCGCTGGTACGAGCCGTTCGCGGCAAGCGTCACCCTGGCGGGCACCGAGATGGAGACATTGAAAGCGCCGCCGCGCGATGCTGGGCAGGAGTGTCCCACCTGCGGCCTGCCCATGGTGATCCGGGCATCCCGGTACGGCGAGTTCATCTCGTGTTCGGGCTACCCCAAGTGCAAGACGATTGTGCGCCCGGAAGCCGAGCAAAGCGAGGGCGAATGCCCCAAGTGCGGCAAGCCGATGGTGGCGCGCACGGGCCGGTTCGGGGCGTTTATCGCCTGCACGGACTACCCGGAGTGCAAGACCACCAAGCAGACCGCCGCCGCGCGCGTGGATGTGCCCTGCCCCAAGTGCGGCGGCGAGATCGCGCAAAAGCGCAGCAAAAAGGGCGCGACATTCTTTGGGTGCGCCAACTACCCCGCGTGCGACTTCGTGTCGTGGGGCAAGCCGATAGGCCGGGCGTGCCCCAAGTGCGAGTCGGCGTTGGTGGAGAACGCGTTTCGGGGCCGTGTCATCGGCATCAAGTGCCACAACGCGCAGTGCGACTACAAGGAAGCCCTGCCACCCAAGCCGGACGGTGAAGACACTGCCCGCACCGACGCCGAAGCCCCCGCCGAGGAGCGGGAACTCGTGGCGGCGTAGGATTACGGCGCGGCTTCTTGAGAAGAGAAGCCGCGCTTTTCTGTTGGCAGAGGAGGATGCGGAGTATTGAACAGCCCAAATCTCAAGTAGCAATTAAAAGAGTATTTTGAAAAGCTTGTCATTGAAAGTGGTGGCGCAGTTAAGCAGGTTGAGTGCCATTGCGCCGATCTCGGACTTGCCAACGAACCACGCCCAGACCATGCCGCCTATGTCGCGTCGTGGCTGAAGGTACTTCGCAGCGACAACCGCGCAATTTTCACAGCGGCAGCGAAAGCGCAGCAGGCGGTCGATCATCTCCACAGCTTACAAGCCATACAAGAAATGCTGTCTGCGAGATCTGTTTGACCAAGAAGCTGTCTGAAGCTCTCAAGCCGCAGCATTCAACAGGGTCAGTTATCCGAGAGCGTCCTGAAATTGATACAGGACGCTCTCGGCTCATATCACTGTCTTGAAAGCAATCAGCTATTCGCGATCGCGACGGCCTGATGCAGGTGCTCGTCGCTGGAAAGTTGGGCGACCATGAAGGCGGCGAGGTCGGCACGAGTCAGCTTATGAGCAGTCTCTTTAGTTTCAGCAGAGAAGACGTGAATGTTTCCCGTACCTGGATTATCGTTGAGAAACGGTGGGCGAACGATGATCCAGTCGAGGCCACTTGTATCCACAATCGCTTCCATAGCTGCCTTGTCCTTCTTCTCGGCCCGCAGGAGTGTCGACAGGAACAGGCGTTGATACCAGTTCGTATTCGCCTCGCTCTCTCCTTCGCCAGTCATGGAAATGACCACGAGGCGGCGAACTCCGCTTGACTGCATAGAGGCAGTGATGGTCGCGGCGGCGCTTGCTTCAAGCGTGGTGGCCTTCAACGGATTCTTGCCGCCTATCGTGTCGATCACGGCATCTTGCCCGAGCATGGCCGAATCCATTGCGGACCGGTCTCTGGCATCGCCCTCAACAACGCGCACGTTTGAGTCTGATAAATAGCCCTTTGTCTCGTGGACAAAGGCGGTGACATCATGGCCGGCGGCCAGGGCTTGCTCGACAACAGCCCTACCGCTCTTCCCCGCAGCTCCAATAACCAGAACTTTCATAGAATAATCCTTCACTTTCATGTTTGCGCTTCGACAGATGACTACTTGCTAACCAATCCCACGATGAGAAACGCGAAAGCTATCGTGAGGAGTACAACACGCCAGCGGTGAAGCAGATCCCATCTACGCCGGTATGTCTTCCAATCGGGAGGCGGATTGGACTTAAGACGGTTGTTGATCGGCACGAGGGCGGTGACCGAATACAAAATCGCCAAGATCCACAAAACGGCCGATGTAGCGATCCAGATCGGTAAGCGGCCAGATTGGTGCCATTGGATTACAACCTCGGCTAAAGTAAGCAAAAAAACAAGAATGTACCAAATTGGCATGACTGTCCCCTGCACACGAGCGAGGGCGCTTGCGGCTGGCAGATGAACATCATCCGGGAGCTTATCGAGCGTTGGATGAACAAACACGGCGATGGCTAGTTCACTTCCAACCATCAATCCAGCGACGATAATTGCGACAACATTTAGGACTTCCATCATGATTCCTCCATAAAACAACACCTTGGAGTGAGTTGAGGTATGAGGATCGTCAAGATCAGCGGTGTTGAGGTCATGGCCGTGTCTCTTCCGCATGCGAAGTGGCGGGTGGACGAACGCTGCGCTGTGAGGACGCCCGGACCGAAGAAAAGTCTCCCGAAAAAGAGGCACCTGAGTTTTTCTTAGCGAGATCGCGCAGGGCCGCCTCGATGGCCGGGAACGAGAACCTGAAGCCGCTGTCGAGCGCCTGGCGGGGCATGGCACGGTGGCCATCCAAGAACAGGTCAGCCCGCTCGCCATACATCAGGCGCAACGCGAAGGGCGGCATGGGAAGTACCGCAGGTTTGTTCAAGGCGCGACCGAACGCACGGGCGAATTCACGCTGTGTGACCGGGTTCGGTGCGGCGAACACGACCGGGCCGGACAGCTCCTCGTGGTCGAGGACGTGCAGGGCAAGGCGCACGTCGTCGTCCACATGAATCCAAGACACCCAGGTCTTCGGACGCCCCAGTGTGCCCCCGAAGCCGCGCCTGAAGATGGGCAGGAGGCTGGCGAAGGCACCACCCTCGCGCCCGAGGACAAGGCCGTGCCGCATCAGGACGACCCGGACGCCGAGCGGTGCGGCATCGAGGGCGGCAGCCTCCCACTGCTGGCCCATCTCAGCGAGGAAGCCGTGTCCGGGGCCTATGGTCTCATCCGTGATCTGATCGCTGGTGTCCCCGCCGTATTCCACGGCTGATGAGGAGAGGAAGGTATGGACACTGTTCTGCGTCTGCCGGACGCCCTCGATGATCGAGCGGACGGCCTGAATGCGGACTTCAGCCAGTTCCCGCTTGCGCGCATCCGTCCAGGGCTGCGCCATGATGGGGGAGCCGACGAGGTTGACGACGGCGTCGGCCCCTTGAAGGGGCGCGGCGGGATCGCTCGCCTGCCAGCGGCGCAGTTCAACGCCGTCAGGAAGCTGCGCGTGTTCGGGATCGCGGACGAGGGCGATCACGCGGTTGCCGCGCTCGAGGAGGCCGGTCAAATGCCGACCAACCATGCCGTTAGCTCCGGTCACGACGACGGTACGGGGAGAAGTCTGTGTGATAGTCATAATCTTCCTTCTTTCTCTGCTGAATGTTTAACTGGAGTCCGATCACTCCCTAAAGCTAGTCTACTGGCGAGGTAGAGTGTCGCCATCCGACGATCATCTTCTCGACAGCGGGGGCGACCAGGCCAGCGGCCCGTTCCACCCCTCCCTTAATGCGGCCCGCCAATGTCAGCGAGATAAGGCCGTGGAGTGTAGCCCACAGCCCCTCTACCTCGCCATCCAGATCGGCGAAGCGGGCCCCACCAGGCATAGCGGCCTGTACCGCCCTGGAAAGGACATCAAAGGCGTCCAGGGCCGCTGGCGGTGTCTGAGGCGTCCCGAAGGTGACGCCACCCAGCTCGTGCATGACCTGGTAGAGTGCAGGGTTCTGGAAGGCGAAGTCCCGGTAGGCGGTGGCAACGGCAACCAGTCGCGCCCCTGGGTCTTCCCCCGGCGGCACCTCACGGAGCGCGTCGGCGAGCAGCCGGAAGCCATCCTGCATGAGTTCCATCAGGAGGGCCTCCTTGCTGTCGAAATGCTCGTAGATGGTAGGCGAACTGTAGGCGATCCGGTCGGCGACCTTGCGGATGGTAAGGGCCTGCCACCCATCCTGAGTGGCGATGTCTCGCGCAGCGTCGAGGATGTCCTGACGCAATTGTGCCCTTTGTTGTGTCCGAAGTTGCGCCCTCTCCTGGGCGTGTTGTCTGCTAGTAGTCGTAATCAGCCCCCTTTTTCTAACCATGTTATATTGTACCTAACATAGTTAGAAAAGCAAACTCTTTTGAAAACTTCTTTGTCAAAGTCCGAAGCGCAATGGCTGACAGACGAATTTCTGGTGAAGCATCTAGCTAAACGGGTGGAGACGGGGCGCTGTTCTCGGCGTCCCCAAACTTCACCCGCCCGCGTAGGAACCGCACTTCGGCACGGCCCTGGATGTGGTCGTGCCACTAAGCCGCATCCGTGCGGACAGGCAATCAGTGTTCCACAGCTGGCAGTAACTTAGCGAACAGATCGACAAGCTCGCCTACGGTCGGCTTATGCTTGGATTGAAAACGGACGGTCTGGCAGCCGGCGGCTTTCGTCATGGCGTCGCGCTGGCGGTCTTGGGCGTCGTCGTGGGTGCGGTCGTCCCCAAGCCCGAATATGAGTTCTGTTCAGTAGCGCTGATCAAACAACACATCGCGCCACAAAGTGAAATCCTCTCCACAAAAATAATTCATGATAACTCCGTTCATCGTGATGTAGGGCAACGATCTGGCGTTCCCGTCCTGCCATTCTGTGCCAGCAACGCTTCTATAGCTCCTCTGCAACCGCTTCTCAGCGAAGTGTAACCATTGAAACGGTGGTTTCAATAAGTTACATCCCGTGTTATGATGGACTGCATAAACGCACCAAAGCCCTCCAAGTAAGTTGCTTATTAGCGCATTTCTACTAACTGGCAGAGAGCCAGTGACCTCAGCCTACCAAAGCCCTACGCGCAAAAGCTGCTGAAGTATGCGGAAGCAAAGGCTGGAACGTAGTTGTGGATGCAAACATCAAGGGGTTGCGGTACCGACTTGACGGGCATAAACTTAACGGCTATCATTCGGTGCCACAAGGCCCCGGTGTTCCTGACGGGCTTTGCGTTCAAGGAGTAAGCACGCCAGTAGCCGAAAGTATAATGGTGGAGTTGAAAAAGCTTTGATGCTGTAGGGTAGTATGAAAGAGTGAAGGAGGCAATCCATGCACACTGTTGAGGCCATCATTGACGAACAGGGAACGGTGCAGATGCGGGAACACATTGCCCTTTCCGTTCGCCGCTGCGCCCTAGTCACCATTCTGGAAGAAAAGCCGCAGCCTTACCCAAGTGAAACAGCCTTGCTAAGCCAAGAGGCGTTGGCGGCGGACTAGAACCGACGGGAGGAAGACGCGGCATGGCTTTCTCTTCAGCAGGTGTGGTAAGATTGTCATGTCTGGCAGCGATAGAAAGGCAAACCTAATGCGTATTCATCACCTCGCCGTTCCTCTCGTGCTTGTTGGCAGCCTCTCGGCGTGCTGGGCGCAGAGTGCTGCCACCAAAGCCACCGACCCGCTGGGGCCGGTGCGCACGCACCTGGCAAAGCCGCAGCCTAGCCCGGTGCGCCATGTTTATCGCCTAGCGGGAAAGCCAGCCGCAGCCCCATTTGTCTCAATTCCAGTGACGTACACGCCGCCGTTTGTTCCAAAGGGGGCTTCTATTCCTCACAGGACACCCAAGAACAAACAGTAGCGAACGATTGGGTAAGGTTGTTCGCCATGATGAGTATCATTCGGCTTTGCCTTCTCGCTGCGCTGTTTGGGCTGGTAGGCGCACTCGCGCTGCTGACGCAGACTGTGCCGCAAACCGTGCAGGATGCCGGGGGCCTGCACAATCTGCTTGCCCACCGTCCCGAACTGCTGTGGGACAGCATCATGCAGGCCTTCTCCCCGGCGTGGTGGCGGTTCCTGTTCCCCATTGGCTTAGTGTGCGCGGGCACCTGCCTTGCCGTGCGCCGGGTGTGGCGGAACAAAGCAGGCGCACGTAAGAAGCGACGCGCCACGAGAGTTTGACAACGGCGCAAGGAGCAGACCGATGAGCAACGACAGGGTTGACTTAACAAGCAGCATTAGAGGCATCGCTCATTCAGACGTGGACGGGCCGGACATTTCCATTGAGGATTTGACGGCGTATGTGCATCGTGCCGAAGAAGGCGGGTGGTGGGCGGAAGTGCCCGCACTGCCCGGCTGCCTGACGCAAGGCGAGACGCTGGACGAAGTGGTAGACAACCTCAACGATGCTATTCAAGGCTGGCTGAGCGTGCAAACGCCGGAGGCTCTACTGTGCGTTCACGCGGCGGCTTAGCCTGACCATTTACCATCAAGATAGATGTTCCTTATGAGTGAATGATATGTCACAATCTATGTCTACCTACTGAATGAAGGAGTAGATGTGTGGCGGCCTGTGCAGGCAATCCAGCACGGCGACACGTACACCATTGTGAGCAGTAACCCCGACCCGGAAGACGAACATTGGCAGTTCGCTCAAGGCGAAGCGGTTCTCTGTCAACCGCACATCTTTTCTAATGGCAACCAAAGCTTAATCGCTTATATTAGCGCAAAGCCATCGTCAACATAACCAATATTGTTGTTCCATTCCAACATTGACCATGCCCACCGCGTTTGCACATCTTAACCGTAGGAGAAAACACAATGGCACTCGCCGCGCAGTTTGTGGAAAAAGACCGGTACACGGAAGATGAATACTTTGCCTTTGCCATGAGTGCGTTTGGGCGGTGGGAGTATGTGCAGGGCCAAATCCGCGCGATGGCTGGGGGCACGGATGACCATAACGCCATTATCACCAATATCGGGGCGACATTGCACGCCGCGCTTGCGCCCAAAGGCTGCCGCGTGTATCAGTCCGACATGCGGGTACACACAGGCGACAATGTGAACACATTCCCCGACGTGGCGGTGGTCTGCGGGCCGCGTGTCTACCACCAAGGCCGCACGGACACCATTGCCAACCCCGTGTTGATTGTGGAAGTGCTGTCTCCCTCCACGCAGGGCTACGACCGGGGAGAGAAGTGGGACCACTACCAAACCATCGCTACCTTAACCGACTACCTGCTAGTGTCGCCGGACGAGCCGCGTGCCTTGCTGCTGACGCGCCAAGCCGACCACTGGGACTTGCATGTCATTGCGGGGCTGGGCAGCAGTGTCCCGCTCGCTTCAGTCGGGCTAACGCTCGCCCTCTCGGACATCTACGCACAGATTGAGTTTGGCAGCGAGGGCAGCGCAGATTGAAAACAAAGAGGCCCCTCCGCCCCAATTCTGGGGAACTCGGAACAAGAAAGAGCAATGCCTGTTTGCCTCCGGCTCCCTGATATGAAAATGAGGGGCCTCTTGCTGCATTTGACAAAGGCCGCCCACTTGTTGTAAAGTGCAAGATACGGCGCGGCCTTTGCCATGCCACAAGAATATACAACTTTCGGGGATGACTAACTATGCTGGCGTTGAACTTTTACCATGAACTCTACGGCGAGGTGCTGAAAAAAGGGCGCAAATCCGCCACCATTCGTATCGGCGACAAGAGCGACAAATACCAAACCGGGCAGATTATTTGGGTGACCGTGGGGCAGCGTTATGCGCGGCGCAAGAAACTGTTCTGCGCCATCATCGACAACGTGGAAGTCAAGCCCTGCAGCGAGCTGTCCCCCCGCGACATTCAGCGCGAGAACCCGGACATGCGCACCAAGGAAGAAGTCACGGGCCTGCTGTCTAAAATTTATGGGCGTGACATCACAATGGAAGACACCGCGACCGTGATCTACTTCTCCCCGGTAGACGAATACGATCTGTAGGGCAGCCGCCGATGATGGACAATCCAAGCAGAAATTGCTCAGGGCGATGATGGACAATCCACGCGGCGAAGTGCTGGTGGCGATTATCAACCGCCCCGCTGACCTGGAGATTGTGCGGGAACAGGGCTGGTACCGGATACCCGTTAAAAGCGCGCCCAAACGCTGGCCCCCGCAGTGGCTGGCCTTTTATCAGCCGAAGGTGTTTAAAGACGAAGCCTACAGCGTTAACTATTATGGGCGCGTGACGCAAATACGCATCGCCCGCCGCGAGGAGATGTTTCCCGACGAGCCGCCCAGCGACCGCACAGGAAAGCAGTATTACCAGGTGTTTCTGGAACACTTGGAGCGGCGCGCGCGTCCTATTGTCAGTCAGCGGCTGCGGCGCATTGTCTTTATCTCAACCACAGAAGCCAAGTTTGCGGCGGCGACAGAGATCAATGACCTGTACGACGACAGCCCATTGGAAGATGCCTTGTGGCAGGAACTCAAGCGGCTGAGTATCCCTGCCGAGCGGCAGATGGACTTCAGCGCAGAAAAGGCACGCTACCTGCTGGATTTCGCCATCTACTGTGCCCACGGCAGGATTGACATAGAAGCCGATGGCGATACGTGGCACGCGGACAAAGGCCGCATACCGTTAGATAATGAACGCAACAATGCACTGGGGGCACAGGGCTGGCAGGTGCTGCGGTTCAACGGGCAGCAGATACGCGAAGGTCTTGCCGACTACTGCATTCCCAAGATTGCCGAAACGATTAACCAGCTCGGCGGCCTGAGCGATGACGGCCCCGCCCCGCGCACGTTCCATGTCTCCGGGGAGACCATCACGCAGCAACTGACGCTGTTTGAGAAGCCTGCGCCGTACACTGTGGACAGCGACGATTTGGATAAAAGCAATGACTGAAGAGATTACTATCATAGGCGGCGGGCTGGCGGGCAGCGAGGCGGCGTGGCAGGCGGCCAATGTGGGCGCGCGCGTACGTCTGTGCGAGATGCGAAATGTGGTCAAGACGCCTGTGCATCAGACGGATCGCTTTGCCGAACTCGTCTGCTCCAATTCGCTTAAGTCCAACAGCATCACCAACGCGGCAGGGCTGCTCAAGGAAGAAATGCGGCGTATGGACTCGCTGATAGTCGCCGCCGCCGATGCCGCCAGTGTCCCGGCAGGCGACGCCCTCGCCGTGGATCGTGACTTGTTCGCGGGCTATATCACCCATAAGCTGGAAGGGCATCCCAATATCACGATCACCCGCGAGGAAGTGCCGCGCGTGGATGAGTCGCGCCCGCACATCATTGCCACCGGCCCATTGACATCCGACGCGCTGGCTCAGGACGTCGGGCGGCTGACGGGCACGGCGCAGCTCGCGTTTTATGACGCCGTCGCGCCGACCATTGATGCCGCAACCATCAACCGCGACAAAGTCTTTGCCGCCTCGCGCTACGACAAAGGCGACCCGGCGTATCTCAACTGCCCGTTTACCAAAGACGAGTATGATGTCTTTTACAATGCTTTGCTCCATGCCGAGCTCACTCCCATTGCCGAGCATGAAGGCAAAATCCCTTACTTTGAAAGCTGCATGCCGATTGAGGCGATGGCAGCGCGCGGCCCCAAGACCCTGTGCTTTGGCCCCATGAAGCCCGTCGGCCTCAATGACCCGCACACGGGACGCCGCCCGTGGGCCGTGGTGCAATTGCGTCAGGAAAATCGCGCGGCAACATTGTATTCCATGGTCGGCTTCCAGACGCGCATGAAATGGGGCGACCAGAAGCGCGTTCTGCGGCTCATTCCGGGCCTGGAAAATGCCGAGTTTGTGCGCTTTGGCGTGATCCATCGCAACACGTATATTCAGTCCCCAAAGGTTCTGACGGATACTTTGCAGATGAAGAATTATCCCCAGGTGTTCTTCGCCGGACAGATTACAGGCGTGGAAGGGTATGTGGAGTCGGCGGCGACGGGCATCCTGGCCGGACGCAACACGGCCCGTCATGTGCTGGGTCAGCCGCTGGTAACACTGCCCACCGATACCATGCTGGGGGCTTTAGTGGACTACGTAGCCCACTATGACGGCAAAGATTTTCAGCCGATGAACTCCAACTGGGGCATTGTCTCGCCCTTAGATGAGCGTATCCGAGACAAGAAGCTCAAAGGGCAGATATTGGCCGACCGCGCTTTGGCTGCCCTGGACACGGTGCAATGGTGACGCGTACCGTCTCCTGTTTCCTCTCTCGCTTTCTTTGCCATGACACCCATTTGCCTGCATGACCGGGCGCAGCTTGCGGCGTTCTTTGGCCGCAATTCCGCGCTGCATGCGTATGCGCTGGGCGACTTGGACCCTTTCTTTTGGCCGCACACGCAGTGGTACGGCCTGGAAGAAGGGGATGATTTACGCCAGGCGGTCTTGCTTTACACACGAGAAATCCCACCGGTCGTTCAGGCCATCACGGAATGTCCCGATGAGATGCGCGCCTTGCTTTCGGCCCTGGTGCCGCTGCTGCCCGCGCGCGTGTTTCTGCATCTGAGCCGGGACTTACGGCCCGCCCTGGCCTCCTACTATTCTTTCCACGCCATAAGCACGCACCTGAAATTGGTTCTGCGCGATGTGTCTGCCGCTGCAAAGGTGAACACAGACGGCGTGGCGCGGCTTGCACCGTCCGATGCGGACGAACTTCAATTGTTTTACAATCACAGCTACCCCGGCCACTGGTTTCAGCCGCGCATGCTGGAAACCGGGCAATATTTTGGCATTCGGCGGCAGGGCGCATGGGCATCGGTGGCGGGCGTTCACGTGTATTCGCCTGCGCAGCGCGTGGCGGCCCTGGGCAATGTCGTCACGCGCCCGGACTTGCGGGGACAGGGGCTGGCGACACAGGTCTGCGCAGCCTTGTGCCGGTCGCTGGCGGAAACAACAGACACTATTGGGCTGAATGTCCAACAAGACAACGCGCCTGCCCTGCGGTGTTACCAAAACCTTGGCTTTGTGCCTATCGGCATTTATGAAGAAATGACAGCCGTTCGGAAGCCATTGTAATGGATGCGCACGTTGATGCATTTTTAGGGTATCTGGCCCACGAGCGCGGCGCTTCACCCCATACGCTCAAAGCTTATGCCGAGGATCTAGGGCAGTGGACGCAGTGGGCCAGTGAGCAGGGAATGACTGAAACGAGTCAGGCCGACGCGGCCCAATTGCGCGCTTATCTCGGGGTATTGCAGGAACGGCGGTTGGCACGGGCGTCACGGGCGCGCAAAACAGCGAGCCTGCGGTCATTCTTTGCGTGGCTGGCACGGCGCGGCATCGTTTCCCGCTCCCCCGCTGTCGGGCTGCGGACGGTGAAGCGGGAGCGGCGTTTGCCGAAAGCCCTGCGGGACGACCAGGTGGAAGCCCTGCTGGCCGCGCCTGACGTGGGTACGCCGCTGGGTTTGCGCGACCGGGCCTTGCTGGAAACGCTCTACGCATCCGGCATGCGGGCGGGCGAGCTGGTGGCATTGTCGCTGTCCGACGTGGACTTTGATGAGGGGGTTATTCGGGTCATCGGCAAAGGCGACAAAGAACGCATCGTTCTGCTGGGGCGTCAAGCCGTTTTAGCTTTAACTCGCTACCTGCGGCGCGCGCGGCCCCTGCTGGCAGGCAAAGCCCCGGAAGATACCGGCGCGCTGTTTGTCAACCGATATGGCGGGCGCTTGTCCGACCGCAGCGTACGCCGCATGTTTGACCGGTATTGTCAGGCCGCATCCAGTACGCTCAAAGTCACTCCTCATGTTCTGCGCCACACTTTCGCGACGCACCTGCTGATAGGCGGCGCGGATCTACGTCTGGTGCAGGAGCTGCTGGGTCATGCGAGCCTGGCGACGACGCAGATGTACACGCACGTCACCACGGAGCGTCTGCAAAAGGTTTACCGAGAAGCGCATCCCCGCGCTCAGTCTTCCCCCTCCACGCCCAAGTAGTTTTGCGATGGGTCTCCATAATTTCGTTGTTTTTGCCGATGACATACAGGGGACTGCACTGCGCCGATGGCGTCCCGCACAGGCGAAATGCCCAAAGCCAGCTTTGAGGCAACAATCACCGAAATGAACGGCGTTTAGAGAGATTGCAAGTGATGCTGCAGACACGTGTGCAAAAACTGGTAGTGACCGGCACGTCAGCTCTTGTCCTGGCGTTTTTTGCGCAATATGCTTTTCATTTTTTGCCGCACCGGGGAATGGTGCTGCTGTCCAACGGGTGCCAGTTGGCGACAGCCTCGTTTGCGGCGGCAAGCTGCCTGCTGTACGCTTGGCGCAAGCAGGAACTGCATCGGACGCGCCGGGCGGCCTGGGTGTTAATCGGGCTGAGCAGCGTTGCCTGGGTGCAGGGGCAGGCGTCGTACATGTATTACGACGCGGTTTTGCGGGTGCCGGTTCCCTCTCCCGGCTGGCCGGATGTGGGGTTTCTGCTCCAGTATCCGCCGCTGTGGGTGGGACTGATTTTGCTGTTCGGGTCGGTTCCCGTCGCGGGGCGGGCACGCCTGCTGCTGGACAATGTGCTGGTGGCGGGGGCCGCAGGCATTCTTTCGTGGGTTTTTCTGGTGCAGCCAATGTGGAGCCAGTCACACGTCGCCTTTTTCAGCAAGCTCGTCTACTGCTCGTACCCTTTGGCGGATTTGGGGGCGGTGTTTTGCGCTTTGGCCCTGGCCGGAGCGGCCGGCGGCGGCAAAGTCAGCCGCGCCATGCCGCTGACGTTAGTGGCCGGCGTCGCTTTCAATGCGTTTTCGGATACCGTGACGGCGTATTATAATTTCACGCATTCTTATCATACGGGCATGTGGGTTGATGCCGGTTTTATTATCGGGCCGCTTCTTATCGGGTACGCACCCCTGATTGAGTGGTGGCGGCAGGAAACGGGGCAAACACCCTCGGTCAAACGCCTGGCGCGAACACCGCTGCTGATGACGATTATCGGGCCATATCTGGCCGCAGGCGGCGCTTTCACCCTGGCCGCAGGGCATGATTATACGCAAAAACACGCTGTCGGCGTCGGCACATTTGCCGCCGGCATTTTTCTGCTTCTGCTGGTTATCTGTCGCCAGGTCTTGACCCTGCTGGAAAACCGACGGCTCACACGCCAGGTGCTGCTATTCAACGAAAGCCTGGAACACGTTGTCGGACAGCGCACACGCCAGCTTGAGTCGATACATCGGCTGACGCGCGCCGTCAACACGACCCTGGATGTGGGCCAGGTTGTGGAAGCCGCCCTGCTGCACGCGCAGGAAGCGACCGAAGCCGATGGCGCGGCTTTGTGGCTTGCCCAGCCCGAAGTGTTTGGGGAGCGCATGCAGCGGGCGGGACAGCATGGCTTAAACGAGGCGTTTTTGCGGGCGCAAATGGACGCGCAGGCGGCGGGCGAAGATTTGCGTCATGTTGTTTTAACGGACGAAACGCAGCGCGGGTCGCAGAAAACGGCGTGCTTGTTTGTGCCCTTGTGCTGGCAGCAGAAAAGGGTGGGAACTCTGGCCGTCGCGCGTCAAGGGACGGCATTCGCGGAAGAAGACGGCACACTGCTGGAAAGCATGGGCATTGAAGTCGGTGCGGCCCTGGAAAACGCGCAGCGCTACCAAAGCGCCGCCCACGCCGCCGACCACGACATGGTGACGGGCCTGCTCAACCACCGAGCGATCCATCAGCGCCTGGAAGCGGCCTTTACGCAGGCGAGGCTGGTTCAGCATCCCTTGTCCGTGCTGCTACTGTAAAGGCTTTATATATACATATACTTTGCTACCTACCGGGTTACTATCGGGCTAAGCATATTGCGCTACCATTCTAACACGGAAGAAATACTTTCGCCAATATGTTGACATTCTGGCCTACCTGTGTTAAGATACTCCCAGAGCATCACATACTGTTTGGTGGCAAGACCACTCTCCAGCAGGCTATGCCATCGGGGTTTCGTTTTAAAGATGTCGCGCACAGCACGTACAGTAGATTTGTTCAGCACCCCGTATCGGGTGAACAGAACATTCTGGCATTAGGGCAATACGCCCGCCGCCTACAAAATTAAGCGTCGCAAACATATTTAGCCAGCCCCGAACTTTGAGGATAAGCACCTTTGCCAGCCAAAAACCCATCGCAGATGAACCCGGCAAACCGCGCTACTGTCCCCCCCCCCCCCCCACGATGAAGGTGACGACGACGACCTACAACGGATAGGCACGTATGGGGTCGGCATTGACACCCACAGCAAGTTTATCCAGGTTTGCGTCCAGGTTCCCGACCATAAGGGGAACATTCGTAAACACCAGGCCCGCTATGGGGTCTCGTGGAACGAATTGGAAGCGGCCTACGCTTTTGCCATTTCGTGTGTCAACACATCAATACCCGCGCTTGCTGAAGTCGATGAACACGGTCTCAATTATACAATTGAAAGCACCGGTGTCTACCATTTCCCCGTCCTCCGGGCATGGAAACTTGCGCATGCTCACGTAGTCAACCCTCTCCTGGCAGGCTCCGCGCGCCGCAAGACGGATGTCTTGGACGCTGAGCTTCTTGCCTACCATTCTCTCATTGGCCTCTGGCCTCCCTCGTACGTTCCGGGCGAAGATGTGCAAATTTTGCGTATCTACCTCAACGCCCGCGAAGATGCCCAGCGCACCGCCACGCGCTGTTCCAACCGCATCAACAACTTCATCTTGCGCTTCGGTCACGTCTTCGGTGCAACAGTCGGCGTTCGCTCACCCGAAGGCCGCGCCATTGTCGAAGATATGTGCCGGGGCATCGTGGCCTGGGTGCAGGGCGTCTCCCCCACAGGTCTACCCGAAGATGTTTGGCCCGTTATCACGGAGCTATACGCCTCCTATGACACCGCTGTTGCTGACCGCAAGCGGTACGAGAAGCAGTGCTTTGCCCAAATGCGCAAGGCACAGTTTTTGCTTGGCACTGGCGAGTTCGTAGACGGCAAGAAGTTGGAAGCACTGCTCCGCAGTGTTCCGGGCTTCGGCCCGCTGGCGTCCCTGTATTGGGCGTCGGAAGTGTGTACCCCCACGCGCTTTCCCAATGCGAAAGCCATCGCCGCCTACGCAGGTTGCGACCCCTCCTTGAAAGTCTCCGCCGACAAAGTGACTTCCCACCAGCGCAGGCATGGCAACGGCAAGTTGCATATCGCCTTGCTTCATGCCGCCCAGCCGCTGATTGTGCGGGCGCGTGAACCACTCGGCGAATGGGGCCGTTCCATGTGGAAGCGTCAGAAGCGCGGCGGGTTCAAGCGGGCCACAACCGCAGTTGCACGGCGTATGATTGAAGCGTCCTACCATGTCACCCGTCTGGGCGAAATATACGACAGCTCAAAGTACAGGTTTTTCGTCAAAGCGACGTATCACGATGTCCTGATAGACATTGAAGATGTGCCCCGGCGTTACCGGGCCATCATCTTGCCCTATCAGACCGTCCCCAGGCTTGCCGCAGCCCTGGATAATGGCGAACTTGCGGGCACATCAGGAGCAGGTGAAAAATGCCTCGAAGTAGTCAAGACAATCCTGGACAAGAACAGGGTTCAGCAGGAGCCTCCGGCTCCACCGGAACCAACTACGACCCCTTCGATACCCCCATCGCACCAGACCCCGGAACCATTGCCATCGACCGAGACGGCGGGCTTGTCCTCACCGGAACCGTGGTCGGACGTACCCGAAGCAACGTAAAGATGGGCGACGAACTGCGTACCAAAATCGTCTACAAGGTGAACACTGGCAGCGAAGTTTATAACGTCTCGTCGTGGGACACGACCAACGTTCTGCCCATTCACCAGCCCGCCAGCATCTATGTTTCCGTCCGTGCGTTCGTGACCAAGTCCGGTGTGGCATACAGCCTGGAACACGCAACGGGTTCCGATGTTCGCGGCGAAGAGTTCTAGGAAAGGTACAGACATGAACCAGTTGATTGCAGAGGCGGCCAAGTCCGCCATCACAGACCCCAGCGTGACAGCCGAAAAAGGGATGTGTTCGCGCTTCGGGCGTCAAGTCACCGAGAAGGTCTACGGCGAGAAGTTCGATCATCTCTTTGGCGCAACCGCGCTTGAGACGGCGAAGAACTTCGCCCAGGCAGGGCTAGCCAGACGGGTTGTCCACAAGGCCCAGCCCATGCCGGGAGATTTCTTGTTCAAGAATATTGGCCCCAATGGACACCTCGGTATCTATGTTGGGCATGGCCTGGTAGCCGAGAACAGCAGCACCCATCTTGGGCGGGTATGTGGGGCCAAAGGCTTCCGCTCCCTGGAAGCATGGGGCGACATTTCCAGCATCGGGTGTATCCACAGCATAGACACTCACGCATAGGAGACTCAGCGTGTCCAGCACATTGTATGTTATATACTGTGAAGCTTGCGGGTGGGAAGTAGAAGATCGGTATCCACCCGACCCGGAAGCAAACTGCCCCATATGTGGTTCAGACTTGGTGTGCCAGAGCATCAGACTGGTGCAGGAGGCCGAACATGGCTAGTTTGTTTTGGTACTGGTACTGTCCTGAATGTGACAGTCGTCAGCATAAAGAGCAGAACCCTCTTGGGGCTACGCCCCAGGACTGCCGCGCTTGCGGCGAAGAACTCATGCTTGTGGGCCAGCCACACCGAGAAGGGAGAAAAAGGCCGGTGTCGTCATATCCCAAAGAACGCAATATCAACGGTGTTCCCCTCGTTCAATAATTGCATTCTTGTGGTATAATGTCAGGCAGGGGACACTAGGTTACTAGTGTCCCCGCACTTCTGCCTAGTGTTCTCCATCACTGACCGTATGGAGGTTCCTATGCTTGCAGTTCCATCCCAAATGTTCTCCGACCTGTCCGGCAAGTCCGGCACGGTCGTCGTGCGCTCTACCCCCCAGGGCCACGTAATCACCCCGCACACGCGCCCCAGCAATCCGCGCACCCCTGCCCAGACCACCACGCGCGGGGCGTTCACAAATGCGTCCGAAGGTTGGCGCGGCCTCACCGATGCCCAGCGCGCAGGCTGGACTACCCTTGGTAAGCAGATGATGACCACCAACCGAATTGGTGTGTCCCGCCCCATGACTGGTCCACAGGCGCACGTTGCCCTCAATGGCGTTTTGGCCCAGGTTGGTGCCGCACCCATCGCGGACGCTCCCGCCCAGAAAGAAGCCCTGGCTCCGCTTCCGGTCATTACCCTGGAAGCCGACCGTGCGCACGATGCCAACGGCGCGTTCACGCTGATGTTGCGCTCTGGTGCTTACTTGAGTAGGGTGCTTGTGCTTGCTACACCGCCCGTGTCGGCAGGCGTAGAGCATCCCGGCGACAGCGAGTACCGCATCCTTGAGCCACTGGACGGCCTCATTAATGGCGGCACATCGCTCACCAATGCCTACATCGCCAAGTACGGTTCGCCGGGCGTAGGGTCTCGCATCTTCACCCGCATCGTTGCTGTCTCGCCAAATGGCTTCAAGGGTGCAGTGGCAGCGGCTTCCACGCAGGTAGCGGTTGCCGCAGCCTAGCAGTCAGGGTAGGGGCGGCTCCGCCGCCCTTGCCCCCACCCCTGAAAGGAGGGTGCTATGAAAGTTACGCCTGGCGCATTGTTCGCCACGCTCCGAGGCAAACATCAAGACATCGTTGTGCGCTCCACGCAGGCCGGTCATGTAGTTGCCCCACACGTCCCGCCCAAAAACCCGAAGACAGCCGCCCAGGTTGCGGTTCGCACGGCGTTTAGTGCCGCCACGTCTGCGTATGGCAATCTCGCCCCAGACCAACAGGCGGGTTGGGACGCACTCGGCGCGTCTACCATGGTCACCAACAATGTCGGGGCAACCTTCACGTTGTCGGGCCAGCAGGCACATGTCAGCGTCAATGCGACGCTTGCCGCCGCAGGCCAGCCCACACTTGCCAACGCACCAGCAAAGGTTGCGCCGCCTGTGCTTCCACCGTCTACGTTGACCTGCACTCTAGCCAATGGTCAACCCTCACTTGTTGTGCATCCAGCCCAACAGTATGCGGGCCTGGTCGTCATCTATGGGACAAAGCCACTCGGCAAGGGTACTAAAAGCCCCAGCAAAAGCACGTACCGCAAGATTGCGGTCACCAATGCTCTCATGCCCGCAGGCTATGATGTCACCACCGCCTACGTCAACAAGTTCGGCGCGCCCCCAGCCGGAAGCAAAGTAGGCATCAAGCTAGTTCCGGTCAGCGCGTCCGGGCATAGCGGGCTTACCGTCATTGATCTAGCCACAACCACAGGGCAATAGGAGGTTCTATGTTCCAAAAGTTCATCGTTGTTGGTGTCGTCTGCGTCCTGTTGTTCGCCGGTCTCCCGGTGGGGTTTGGACAGGCCCCGGATACGCGGGATAGTCTCGCTGACCCCTGGCGTGTCCCCGACCCCACGCTTACGCCCGGCGCTACGCTCCCAGTCACCGCGACCGACATTTGCGTTCCAGGCTATTCCGGCAAGGTTCGCAATGTCCCCATGGCTGTCAGAAGGCAGGTTTGGGCGGCCTACGGCCTCCCGCCCCAGCCGGGGCGCGGGTGGGAGCTAGACCATCTTGTTTCCCTGGAACTCGGTGGTTCGAACAGCCCGCGTAATCTCTGGCCTGAACCCGGCGCAGGGTCGATGAACTACCACAACAAAGACAGGTTGGAGAACAAGCTACACGCAGACGTTTGTTCCAACCAAATGCCGCTTGTTGATGCCCAGCGGGCTATCGCCCATGATTGGGAGTTGGCTTACCATCAGTACGTGGAGGGTGATTAACCATGCCAGTACATGATGCATTCTTGCAGTTCGTATCGCTCTTGTTGGGGGCACTCGGCACGGCTGTTCTCGTCATAGTGCCCTCGTTCTCGGCCTACGTCAAGCACCGGTTGGATAGTCTAAGCGCAGTGCAAGCCAGCAACACCGCGCGGGTTGCAAACCTAGAAAACGGCGGCGGCGACGCAAAGACCGATGCCCGGCTTGCCCAGCATGGGCTTTCTCTGACCCCCGACCTACCCGGAACAAAATTGGTTCCCGGAACAACAGAAGTAGAGGTTGCTTCGCACTGATGGGGAACAAGCCGCGCTCAGAGCAGCGCCGCTTCTTCCGTGCATGGCGAATGCTTCTTGTAGTTCGGAGCGGAGTTTGGAACAGAAAGAGGGGGAAGGCGAAGCGCCCTCCCCCTTGCCCCCCTCTTAGGAAGGGTTTTTTTAGTTTAGGCCAGAGAAGCCTTTTACTTCTTTAACCCCCGAAGAAGTAGAGGGGTGGGTGCCTGCTGGACATGGACAATTTCCGTTTGTTCAACGAAACCTACGGGCATCCCGTCGGCGATCTGGCCCTGCGGACAGTGGCATCGGCCTTGTGCGAAGAATGTCCGGCCCCGGAGGGTGTGGGACGCTACGGGGCGGATGAGTTTTTGGTGATCCTGCCGAACATGCTGCCCGAAGGAGCGCGAGCCTTGGGCGTACGCCTGCGCGAGCGTTTGGAGCGCGAAGGCTACCATCCCGCCGGCGATGCACGGACAGTTCCGTTTTCGGTCTGCTGCGGCGTGGCGACCTTTCCCGACAACAGCCTCAGCCGCCATGAGCTGCTGACACTGGCCGAGTCCAGCTTATCAGTGGGCAAGCGCAGCGAGGGAGGCATTGCCGAAGCGTCCGAAACACGCACGACCCGCGACACGTTGCCTCTGGACGAGTCTTTCGGCGTTTTGGATGCTCTCGTGGCTTCGGTAGACAACAAAGACCGCTACACGCGCCGTCATTCGGAAGATGTCACCGAATACGCCTTGTGGATTGCCGACGAAATGGGCCTGTCCGAAGAAACCATGCGCGTGGTGCGCATTGGCGGCCTGCTGCATGATGTCGGCAAGATCGGCGTCCCCGACGACATCCTCCGCAAGCCGGGCCGCTTGACCGACGACGAGTACGATGCCATCAAGCAGCACCCGGCAACCGGAGCTTTGATTGTGGGCGCGATCTCCGGCATGGAAATGATCCTGGATGCCGTGCGCTCGCATCACGAGCGGTGGGACGGCGGCGGCTACCCGGATAGATTGTCGGGGGAAGCCATTCCCCTGCTCGGGCGCATCATGGCCGTGGCGGATGCTTTCAGCGCCATCACGACCGAGCGTCCGTACCGCAAAGGAGCGCCCTGGAGCACGGCCCTGCGCGAGATCAGCGCCTGCATCGGCACGCAGTTCGACCCGGAAGTCGCGCAGGCGTTTTTGCGCGCCGCCCACCGGCGTCGCCCCGCCGAAGATTGGGCGCGGCAGGGGGAGGCGCAAGCAGCCTAAAAGGGTTCAGAAAAAGTCGGAGCGCCGGAGGTAGACAGCAGTGGGCCAGAGCTTGTGCCGGGGCAAATAACCCTCGGCAGCGGCCAGGGCATGCCCGCGCGGGCATAAGACCCGCTCACTGATCCTACTCCTGCCCCCGTGAGGGTGTAGCTTCATCCTTGCCCACTGTTTGTTTGCCCCAGCACAAGCCTCGACCGGCTGTTCCATACCCCCGGCACAAGTCTTGGCCCGCAGAGGTAAACGGGACACAGAAAGCCTGAGAGCGACTTTTTCTAAACGCTCTTAGGGGCGTTCTTTCGGAGATGCGCAGGCATTGCTCCGGGGAACCCTGCGCGTGTCCAGAGCTTTGCACTCGCAATCAAAGTCGCTGGGGCAAGCCCCAGTGTATGCAAAGGCCCTTGTTGCGGCACCCGTGGCGTGTGGTCGGCAACCTTTTGCGTTTGCGGCTGGCTTCTTGAGCCCCTTGTTGGTGAAAAAGCCAACCTGAGTTTAGTCGCCTTTCAGTTTAGTCGCCTGCACCCCTTTCCTTGCGCCCGCCGATGGAATAATGATCCATCTCTTGGAGCAAGCATCGACGGATCAATCTCTGTCGTCGGTACGGGCCCTGTGCCCGCGTGGCAAGCCACGGGGAAGCAAGTTGCGAGCCTGTACCGACGACGGAACAAATCGTTCCGTCGTCGCAAAGCCGTGGAAACAAGGCGGCACAGTCGGGGCATACCTATGGAAACAAGGCGGCTCAAAGCAAGCCAAAAAAGTTGAAGGGCTATGGGGTGCGAACTCTGCCGGGGAGAGACGTGCCGCGCCAGCCCCGGCAAATCTCAATCTGCGGGTCTTCCAGGGGATTGATTGTTTGCGGCACCACGACGGCTTCCTGCTGGCTTTGCGCGGCGTGCATCAGCAGAAACGACTGCACCTGCTGTCCCCATCTCCGGGCATACACGCTGCTGTCCCAGCCGAATGCGGACTGCGGGGCCGGCGGCAGGGGCGGAACGCGCGTACCAGGCAGTATGCCTGACACCTCGCCCACCAGCCAAACACGGCCTCCGCCGCGCAGGGTGCGCGTGATTTGGCTCAAAATCGGGGCCAGCGGCTGCCGCGTCATCATCTGACGCTTCATTTGATCCATGCCCCCGTACCCACGGAACGCCATGGGAGGCACGGTCTGCCAGGGCGCGCTGCCGTGGTAATAGCGCATGAAAGTCGCGCTGTCGTACCAGGGATTTACCAGCACCAGGTCATGCGGGCGCGCCTGCCCCTCGATAAAAGCCGCTGCCAGGTCAATCCCGGTCTGCCTGACTTCAGCGCCCGAACGAGCCGTGCTGAAGGTCAATGCCAGAAGAATAAAACACGCGCCCCCGCGCGCCATGCGTCCTATCGGGTGGGAAATGCCGCTCATGATACTCTCCAAGCAAAGTGCGGTCAGGGCCATCGGCACGACATAATACCAGGTGTTGGTCGGGTACTTCAGCGCCAGCAGGAATAGCCCGTAGCCCAGCGCTCCCACGCCCATGCCGACAAGAGCATACAGCGCACGGTCGGCCTGGTGCGCCATGTGCGGTGACAGCGCGCGATTTTTCTGCTGAAACAAACCCATGCCGATACCCAAAGCGGTGACACCCGCCCAGGCCCAAACCATAAATCCGCCGCCAGACCCCAACGCCAGTGTCAGCATGTGCCAAAGATCGCCAGGGCCGACCGGACGCGCAATCAGCGCGCTCCACGCATGCTGATGCCGGATCGTGGGCAGATACGGCAGCAGTGAGCAGCAATCGGCCCCAAATATCCCGGCGAAAAACAGCGCGGAACGCATATTCCGGTGTCGCCACGAGACACAGGCCCCGCCCGAACACAGCGCGCCGACAAAGATAATATCATAGTACAAGCAATGAACGCACAGCAAAGACACAAGAAACGCCGCAAGCCCTGTCCGCCAGGTCAAACAGCGGCACGCGCGCCACAGCAGGACGCTCGTGAGCAGGACAAGCAGCACGCCCAGCCCATAGGCACGGGTCGCCCCGATGCAGCGGATGACGACCGGGTTTAGCCCCAGCAGCAGAAACGACCAAAAGGGAAAGCCGATCCGGTTTGCCCGCGCGCTCCAAAAAAGAACAGCCGGAATGCCCAAGGCGGTCAGCAGGCCCAGGGCCCGCACGGCAAGATCGGCAGAGGCAAAGCGGGTCCAGGCGCGCAGCAGTAAAAACCAAAGCAGCGGAAACGAGTCGCCGTCCAGATGCCGCATAATCTGCCCAACTGTCGGCAGCGAGGCCAGGCTGACACTGTTGGCTTCATCGCGCCACAAACCGCCGGCATTCCAATAAAAGGCCGCGATGAGAAGAACAAATAGCAGGGTCAAAGTCAGAGCCAGGATGCGTTCCGCCGACTGCACCCAGGGAGCCGCACAATCAGGCGCGGCGGCAGACAAAGGGACGGCCAGCCGTTGCAGCGGCTCCACTTCCGCACCCGGCCCGGAAACATGCTGAGACGCAGGGGTCATTGATTGCTTGCGCGAAACACATAATTTCCGCAGGCGAGGGAAGACACAAACGGCAGCCCTTCCACTAGCGGCTCCGCGCGCTTGAGGGCGCGCGCCATCCAGTCGGGACAGAAAAAAGGAACCAGGCCGATCCATTGCCGCTGCGCCACATGCCCGCCCTGCTCCAAAACCCAGCGATCCAGGTGACGAGGCGCATACGATTTTTCCTCGTGGGCCACATGGTACGGCGACACTTTCTCAATGACCTTCAGCGCCAGGTTGTAGCCGTTCGGCTCGATCACCACAATCGCGTCGGCCACGCGCAGGGCTTCGCGCAGGGCCGCCTGGGGACGGTCCAGATGGTGCAGCACGCCGCGAATGCAGGCAATGTCAAAAGAATGCGATGCAAACGGCAGATTGTAAGCGGAAGCCGCGGCGAATGTCACCGCGCGCGCGCCGGTTTTTGTCCGCGCGAGGGCAATCGCTTCCTCGGCGGGGTCTACTCCATGCACGGAAACAGGGCGAGCGAGGTCAAACAGCTCGCAGGTATACGTGCCGTCGCCGCAGCCGATGTCCAGCACGCGCTTGCCGTCAAACCCGCCGAGATTGAGCAGGGCCTGGGTTTGACGCCGATTGGCAATGCGGCTGCTCCATTTGCTGTTGGTGGTGTACAGGTAGCCGCCGTTGCGGGCGGCATCTTGGTTGAATGCTTCATAGCTCATAGTTTTTCTCCTTTGGAGCGCGCCGCATTGGGCACAATGATCGGCACGGTGGCGGCCCGCACCAGCATTGAGGCACGAGCAGGCAGGCGGAAAAACAGCAGGCGGCCATCGTCGCTTGCCAGCGGCGGCGCGTGCAGCAAAGCGGTCAAATCCCTCGCCATGGCGTTTCCATTGTCGCCATACCCGTCCCGGTTCACCCAGATACCGCCAAAGCCGGCCTGGGAAATCGCGCCCACCTGTGCGGGCAGCGCGCCCATGCTCACGTTTCGCTGCCAGGCATCGGCTCCGCGCCCCTTCATTGCGCCGTAGCTCCAGCGCAATGTCCGCGAGTGCAGATAGCCCCGGAACTGCTGGTAGTCTGTCATGTCTATTCGGGTCATGCCTTCGGGAAACGGCACGGCGGGAAACTGGAAAACCATGGCATGGCTGGGCACAGCGGCTTCTATATCTCGCACAAAGCGATCATCGCTGCCGTATTGCCGATTGAGCTGCGCATAATCGGGCACAAACGACGCGCTGGTCTGGTCAAACAACCCGAAAAAGAGCAGGAAAGCCAGCAGGGCGACACCGAGGCGGCGTTTGGCAGGATCACAGGCGGACTGCCGCCGCCATTGATCCACCAAAGCCAGCACTGCCGCGAGGGCAAAAAAGGCAATAAAGATGCTGACCCGGTTGTAAGAGCGGATCTGCGGCAGAACCGTCAGCGCGACCAGCGAGCCGACCCCGCCGACCGTCCCCAGCAGAACAGCGAACAAGTTCAGCGTCACCAGTCGCCCCAGCACGCTGGGAAACAGGGCCGTACTGCGCAAACCCAGGCATAAAATCAGGATCAAAAAGCCCATGCTGCCGACAATGCCCAACGTGCTGTCGTCGTTTTCGTTGATCATCGGCATGGTATTGTTGTAATCGTCCTTGAAACGCGCCTGCGCGCGCAATCGGTGTCCGGTGACAGGCAGCAGAAGCTGGGCGACTTTCAGGCCGTAATAATCGGCTTCCATGGGAGCGCGATGCGCCACGGAGGGGTTCTGTCCATGCCCATGCCAGTATTGCAGGTTGGGAACGACGTTCAACAGGCCCACGCACCCCACCAAACCCACCAGCGCGACACCCGCGATCAAAGGACGCGCACATTTCCGCCGCACGGCGGCTTCGGCGCCCGCCACGAGAAACAAAAAGCCCGCAAAAAATGCATAATAAAACCCGCTTACCCCTAAAAGCGCGCAAACCAAGGCAGCGGCGGCCCCACGACCTCGCCCGCGCAAGCCCTGCTCGTCCCCGATCCACAGCATGACCAGGATTGACAGGGGCGCCACCCAGTACATAGACAAGAACAAGTGAGGCTCGCCGCGCAGGAAGTGATACGGCAGGAACGCATATAAAAGCGCCCCGACAACTGCGCATCCCCAGGTCATCCCCAAGCGGCGCAAGGTAAACAATGATGCCAGCGATGCCAGTGGAAACGACAGCACATAGAATAAATTGACGATCAAGCCGAACTTGCGCGTGACGCACGACAGCAACCAAAGCAAGGCAAAATGGAGTGCGTCCCCAAAGGGATAATCGTAGTAAGAAAGCCCACCCGGCATCCCCAGCAAAGGATTGTGGAGGTACCAGCCGTTTTCAGCAACTGTTTTTGCCAGCATCGCGCACAGCAAAGCGTCTTTGCTGTAGGCAAACGGCACCGTCCAATCAGCCCGCCAGAGCTGCATGATGAGCGTCAAAATCGCCCCTGTCGCCACAACAGTACCCACGGATACGAGTGCCGCTTGACGCAGATGCAGACTTTTTGTTGGCATCAAGTTTGGTTTCATCCTGGTAATAGTATCGGCATGGGAGCGCGGTTTTTGCAGGCTAAAACAAAACAAGCCCCTTCTCAATTTGAGAAGAGGCTTTGCAAAGTGCTGACAAGCGAGCGGCTACATACCCAGGGCTTGCTTGACCAGGCCAGGGATGTCGGCAGTGCTTTCGGCCATGTGGACACCGGCGGCTTTCAAAGCATCCACTTTGGCCCGCGGGCTGCCTGATGTGCCCGACACGATGGCTCCAGCATGGCCCATGCGCTTGCCGGGAGGGGCGGTCAGGCCTGCGATAAAGCCGATCACGGGCTTGGTCATGGTCTTGATATACTCGGCGGCGATTTCTTCGTCTGACCCGCCCACTTCCCCGCACATGACAACCGCTTTGGTTTGCGGGTCGGCTTCGAATAAGGGCAGAACGTCAATGAAGCGCGTGCCGGGCATCGGGTCGCCCCCGATGCCGACGCACGTGGTCTGGCCCAGCCCCGCCCGCGTCAATGCATCCACGGATTCGTATGTCAATGTGCCCGACCGAGACACGATGCCGATGGGCCCGGGCGTGAAGATATTGGACGGAATGATGCCGATCTTGCACGAGCCGACGCTGAGAATGCCGGGGCAGTTCGGGCCGAGCAGGCGGGAATTGGAGATCTTCACGACATTGACCGCTTTGATCTCGTCTTCAATGGGGATGCCTTCAGTGATGCAGACAATGAATTCCACGCCGGCATCCACGGCTTCCAATATGCCGTCAGCAGCTCCGCGCGCGGGCACAAAGATGCAGGTCGCATTGGCCCCGGTCTGCGTTACGGCCTCGCGGACGGTGTCAAAGACGGGCACGCCCTGTACTGTCAATCCACCCTTGCCGGGCGTCACGCCGCCGACGATTTGCGTGCCGTAGGCGATCATCTGAGCGGTATGGAACTCGCCTTCGCGTCCCGTAATGCCCTGCACCAGAACTTTGGTGTTGTTGCCGACTAAAATACTCATGGTTTACCGCCGTTCTGCGTTGATTCGGGAAGATTAAAATTGGGGGGCGGGGGCCAGGCAGCAGGGTCGTGCGCCGCTGATGACGCCGTGGACGAGGCCAGAAAACCCGCAAAGTGCGCGGTGACGTCCCTGCCCCCTTACCCATGGGTGAACACTGCCAGGGGTGTCCAAATCAGGCCCCATAGGAAGCCCCACCAGCCCGCGACCACTGTGAGCACTGTCCAGGGCAGGCCCGTAACAACCGCGCTCTCGCCCGCCCGCATAAAGGACACAGGCGAGGGGCGGCGGAACGTCATAACCAGCACGGACACGCAGTAGGGAAACAGGACAAACTTCGCGCCGCGCTCCACTTCCTGCCGCACCTGCTCGGGGGCCAGCCCGTCCATGCCCTTGATGGTCATTACGCGACACCGGCCCCGCGCCGCTTGAAGTAAAACACCGTCACAGGGACGTTGTCGTCGTCTTCGCCGTCCCCGCCGCCGCCTTCGTCTTCGTTCGCCCGGACATCGGCGACCGCGCTGACCAGTTCCCACCCCTGCGCGCCGTGCGTGTTGAGGGTTTCTTCGTCGGTTTCGTCGTCGGCATCGCTGACCAGTATCTTGTACTCGAATGTGTCGGCCATGGTGCGTGTGTCTCCTTGTTGATTGCTGCTGCGTGTGATAGTGACGGCTGTTGCCAGGGCATTGCTTCGGATCATCCCCCTTGTTTCCCTCTCGTACCTCAAGCTTTGCAACGACGGAACAATTTGTTCCGCCGTCGGTATGCGCTTGCAGCGCCGTGGAAACGCGCGGGGTTTGCCGTGTCTGCGCCTTACCCTGTCAGCAGATAGTACCCAATCAGGCGGGCCGTGTCTACCAGGGCGTCGCGATGGGTGCGCTCGTAGCCATGGGAAGCATCCACGCCCGGCCCCACAAGGGCCACCTGCACGTCCGCGCCCGCCCGCCACAGCGCTTCGCCGTCCGAGCCGTAAGATGGGTAGATGTCCGTTTTCAAATCCAGGGCGTTGCCTTGGGCGATTTGGCGCAAACGCCGGTTGAAGTCCAGGGAATACGGGCCGCCGCTGTCTTTGACGCACAGGGTGCAGTGGAACTCGTCGGATGCCTGCCCCTGCCCGATGGCGGCCATATCGACCGTGAGCAGCTCGGCCAGATCGGGCGGAAAGCCCGCTGATGCCCCGTGTCCGACTTCTTCATAGTTGCTGAAATGCAGGATGGTCGTTTGCGCGGGTGTCAAGTTTGCGTTCAAAACAGCTTGGATGGCGGCCACGACGCAGGCAACGCCCGCTTTGTCGTCCAGGTGACGGCTTTTGACAAAGCCGTTGATTGTTTCCACGCGCGGGTCGAGATACACAAAGTCCCCCACCCCGATGCCCAAAGCCCCGGTTTCCGCCGCGCTCGCCGTGCGCGTGTCCAGGCGCACTTCCAGGTTTGACGCGTCGCGCTTCGCCTCGCCCACCATGGCCCCATGCACATGCACGGATGCCTGGACAGGCTGGACAGTGCCCCGCACCAGCCCGCGCGCGTGGGTGGAAATCGTGACGTTTTCGCCTTCAATCGTGTTCCAAGCATAGGAGCCAAGCTGGGACAGCGTCAAACGTCCATTGGGACGAATATCTTTGACCATCGCGCCCAGGGTATCGACATGCGCGGTAACGCCGCGCGGGGCGGTGTCGGATTTGCCGGGCACTGTCGCCACCAGCGCCCCTTTGCGGGTGCGCGAGGTCTTGATGCCGAGCGCGCCCAGCGCGGCTTCCACAAAGGCAATGCCGTGCTCGGTATCACCCGTCGGGCTTGGGATTTGCAATAGCCCCACAAGAAACTCGGAAAGAAAGTCGGGGTCAATGGTCATGCACAAACGCTTTCTCGCGGCCCGGTGGGGCGAACACGCCGCCACAAAACAAGCCCCGCTCAGGCCCAAATGGGGGTCAAGTCCAGCGTGAAGCCCTTGAGCACGTCTTCCCCGGACAAGAGCAGGGGGTTGTTCAGCACTTCTACATCCCGGCCCACGCGGTAGATTTCCACAGTCTTGTCGCGTGGATTAATCAGCCAGCCTAAACGCACGCCGCTGGCGACATACTCGCGCATCTTCGCCTGCAATGTGCCCAGCCGGTCGGTCTTGGAGCGCAGCTCAATCACAAAGTCGGGAGCGAGCGGCACAAACTCCTGCTCCCGCACTTCGGCGGGCAGGGTCGCCCAGCGGCTTTTCTCCACCCAGGCGGCATCCGGCGCGCGGGTTGCGCCATTTGGCAGCGCAAAGCCCGTGTTGGAATCAAAACCTTCCCCCGTACCGTCAGCCTCCGCCCAGATGCCAAGCTGCGTGGTAATCTTGAAGTTGCGGCGTCCTGACTCCCCAAATGTCGGCGGCAGGATAATGAGTTCTCCCTCAGCGGTCAATTCCATGCGTAGGTCGGGATAGGTCAGGCTCAGGCGCTTGAACTGGGCGGCGCTGACCGGTTCCGGTGCATCACCGTCAATGGGCGGCGCGGGCTGCGAGGCGGCAAAGGCGGTGGACATGGGGGGAACCTTCTGTTTGTCGGTATCTGCGACAGCGATGCTTTTTGGCGCTGCGGCTTGCCAGGCGGCTGCCACAAAAGCTGGAGCCTCGCCGGAGGCAGTTATTTGCTGTCCGGGTGCGTGGGGTGCATGCTTTGCATCCCCACTTTGGCCGCCGCCGCCCCGATCTGGGTCGCCAGCGACGACAATTTGCTGAGGTCGGGGTAACCGTCGGTCCGCATCACGACAATGCCGCCGGGGTACTGGGTCATCAACGCAAAGCCGCGCGCGTGCCCAAACGAAGTCATCAGCACATGGATCGGGTCAAAGTTGGAATAAATCAAACGATGCCCGCCTTCCCCCGCGAATGCCGTTTCATAGAAACCGGTTTGATCGGGCAAAAGCGCGGGCGGCGCGGCGGGCGCGGCGGCATGCTTGCCCGCCGTGTGCGGCGTGACAAGGCTGACCGCAGGCGACCCACCCCCGGTTTGCAGCAGCACAAAACGGACATGTGTCACGTCTTTCAGAATATCGCTCAAGTCGGCATTGCTGATGATCTGGGCGACTTGCGCGCCGGTATCATCGTATCTTCCGGGCGGTGAAGACGTTTTGGTGGCGGCGGGAATGGCATTGGCCCCTTCGCTGACACCGCGCAGCAGCGATTTGAACACGCCCAGCAGATCGTCATCGCTCAGGTTCATTTCCACCTGCACTGTGGCCCCGGCAGGCATGGGAATGGCTAAGGGGGAAGCGGCAGGAAGGACGGACACGGGCGCGGGAACCGAAAGCGGCGGTGGCGGCGCGGCGGTCTGCGCATGGGCGGACAAAGGCGTGTTGGCTGCCAGGGCCAGCAAAACAGCGGCGCGCAAAGCGGCGTTCAGTGAGGGAACAGTGCGCATGGAATTCTCCTTGGTGTTGTTGGGATACAGCGGGAATTTGGCGAGAGGCAGGAGGGGTGGGTCATCCCCACACGCGGCGCAGGTTGAGAACAAAGCCGGGCAGCACGTCTTCCCCGGATAATCCATCCGGGTCGGCCAGGATTTCCAGGGTCTGACCAGGCCGATACACTTCCACGCGCTTGAGGCGCGGCACGAGCAGCCAGCCGAGACGCGCGCCGTTCGCGATGTACTCGCGCATTTTCTCCTGTGTTTCGGGCAGGCTGTCGGTGGGGGACATCAGTTCCAATGCAAACGCGGGGCAGAAGGGCAGATACTTTTCCTGCTGCTCTTCCGTGAGGGCATTCCAGTGCGCGAGTTCTACCCAGGAGGCATCAGGCGAACGGGTCGCGCCACCAGGCAGCACAAAACCCGTGGATGAATCAAAGGCAATGCCCGTACCGTCTTGTTCCGCCCATGTCCCAAGCTGAATGCTGATCTGTAGATTGCGATGACCGGAGCCGTCGCCTGCGGGAGCCAGGATGATTACTTTCCCTTCGGCGGTGCGTTCCATTCGGAGTTCAGGGTAGGTGCAAGCAATACACTCAAAGTGGTCTTGAGAAGTGGGAAGCGGGGGCAGGTCTGCCGTATCGGGCGTGGGGGTTCGGGGGGACATGGGACACCTTCAGGTGAATATCTCGGATAAGTCCAGGGCGAAGCCGGGCAGAAGGGGGTCTGCCGAGACTGTTTTGGGGTCGAGAAGCACTTGCACGGCCTGTCCGGGCAGGTAAACTTCCACCCGCATGAGGCGCGGGTCGAGAAGCCAGCCCAGTTTTATGCCGCTGGCGAGGTAGTGGCGCATCTTCTTTTGCAGCGTACTGAGCCGGTCGCTTGGGGAACGCAATTCGATGACGAAATCGGGGACGAGGGCGACAAAACCCTTGTGCGCATCCGGCGACAGCGTCTGCCACCGGGATGCTTCTACCCAGGCAATGTCGGGCGAGATGACAGCGCCGCTGGGCATGGTAAAGCCCGTGGATGAGTCGAAGCCGATGCCGCCTCCGCCCTGCTTGATCCATTGGCCTAGCTGCACGGCAAGGTTGAAGTTGCTGCGCCCGGTTTCACTGTGCGCGGGAGCCATGAGTGTGATGTCTCCTTCGGCGCTCATCTCCATGCGCAGGTCGGGATACTGCGCGGCCAGACGCTCAAACTCGCGCGCGGAACACGGCAGCGGAGCGTCCTCAGATGCCGTGACAGGGCGGGAGAATGAGTGTTTCAGGGCGGTTGCCATGATGGGGCCTCAGCGTGAGACTACTTTGGGGCGTAGGCGAGAGCGACGATCTTCTGGGCGGCTTCCTGCATGGTGGCAGCGGGGATCAAGTTCGTGGTCTTGAGCAATTCTGCGCCTTCCTCGGCCCGTGTCCCGGCCAGGCGAATAACAATCGGGACTTTGACATCCAGGCTTTTGGTGCCCTCAATGATGCCTTTGGCGACTTCATCCCCGCGCGTAATGCCGCCAAAGATGTTGAACAAAACGCCCTTGACATTGGGGTCGCTCAGGACGACTTCCAGGCTCGACGTGACCGCTTCGGCTTTAGCCCCGCCCCCAATGTCTAAAAAGTCGGCGGGCTTGCCGCCCGCGCGCTTGACTTCATCCATGGTGGTCATAACCAATCCTGCGCCGTTGCCGATAATGCCGATGTCCCCACCTTCCAGGCGCACGTATTGGATGCCGCGCTTGTGGGCTTCGGTTTCAATGGGATCTTCGCCTTCCGTATCTGCGAGGGCGGCGAGGTCGGCGTGGCGAAACAGGGAATTGTCGTCGATGTCCCATTTGGCATCGCCTGCGATAATCTGGCCGTCTTTGGTAATCACCAGGGGGTTGATCTCGGCCAGTGTCGCATCCGTACCGACGTAGGCGGCGTACAACGCTTTGAGCACAGGCACGGCCTTGCCGATGCTTGTTTTGGGAAAGCCCGCATCAAACAAGACCTGCCGGGCGGCATAGTCCGGCAGGCCGAGCAGGGGGTCGATAAACAAACGGGCGATGTCGGCGGGGTTGTTGTGCGCCACTTCTTCAATATCCATGCCGCCCTGGGTGCTTAAAATCAGAACGTCCCGCTGACGCACGCGGTCCTGCGTGATGCCCAGGTAAATCTCTTTGTCGATGTCGACGGCTTCTTCCACCAAGACGCGGTTGACGGTCAGGTTTGCCCCGGCCTGCGTAAAGAAGAACGATTTGCCCAGGATAGCTTCCCCTGCCGCCTGCGCATCGTCGACGGTTTTGGCGAGCTTGACTGCCCCGGCTTTGCCCCGCCCGCCCGAATGCACCTGTCCTTTGACAACTACGGTGCGGCCCATGGATTTGGCGATTTCGCGCACTTGTTCGGGTGTTTGCGCCACTTCCCCTTGCGGGACGGGGACGCCGTATTGCTTCAATAATTGCTTGGCTTGATACTCGTGGATTTTCATGCGATGTGTCTCCCAAATTGTGTGCGGCTTCCCGGTCATAACCGGAAGCGTGTGATGAGGCTATTGTACCCCGGCCCGATGCGCGAACAGGCAGTCTTGCGAAGGCTGAGCTTGTGTAGTTCGCCACCTTCCGCAGCCTAATACCGCCTTGCTTGCCGCTGCCTCGCTTAAATCAAATGTCTACTGTATTACACCATAGTTTTGTGCTGCTGCCTCACTGCTATAGCTGGTTGGACACAATTGAATGCCTGAGTCGTTTGATTTATGCCGCGCTGTTTTTGGCACTCTGCCTGCGTGTAGCGCGCCATAGAGCTTTGTCGATGCCGTATTTGCCCTGCACGAAGATGCCACCGGGTTTGCCTGCGGTGACTTGCCCCACCCCGCACTACGAGATGCGCTGTATCTGGATTCTGCCTGCCGACAAACCGTTCCACGGGCACGGGCTGACCGGGATAGAACGGGCTTTGGCCTTTGCTGAGTTCCATGTCAGGTATCCTTTGGGGGGATTTTACCATGTTTGGGGGCGCTGGCTTGCATAGGTGCGCGGGGTTTTAACCTTGTGCTAGGCTTAAAGATGGCCCCCCGCTCCAATTCTGGGGAGCCGGAGAAAGAGAAGGATTGGTTGTCTTGGCCTTCCAGTGGGGCAGCGGGGTTTGGGCGGGCGGTGTGTGCCGTGGGGTTTGGGCGTGGGCCTTTTAGTCGTCAAAAATATGAACAAAGCCTTTTGTCGGGTTGATTTGACCAATGGCAAATGGCTTTTCTCCTACAATCGCGTCTGCGTGTGTGGAGCCGAGTAAGTCTCCAACAATTATCAAACTACCGCTGCCACCGAAATGCTGTTTGCAACGCTCCGATGCGCCATGTGCGACAATAATCCGGTGATACTGCGCTGTTACTGGGTCAGGCAGGCTAATCGGAAAAGGTTGTGTGCAATCTTTATCCAGAAATATGTTGTCAGGATGCTGTTTTAGCCAATGTTCTGCGCCCCAAATCTGTTTTGCCCCGTCCTGGACAGCTTTTCTGTACCAACGCTTCCAATCTGTTTCCAAGTCGCCTGTGTTTTTTAGGATAATATCTTTGTCTTGAAAAATTAGGATGTGATTGCCAAAGACGACGAGAAGGTCACAGATTTCGTTCTTCTTACCATCAGGCTTGAGAAGTCTTTCGTTACGATAGGTACATGGATAACTCCATAGCGACAAGAAAGAATGTTCGCATAACCGTTTAAGGTAACGCTCGGACTCGTTTCCGCCTTCGGCACGGATGACGGGCAGCCCTTGCTTGAGGGGTGTTAATGCTTCTTCCTCTTCCATAACGCTATTATAGCAGACTGGCTATGGATTATCAAAACAAATGTTTGCTGTTAAGGCAGGCACTGCCCGCGAACACTACATGTTGTGTTGTTCCGCTCCGGCGCATCATGGGTGTTACATGGTCGCTGAAACTTTGCGCCGTGGGGCGCTTGGGGTACTAGATGTAGTGTTGGGCGGGCGACAGGCACTAGGCATTGCGGGCAACATTGAGGGTGTGCGACAGGCCAAACGGGGCGCGCACGTCCTGGATAGGGGTGAGGCGTCCGGCGTCTTTGTCGGCGAGGCCGGCTCCAATGGCCTGGCGCACGGTGATTTCGTGCATGAGATCATCCCAGGTGGCGGTGTCAGGCAGGGTGTTTATGAGTTGGCGCGCTTGTTCTTTGACGGTATGTGTGTTCATGGTTCTTGGCTTTTTTGGTTAGCTTTCGTCCGCGTACTTTTCTTTGAGACCGGCGACTACGCTAGGGTCGGCGAGGGTTGACGTGTCGCCGAGTGCGCGGCCTTCGGCGATGTCGCGCAGTAATCGGCGCATGATCTTGCCGCTGCGTGTTTTGGGCAGCTCGGCGGAAAAGAGGATGTCGTCGGGACGGCAGATTGCGCCAAGCTTTTGGGCGACGTGGGCTTTCAGTTGTCCGGCCAGTTCGCTGGTCACCCCCACTCCTTCTTTCACGGTGACAAAAGCGGCGATAGCCTGGCCTTTGATTTCATGGGTGCGCCCGATCACGGCGGCTTCGGCCACGGCGGGATGGTCGACCAGAGCCGATTCCACTTCCATCGTGCTGATGTTGTGGCCTGCGACCAGCATGATGTCGTCCACGCGGCCCAGCAGCCAGTAGTCGCCTTCTTCATCGCGGCGCGCGCCGTCGCCGGGGAAGTAAAAGTGTTTGTCCCCGAACTTACTCCAATACACGTCTTGATAACGCTGGTCGTCGCCCCACAACGTGCGCAGCATGGACGGCCACGGCTTGGTAATCACCAGGATGCCGGTCTGGTCGGTGCCATGCGGCAATGGCTGGCCCTGCTCATCCACCACGCTGGCGCTGATGCCGGGAAACGGGCGGCTCGCAGATGCGGGCTTGAGCGTAGACACTCCGGGCAGGGGTGAGATCATAATAGACCCGGTTTCGGTCTGCCACCACGTGTCCACAATGGGGCAGCGGCCCCCGCCGATGTGCGCATGGTACCACTGCCAGGCTTCGGGGTTGATGGGTTCGCCCACGCTGCCCAGCAGCCGGAGGGAGCCTAAGTCGTGCTTTGCGGGCCACTGCTCGCCCCACTTCATAAAGGCGCGAATCGCCGTGGGGGCTGTGTACAACACGCTGACACCGTACTTTTCCACCAGTTGCCAGAAGCGGTCTTTCTGCGGCCAGTCCGGCGCGCCCTCGTAGATAAACACGGTCGCGCCATTGCTCAATGGCCCGTAAACCATGTAGGAATGCCCCGTCACCCAGCCGACATCGGCGGTGCACCAGTAGACATCGCTGTCCTTGAGGTCGAAGATGTATTTGGTGGTCGCCGTGACGCCGGTCATGTAGCCACCGGTCGTGTGCAGGATGCCTTTGGGCTTGCCTGTGCTGCCCGACGTATAAAGAATATAAAGCGGGTCTTCGGCATCCATGGGGAGCGCGTCGTGTTTAGCGGAACTGCTTTCCATCAGGCGGTGCCACCACAGGTCGCGCAGGGGGTGCATGGGGACGCTTTTCGCATCGTCCGTGCGGTTCAAGACAACGACCCGCTCAATGGTCGTGTCTCCCTCCAGGGCTTTGTCGGCGGCTTCTTTCAGGCGTACAATCGCGCCCCGCCGCCAGCCGCCGTCCGCCGTGATCAAGAGTTTGCTTTGGCTGTCGCCAATGCGCTCGCGCAGGCTGTCGGCGCTGAAGCCCGCAAACACGACATTATGCACGGCCCCAATGCGGGCGCAGGCCAGCATGGCAATGACTGCTTCCGGCACCAGCGGCAGATAAATAGTGACCCTGTCCCCTTTTTCTATGCCCAGACTTTGCAGCACGTTGGCGAACTTGCACACTTCGCGGTGCAGGTCATGATAAGTCAGGACGCGCATGTCGCCCGGCTCGCCTTCCCAGACCAGCGCAGCCTGGTTGCGCTTGGCCCCGGCCAGGTGCCTGTCCAGGCAGTTGTCCGATGCATTCAGCTTGCCGTCCGTAAACCACTGAGCATGCGGCGGCTGCCAGTCGCACACGGTCTGGAACGGCGTGCTCCAGCGCAGCAAGTCGCGCGCCTGGCCTGCCCACCACGCTTCCGGGTCGCGGGCGGCTTCGTCATACACGTCAGGGTCACTCACATTAGCCTGGGCCGTAAACGCCGGGCTGGGGGGAAACGATGAAATTTGATCTGCCACGGTGCGGGTCTCCTTTGACGAGGATTGCGAAGGATGCTTTGGGGAATAGTTCGGGGCGGACGGGGCGTTTTCCTGCGCAGGCGCGCGGGCGCTCTTCTTTCCCTGGAGAGAATGAGGACACGGGCTTGATGCCCCATGCCGTGCACGGGGTTTCAACCCCGTGCGCGCAACATAGGTACATGGTTTCAACCCCGTGCCACAGCCCCCGCACACCGCGTGCGGGGGCTTTTTTTGCCTGTCATTGGGCCGCCGCAGGCAGGGGAAAGGCCGCTGTGAAGGCCGCGTCTACCTGGGGCAAAAGGGCGGCGGTCTCGCGCAGGGCGGCAAGGGTGCGGCGGTAGTGGTCAATATCCGGGGCGGTGAGGCGGCGGCCTTCTCTGTCAGCGAGCCACTTGGAAGCGGGACGGTAGCCGCCCACCTGGAACTCCCACGCTTCGGGGGGTACGTTGTCAAAGTATTCGGTGGCGTTGAGTTTGATGCGGCCTTTTGTGCCGCCTTGTGCGGGCGGGGTGTAGCGCACGGCGTCCTTCATCTTTTGGACAGTGTGATCTCCGGCGATGGGAAAGCCGATGCCGTGCTTTGCCAATGCGGGGTCTTCCAGCAGGTGCAGGGCGACCAATTTGCTGCCGAGTGCGGCGAGTGTTTGGAAGGCATCGGCTTCCAGGGGAAGGGGCAGGCGCGGGAAGTCGGTTTTGAGAAAGGGGGCGTAGCGGGTGCGGTAGGTGGGGGCGTGGAGGGTGGCGTAGGCGTAGTGGAACAC
>JAABUZ0100000334.1_pt1 | contig 119573 bp, 104 predicted proteins | sample 5562091 | NCBI WGS metagenome assembly JAABUZ01 (sample SAMN12813069, study PRJNA571459) | rock metagenome | isolation source: Antarctica rocks | place: Antarctica: Victoria Land, Linnaeus Terrace sud | collected 2015-12-21 | reverse complement strand
TCCCCCTCCGCCTCCTCCTCACAACCGGCACCCTCCTAACCTGGCTCCCGGCCCTCTCCTTCCTCTTCAACCACGTCGGCCGCACCGCAACCGTCGACGGGCGGAGTATGTCCCCCTTCCTGAATACCGACTACCAAACCACTGGCCTGAAACGAGATCGTGTGTGGCTGTCGTTATGGGATCCTAGTGGGGGGGTAAGGAGGGGGATGGTTGTTGCTTTTTGGTATGTTGGAGGGTGTGAGGGGGGGAGTGGAGGGAGGATGGGAAGGGGCGAGGGGAGGGGGGGGTGATGTGGGGGGACTAGATGCAGGGAATGGAGGGGCGAGGGGGGTGGGAGAGGATGGATGAGATGACGAATCGCTAGCTAATCCTGGAACTGGACATAGGTCCCCCACCCGCCCCGAAATCCTAGCCGTCAAGCGCGTAATAGCGCTCGAAGGCGATAGCGTGCGGACGAAATCACCGTATCCTTTTGCTGAAGAAAGAGTACCACCGGGGCATGTCTGGCTAGAAGGGGATCATTCGGAGAGTAATGATAGCAATACTTATGGGTCGGTTCCTGTTGCGTTGCTGGTGGGGAAGGCGAAGGGGGTGTTTTGGCCGTGGTCGAAGGCGGGGTGGATACGCTGGCAGGATTGGAAGGGAAGTGGGAGGGTGAGGGAGGCGAGTGGAGTGAGAGGGTGAGGGAGGGGAAGGGGGAGAGTGAGTGTTTATGTGGGTTTTGCTTTTTCGGGGGGGCTATTAACGTTGACGCCAGGTGCTTGGAAGGTAGGGTGCAGATGTGTTACGTTGAGGAGGTAGAAAGTGTCCACTAGGTCTTATACCAACGCCGCGCCAAATACGGGAAAGTTGGAGGAAAGCCCAGTCACTTCTTCGGCACGATCCTGATTTCCTCGCCCTGCTGAAGTCGCTCGATCTCCATATCAATGCTCATGACCCAGTGATCGCGCTCAGCTCTGCTCCGCGTTTTAAAGACAATGGACCGCCCGGGGACACCGAGCTGAGAGACGTATCGCAGGCGCTGCCGGGTCTTGGCCCCTCCGCCATCTTCATTGGATTTGAAGAATGACCGTTTTCTCGCCTGCCAGATGACGAAGCAGGTCATCGTATCCTCGTCGGTCGATGTCCACCCGTCTTCAAGATAAGCCCTGGGAAGCGCATGGTGGCCGGGACGGTTACTGTCAAAGGTTTGGTTTTGATACAGCAAATCACCCTCCGTGATGAGGCCGCTGTAGATGTAGCAATCTTTCAAATCGATGACATTCTGCCGTTCATGCTGGATATGCGGTACCTCCTTACCCGTCCGTTCTCGCAAGGTGCCGTGGAAGATCAGAAGCTGACCGTGGCATAGGATCACACCACACCGTAAGAAAGTGGTATGTCGCCTTGGCTTATGGTACAACGTCCCAGCCATGGTGATTGCGCGACAGCATGAGATCCCGCACATGTTGAATAGCTGCGGCGATGCTATGGATCGAGTCACCTCCCATTTATGGCCGAATTGACCCAGATACGCTTCGGACTCCTCATCGATATCAAGTGTTTTGAGATTCGCCTGGCGAACCTGTTGGAATAATTTCATGTCGTCGGCAAGCCGAAGCTTCCAGTACCGTACCAGCTTCTCGAGGCGGGTCATCCACTTGTTCTTCGTCTCTTCGTCGTAGGCTTGAAGCCTAATCACTAGGCCATTCCTCAGCATCATCTCGAATGTGCGATGGTCGTCGACATGGTCAGTCTTTCCATCATCTCGACTCGTGTCTAGAACGTCACGATGAAAGTCCACATCCGGCCCTTGGTCTACATTCTCATCTGCCGGCGAAGCACCTCGATGCATCTTTCCTATCTTGACAACATGACTGAGGTTGATATACCCTTCCGCCCCAAGCATGCTGTTGACATTACGCTCGGCCTCTTTGTAAGCTTCGCTGTCGGCCTTTTGCCTTGTGGCTTGATTCCCAGCCTTCAGCCACTCTACTTGACCTTCTTGAAGAGGATATGGATTGACAGCATATATAAGTGGCGTTCCCTCGACGATCTGACCTGCACTTGGGACCTTGTTGCTCTCATCCAGTTTCATTCTCGGCGGCGGAGGAGGTAATGCCTTCGCTGGTCTGCAATAGCACAAATATTGGTTATGCGTAGTGAAGTACAACCGCTTGAAAAACATTTTACCAAACCTTTGGGATCGTCCCCTTTGTGATGTAAGTCGGATTAGAAAGCCTTCGACGGGAGCTGGTTCGTCCGTTGATACTCCCATCTCAATTTTGGCATTTGTCGGATAGTGTCGCTTTGGGCGCAGCTCTAGCTCATGAGACTTCTGCATCGCCATCGTCCCATACATCTTGTGTTCATTGGCCCCATGGATCCATTCCAGGCGATCATATCTCTTCCATGCCAGACCCATCTTCTCGGTTTTTAGCCACGCATCGAGGACGCTGGACCACTCCGGAGACTCTTCCAGCGCCTTCATAGAACGCGATATGAGATCGCCAGCAACAGCTCTTTCAGCTTCCATGATCTTAGCAATAGCTTGCTCGTCTCCTTTCGCTGCTTGCAGGGCATCGGTCGACGATTCTAGATGACCAAAAGGGTCTTCCAGCTGCAAACTAACGCTGAGATCAGGCACATTGATTTCGAGTGTGCGAGTTCGTGGATGGCCAAGGACGCCTCGAAGAAAGGTATACCATTCGACAGAGCTTGCCGCTGAACGTGTTCGAAGGATATATATGGCTCTACCTTGTCTCCAAGGAACCCATATAACGAGTGTCTTATCAAGTGACGAATACAGATTGATCTTGGTTGCTTTCCGCTTCAAGGGTAGTTCATGCGCCGAGCGCTTCTGTACGTCCGTCTCCTCAACAGCTGGTATGACCCGCGTCTTGTACATCTGTAGCGAGTAGTCCGAGTCTTCGGTGGGGCTTTCTCGGCAGACTACAACGTACTCACGCCACTTCTCAATTGGCCGAACATCGACTTTTAGGCTACTGTTTTCGTCGTAGTCAGGCTCGAGTTCATTCATGGTAGAATCAATCCGCACAAGCATCTTCTCCATCTTTACGATCTCACCAGGGCGGCCTTGCCCATGTCGGTGCCTCCAGCTTCGACGGCGGAGCACGTGCGTAAGTTTTGCTTTGGTATCGGTGTCCTCATGGCTAGGATCGCCAGGAACATTGAATTTTACTAAGCCTCCCGTAACGACTTTGGACGGCTGCTGGACAAGATCTGGTGAATTTTCGGGGTCTTGATGTTCCGCAGAAGTATCAATGCCATTCTCGCTAAAAGCCATGAGCGGACTTGACTTTGCTTGCAGAGATTTTGGTGAGGGAGTATCTACGGCGGGAGCTTGCCCATGATGCAACAGCGATGTCGTAGAGCTTGTAGCATCATCAAAAGCGGAGGCCTCTACTACAGCAGCGGGCCCATGCCCTTTGCCGCTGGCACCTCTTCCGGCATCTGGTTTGGATGAAGCATGTCGGACGTCAGCCGAGATATTAGACTTTGATCGTTCAACGCAGGACTCCGAAGCTGTGACGAATGAGGCTTTCCTCGTGTTGATTGAAGTCATCATCTGCTGGGTTTTCTGACGTGGCTTTGTCGGAGCAGTGACGAAAGACCGGGTCTCAGCACTCTCCGTCGTGTTCATGGACGCCAGCCTTTGCTTGAACCGCGGCTGAGGCTTCCTGCCTCGCTTGACAGCGACCGAGGTCTGCGCTCGATGGCTGGCTCCATTCCAAGATTCATCATGCTCCTCAACCTCATCAGTATTGATCGGCTCTTGTCTCGCATCTGCGTCCTCTCCCTCATCGTCACTAGCAGCATCTTCTGGCTGGGGGAAGCTATGGCGAAGTGTGGCGGAGGCGGAAGGGCCGTCTAGACCGGTGATCTGTCTCCGATGTGCTATGTCCGAACCTGCGGAAAAGGTCGCTGCTCGCGAGGAATAATTCGCAAGGCTGAGGTATTCCTTGTACCACGATTTACGATGACTTTTCAGCCAGCCTTGCGGGATAGGACCAATGAAGCAGCGGCGGGTGGTGAGGTGAAGATGCTGTGGTGTGGCGTGTTGCTGGCAGCTGTTAGCAAGAGAAGGGCTATATGTCCACATTATGTGCCATACTAGTCGATGGGCGGTATAAGAGCCAGGGGCTACTTCGTTAATGAAACTAGCCTCTGGCTCCGAAACCCGGCCAGAACGCATGGGCCAAAGTTCTTGTCAGCCTTGCAGACGCAGGGTTAAAGTAGCTGCGTCAACTCTCGATTTTCACTTTCGTAAGGGCGGGGAATAAAGTATGTACTAGAAAATGACTGAACAAGACAAGAGATGAACAAGAAAGCGAAAAAGCAGAATATGAACAGTAACAAACGCCGCGAGACTGCACACAACGAGTCGTCATGAGGGCCTTCCTGGGGTAGCGCTTCGGGCCGGGAGAAGCACGGGCCAGCTCGCCAAAGTCAGGCGGGGCGTGGTATGGTGGGGCATCCCGAACTGCCAGGCTCCCAGGGTGTAAAGTACTTGACTTTGAACTTACAACGATTGAATTCAGAATTGAACCATGGATACCAAAACGCCTGCGTATCCCCCTGGTGGAACCTGGTTCGATACTTTGAAGAAGTCCTTTGTTGATGTACCTGTCGATGCCTCCAACGACAATGCAATTGCAACCTCGGACTTCCTCGAGGCCGCCGAGTCTCTCTCCACCTTGTTTGGTACGTGAGCATGACAATGGGCTCAACCGCGGCCACAGTCTGACGAGCCAAACTAGATGTCCTCGGCTCCGTGGCATTTACGCCAGTCAAGAACGACATGCAAGGCAATATCAAGGTCCATCACGTTCACCAGGCTATAGAGGGACCCGCACGCTGATTGACGGGCAGAAAGTCCGCGATCGGCAACTAGCTGCTCCAGCACAGTCCGAATCTCTACAATCACTGGTAGTCAACGAGATGAAGACTAAGAAACATACCGCGGCGGAAGGGTTACTGTGGCTCGTTCGGTCAGTGCAAGGTTCCTTCAGTTTCCGCTCGCCACTGATATTCCTACCAGTGGACTGGACTTCACAGCTCAGGCCCTTCGACATAATATATCCAATGCGTCTGACGAGCTATCAAGCTCATTCCGAGCCGCTTACACAAACACACTCAAGCCACATCATTCGTTCCTTATCAAACCAATTTTCAGCGCCGCCATGTCTGCAACGCCATACAAGAAAGACTTCTATGCGAAGCTCGCGGAAGACCCTGTGAAGGGCCAGGAGGCGATGAACACGTGGTTACACGCGCTAGAGGGACAGGTCACAATACTCAAGCAATTCCAGAGTAGGAAAGAGGCCAAGTGGTAGATCTTTGATCACGTTATGGGAGCTGCCTGACATAAAATTGAATCTCCTGAAATCGGATGTGTGTACACGTAATTGTCTAATTGGAAAACCTATGGAGGGAAAGAAAAGGTAGTGACGTCTGCTTTCTCTGTTCTGTACCTTCTCCTTTATCCTGGCTTTCATAAATTTTTTACGAGATCCAAGCCACTGGGATCAAGTTATCCCATTTCCCTTTACTGCATGCAAGACATTGCGTTCTTTGGTATTATAATCGCCGTTGGCACCACTTGGGATGCTTGAGGTGCCATACTTCTGCCATGATAGCTCTAAGATGGTCATTCTCGACCAGGGTCATGGAGCAACACTTGTGAAGATGGGCTGCCTCCATCGCTTGCAGAAAATCGTCTCCGTGTTTATTGTTCTGATCTGAATAAAAGCGCCAAAGCGAAAGCTGCTACAGAAATGATCGTCACAGGGGTAAATTAGCGCTCCAGCCAATAAGAGACGATGGCGTTCACGATGTGGCACGTGCACGAAATCAGGGGTCAGCTGAACTCTGGGTGAAGGCTTCTTGGATTGTGCACTTTACTTCAACTTAGACCTAGCCTCGACCAGCCTGAACATCTTCGTCAAAGTCAAGCGGACATACATGTCGTTCAGTAGCATTGTTAATGTCGTAGGACATTAAATCACTCGTTAGGGTCTGTACAGAATATTTACTTGTCAAAGACAGGATACCCTCATGCGGTGTTGGCAATCGCTGGCTGGGCCTTAGGTAATCTAGTCAGCATGAGCCAAGACTTGAATGGAATCTATTTCAAGCACATGCGGCATCATGGATGTGGTGTTGCCATGTTCCAACCCATTGCCTTCGCCGACTTGAAGCCTCCTTGTTGCGGCTACTTCGACCATAATGGCAAGTGGAATCTGATAGCCAGGCTCAGCACAGATACCCATGATACAGCTCTTAGCCGTGGTTTGGAGCCACTCTAGCGAAAGCCCGCGGCAATGCGCCAGATTGGCCTCAGGTGGCAGCCTAAGTGCTCGAGGGGAGTTCGAATGTTCAATGTGGATATCTCTGGAAAGTTGCCGTAAGTAGATCATCATTGCAGTCGGCCTTGCACCTCGTTGCTTGAGCATTTCCTTGATTAGCATGTCCCTAAATGCGTAGTCCCGATGCTGACTCGAAGCCAACTACAGTGATGTTGGTGTTCCGGTTGGTGCTGACGCTCACCTCAAGTATCAAAGCAAAACTCGGTTTGGCGCAATGCTGATAGCAAGGAACCCCGTCACCGTCACGGCTCTCAACGACGGGTGCTTGTTCAGAGATTGGGTCGAAAGTAATAAGCCCTTCCTGTAAAGCCAATTTGGGCGGGAGCTGAAGAAGTACGGTTTGTGGGTGGTGACTGTCACGTTCACCGCTCCGGGGTGTTCCATCAATGCCTGGCTCGACAAGGATAAGGAGGCATTGCTGAGTGCAAAGGCAAAAGCATCAATGGTCGGCGACTACGGTGCTAAGCTAGACTGGACTGACCAGATTACGGACAAAGATTGGTGTCATTACTCTGGCGATCCAACTAAATGGAGCGAGAAAGACATGAAGCAAGTAACGAGCCAGCCAGGGAGTACGGCCCAAATTCAAACTATACCCAGAAGGTCCCCGACCATGAAAGCAGCAACAGCCTCACCGTATGACCAGCAACCAAACAGCGCTCAGGATCTAGACGGTCAGCCAGCGAGTCATCTCGCGATGAAAGCCGATTTGAGCCCCGTAGTTAATCACTCGAGTCTTCGCAGCGATACTCATGAAGCCAGTGCAGAACGAACACCTCCGAACGACCACCCGGTGCCGCGGCCTAAGTCATCTTCTGTTGATCGACGTAAGGGCGCCATAGGTCCCCGAGCAAAACAGGGGTTGCAGGCATGAAAACTCCGCCATCCAGCCCAGCTAAGAATGATGGGATGGTAATCTTCTTCGATGGCATCCGTGTTGGCCAAATGGAATGGTGGATTGAGGGTCTCAAAGACGTTACCTCCTCAATCTTCGTCTCTAGTCCAGCCAGACCTGGAGAAGGCATTGCAAAAGTCGTCACGAACGACATTTGTCCAAGCACATGTCAGCACAACCTCCCATTAGTCAATTGCCGATTTGTGCGACAAAGGAAACTAATGGGAGGGAAGAGTACTGCCCATTAGATATTTCATCCGGGGAAAAGTACTATCAAGACGCTGACGAGGACTACGACCCGGCAAAGGACGAGGGTGTTTACCCTAGCGATTGGCCACGCAAAAGCAACAGTCTGCTCTCTGGCCGGGTCACCTAGAACGGCCAGAAGGCAATATCGATGACCCGGACGAAACAAATTCTCACGTGAATACCGTCCCGAGCCACAGGCAAACCATCAGTCATTCGGCTTACTTATGACCCACATCTTACTACGAGAAGGATGAAAATCCATACCATTAGATGGCGATTATCAGAACATATTAGACTATTCGATCCGATGTCTTCCATTGAGAAACCTACAGGTTCTCAAGAGGGATCACGAGCGGAGACCAAGCAGCTCCTCCATCGAGACGAGGACTCCCGTTCGAAAAGCTTGTGTAACAAGCCCAAACCAGCTGCATGATCCCCCGTTGTTGACTATGAGAACAGCACAGAGCTAAATTCCACGAGTTCATCTCTTTCTCTGTCGCTTGTTTCTCGCCTTGTCAAGGTCTTCGTTGGGTCCGATGTGTCGACCTAATTCGCATCCTTCATGGCCTCCCCATTCTTGACAACAGTCCCACTTGAAACCTTCCGCGAATTGGTCATGATCGTGTTCAAGTGCAGTATAGATCATGGCTTCGATGGTATCAAAATCCACATCTTCTTCCTCGCGGCTCCAGCTCGCAGGCCACCAATCGTCGTTTTGATAGTCAGGAATGCGAGTTCCTAGAAGAATCGTCAGTCACTTCCAAAAGTCTTCAGGCAGTGGATATACTCACCAGGATGCCAGTTACAGCTCTCATAGTCGTTCCACGTAGCATCAAACTCCTTCTCGCAATTCTGGCACTTCTCATACTTTGGTGGGATACTGTTAATGGCGTTCATGTAAGTATTCAATTGTACTTCCAGCCTGTCGTTTTCGAGCTTTCTCTCGGCACTGATGAGGACTTCCCGACTCTTGGTCGGATTTGCGTCCAGTCTAGCGCGGAGAGCGTCGATGTAGGCCTTTTCCGTTCGTTGTACACAGCGAGGATTCTTGCTTAAGGCGTAGCTGCTGCATTTACCGCTTGGCCCAATGTCATCGACCTGCAAAGCCTTGGATCGCCTGGGTTGAAAAATTCGTTCCTGAACAGAAATCGTTTGGATTCCGTTGCCACTGTCTGAGCTCTTTTCGTCGTTTGTCGAGTGGCTCCTCGAATCCTTGTCGCTGACATCATCCGGAAGGTCGAGGTTATCTTCATTCTCGATAGGAGATCGCTTACGTTTCAACATGGGCTGTCCGCTTTCAAGCTGTCGTCTACGGTCGAAGAGAGCACGTTCAAGAAGAAGCTCAATCGCATGACGCCCTTCATCTAATTCGCTACCTGGCATACCACTTTCCTTCTTCTTACCAGCATTTCCACAATCTCCTGTCAGGATCTGCCTATATGCTTGGCATCACCGGCAGATTTCGTGCAGAAAGTAGGCAGACAATTGCGGACCGTCACATCCGGTACCTCCTTAATGGTCTTCAATAGAGCCGGTAGGCGCGTGTACTTCGGCAGTGGTGGTGTTGAGGTCTTCTGTTTCCTTACTACATTGAGCTTCCTAGGATGCGAGTAGCTCAAACTCCAGGTATTGTTATCCCAGTCCCGAGGCATGATGGTCCTATGGTTTCGAGATGGTAGAGAACGTGGTCGTGACGCGACGAGAATAAGACAAGACGCAACACTAGCACGAATCGAGATGAACTTGGCGCTCAGAGGCTCGGCACGTGTTTTTTCCGTTAGCGCCAGAAAATGAGCTTAACTAGCTCGCAATCCAATGCGGCTCCGCAGATTACAGCATCGAGCATACAGACTTACACCGGAGCATGCAGTTCAAAAGCGTGGTCCAAGATCCTGGTCGATTCCTGCGAACGAGACCGGTCCAGGACACTTGGACAGCCATGATGATGCTACGTGTAGTGACTAATTCCCACGATTCTGGATCTACAGCACGTCAACTTATCCAATCATCTCATAGCCCAATTCAATGAGAACTGGGTCACGACTTCATCCTCAAATCAATACATAGCCAAGCAGAGCTATCCTTAGCTAGAGGCCTGTCATCAACGCATGCATATCTACTCACAGCCGCCAAAGACGAAGGCTTGGCAATGCGAACGTAGTCTCATGCGGACTGCTTTGAAACCTTCATATTAGACCAGACGGTAGACGAATCTCCGACCTACGGCTCTGGGGGAAAAGATGCTCTATCGTTTGATCCTTGATTGCAGGGTTGACACATCTCGAGCATCAAGCCATCTTACTTGACTTGGTCGAGCTGCAATTCTTTACTTTGTCGCCACATCTGAGCGATGCGACGATGGTAGCTTTTGGGTAGTAGATTTGTTAGGATTCCTTTGGGAATGCCGGTCTCCCTGAGGTAATCTACATCTCCTCCATTTTCCCTCGCGCGTCGTGGTCCTTAAGAAGTGATGAAAAAGCGGAAAGGGGTCGAAAAGGGCTCAAAGGCGAGGGTACTCGTGGATGAAGAGAGTATGGCAAGACAATCAGCTGAATGGCTTTTACTATGCATGAGCACCAATCTTGAACACTCTCATAGCAAGAGCGACAGTAGTGCCTTGTTCATGGCTTGTCGAGTCGTCGACGATGAATTTGGCGAAGACCATATCGTGCAGGCAACCGCACTAAGAACGCAGCAATGTTACACAACATAATGAAGGCTGATTAAGCCGCTACTGTGACAAACACGACTCAGATATAACCCCGTTTTGATCACCTGACAGAGGGAGGAGCTTTTTTGCATATGTTCTCCCTGCTCCAATTCAAATTGCGACAATTGTCGCTTTCAACTGTCGTTGCTGGATTACTCAAGGCCTACTCAGAAGTGCCTCGCCTAACAGAATGGCGCTAAAGGTCAAAGAAGTCACGTCAGATGAAGTATTCCCCAGGCTCGTGGCTACTCTACACGAGAGTTACAGCAAGCCCTACAACGTCTTCTGGGATATCTTCAAAGGTAGGTCTGGAGAAGAGTGCCAAACCAGGTTCGCACAGTGGCACAACAGCGACCCTACCAGCCATTGGATTTATGTGGAAGAGACAGAAACCGGCCAGATTATTGGAGCTACGCAGTGGAACATTTACGAAAAGAACCCATATGCAGAAGCCAAGCCACCCATGGCGGCTTACTGGATAGAGGAAGGTTCGTGTTCGATCACGACAGACATGGGGACTGTGCTGAAAGATGTTTTGAGGTACGGAGCTTCGATCCATAGCCGACTCCGTGCTGAATGATATCCTGGCCGGACGTCCGCACAGAATGAACCGTGCCCATATGCGTAAGTCCGGTCTTGCTCGTGCTACGGTTGGAATCCTTATCAGAGTCTTGTTGCTGACTCGATATAGTTGTCATGTGGTGCGGTACCCACAGTGAGCATCGTCGCCGTGGCGCTGGCCTCATGATGATGCAGTGGGGTCTCAACAAGGCGGATGCTATGGGACTAGACTGTTTCGTTGAAGCAACCGAGGCCGGACTTGGGAATAAGAAGCGGCAGCTGCGATGGGGGCGAGAACCCGTCCGCCAACGTTATAAATCTTCGAGATTGTTGTGATTGATTCAATGGCATTCGAAGAGTGCGGGTCCAAGGATTGCATGTCTCCGCCGCGGTACATGCGCATGTAGTTGCCTTCGAAGCCTAGCTCGCTACTGCTTTAAGGACTCGAAACAGGCAATAACAAGACATTGCTACATATACTAGAGGTGTTTGGGCCACCGACCACCTCGTAGCACCTCGCCGCCGCCGCTAGGCGTATGGCAGAGGCCGCCGATGGCATGAAGTCATCGGAAGGGTCACTAGAACCTACGAAGCCGCCAAACTCCACCCTGTCTAGACGACAGGAGCGAAAGGAGTGGGACGGCGAGTCAAAAAGAGACGAATGCTATGAGGAAGGGAAGTGCAATGAGCGGTCACTTTACTAAATGGTATGGCAGACGGCCAAGCATAGCCCTCTTGATCTCCGTCGTCCCCAGCACTAGCCCCCCTGTCGTGCAGGGCTCTGTATTACCGATATTATGATACTCTCTTGTAGTATTGTCTAGGATGTCCGTAGTCTGCTACTGGCCGGTGGTGAAATATAAATATCGCTATTGCTAGTAACGAGGCATGCGAGGGAGACAGGCGCAGCGGGACTAGTATGATATGTAGGATAAATGCCAACCGACTGGCCATTCCTCCGTACGTTTTTATCTGCGCGGTTCAGGATGCGTGGATTAGAACGCTGCGCCAGCATTGTCTACCAGACCTTGCGCTTGGCATCAAGCTCCTCAACGAAGTCCTGAGCAGATTTTTGAGAATTGGGTCGTAGCTGCTCCGAGCATACGAAAAACCCACCTTGTGCCGGCGTATTGCAGGCGGTCAAAGCTGTGGGTGCCGCTAGTGTAGCATCTTATCGCCCCTCCGGAGCTATCGAGGGGCCAGCTTCTAGCGGTTACTCTGCTGGGTGCAATGGTTGGCAGCCATGGACAGCGCACTTCGCTCGTCTGGTAACCCCAAGATAAAGCCCGAAAACAAGTTCTGCATAGATTCTCGATATCGAACGACTCCATCTGCCTGTAGCTGAGAGCGATCGGGTTGCAGCAACGTATCATCATTGTCGAAGAACGTTTCGATAAGCCCCTTCTGTTTTGCTTCGTATCCGATCTTCCCTTCCTCGGTATATTGATAACTTACAACTGCTGACTGAACTCGAGGGAGATGATCGCCTGTAGAAGTGGAAATTGAAGGGAATGCAGCTCGCAATCATTTTCCATGTTAGACCATGGCGCCAGACTGCCGCAATTCTGGCATCTTGTACATCCGCGGGAATTTTAGATGGTAGTATGTACTTTCTGGAAGCTTTTTCCTTCATCCTGAGTACGGCTGTCATTGGGATAATGGACTGGATTGATTGAGTGATGCACTCTCATGCGCTTCAAGGATGCTTCAGACCATCATTAAATCGCGTTGCAAGCCTCTATCAAGAGATAGTAGCCGAGCATATCCGGCGTTCATTGACAAATTGTTGTGCCAGTCATCAAGACAGACAATTTGTTTCAACGTTCTCCTTTCATCAAGGAATGTCACTGTCGTCAAGGCCCAGGCTCCTCAGCTCATGTCCATCGTAATAGATAATCTTTCGCTTTTGTCGTCATACAACTCGATTTAGATTGGGGCATCTAACGGATTCTCCGCACAATTTTCTTTTTTCAAAAAGTTTGTTCGCTCGTCGTCTACATTTCTTGCTCCCCGCTCTAGTAGGGACTCAGCCACTAGGTAACTGTTTAGAAACATTAGGCACTGCAGCCTGAAGCGAGAAATAGGTACCGAATTTATCATACCTGACACCTGACACACCAGGACTTGAGCATTGATACGGTCTGGCAGCACCGGATATCTGTAGAAGTGGGTGGTGGGAAACGCAGAGGGTCGCGAGCTTGGAAACGTTCCCACGCGGATTGGGTAGGGAATTCCATGACCAATTTATTCAAATTCAAGGTTCGCAATCGTGCAAACCGTGCGTTTTAGGCCTTAAACCAAACTGCACGATTTAAACTGATAATACACTAATAGTGAGAGCCTTTTAGTAGTGCAATTGAGGCGATGGTAAGTCGATTATTGAACCTGCTAGATTGTTGAGTCGCTTGTCGATCGACCTAGTAATAGTATATTAAATAGTAATTTTTACTCGTCAATAAAAATTTTAAGCGTATTTTATCTTCAACTCTTTATCAAAAATCTTTCTCCGAGTTACGCTAGAAAAAAAAACAGGCACTTCGACGAAGTATTGAAATTTATGTAAGTTAGAATTCTATCTAGAATTAATCGAAACATCTAATAATCAATCAATAGATCAAGATATCTATAAACTATCGATGCAAATCGTGATATAAATCTCTTAAATAGACTAATCGTTGGGTCGAGTTATGATATCATCTCTCTAGCTCGACCTGGCGCCAAGATTGGGTCGCGACGATTTTTTGGAATCGAATTGCTCAAAGTAGTTTAGCGCGCTTCGCACTAAACTACTTATAGTAATCGACTACACTACTTTGAGCGATTCGATTCTTCGAATTTTTTTTGATCTAGATCTTAGCATTTGCACGTGACATTTCCGGGTTAGCGCGACCAGTCTACTCTTAAATTAAACTGCACGATTTGCTAGATATCTTAAACTAAACTGCACTAAACAATTCAAACTAATAGTATATTAATAGTATAAAACAATTTGCAAACGTTTGCAAATCTTGTTCAAATTCTTTGTAATTATTAGATAGATTGCGTAGCTTTATTTAATACAATTATTTAATTAATTTGCAAGAACTAGTAAGTTCTAGAATTGTTAACTTACTTGCGCTATACTAGATTAAGTAATATAAATTACAATCTAATAATTATTGTATTTAATCAATTTTTGTTTTTTCTTATTAATAATGTGTATTCTTAATTTCTTTTACTCTACTTAGCATATCTTAATTAACTTAATTAATTCAATTAATTAACAACAATTAGAATATACGCATAGCTATTGCTTTTGCTCTTGCTATTGTTGTTATTTTAAGTTAATATCTTGTTAAAAATTCTTGATATTTATATATTAAATTAGTAGAGTATAAAAGATCTAAATTTAATTTAAATCGAATTTTCTCTAAATATCTTTATTGTATAATGCAATTTAATAAAAAGAAAATTCGATTGCTTATTAATTATTTTGTTATTAATATTATCGAGTAAAGCAATTGTGTTAAATTATTCTTCGAACTTGCTCTTTGTTATCTTCTATACAAATTATTCTATTTTTGTTAACTATTTAAATTGATAGAACAATTTAATTGTTCTCTCTTTTATCTCTCTTGCATTCTTAACAATCTTCTTAAATATCTCGAAATTTAATACAACAATATATTTTAATAGCATTTAATGCTTATCTATACACGTATTAAAAGATATATTAAAGCAATAAAAAAAGTAAAAAAATTAGAGACAAGAACACTATATAGAGATTTATTAATAAGACTTTCTTAGTGTGATCGTCGAGTTAAGTTTTAACTCGATCGAGTTAACTCGCTCAACCTTGACCCTAGGGTTAGGCAAATTTCCTAGCCCAATAGGTTGGGGCGAGCGAAGAATGTGCGTCGAATATTTAATTCAATTTATTCGATCACGTGACGTCACGTGACGCGCTAGCCCAATTGGACTAGCGCAAAATCTACGCTAATCGCATATGATTAGCGTGAATTCTTGCGCTAGCTTAATCGAGTTAGCGCGTAGATAAGATAAGATAAGATAAGATAAGATAAGCAAATGCTAACGCGACGAAGTTAGCTTAAGTTCTTGACATTAACTCGACGAAACCCAATCCTAGAATCGAGTTCGCGCCTTAACCCTGGCCCAACCCTACGAGGTCCAAGAGGGTGGGTCAAGTTGAGAAAAAAGTGTTCGACTTGATTTAATGATTACACTAGACTTTCTAGAAGTTTTGTAAATTAAATATAAGATAAAAATTCTATTACTTTAGTTACAAAAAATTACACGAAATAATTTGACTACTTCTTACTTATTTGAACAATTTAATAGAATTTATTTACAATTTTTATAAAGACAAAATAAACAATATTACAATACTATAGAAGTTCGAGTTGCAAAAATAAAATTAATTAAAAACTTTTCTTAAAAATTGAAGAAAACTTTAATTGTACAACAATAAAGTCTATATTTATTAATTATTAATTATATTTCTCTATTTAGACTATATAAACAAAAAATAGATCTTTTTTAATAAACAAATATTTAAGACTTGTATTATTGTTAAAAACTTCTTTAATTCAATTTAAACTTTATAAATATTTAATGCTTTTAAAATGCAAATAAAAGTTAAATTTTAGTCGATTAAAAATCTTTATTTAGCAATAATTTTTCTAACTAATTACTATATATATCTACAAGATAATTAAATAAAATCTTGCTTTGCAATATAATCTTTTAGTCTTTTAAAATATTTGCAAGTTAATAGTTAAAGTCTTTAACAATTTCGAAAGCTCTATATTATAAGAGTATTACATTTTTCTTTTTGTATTTATATATATATTTAGCTTTAATAAAGTTTTCTAGTGCTAATCTTTAATACTTATTGTTCTAAATCTTGTTGTTATTGTTTAATAATTATTAAAATATAGAGAAGAATCTTAAATTAAACTCTTAAAGACAATTTTTGTTCTCTTTCTTTTCTTTTGTTATTTATTATTATTGTATTAAATTGTTGCAATAACATAGTTATTTATATATCTTTAATAGTTAGAAATTCTCTATTAATTTAACAAAAAATTGTAATTATAAATAATATTGTCAATATAAGTACTTTTTAACCTAAACTTTATTTGTTTGCTTTAAGAATTTTTTAGAGATATTATTAACGCAAATACAATTAAACGTTAAATTATTATCTTCTTTGTTCGAAGATAAAATTTCGAGTTGTTATTAAGATAAGTGCAATTTATACTTGTTTATATTGCAACTCGCGCATTATATCTCTTTAATATATATTTAATATTCTCGAAAGAAATAATATTTTATACGAAAATCTAGTAATTAAATATCTTGTTATTTCTTTTTTTCTTAAATAAAGTTAACAAAGCTTTAAAGAAGAAAATGCAATAATAATATCTCTTGTTTCAAATTATAGATATTTTCGCAAAAATATCTTCTTTTTGTATCTAATATTACAATTTACTTCTTTAGATTTAAATTATTTGTTATTTTTCTTTTTTTCTTTCTCTTATTGCTTGTTACAATTTTTAATTCTTGTTATTTGCATTATCTTGATCTTCTTATTACTTGTATTATTTATTGCCAATTTCTTTTTTCTTATATTATTTGTTACAAATCTTTCTTTATTATTTCTATATAATTATTTTAGTTTCTTTATATTTTTGCTAAGTTTAATCAAACTTTTAAACAAATTATTTTATTAAAAATAAATATATTTTTTATAATACTTATACAATAATTTCGTAAAATAATATCTAAGTTTTAAGACTTTTGCAATATATTTTGTTAAATATTTTTTTAAGCGTTTTTTTTATCTTCTTTAGCAAAGATTCTTGTTTCGATAAATCTTTTGTTAATAATATTTAATTTTTGAAGTAATCGATTGATATATTTTGTATAATGTCTAAATCTTTGTTGTTTATTATATTAATATATATTTGTTTAAATCTCTTCGAAATTTTTTTGTTACTTCGAGATTGCTTTGCAATTTTGCTTTCTTAACATTTTATAAATTCTAGCAATATAGATTTATTTAATAGAGATTTAAAGAGTATAGATAAATAATAATAATTATTTTTAGATAAAATTTATACTCTTGTATATCAATTGTTATTTACATTTTCTTTGTAGTCTAAATCTTTTATTATTATTGTATTGTTATTAGATAAAGAACTTGTTTCTATTATAAATTTCGATTTTCTATATTCTTCTTTGCATTAGAGAATATATTAGAGCTATTATTTTTAAAATTGTTTTAATTTTTGAAGTTTTCTTTATTACTAACAAAGACAACAAAAAAGAAGAAAAAGAAAATTTCGTAATTCGATTTATTCTTTAGTTGTTAACTAAGTTTATTTCTTTTCTTTTTGTATTTTGTATTCTCTTTTATCTTTTTTTTTGTAAAGAGTTTTTTTAGTTTTTTGTCTTCTAGTATATTGCGAATATAAATATTTATTTATTAATAACTCAAATTTAATTGTTATCTTATATTATATAACTAAATTTGTATAAAACTCTAATGTTTGCTTTTCTTTTACTTATTAAGTGCTTTATTTGTTTATTAACGTCGATATATTTACAATTTATTGCTATCTTAAATCTCTTTCTAATTTTATTCTAAAAATACTATATAGTTTTAATATTATATTTCGCAAATTTAATTATATATATATTAATAAAAGTAATATTGTTCTTCTTTATAAGTTGTTAATTGTAATTAAGTCTTTAATTTAATTGTTGATCTTTCTTTTGCTTGTAAAGAGCAAAAGAAATAGAGATTTTTAATAACAAAGAAGTATTAGAAGTACTAAAAGCACAATATTGACTAGCAACATTTTAAATATAAAAGTTGAAATTAATATTGCTATCTATATTTAACTCGATATTCTTTTTTTTTCAATTTTTGTATAATTGTTCTTTGATATCTTTTATTAACTTGTCTTTTTCTCTTTCTTAACAATTGTTAAAACAACTTTGATTTAAATTAGATTATCTTCTTTTGTTTATAGAACAATTGTTATGTGTTCTTCGAAGACTATAAGACTTGCAAAAATAACGATAATTGCGAGAACTACAAAGATAACAATAACTATAAAGATTGCAAAGACAACAATAATTGCAAAGATTTCAATTGTTGCGAAAGAGTATTTAAATCAAGAACGTAAAGATAACTTTTAAATATATCTCTAGATATAACAACGACAACAACAACAACAACAACAATAGAGAAGATAATTATAATCTTTATAAGTTACGTCTAGACAAGTAATTGAAGCAATTGAATAAAATAGTAAGTTAATTAAATAAATATTCAATAATTAAATATTAATTTAATTGAAACTATTAAGTTGTTAGATCTACTTGTTCTTTTGGGATTACGCTAACTAAATCGAGCAATGTTTAATTGAATAATCGTATTGAATAGAGCTGCGCAATCTATCTATTGTAGATAATGCTTTTGCCTTAAGCAAGATTACGTGCGAACTTATAGCAATTCTTGTTCTGCCTATAGTGCTTAATGTGTTTATATGCGAATTTGCACGCACTAAATATTATTAATATTAAATATCAAGTACTTGAGAACTTCATTCTCTATCTAGAACGTCGACGTTGTAGGGGCAAAAAGTCGCTGTCGAAGGCCGTCCAGATCCAGGAGCACAAAGCGCCAACCGTCAGCTCTTCGATGGATATAGTGACCGAGAGCTTGTTTGGTCTGAGGGCAGCAATCGGATCGAAATCGAACTGCGTTGTCGTCTATCTTGCTGTCCAAGAAGTCGACGGGGTCTTCAAACGCATCCCGCAGGGTTTGGTCCATCGTCAAAGATCGGCTCGTTTTTACAGTCAAGAGGTCTGCAAGTCGGTTTGTGTTAGGACGACCGAGGTGGTTTTCTGCCTCATTCTTGTTGCAGGCCTGGAAGGCTCTATTCAACACTCTTAGAACACTTGGGTTGTATGAGGTCGCTGTATTGGTTTTAAAGCGAATGTCCGCATGGATGCCTTCACATTTGCAAATATCTGGAGCGGGATTGTTGAAAAGAAGACCTTGCCGCGACTTGTTGGAACACAACATCGCTCTAGTCCAGCTTTGTAATCCCGAGTTAAGGAATTGTTCCCTTAAAAACTCGAAATCTTGCTTCAGCAGGAATGAATCCTTCCTTGTCTGTTGCAATCAGCAACATGTGCAGCCTTGCCGCGATATCTTTTGATCCCGCGACCAATGTACTCTTTGCTGCTCTTGCAATAATATTATTTTGGCCAAGAGAAGACAGAAATCCCGAATTGTATACACACAAAGCAAGCTTTGTAAAGTGATCAATGCCTCGTGAACAGCAACTAAAGTAAAGCTGTTAATCATCTAATATTATGTAGTAGAGATCGACTTTGTATTCTTCGTGATTCAAGCCGATCTGTCAACTCTGGCCGCACCGAATATCTGTGAGCATGGAAGCATACCTTTTCCCTGTTGTGCTGGGGTTCACGGGAGCCAGATTGTAAGTGTGATATATGATAAGTGCTGTAGTAAAGGATCCAGGCAGAATGATGAGATGAGAATCAATAAAAGAAGAAATCTGATGGAATATGCAGGCATTGAAAGTGAATTTGGCTCGTTATATAGTATCAATGACAGGCACTTCTTGTGCTCTCCTCCGCTGCAGGACAGTATTTTGATTTGAGTCTACATCGAGGTCTGATTCCACCAACGCTTTTTGGGTAGGAACTGTAGGTAGTTCAGATTGGAGCACGAGCGGCAAATAGGTGCCATTTCTGCTGCTTGCCTGCGAAACAAATGGTTCCTTCAACAGCGGCGACTCACCCGAGAACGAATGCTCGTGCCGAAGAATCTGTATCAGTATTGCGACCTCTAGATCCAAAAGCGGGCAATCCTCCCAATTATCAAGCATCTCGAGCGCCTCAACCCTGTTTGGACATTCGGAGGCGGTCAAGCTGAGTCTTCGCTCCTTCGCGATGTTGGCCAATGCCGGGAAGGACGAACACGCCAATCCACAAAACGCGTTCCCTATGGGGGGAGAGCGAAGCCATTGTTCCGAGACCTAATCCATAAAACTAGACATTCTCTTTCTCGCACCAGCATATCTTGCTCACCCTGCAGGTAGTCTCTGCTGGTTCTAGTATAGTTAGTCGACTTTACATTTTCTCTTGTGTGTCTTGAGATTACAGTCTAGCGATTATCAGCAACTGCGAGCCACTTTCGAAACTTTCTTAGATGTTCAGACGAACTGTCGCTTTTGTCTCTTCTATCTTCCCGTTCTTGTACCCGTTGTACTGCGCCTCGTTCACGGTCTTCTTGTACTCTCCGAGATCTTTGTTGAGTGCAGTTCGGTAATTTCTATTGGTGACATTCAAGGTTGTTACCAAGCCTATCCGCTTTCCTTCACGTCTGATTGTCAGCACACGTTCCAATTAACCTATAACCAAGCAATCCGAAGGACCAGAGACAACAACCTTGTAAGCAGTCCCCAGAATGTTCAATTGCCCCTTAATCGCAGCGCAATCATCAAAATAATCTCCAGTGACATCGGAGACGCCCTTAAAGTGTCGAAGCAAAGCAGCCTATGCCTTGATCGAAGCTAAATGAGATTTCATGTCGGCCATCTCATGAGAGCCAACGATGAGAAAGCCGGCTTGAGCACGGGATAACGCCACGAAAAGTCTCTCTAGATTCTTGAGGAAGTGCAAGTCGGCTTCTTCTTTATCAAGACTTATGGATTGCAAGATAACAAACGGTGTCTCATCCTCTTGGAGCTTGTCAATCTTATCGCACTCATCTCGAGACTTTTTATCTTCAAAATCTTCTAATAGCATGTTTGTTGTGCGACATAGGAGATAATAATGGCGATGTCGAAGCTTGAGATGTCAAATTGAATCGTACTTTCTAACAGACTAACGGCGACGTGCAAGTAAGTCGAATTTGGCTTTGAGAATCTATTTACCTCTGTGTAGAGCTCGGAATATGGTACTTTGCAAAACAGAGCTTGTTGAAATCCATTGTAGCCTATCCTTTGGCAGTTAGTTGAGAATATCAATAGATAGTATAACAAAGTGTGTTTATCTTATAAAGACCGACTATTACTTTTCTGACAACGATTCCTCTGTACATAGCATTCCTTTTTGTCGACTATTTGCTGCATGCTTCAACAGCGTTACAACTGCATTGTACTTCCTTGTGTTCGAACCCATCCATTTGTCTATGAGAATTCGAACTGCATCAATTCGTATCTCGTTAAACCTTACTTGCCATATCGTCAGCTGTCGGTTGTGATCACCTTGATCCTTGTTAACATCGAGGTCCCCAAGGTTCGTCAAATAGAAATCCACTAGCCACTGGGTGAGCGGCCAGTCACAGAAGATCAGAGGCTTTCGCCCGTTGACGCTGCAAATTCAAATATTCGGGGTCGTGGTAGACATTGATCATGGGGAACGCATCGGTTGTCCTGCAGCTCTCCTCCCGTGTAACAAAACCAGCAATACCAGATCTGCATTTGAGGACTCCATTGCAACCAGCTTCGCTCTTTTCGACACTTCGGCTTTTCACAACGAGAGGGATGAGATTTCGGCCTTGGAGTAAGGATGCCATATTTTTTGTAGGTGTTATGTCCTCGGTAGCAGACTGCAATTCCCAATTTGTTGATTTTGGCCATTTTCCCTTCCTCAAAGCCGCAAGATTGACATCCGTCGCGCTGAATATCTCCACGAACCCAACGTCGTTTCCGTTCCTGTGGGGTCAAAGGCGTGTACTTCCCTGACTTTCGATATCTTTGGGCACATGTATTACACAATATCCCATCCGGAGTGTGAAGCCGACCTCGTGTTTCGGTTGCTTCGCATTGGGCGCACGTGAGTAATTGAAGCTTCATCGACAAGTGAGAGGTGTACATAGCCAGGCTCGGTCGACTAGTCGAGTTGGAGTACTGAGAGACGATATGGGTCATCCCAAAATAACCGGTGCCGCCGAGATCTTGAAACTTCCCATGCCACGCCGCCACGCCTTTCGTCATCTCTAACACTTTGCCTACGGTGTGGAAGGGGTCGAGTTCCGACATCGCCGTAGCGTGGCACAAACGTCGATGGTCGACCATGTTGCGCACGTTTCCTCTCTTTCTCCTCGTTATAATCCTTGCTCAAGGTTCCCGCTGCTTACTCAGAGACGTTGATGTATATAGTGGTCTCTGCGAAGCTAGCCTGGAGCTCCGCATAGCACCAGTGCTCGTGGGGCAGGTCTTCGCCGATGCGAACATTACGGCCGTTGACGTTTGGAATCACAGAGGCGAAGGTCCGACAGTATCGCTTCCATAGTTATCGCCTGTGGTGCTTTTGGTGCGACAGCCATTGTCCATTGCTAGACCGCACAGCCCGCAACTACCGTCCGATATCCTTGTAGACTGCGCTAGACGCTCTCCCAGTGCTGCTGTTCCATTGCCCGAGGTCTTTCGAGGGACAGATGCGGTATGCTTCCAAGTTCGCTTGATGGTTCCTTGTCATCGGCCAAGATGTTGGATTGCTTGGAGACCGTGAACTGCCCCATGTCATTATCGACCGACAGAAGCGTCAGTCGACTTTCCACAAGATTGCTCCAATCCTGCTCAGACTCTGCATCTAAATCACCTTGGTGAGTGCGCTCGTTGATGGTGACATCTTCTGCGGTCGACTCTATCGGGACAAAGTACTCTTCTGTCTTGACTCATGCGCTGGATACCGAATCGTATGGCACCCGAGTCACTCCGTCCTATAGCTTACTCTGTGGTTAACAGGAATCTGTATGCAAGGCGACCCCTAGACAGAGACTCGAGGATGGAGGAGCCGCGACCGAGGATGAAGTGTTTGTAATCTAGGAAGTATGGTTGCATGGCGAGCATCAAATGCTGTCTCTAGGACTTCTTTCCGCGACTTGTCGCTACTATGTCTCTGCGATCGAATCATGGACTCAGTAAGACTGTGGATGAGAATATCTCGTCATGTCCTTCTCCGTCTTTGGCTCTTAGTCCATAAAGATCTATTGGATTCAGGTTGACTCTGCAGTTTGGCCAATGTAAAGCAAACCGCCTCCTCACCAAGGCCGGTGCTCGAAGACAAGAAGAAGCAGGGGCATGACTGAATAGTAAGGAGCCGGAACGGTGAATTGCGTGAAGGAATCCTCAGTGCTGGGAGTACCTGAAGTACGCGGTCGTGGGTTTGCCACTTCGGTAAGCACATGCAGCGTTTGAGCGTTGAGAGAATGTTGGAGTTCATCATTAGTGAACGGGCTTCAGGGTCCTTGAGGAATGAAAATATACTAGGTCTCAAAGCATTGGGCCGAAGTGACGCTGCCGACGGAGACGAATAATAGAGAATAAGGTATGCCAACTTGTTTGAAACCACTGGCGAGAAGCGCCACAAATCGGCCGCCTCAACTTCGAGCTTGAGGGTGGAATGATTAATCCTCTAAGTCTTATACCGCCACCGCTCCCCAGCCACAATCAAACATCGCGATTGCCTGCAGCCTGATTCTCACCATCCACACCATCTATCTTCACAGTACGTCAAACGCTAGTTCCCACAAGCCCTACAGGCCCTTGAACGAACAAAGATACTGTAAGCTTTGGAGTGAGTGTATTCGACCTTTTCTTGGATGTCGAAATTTGAAGTGGCTTGTCTGATTTCTGTTATATATATAGGTTTATAAGTTCTCGTGGATAGTATGGTGGGCACTGAGAGACTTCTCCGCGAATGTCAAGTTTTTGAGCTGTCTTTAGAAAGACTTGTTCGATGAGTCTAAGATGACTCGGGGGCCAGCGCTGTTATATTCCATTGAAGCTGTGATATTGATACGCGACTCTTTGATGTGAGAGGACTATTGAATTGACTGTGCACGGTTATGGTAAGTGACCGTAAATCTTGACTTGATCCGGAAACTTTTGGGGGTATTTGGAAGTGCTTAGTGACAAAAGCTCTGAGTGATTGTTCGAATCAGTCACACCCGTTGGTAAGAAGTGTATTAGCCCCGGTCGCGGGTAAGGTGGAGCGCAGGGTTGTCTTCATGTTGTGACAGAGCACTTTGAGGAATCGGTGGCCCGCCGTATCTTTGGGTCTATGCCGTATGAAAACGAACGGATGAGCTAGGACCATACTTGGCGCCTCGAGATATCAGAGCTGAGACCGTCGATACTAATTGCCAGGATGTAATAAACTTTCACCGCGCTTGCTATTTTCTTTGTTATCTTTCTGGAAGTCTGCGAACAGTGCGGGAGCAACCCTTCCCTTCAGAACTGGATAGCGGAACGTAGTGTGCAGAAAGGTGGATGAAATTAGACTTCAAGCTCACGCTGTGAGAGTCTGCCCTTTGAGGATCTTAATTGCTTTGATAGACTAATCTCGCAGGGCTGTGCAGCCGTGTTACCATTATTCAGAACTCTCGTCATCTTGCTTTGCCATGTGATGTTGTGGGCGGAAGTCTGGCAGAAACCCATTCGCCCTCTGGTTCCTACCCCTAACCATTGAGGGTCCGCAATCTCCTCGTCGACGTACTCGGCGTATACAAGAGATGGTCATCTCCCTGTTGGTCTTCTCACTATCGAGCAACCTCCCGAAGATTACAACCTACCCAGGCGACAGAAGCAAAACGGTGTAGGAGAGCGAGAACAGAGATAATAGCACTAAGGAGGCAATGAATGCTGTGGGGCGCCAGCAAATGTGTTGAAGCTAGTGATGTGATGCCAAGATAGGTGTCTGACTTGACAACGTGTTGTCCCTCAAAAGGTAGTCTGGAAAAAGAGAGAAAAACAAGTTGTCTGACAGGCAGTCGGTTGAACCGACGCCTTTTCCCAGGGACCACCCCGCACAGTCGCGCAGGCGAAAGTGAAGATTAGGATAGTGGTCTTTAGAAATATGTTCCCACTACACAATACCTGTCAGATGTGAAATACTATCTCCAATCATTATCCTTATCTGTAGTGGCTTGACGAGAATCCGCAATTGCTGATATAGATAAGGTGCGAGTTAAGGCAGACAAGCAAGAATGGAGAAGATGTAGCAAGAAATCAAAAGCAGAGGGGGTTAAAGACAAGGGCAAGCACCAAAGCAGTGTTGAGAAGTTTTGATTTGATGGATGCAGTTTCAGTGGTATTTGCTTGAAATTCCAAAATTTTGGGATGAGGGCTTGATGACTTGTGAGTGATGCTATCAATCTCGGGTATCTTCTGCCGTTGACTCGTGATGCACTCGTGATAGAACAAAGAGAGCTCTCTTGCAAAAATAAGGTCTTACCAGTCTTTTAGGAGATTATTCTTTCCAATATTTCCTCCAACGCTTGCCTCTTCTTTCTCCGCCGCAGGCTTTTCTTTGATGGTCTCAGGGATTGCCTTACCGGCTGTTTTACTTGCTTTTGGCTCAGTCTTGGCCGTATCCTGTGCAGATGCGCTCTCCGTCTCTAGGAACTCTTCAGGCTTCCCAATGGTTTCCCAGTCGTCAGGCTCGACATCTGGATTCATGACTTTCAGCTTTTTGATATTAGGTTCTTCGTTATTCGCCGACTTCTCTGCCACGGCTACCAGCGATGAGGCTTGGGTGTCGAGAGGGAGCGAGGATGTGCTGCGGTCGGTTGTTGGTGGGGTTTCTTTAGCGGGTTCGAGCTGCGGGAGGTCTTCAGCTGTGGGTGGAAAGAACTTTCTGCTAGATGTCAGCGCACTATTTGTACAGCGGTCACAGAGTCACATCGTGAGCTCTATGTGACCTACGGTATCAATTTCTCGTAAGCCCGCTCATCCTTGGTCTCAAAGCAACAGAACACCACCCTCTCTAGTTCTTGATCTTTCTCCTCCTCCTCTTTCACCAACCATTCTCTCACCACACCGAGTGCGACCTCAGCAGCCTCTGAACTCGGGTAACCGTAGACACCTGTGCTCAGGCAGCTGAACGCGATACTTCCGCCTTTTGCGGCCGCCAACTGTAGACTTGTGTAGTAGCAACCCGCCAGCAACTCTGCTGGCAGTGTTGGAGACTCGCGCTTTGCGGACGCATAGACTGGTCCCACAGCGTGTATGACGTAGGAGGCTGGCAGAGCGTGACCGGAAGTCATCTTTGCGGATCCCGTATCACAGCCATCCAAGGTACGGCATTCAGCGAGAAGTGAGCGCCCAGCGGCACGGTGGATTGCGCCATCCTATTTGTTGTTAGGGCATCTGGTATTAGGTGACGCTGCAAGCGTGGCTGAAACCGGTCAAGGGAATGGCATCACCTACAACACCGCCGCCGCCTAGGAGAGACTCATTGGCAGCATTGACGATTGACGTGACATCAAGATTGGTGATTGATGTACGAATGAGGGATACCTTGCTGTTCAGGGTTGAGGAAGCTTGTGGTAGAGACGTAGTAGATGAGGTAGATTGTAGGCGGGAGGATTTGTAGAGATCAGAGATTGTAGGGATCGAAGAAAGAGGTATGATATCAGGAGACATCCTGGAATACGGTTGATGGCGTAGGAGGATATGACGGGGTTTTTCAAACGGTTTGCCTCGGTTTAGAAATGCAGTCCGGAAATCAATAACAACTGTGATCATGTACAAGTAGCAGTGACGTCAATCTGCCCTCTCTCGGATCCGATTTGCCTCGTATACTCTGCGCGCGTTGGATAATAAGTATTCTTCAATGAGTGATACGAGTCTATCATTCACAGTTTGGGGGGTTGGTCTTCGGCCCGCGCTAACCCGAGCTTGATCCCTATCGCAGATCACTGACCCTTGTTCAGCCTTACCGCGAAAAATAGCCTTGAACTTCGGATTCATCTTCACTTCTTCGTCTCGGCAGCAGCGATTGACATTCTCACACAACCTCAGAGGAATCTCACCACCTCCCGTAGATTAGAAAGACGCCGATCCTACAGTACATTGCGAGCACGAGAAAAAGCGCGGCCTGCTAATTACGTATCTTTCTAAATCCGCGGCTCAAGGCCACTCACAGACCACCGCCATCATGTCGTTGACAAATTGTCGCTTCTATGAGGGGAAGTATCCGGAGATCGATAGCTTTGTCATGGTCAATGTACGCTGCTTGTGATCCGGGAATTGGGAATATTGCTGACGCATGCTACAGGTCAAGCAAGTGAGCAGAGCTCGTTTCATGAGAGCCCAGCGCGTGGTTGACACATTGTCCAGATTGCGGAGATGGGGGCATACGTCAAGCTGCTGGAGTATGACAACATTGATGGCATGATCCTACTTTCAGAACTGTCGAGACGTCGGATACGAAGTATACAAAAGCTCATCCGCGTTGGGAGGAACGAGGTGGTGGTAGTGTTGCGAGTGGATAAGGAGAAGGGTATCTCGGGACAACAGGGCCTTTTTGCACAGCGGAAGCTAATTGCATCAGGCTACATCGATCTGTCAAAACGAAGAGTATCGCCCGAAGACATCGTCAAGTGCGAGGAGCGCTTCAACAAAGGCAAGATGGTTGCGTCGATAATGAGGCATGTTGCGGAGAAGACCAAGACACCTATGGAGACGCTTTATCAAGATATCGGCTGGCCGCTTAACAAGAAGTATGGGCATGCCGTGGACGCGTTCAAGCTCTCGATCACGTAGGTCTTTGTTCAGCGGCACTGAGTCCGGCACTTGCTGACTTTTGCAGGAATCCGGATGTCTGGAATGAAGTCACGTTTCCAACCGAGATTGTCAAGAACGAGCTGCAATCGTACATAGGGAAGCGCCTCACGCCTCAACCAACAAAGGTCCGCGCCGACGTCGAAGTCACCTGCTTTGGCTATGAAGGCATCGACGCAGTTAAGAACGCTCTGCGCGCAGCCGAAGCCCAAAACACGCCCGAGACGCAGGTCAAAGTCAAGCTGGTCTCGCCACCGCTGTACGTTCTCACGTCGCAATGTCTGGAAAAGAGCACCGGCATCACGACCCTGGAGCTGGCGATCATCGAGATAGACAAGAACATCAAGGCAAATGGCGGTGGATGCGTGACCAGGATGGCGCCCAAAGCCGTTACTGAGAACGATGATGCGGAATTGCAGGCGCTGATGGAGAAGCGGGAGAGGGAAAATGCGGAGATAAGTGGAGATGAAGACGAAAGCGAGAGTGATGAAGCCGTGGTGAAGGGCGACATCTAGATACGTTATGAGCTTTGATGCAATGATGCATGACTACCCCATCTTTCCAGCTCTTTGCTGGCATGAAGTGCTTTTAGTTCGTTTAATGCACAACATAAAAGGTTTACCCCTGTTTGGCACGTGAAATCAAATCGCAGTCCTAGCCAAGATACCAAGCCTTCGCCTTGGCAGCATTTCCAAGTTTCTCAACAGACTCGACAGGATGGGACAACAACCTCCATGGAACGCCAACTTGGCTGTTCCTCAAGGCTCTAGACCTCGTCGTCCTAAACCTGTATCACTTGAAGCTTTCAGTGCCAACCTCACTTCGCCCTTGAGATGGTGCAATGGAAGAAGCTCTTCAGAACCAAAGGCTCCGCTGACCATCACGGCATTCGCGATGAGATGCGCCGCCGTATGTTCTGCTTGTAGATCCATTGACCTGTGGTTCACTGACGGAACGTACAGTTCTCCCTTCGCATACCAACGATATAGTCCAATCCGCCATTGCCCCTGATGTTGTCACCAAGACCGCCCTCCGCCTTCGCTATCAAATCTGCGCCGTCATTCCGTGCCAGCTCGAAGAGTGGAAGATCACAAAAGCCAACTCGCCCGTCGTAACGTCCAAGGTCGTACATACAGCCAGGGAAGCCGGAGGGAAAGACAATGAGTCCTGCGTCGTGTACTGCTTGCTCGTCTGTAATCGCTGGTTTAGGAGACAGGCAATGCTGGAATTGTGGGATGCAGACATGCACAATGTTCGAGCGACGGCTTGCGAAGTGCTGGCGAAGCTGATCATCGAGTCGGAGGAAGATCAGCAGTTCCTGCTCGAGGACTTGCTCCTGAAGCGTTACTCCATCCTCATCAACGGCGAGGAGACCGAACCGGCCAATGTCATCGAGCGAGCTGTTGACCTTCACTGCCTGAGAGTCATAGGGAGCAGCGGATACCAGAAATGCATTTCCTACCTCTGGCGTGGCTGGCTGGTCCAGGACGACACCGATCCAAGCCGATTTGTTCCATACACCCACAAAGCAACCACAGATTACATTACCCACCTCGACCCGGATCGGATGCGGACGCCGTTCTACCAGAACAGCGTGCAGATCTTTTTCTCCCTTCTCTTCTTAATACTGTACACTATCGCCATCAACACGATCAACAGCACCGGCGACCTGGACATTGTCGAGGGAATTCTCTACCTCATGACCTTTGGGTTCTTGTGTGATGAGGCGACCAAGTTCTGGAAGGTGGGAAGGTATTACCTAGGATTCTGGAATGTATTCAACTTATTGCTCTACGCACTGTTGACCACATCCTTCGTCCTGCGCCTGGTGGCCCTTTCACACGGCCAAGGGGAGGATGTTCGTAGGCACTACAATGTACTTTCATACAACTTCCTCGCCTTTTCAGCGCCGATGTTCTGGATGCGACTGCTCCTATATCTGGATACCTTCCGCTTCTTCGGCGCCATGCTCGTGGTGCTGAAAGTCATGATGAAGGAATCGCTCATCTTTTTCGCCTTGCTCGTTATCGTAATGGTCGGGTTCTTGCAAGCTTTCATTGGCATGGATCAGGTAGATGACAACAAGCAAGTGACGAGCTTCATATTGCAAGCGATGGCCAATAGTGTTATGCAAAGTCCAGACTTTGGAGGATTCGAGAACTTTGCCTGGCCATTTGGGATTGTTCTGTACTACATCTTTACTTTCGTGGTAATGGTTGGTGAGTACGCTACTTCGCCTTCCCAAGACCTTCCTGATGTCCAGATCAGCCAAAGGGTCAACGCTAATGCTCGGCAGTTCTCCTCAACATCCTCATCGCTCTCTACAACAGCGCCTACGAGGATATCACCGACAATGCTATCGATGAATACATGGCGCTCTTCGCTCAAAAGACCATGCAATTTGTGCGCGCACCGGACGAGAATGTTTTCATAGCCCGTCAGTCCACCGTTCCTCCACTCATTTGCGCCTCTAGGGGACCTCTACTTATGATTATGCCTATCCTCCCTTCAACTTAGTACCTAACATATTTTCTCTAGCATTCAACCTAATCGAAATCTTCCTTCTCATTCTCCCCTTCGAATGGTGGCTGCCCACTGCCCGCTACGAGCGGCTCAACAACTTCGTCATGGGCATCCTCTACTCCCCGCTACTCTTGATCACCGCTTTCCTCGAAACCCGAGAAGCGCGCCACGTGAAGCACAACCGCTTACACGGCGAATCTGACGAGGACAGGGTCGAGGAATGGGAGCAGATGGATGGGGTGATTGATTTGGAAGGCGAGGGGTGGGCGAAGAAGGTTGAAAGCACGCGGCCAAATGTCGAGACTGATGCGGCGGTGTTGGAGATCAGGGAGGTCATGGAGACGCTCAGGAATTTGGGGCAAAGAGTCGATGCGATACAAGCCAAGATTGAGGGACTAGGAAAGTAGCAGTTTCCGGTACGTACCTCAAATGGTGGCTAAGCATTACTTGGCGCCGTAAGTCTCTTCATCTTCCTTCATTCTCTTTGGACGCTCTTCTTCATCGACCATACTTTTGTCTTTACAAGGTAGCCTTTTCTCCTTCTGACGTGGACACTTTCGTAACGCTGGAAGCAGTTCGAACTGCGCGATTCCCATTTCGACCTTTTCGCACATGTTTCTCTCCTATGGCGGCCTTCCCTCTAGTCTGGTATTGGGCGGGTCGTCGAACATAACTCAGTGGCGGTCGATGAGATGGTGTCAGCGATGTCTCGCCGTGAACGGACTTTCGCCTGGCAATTCTGACTACCCTGTGCCGTTTCACGACAAATGATGTGTTTGGGAGCGCTGCGGTGGTTGAAAAACCCACTTCGAATCGCAACCTCTCATTATGTCAGTGATCGACACTAGTCAGTTGGAAAATGGCCGCAACGCTGGATAAGCTCACACCAATGCTGCATTGTGACGAAAAAATAATGCAGCTTTGTGGCGGTTCTCGTCAAAAAAGGGATTGGCCTGCCGATCGACGAACAGCCTAAGCCTAGGCGAGACCGACCAGCGGCCTTTGGGAACTGTGCCACGGGAAAAAGCCGTTTCCTGTACGTCTAAAGCAGCCTAACCATGGGCTGTAACGGTGGGTTCCGACCCATCTCATTTCGCAAGCGCAATTCGGTCGAAGGGTGCCATTGAAACGTGGGTTCGCCCACCACTCTGGATCCGTCTCTTCACACTCTTCGCTTGGCTTCTGCTTTGCCTCATATATCCTTGTAGCGCAAACGTCACCGATGCTGCCATTGCCAGTCTCTTCTACCGGTGGTGATGCGATGGGCTACAAAGCGCCCACAGAGGTCGTGCTTTTACATCTTCACACCCCATGACTACTCTGCGTTGCCCTTCAATTTATCTCGATCAGCATTGATCCCTATCTATTGATCATGCAGAAACCGCCTGTGCGCATTACCGAGATTGGCTTCAAGGTTCGTCCTGTCCTACCATGACACAGACAACGTCCTCCTAATTGGATGTAGGCGGGCATTGGAGTCCTCCTTGGAATCGCCATCACCCTCGCTGTCGGTCGAACATACATCCGCATCATTCAAGCTCGCAAGATAACCGTCGACGACGGCTTCTTCTTCCTGGCCGTAATCACGCTCATCGCCGGCACTGCAACCTGCTACGTCGACATCCCTTACCTCTACGAGCAGAACAATGTCGCCCCGGGCACTACAGTCATCACGCCCGAGTTTATCCAATTGCTGCTTCGCAGCTTGAGAATCCAAACGGCGGCTGATTTCCTCTTCTCGGTGACCCTGTTTTTGGTCAAACTCTCGTTCCTCTTCTTCTTTCATGGTCTGTTGAGGAGGGTCAGGGGGTTGACGATCTGGTGGTGGTGCGTGATGGCGACGACGGTGGCGCTCAATATTCTTTTTATCTGCTGCATCTTTATTGTCTGTCCGCATTACGATGCGAGTGTGCTTGGTGAGTCTGTCTCTGTTCACGTCGCTACTCAACAGTGGATAAACCTACTCGCGGCCCATCTTGCGGGCGCCGACCGAAACTCGGCTTGGTGCCCACCATAAGCGGATTACCCCAAATGGTGAGCGGTTACCAGGACTTGAAGCTGATAGCTGTCCACCAGTCAAATGCTCGACGCCTTCCGCCATCAGCAAGCAAAACAATCTCTTGCGCGCCGCGGCATTCATGGACATCTTCACCGATGTTCTCGGTAAGTGACCAAACTACCTTATCTACTCATCTTCTGCTCATACATCCTCCTCCCCAGTAATCTCCATCCCGGTCGCCCTCCTCTGGCGCGTCCGGATCTCCCTCCGCCGCAAACTCATCCTTGGCGGCACGCTCAGCCTCAGCATCTTCACCATGATCGTCTCCGTCGTGCGCATCGCCGGCGGCATGATCAACGGCATGGTCGACCCCGCGTGGGTGAACTTCTGGCTGCAGGTCGAAGCCGCGGTCGCGGTCATGATTGTCTCGATCACGGCATATCGAAGTTTGTTCATCATGAATAAGAGCTCGAATGGGAAGAGCCCGAAACAACAGCATTCTTCGACAGCGTATAAAAAGAGGTTGTGGAGTAGGGGACGACAGCAGGGACACGAGGTGCAGCTGCCGACGCTGCCGAATCCGGCGTTGACGGGTATGAGGACGGTTATTGGGAGGGCGGGTAGGGGGGCGGCGATGGGGAGTAGGGAGGAGTTTTTCGAGAGGTGTGGGAGGAGTATACATGTTATGCGGGAACATGAAGTCACTTCGGTATGTTCAACTATTCTCTCTCCCCCAATTGCCTCTACAATCACTCAATCTTTCTCAAATGAAAGTCTGCGAGACTATACTAACCTCACATCACGTAGGCGCACAGCGGCGAAGAAGCGAGGGTGCATCATGGGCATGATTTTGTGTGATCAGCTCATCTTCCTATTTTGATTTACTGCGACATCCAAAGGTGAAAATGTTTCTCCTTAAGTTACAGCTACGCCCCCGGCACATGAACATCCATCTGCCATGTCGAGGATGCTTCCGTAAAGTACTTTATGCTTGGCTCTTCCCCGCACAGCCATCTTCGCCACTATTCCCCACGGTCCTTATTTTGACTTTGCGCGCGCCGCACGCAGACCAGCTTTTAGCGAAAAGTCAAAGCAACGACGCCCCGACCAGGTGAGTCGAGTTCACTCTTAGCCAGTATGGAACATTCTTAACCCTAGTTTCTATTGTCCTTACTGTTCTCCTGCGCTTGCCCTTTAGTTTACACAAGTGTGCTTGCGATCCCAGTGATTTCCCACACCAGGCCAACCAACAAAGTACTTCGAGCGCAAGAAAGGGAGGTAGTCGAGGATCTTTTTCTTCCATACTTGCACAGCGGTGGAAGGGACGATGATTAACGTCAGGCGGTAAGATCGCGCCTGCAGTGAATTAGCCATTTTGATGCAAAGCCCATTCTCGCGATCAGCTTTGGAGCGGTCGTCGACCTTCGGCAATGCATCTGGCAACGAATACTCGTCAGTTGCATGGGTTGGTTCTCTCTCACGCTGTCCTGATTCTGCAGGTGACGGATCCCGCCATTGCTGAGGAGACAGGACGGAAATCCAGGGCGATGTTGTCTTCTTGGTTCATCCGTGGTACCAGTCGTTCTCAGACAGTGACTTCAGTGTCTTGACAGGGTTCTTCGGTTTCTTGATCTCAGTCCTATTTTCCGTTGCTGGTATGGCGCACTCACAGTCTATACAGCCTTTCCAGGCTTTCGAACCGCCTACTGCCCTCAATGAGAGCTGGTTATAGAAATCGAGTGATAGTTCCCTCGTACGACCTCTACCGGGCCTAACACGTAGTGTTACCTAGGGGCCAACATGTCTGATAATAGAACCGTACCTTTGACGAACTCTGAGCACTGAATACCGTCTCTCTTGTTGACCACTTGACAGTCGTCCAGCACCATGCTTTTGTTAGGATGCCAAAGGTCGGATCAATCGCTTTACAACCTCCGTTCGTGGGAGCTTGGTGGTGTTTCATTCCGTCACCGTGAGCTATCTCGCTAACATATTGAGCGCCTCTTCACAGTCAACTCCACCACGACTGATAGCCATCCAATTTTCATTTAGGGGTCGAGTGGATACCCTATCTGACACTATGCCCAACCGAACTCGGAATATTTCTGATTTTCGAACTGCCATCATTCGGGGAAGTACTACCAGCCATAGGCTGGCTGACACTATCCATTTCCGGGAAAAGTAAAGATCCGCCGCAAAGGGTGGGAGTAAGATCTAATCCCGATCGGTTTTTCGGTTGGAAGCGACGGATTGGTGAATCAGGTCCATCGACCAAAGCCCTCCCTCGCGCTTGAGCTCGCTAAGAGACTAGACGCCCTGCGATCTTGTGGGTGGATTATCGTCAAAACCCAAACCGAACCTACGCGCCAATCGGACAGCACACGATCAGAAGGAACTTGGTTCGCTAAAGTTGAGCAATCAGTGAGGAGTGCATATCCTGCATCTAGAAACTGGGCACCTGCCCTGCTTCGCCTCGTATGGAGATCGCGGGTGTCTTTTCTTCGCCACGAAGCCCGCGCCTTTGCACTGAAGCTCGCGGAAAGCGCCGTTGTGGAGGCGATAGATGGACCGGCACAGTGCCTCCTTGACTGCTGCTATAGCCAAGCGAAGGATTTTACAATGACGATGATCATGCAGTCGAGGGGTAATACTAGAGCAGAAGATGCTGCGTAATGGATCGTATCCCCTCTCCTTGCTTGAAGTCCTAGCTTCACCGGCCCCTCGCCTTCCTTTTGCGCTTGTTGTTCATAATCCTTTTGCCTCCATTTCCACTCGCCACAGTAGCTACAGAGAAAAGGGAGTCAGAGGTCGCTCGCCACCGAACACATCCAAGGCCCGCAACCAGGTCACGGTGGGAACGTCTCATAACCGTATGCCTCCCCAGCAGATCGCCCTGATTTGTTAGCCTAATTTAGTCCTATGTATAATCATGAATCCATTCCGCTTTGACTTTTCCTCCAGTCAGTGAGTTCAGGCAAGCCGTCTCAAGAACAGCGCCCTAAGGTCAGCAACCGAAAAGATTAAAGGAGCCGTGGCGGCGCTTCGCAGCCTGAGCCGGGCGCGGCGGCTGTTGTTATCGAGGCCTTGGTTAAGTGTGCTGAGGTTCTCGTCCGTGACGCTCTGGAGTGGGGATAGGAAGATGGTGTACGGAGAGCTGCTGGAGACAGATGATAAAAGGTTGACTGGAAGGGCGTCGACGGACTTCGCTCCCGGAGTCGCGTGGGTGGTGCTGTAGATGTACTCAGCATGCTTCCGGGGCCAGCTCCACCCACTAAAGACAATTCCTTCGTACTCAAGCGCCGCGTTCGGACCCGATAGATGCACCGGCACGTTGTCTCCTTGACTCCTGCAAGCATTTTCTATATACGGTGATTGTGCATTCGAAGAGCAACGCTGAGACAAAAGATGTCAGTATATTCTACTTGCGATATGATCGATCATTGTATTTCCACTCATCGTCTGAAGTCTCCGCTTCACCGGCTCGAGACTCTCTCGCCTTCTCTTTGCCTTTGGCGATTAGCTTGACCCAAGTCTGGGCCCTTCAGGATACCTCGATTGTTCTTGGGAGAAGACAAATGGAACTTCCTGTCACATTTCTAGTAGGCCACAAAGTCGGTGATCCATCTGTCGCCGAAGGGATCATGTTGAGACACCTTCGTCGCAGAACTCGGAGTAGCAGCGAGAAATTCAATTGCATTGGCAGTATCGAAAGCAAAATGGAGTCAAACGCCTCGGAAGAACGGAGGAATCTAAACGATTAGGAGGCGAAGCTATGGCCTTTGTAGTCGACAGATCAAGAGCAAGATACCCCCTCTGTTAGACATCTTGTACGAGGGTCTATCGCTGCCGTTGATCGTTCCCGTAATTTGGGTGTGCGCGTAGACCCACCATGGGGGTGAATTAGGCAATGGAATGAATCCTGGAGGCGGCGGAGGAGGTGGTGGCGATGGTGTGAGGAGTCGACCAGGCGAAGGCAAAGGCGAAGAGGAGAGAGAAAGTGTAGAGGCGGGCTGTGCTAAATTATCTTGAGATTGATATGGGATTTGCATATTACGAAGATGGTTTGAAGGCGACCGCCGTAGATGGGGAGATGTTTGCTCAATTTCTCGATATTCTTGTGCAGCAGCAGCAGCAGTGGCAGCCCTTATTGCTGGACCAAACGCACACTGATGTACATGCTGATTATAGAATAAAGGTGAATCGTTGAGCCGTAGATAATGGGTAGTAACTGACAGTGGAGAGTTATTGCGTTACCTACAAAGGCAGGATACACAATCGACATGGTAAAATTCTCCGTATTTTCTCGTGGCATCGAAGCTCCAGCGGAACTATTCTCCCAGACAAGATTCTCATGCTTGTAGAGTTAAAAATAATCACCTAAAGACTGTCAGGCCTGAAGCGACATTCTCTGCAACACTGGAATCACGCTCTCTTTGAAGATGAGCGTGGGGTTTGTTAAACTCTCGTGTGCATCATGAAGTGGCTCGCTACAACAAATATCTCTGCAAGGGGTACCTTTGTTCTCTTATTGAAGTATGTCTCTTTGATATATATCACCAAACTCTGAATTTTGCAAGAAGCCCCTTGGTATGCGTTTGCTTGGTGAGTCTGGTTCCGCAGGTGTAGGCATGGGCAGTCTTCAGGCTTCAGAGCGGGTGGACTTTAAGAAGATATAATGCTACCAAACTTCTCAAGGTATGTGGTCTTGTGATCTTGATAGCTTGGGGGCAGACATGATGAAGTTACTTGGGAACCAGGGGAAAGTTGTCGGTTATTCCTCGCAAGTGTTCGACAGCGGTATGCTTCGGAGAATAGTGCTATTTGCAACAGTAGCGTGAGCTGCACGATATGCAAGAGTTCGAGTTTGACATGTTGATCGATAATGGCTGGATGGTTTGGAGGAAAGAGATAGAGCAAGTGGCCAGCAGTACTCGTGAGAGACTGAAGAAGTGGGATGGAGGCTCTCGACCAAGCCGAGATAAGATAGAAGCGTGGCCGGAGCACGCGAGAAATCGTGTGATTGCGTGGAAGATATCTTTGGGAAGATGAGAATGCCAGAGACGCCATGAAAAGAGAAGATCCGTATTCCCTTCAGTCTTCAACTCTTCCGTCTTCGCCATCAAGGTCTTGTCGATGAGCTCCGTCTTCTTGTCCCTTTTAGCGAAACCCGCTTGCTCGGTCTTAAGGTCCGAATGCATCGGCGTCTATATAGTAATTTGATGCTATGTAGGGGAGTCATGGTTGAATGACTAGGAACATTTAGTATATAGACATTGGCCGTTAGACAACGACAACGATCTGACAGCTGGTATGTTCTTTGCATCACTTTTAGGGATTTTAGATTAGTTAGTTGACACTATTGTCACTAAGTCCTAATTTATAAAGACAGAAGTTCCGGGTCTGATGTTGGTTTGGCGGTAGTAATCGGCAGTGTTCCCCAATGGCCCAATTCCTTGCCTGGTGTCTGTCTCTTGGTCAATGCAGTCGCGTTGCGGAAGTTCTGGTATTTGAGTCCAATCGATACTTCGAAAACGTCAATGTTTTTGTTTGGGATCGGTAAATGTCCTGAAACTACATCTTGCCAGGCTTTCTGTGCCGCGGAATTTCTTTCTCTGCAATGCTGTAATATGAGGCCGAGAAGTCGACTCGTCACTATTTTTTTAGGACAACCTAATCCTTCGAGTCGAAAGATAGAATTGGTTGCTGTTCACCTATGTGCTGCTTTCGATAGCCACTACTCCACTCAGCGCGATAGCAACGAGAGAATCCCGCGCCTACATTTGGCAAGTGCCTCTATCTTTGACAACAGGAAAGAGATTGGCATCTTAGGATTCTATAAGATGCTCAAACACACGCGTGGCTTCACCGAAGTTACGACCGGTGGCCAAGCCCATTACCGCAGTGGTGGGCGGAACAAATGGAGTTTGTGCCGGAATGAGAAGAGGGCGTGGAAGTCGAAGTCGCCTTGAGTTGTCTTTGCTTTGAAGTTTGGAACTACGCTGCCAAGTCGTAGACGTGGTTGCTCGGTAGGGGTCGCGAATATCCGGCGGAGAATTGGGAGTGATGATTTCCGGGGTTGGCAACGCCGCCGGAGCAAGAGCGGGCGATGCTGAAGAAGAAAGATTGCCACTTACACAAGAGCACTAGGTTCTATGACGCGTGGGAGTAAGTTGCTCGAATGTAAATTTCACACTTGAAAAGCGCATGAGGATCTCTGTGCTTGTCGTTGTGGTCTTGAGTCGTACGATGTAGAAAGATTCTCTCCGAGCAATTAGAGAGCATTGGTCTCGTCTCTATAGTACATGAACCGTCAAAGGTGCTGTACTACTGAAAACAAAATAGATCTAACCACGATAAAGCGGCGGCGATATGCCAGTCGGAATCCCGCCCTCTTTGTTGGGCAATCGAACGTATATCGCTCGGTATCAGAGCAAGATTTAGCGTTGGCGGAATAGCTGTACGTCGAGTGTCCTTTTCTCTGAGATTGACACCGTGTTCTCTCTAGACAGGATGTTCGAAAGCGCGACCGCATTCTGAGTCCCGGGGCATGAGACTAGGGAGATTGCGCGACTGGTCTGTATCACACCAAAGTCCACCGTTCTGTTTTTATCAGATGGCTGCGTTGATGTAGAATTAGGAAGCCGGATGATAGGTAATCCCAAATCGAAGCGTTCGGCGAGTTGAAGATCGGAGGTCAGAACAAGCCATATGTGAAGAGTGCTAACATTAGGCTGGCTTGGGGCTTTTCGTTCATAAAACGACCATATACAACGATCCTCTGAATTTCCTTTCATGGTTGTGGCAGACGAAACCAATTTGGATCTGACTTTGTCTGCAGACATCTCATCGGTCAAAGAATACTAATAGTCAACACTTCTTTTCGTCTATCCATGGGTATGTGGCACTCAGCTCCATCAACTTCTCCATGTAATTCTCGTAGGAAATTGGGCGTGGTGATTACGAAGAAACGACCGCTATGTTTATCTGGCCGCCCATTTGGAGTGATCAGTGTCTGGAGTCGCTTTTGTAAACTCCCTCGATGTTCGCATATTTGACCAAGGCTGTGGAGGTCCTCGTCGGTCAGTCGCTTCCACTCTGAGAGCTTGATCCCGCGCGTGCTGAATTCAGCCGTCAATGCGCAGTATCAGATGGTACTTCTTGTCGTACCATTGGAAAAACTCGCTTCGTCAGTGATCCAGTAATCTATCTGGGCTTATCAACAGGGTATCGCCAGGAAAAGATCTGAAATCGTGAGGTGCAGAGCCTTCAACGCAGCGGCATAATACGCCTGGAGTATTATTCTTGAGACATCGTGCCCCAGCAGGCCGTGGCTTGTCCGCTGTTGATGGCTTAAGATGCTTAGTATAGTCGTCCTTCTCCGCTCTGAGGTACGCTATAATCATCCAGCGACTCGTGATCCACCTCCCAGCCATCCCCAGGGTCCAATTGTGTCAGATTGATCAGAAGTCAGCGGATCACATATCTTTCCCAACTCCATGACCTTGCAAAGGAACCCTCCTCCCGTCTTGAAGTTTTGCGATGTGGGTCCAACTCATTCTAGATCAGTGGTGAGAGCAAGCTAGGGGTCAGCCGAATTCAAGACTTATGTAATACAGAGGGTCGAAGATCCAATGCAACAAGTCCAAAACAATAAGGACCTGCGATATAGTGTGTAAAGCGATCTTGTTGAGTATACAATTGGGAGCTTTCATTCCGCTGGTCTTCTTGAGCTTGGTAGAGTCGATATTGATCTCGTATCAATTCTGGTCGATCTTTCAACTTTCTGAAGACAAGGAGGTAAATGAACGAAGATATCGGACAACAACTGATCCCGCACAATATCTTAGTCATCTTGTTACGCATATGACTGCTGGGTTTCACCAATATGAGCTTGGTGGAATTTTGGTCCTTGTGGATCTCAAAGCTTTTTTTCTTCGAGGTTGACTTGTGATTTGTAGCGAACTGCGTGACAACCAACATACAGCAAAGAACTATACCTCCTAATTTTTCCTGTTAATATTGCCTGTATTTGAGCTTCGGTTGGTCCACCGTTCGCCCACTTGAGACTCTGGTGATGATGCAGTCGCGGAAAAGCGATCGAGAAACTTTCAGCCTTGAGATGTCAATCTTGACAAGGTATTTGACTTACATTCGTTCGGTAGACGCGAGTGAGATTTATATAATTCCCTCCAGCATTATAATTAGATCAACAATGAAGATCGCGGCAATTACGATCCCCATGCTCCGACATCTCTTACAGCCACCAAAACGATGACACTTTAGCACAGCCAACACAATTGACTTCCACTGTCCGGACCAAAGATGAGTTTACATCTCGGAGAAGTTGGTTCGGACAATCTTCGACTGCACTGGTTCCCTCCGTGGTGATCTCAAGAGAGCATCAGGCAATCAATAGTCCGTGGAAAGTAAGTTCGTTCCGGTGTTGAAGGGACACCGGGCAAGGAGTCTGTAATTGGAACCCAATTGTGTGAATGGTATAAAGTATGTTAACTATATGAGGTAAGTATATGGTGTAACACTTGATAATAAAGTGTTGTTATTACTCTACGCTACGTTACCATCTGCGAGAAAGTTTCGTACACAAGATAAGAGAGTTGATACCAAACCGTTGATGCTTCGACTGCTAGCCTTGGGTCGTACTGAATTGTTTCTGAGAGACAATATAGTACGCTCTTTGAGGACGATCTTGTCCACGTCTACCACTGTCCGAGACAAACAGACGCACTGTAATTATAGATGGAGCACTTGCTTTCGAGATCTCTCAACTCGGTAGCCTATCAATCCCGAGCCTCCACGTTCAGTATAATTTTAGCATGGCGTTATATACCAAGAATGTATCGTAGTGGTAGACGCGAGTGTAAAGGTTTTTCGCTATTCGCTTACTACTCGAGAAGTTATGCCGATCCTCTTCGTAGGTTGCTGCTACAACAGGTAAAGGCCAAGCACTCTCGCTCAGGAACGGATTGATCTCAGACCCCCTTCCACCGCGGTCATGGTGCACAATCTTTACTCCCCCTTTTCCCCCTTTTCCCCCTCTTGTCGCTAGAAACAACGTCCAGATCGGTCCTCTCATATACCCGTAGCGCAGTGCTCCTCGTACTGCCTTCGATCTCGTCGAACGCCTGCTCCCTTGGTGCCACGCTTTTGAGCCCATCCCACTGCCAACAACGTTCGTGGTGGTCCCGCCACGCCATATTGAAGTGTGAGCCGCCGCAGTATATGTCCGCCTTCCAGCGATACGTAGCCTTATAACGGATGCCTCTGCTATTGCGAAAGCGGAACTGCCAGTCGTGGTAAGCCCCGGACAAGGCATCGTTCGGCATCGTCTGAAAACCAGTTCCGCAAATGAGGGTCGGAGGTGCACCGTCCAGAATCAGCGTACACTCCTGCAGCAATACATCACATCCCTCCGCTGCGCATGTCACCCGTTTCCCAGCAAGATGAGGCTGCATGATTCCGTTCGCGATGTTCTCAAGATTGACCTCCAGATACTCCGAATAATCGCAATGCCAGTTGGGTCGTACGAGCTCATGAACCCTTACGCCTTTCCGCCCTCTATCCTGGACGCCGTGGCCGCCAGCACACCAGTAGACGTGAAGAAGCGTGAACGAAACCTGTCGCATACCCGTGAAGCACAGATCAACCACGTATGTTATTGGGAGGTTCGTCTGGGTGATGGTGTGCTCCTGACTGTTCAGCTCTTTATCCATCTCCTCCCTGACCACCTTGGCCAGCGTCACCGCGCACAGCTGCCGCTGCGTCTGTTTCAACTTGACCCAATCCAACGCCATGATAAGCCTGAGCAGTCTTGCCCCCGGGATCAGGTTGTCCCGCGTGTTCAATGGCAGATCGTCCACGACTGTCCTCCATGCATTGATCGCCAACGCTAGCATCAAAACTGTTTGGACTGCGCAATTATTTCCCTCCTGTGTCGGACCCCCATAGGTCTGTAGTGTTGTCGTTCCTCATTTTTGGGAATCTTTGGCAGGCTTCTATAACATTCAGCCTCCATTTCCGCTGTCTTGAGTATTTTTCCCCAACAATTTCTTGATCACTGCGCCGAAGTGAGCAATAGGGCCTTTGGAAGCTCTTAACTTCAATTCTAAGTGATGAGAAACAAGATTCGGCAGGAGCCATGATGTGTCATGGAGATTCAATTGCGCTTGATCTTCGGTTGCAAACACTGATGCGAAGAGTTCGTCTATTATCTCTCTTTGAATCCCAATATAGTTGAAGATCTGCACGAATCCATGGCCTTGACCACTGGAGTGCTCTATCACAATAATAGTATACCCATAAGAACGTAGTGTTGAGACCTCTGTGACTCTGCGCGAAGTTAAGAGAGATTTGTAAGAGAAGTCAATCTATATAAACGAACGTGACAAAAATTATGTAGCAACGACAATAGTCGCGAAAGTATAGTCATGTTGACTGGCTGCGTGAGCAGAGAGAACCGCGGAGACTGGGACAACTCATATTTCTTTCCTCGTCGTGAAATAGAGTTCTGATTGCTGTTGGACATTGCTTTGGCCGCTGGTGCTTTGGAGAATTAATTGAAAAGCAAGTGGTCATCATGATAGCACCCGCCTGCGCTTCGGAGGCGTTTGTGATGACATCACTCATTTTAATCTTTCACCCATGATCTCGGCTGCAGCACTGGCGGTAATATCGACAACACTAGCAGCCCAACCGTAAAATGTGCTGAAGTCATTGTCAGAGTAAGTATTGTTTCTTGAAGCCATGCCCTTGGACGGAGACCGCGATATCAGGCCATGAGACTTCCGGAGGAGATAAGGAGTGCTCGAAGATTGACTCACCTGGCAACCTGAAAGTTCCAGATGCTGTCCCAAAAGCTTCCCATCTTGGCCATAGAGTATGCCCAGTAGTACTTCTGACGGAGTTCCACCAGTATGGAGGCTTTCAGATCAGAAAGCGGGCACCAAGTCCGAGACTGGAGCTTCTCGAGGGGTAGAGACTGCACGCCACATCAACGCTCAATTTCGACAGCCGGAAAACTGCCATCTTGGGACTCGAATGTACAACGTAATAGCGCTGGCGAGGTTTTACCAGAATCGTCTCCACAACCTCTGAACAGCGTTTGTCGACTAGTTTGGCGCGATTAACCCAGCCGGGCGGCCCGGGCCTCTATAAGCTTGATGCATATATATACATAAGCAGCAACGACATGTGTTGCATTCTTCTTTCGGCCTTGTATCTGTCAGCAGGTCTATTGACTCTTTGAAATGTGCTTTGTGAACGGATTCTTGATAAGAGAGCAGTCGTAATAAGCTAACAAAGATAGTAGCGTTTCTTTGTTGTTACGACGGGAAAGAGGGAAATCGGAAGCAGTGTAACGAGGGTGAGCAATAAGCTTGGCTCACGCTCTCGCATAAGCTCAATCGTAATTAGCAATAACAGTGTTTCCTGATTTTCCTCTTCTGGGTTGATATCTTATTTCTTCTGCCAAACTTTGTATCTCTGCTCTTTCGGAATCCAAATTTCCGACAAGCAAAAGTGCTGAGTGTTTCTCGACATATTGCTCTGCCTTTTAATCTTGAACTTGATTGAATTATCAAGGGTGATAAACAGGCATGGCATCCTGTGAAGCTTTAGGCCTCGGGCACATAGCCTGAATGACTTATAAGGATCGGTGCCACCAGAGGCTCTCGCCTTCGATCGAGTTTGAACCATTCTAGAGGTTAATTGAACACAGATAATTTGAACATAGGAGTCCGCTTTCTCAAATCAAGCTTGCCTGCGAGCCTCCAATCTGAAACTGCAAGTAATTGCATCACTGCAACCGCTAAGCAGATACGAGAGGAAGTAGAGATATGCAGAAGACTTTTGCGACTGACCTGTTATTATCATCAATAAACACAATTGATCCCACGATCGTACGCAGCGCTTTCTTCTTTTCGACATATCTTGGGTCTCGTTTTGTAGCAGGCGTCTCTTTCGAACCTCGCTCACTGACGCCCCAATTCTTTAGGCAGCGCCTCTCTCTTTCTCGAGTGCTGAAGTACTTTCTTCCATTCCTCACCCTTGAGCACAAGTGGCGGGGCTTGCGCTATAAGCCGGTTCGGGGTTTCATTGCAATGATGTACCTTGCTCGTCACATCTTTCAGAGTGAGTTGCTACCTGCGTTGAACGCCTTTGCAGGCTCCTTGGGATCGCGTTTGCGAATCTTGTCTATCAAGACTGTCTTGCTCCCCTGCACACTGATACGGTCGCTGAGCTCGGAGTGGGGGTCCCGGATCCAAGGGGGAGCCTGATGCGGAGGAATACGAGCCGCCACAGCCTGGTAAGTAGTCTGAGCCGCCAAAGAAGATTGGGAAGCCGAATGGGGAGCCGCCAAAGCTAAGTGAGGTGGGAGAGTCTAAGGGGAACGTAGCAGCATGGGCGGGAGCCGCCGCAAGCCTGTCACATTCGACCTTTATAGCCACGAGCGCTTTGGCAGCTGCTACTAGGGAATCAAGAAGGTTATTGAACAAGGCGTTCTCGGTGTAGATATTCGGGACTCTAATTTCGAAGGACGTGGCGTGCCAATTATTTGGAATGCTTCTCGGGTGGTGGAGAGCCCTAAATGATGTTGGCTTCGTGTCCATCCTGGAGATATCTGGAAATGTTGTTATCAAGATCTAGGAATCGGATGGATGTGGCGAAGTCCATCGGAGTCACGTATTTGGGTGTACTACGGCTAATTCACTAGCCGTACAAAGTGATCTGGACGAAGGCCTGCGTACAACATCCAATACTGCAGATCCTTGCGAAAATTCTGCTGGTGAGGGCGTAGGGCATCGTACGAAAACCAACCTCTAGTCTCTTGGGCCTTGCGTTCGGTCAGACGGTGAATAAATATACAGAACTTCTACGTGTCGCTGAGATAATCGTATAAGAGATTCTTCAAGTGTGTGATCCTTTCTCCACTCAAATAGTCCTCAATTATTTCTCTCACGATGACCTCAGAGTGTTTGATCACACACGTATTGAGAGTGTCAGCTACTCGACCTCTCACCGCGATTTTGTGCAGGTGCTGCTTTGCAAAAAGCTCCTTGATATCTGAATACGCGGCTTCGGCCTCAGTCTCTTGCATATAGTACAAGGAGTTCTCCTTCTTCTTGAGTATTCACCGCGTTCTTTACAATTTCGAGGTGTTTAAGCCCACTGGGACGTCGATTCATGATAGAGGGCATTGTAGTGACTGTCGTTAGATGGTCGGAGAGCCTGGCCATATTTACTGCAGTATAATTGTCGCAATGAGCTGTAGTGCTGTCCTTCTTTGTACGCGTTGACTTTTTCATTAATGCTGCAAAGGATGAGATTCATTTCTGTATGTGGATATCCCTGGAGGGATATCCCGCCGTCCCATGTTTGTACTTGTAGATGCTCGCACCAAAGTACTGACTTGTCGCTCGTTCCAAGCTTTCAAACTCAGGCATCAGGAAGTGAATGACATGGGCAAGGCCTACTGCAGTCTCACCAATTCTCTCGACCGGCGAGATCGTATTTCATGCCCCACCGTTGGCATCGAGACCAGCATTGACTATTGCAACGCCAGCTGTTGTTGCAGCGAGGACAGTCTGAGTACCCTTCTCATGGCCGTTGCTCTCGCTGTTAGTCAGCTGTATCGCCGCACGGTGTAGAATTGAAGGAACTGACTTGAGCTTGTCTTTATTATGACGACCTTCCTATATCTTGACTGAGCAAACAGACAAGTATGGCCATTCGACTGTGAATCGTGCTGTAAGGAGTGTATTGAGGTCTTAGGACCCTTCAGCTGCTTGACAGAATCTATGACTTTTATGGTCACAATACTGTTCTGAGATTCTTCGGATCCTTTGGAAGCAGCAATAAGCTCCCTTCGCTTTGTCCTGCATCCACAGCTTTCTCTAGCCATATGGCGCCTCGAGGCTCCTGTTTCTGAGGTTATGCCTGTAGACTCGCAGTTTGCTGAGCTTGTGAGTGGTTGGCCTGTGCTTGGCTCCGCGTACTGAGTCAAAGAGGTTGTACAGAAAAAGACATTCTCTTGTGAGTGTGAGTATTCAAACCCCATCTACTCGGCGGAACTTGCTCCGCCGTGGCTGGTGCGACTCTGACGGCTGGGCTTGATATTAGCATCACGTCTTTTGGCCATTGGAACGAGCTACACTCTGGTTTGCCATGTCTCAGAGCTTTCAGTGCGCTCGGAACGAGACTAAGACACTTGACTTGATCATGTTAACCCACTGAATTGCCTCCCGGCGCGTTGGATCTTCCTTGTCCTTGGCACTAGCCCTCGACCTGAACCGGTAACGTGTTAGTGCTCTGCGCTCTTTTATTTTGAGAATGGTGCTTTGTTACTCGGGAGCGTCGGCTCCTTATGATCTGTACCTAGAGCTAGCGACCTCGATCGCACACCACAATCCAAGTCGATCACTCAAACGGCGTGAGTTTTCATCCATGCAATCTGATCTGTGAACGCAGTCTGATTAGCAATTTAAAAAGGGCGGACGGAGTAGTGTGTCTCCAATGGTTCCTCATACTTGTCCCAGGAATGTAGTCATTGGCTGCTTTGTAGATAGTAGTGTTGTTTCGTAATCTTCATTCCAGGTATACCAGACCGTTCTGACAAGTGGAATCAGCTCCGAAGGTAAATGGTGTTATGGCGTTAAGACAATGACCTACGAAGCTTGAGCCTCCTAGTAGGCCGTAGGGGGATGAGCCTGGGAGGAGCGTGCAGAGGGAACCTGATGGAGATGATGGCTTGGGAGGGGGCTGGTACTGGGAGTCGTATGATGCAAGTGTGTATTGATTTGCCTGCACTGCCCAGGTGTGCCGTGATATTGACCTTAACCAGCGTGAGGCTGCTAAGGTGCGGGCGGAGCTTGCCCATATGCCATGTGGAATTTACCTCCCTGTTGACCTTGGGCCCCCTGTCTAACTTGGGCTTCCTGTTGACCTTGATCTTGTGTAGTTTGGCTGCCAGTGTACATGACCACTTGAAGGAGAAGGCTGTTCGGAGACTCCGTAGCCGCTTTCGCGAAATGCTTGAGTGATTTGCAAAACAGGCCATTTGTGACGTGCCATCTCCCTCCATCCTTCCTGGCTTTGTGCTGTGTCAACAGTGAATACACAGATGGCGGGCTGGTCGAGGCGCTCTTGCAGTTGATTGGAGAAATATTTGAAAAGTGACTTGACTCGGTTGTGCAAGCTTGGTTCTTGCCGTGATCCCAGCTTGAACAAATCCACTGATCGCCTTCGGTGTCCACCTGGTGTGATTTCCATCTTTCCGTACTCGCATTGAATTGTGACCAGAACAAGCAGATATGGGACAAGATTGTCTTCATCCATGGTAACTTGTGCCGGCTCTTTGTGGCGTGGGATTTACAGCCAGAATATGCCACGTTCCGAGGTAGATTTTGCCTTTTGTGTAGTCCACCACCATCGGCAAAATCTTGAGCAGCATCATCGGGGCCCGGTAGATCAGCGCTGACAGAACGCTCATATCTCGATCGTGATGCACATCCGCAATCGGAAATTTAGGTGTGATGTTCATGAGCAACTCCCAATGACTGCTGATTGGCGGTAAAACGTCTTCGAGAAGAGACTCTATTAGATTATCGAATTTGGGAAATTGTACTTACTCGAGTGCGTCGATTTGCCATGTTTTAGGAGTAAGTCGGCGTATAAACTGGAGATTTCCCCCACTACGCCCACCAGATCAACATCAAAGGCGTTGATAGTGCTGACGAGGAAGGTTATGGTAAGCCGGGGAGCATGCGATGCCGCTTGAGTAGTATCTTTGAGCGATATCCGAGTTTTTTTGCAATATAAGATATAGACTCGCTTTCTTGTGAGAGTATAAAGCTTAAAGCTCTCATGGTTGCGATGCAGCAAAACATAAGCGCGAATGGGGCAAGAATTCCCCTCATCGCAAGGTAAGCCTTAAACGAAAGCTTATAGACATTGCTCATATATATAGTATAATGACTGGGGTCAGCGGCATGGGAGGAGCAGAACAGTAATCTTGAAGACTGAAACAGTGTCAACCTCGGATGTCTCAATTGAAGGGGAGTATAGGAATCGGAAAGCGATTACTCATGTCTTGCCAAGTATCGCGATTTAGGATGCTGTATGTTCCCTGACAGTTGAACAACATTGCAGGTATCCTGACATGACTCTCTTTCCATGCTGTGGATAGTGTAGGAAAGCGTGATTGTCCAATCATTGGATGGTGTCGTTTCCACGATCGCACTGGGAATTTACATTTAGGATAAATATACTAGGAGGTCTCGAGTATATATATATGATTCTATAGCAATCTAGTCATTCAATGCAGGTAAAGAGCTTTACTACCCACGCTGATATGTAGAGGGATATGGAGAAGTTTGAGTTCGTGTGGGCGTGGAGATGGCTATTTGTAGGCAGCTTCGCCGCCAAGCATGGATGAAGCCCACTTCACGATGTGACTTTATCGAAGTGAGGGAAGCTGATACAGATGTGAAATGACTGTCAACGAAAGATCAGGGTATATGAGAGAAGCCGGATCCGGATCCGAAAGATCCAACTTATTAAAGGAACCTACATTCAAGAAACGATTATCTACTGTATCTATCTATCTACCTTACACTATGCAACACCATTACCCGCAATCTCCTTCTCCTTCTCCAACTCCTCCCACTTGACTTTCGCTATTCTCGTCTCCTCCGCTTTAATCTGATCCGGCCTTCGCACTGCAATATCCTTCGGTCTGAAATCACTGAAAGCGCGCTTCAACAGCTTCTCTATAATATAACAGCCCACATAGTCGACAACCATGACAGATGTCATGACAACCTTGAAGTTGAACGAGAAAGGTACCAGCTTCAATCTCTCATTGATTTCCGGGATGAACTCTGTGGAGCAGGAGAACGCCACCAGGGACACACCAACGAGACCCCAGTACATGCCTCTGTTTTCGTGGATGCCTTCGCGGAAAGGGCGGCCTTGGTAGTTGATGGCGAAGGTGGAAATTTGCTGGATTAGTTGCAGGAGGTAGACGGCGCTGTTGAGGAGGGAGGGCTCGAACTCGCCTTCGAGGTCGACGTTCTCTTTGCGGGGCTCGATTTGTTGGACGTAATTAGAGAGGTAGATGAGGGTGATGATATGGATGGCGAATTGGCCGAGGACGGAGCCAATGATGTAGGGATTGAAGATGTTGGGTTGTGGTCGCTCTTTCGATAGGCCTTCGACGGACTAGAATTTAGTTTAGTATGAGTAGGGCTAGGAGATGACCGAGCCGACGTACCTTTGCTCTTGAGATTGAGAGGAAGCAGACACTCATGAGCATACCGCTGATTGTTACCTGGCCATCCCCAAACTTGATTCCTTCCAGATAAAGCACGCTCAAACTGTATGCGCTGATTAAGCAATTTAGAGCCAAGATCTTGTACATTTGTATCGTCGCAACCAACGTGCACCGGCCTTGCCTTATGATGTTGGGGATGGCTACAACATTCTTAAGCTTGCTGGTAAAAGGTGCGGCAACTGAAGCGTCGCCCAATTTGATCTTCGGAGGCTCATTCTCATCAAGTTCTTGCTCCATCATTGTCGCAGTAAGCTGATCTGCCATACCAGCAGCCTTCTTCTGGGCTTCTCGGTGTCGTTTATCTTGTGGAGAAAGATTCCCACCGCCGTCTTGGAGGGCTTTTGCGCCAGGCGATGTAATTGTGGCCTCTTCTAATTTTCCTGATGCAGGCACATTCACGGCATCTGCTCCGGCGGTGCCTTTCTTCTCCGCTTGCTGCTGCATAGCTTTCTCGTGGTGGGGATTGCTGGGTCCGGGCGGATATAGATGGGCTATCTGCAGCGGCACCGGAGGAGCTGGTTGATTGAACCTCTTCATCAATGATACCTGCTTCTCGTATATCTCCTTCATCTTTGTAGTCCTATAGTGCTCCCCAATGCGGTTCAGATCATCCTGCGATCCGTTAAGCAAAGCCACACCGACATGGGCTTGCTTCAGCGCCCCCACGTCGTTAGTGCCGTCACCACACATCAGCGTATGATAGCCAGCAGCCCTCAGACCGAGCAATATCTCCTCCTTCTGCTTGGGGGAAACCCGTGCGTAAACCCATACATGCCGTAACAGCTGCGGCAGACCCGGCTGTTCCTTGTACTTCGACAGGGCATAGCCGGTGATACATAGATCCTTCTCCTCCAAGATCTTAGCATCTAACGGTTTACTCGGATCAACAGGGATATTGACTTCGTCGTCTACGCTTCGCCAGACGAGCTTTGTGCCACTGCTATCATGCTCCGGTGCGTCAAGGATAAGAACATCGCGATCAACGATCTCGACTTGACGAGCAACATGCACAGCAGTCAAAGGATTATCACCCGTAATCATGATGCAGCGGTGACTGCTCTCGTTCAACATCCGCACAGAGCTTATCGCATCGTCCTTCAGTGGACACTGGAGAACGAGAAATCCAGCAAAAGTGAGTCCCGTCTCTACGTCTTGCCGAACCATCTCATTAATCCGCTTCTGGCCGAGTTCTGCATCCATTGATAGATACCGATAACCCAAGGCGAGGACACGGCCTCCGTTCCGAGTGAAATGTTTGTAAGTTTCCTCGTAATATGAAGGTATCTTGACCAACATATTTTGGATAGTTTCTGGCGCACCCTTGACGCCCACAAAGGTTCTTCTGACCTTCTTCGTATTGGATCGATCATTAGTTACGACGGTCGCAATAGAGCTTTGCCGTTTTAAGGCGGACGAGAACTGGAATCTTCGCTTAATCTGGACCACATCCTGACCCATCGAGCCTCCTTTGGCCATAGGCTTACTTGTAAGGGTGTCGTTGCGGCCAAGGGTCCAGCCTAGAGAGTTGAGTGTGGCTTTCTCCATCGGGTCACCAACGACGTCGCCTTCGTCAAGTTTCACCAACGCGTGAGCAGTAGCCAGCGTCAGGATTGTATGCTGTCCAGCGTCCACAACAGGTGTCAAGTCTGTGCGCCCAGCGCCAGTACCATCTGTCTGAAGTGACAACCCAGCAATACCGTCCACCACTAGATCTTCCCCTGTCAGAGTTCCAGTCTTATCAAAACATGCGACATCAATTCTACCAGCGAAGGGTATTCGAAAAGGCTCTGTGCAGAAAATTGCGAATCTACTCAGAGCGGCAAGACTGGTATTGACAGCCAGACTGAGTTCCATGGGTAGCTCAGGGGGTACTACACTCGTGATAATCAAGACACAGTCAAGCAGAAGCTTGGATCTCTTGCGGTCTTTGCTAACGCCCTCTTGCCATACGTACCACGATGCGGCGAGCGCAAAGACAAGCAGAAAGAGGATGAACAGCAGGGCTTCGACGTTGCCTGCGGATACTCTTTCGGTCGAGTAGATCATTGTACGGACAAGGCTCCCTTGGCTCGTCTCGAAACCTGTCTTGACGACGATTGCCATGGCACCATTATCCGGAGGCGGACTGACACCAGACAACAGTGTAGGTATCATTTCGGGTGCATCTTCGCTAGCGTGACCGTGCGTCACCTGAAGTACTTTAGTGCCTCCCCACAGGAAAGCATTCTTATCAATACCTTCCGGGTCGATCATGTCATCCCCAGGACGCAGCTGGATTGATTCCTTGAGCAGCGGCGTGCTCTCTCCGGAAAGCATCGCTTCGTTGACAATAGCAGTGCCCTCGACGAGGAGCATGTCACAGGCAACGCCGCTATCTTCCTTCGTCCGACTGACCGAAGCCAAATCCCCAGGAAGAAGCTGGTCACTGGTGATCTGGCCCCATTTGCCCTCACGGTAGACCCAGATATCGTACGGCTGGATGCTCATGCCTCGGAACTCATTCAAAGTCCTCTGTCTCTGCCACACGACAGTGCTTTCAAATCCAACAAGCATGACCAGTGTGAACAGCGAGTAATACCAGTAATCGTCCAACAGCCAAAGACCCACGCAGAACATCTGGAACACGAAGAAGGGCGCCACCGCGTGCTCTTTCCATAATTCCGTAAACGTGGGTACGGGGATGTCAAAGGTGTTGTTCCCATAATGTTGCTGAATGCGATCGATCGAGGATTTGGACGCAAGGCCCACCGACTCCTGGTACGTGCTGATCTTAGGTCTCGGTTCTTCGTCTATCGAGTAAGATAGCGGCGCAAAATAGCCTTGCTTGAAGTTGTAGAGGAACCTCCGCTTCTGGAAGAGGAACGACACGTTCTGCTGTCCCCCGACTGTATCCCTGATTAAGGGGCATATTTCTGCGGAGCCGGCGTTCGTAACCGGTACAACCTTAATGAGCCTTGCACTCCTGAGATCTGCGGCTTTTGTTGAAGTGAAGAGCGCATCAACATTGACGTTCCACTTGGTAGTAAGCCATGTAAGAGATTCCGCCGTGATGATCGAGCCGGCCCAGACGAATGTCCATTCGGAGCCGGCAATATACTTGTTGTACCTCTCTTCGGACAGGTAGAAAGCGAAGAAAGCCGGCCATATGAAGAGAAAGGGCCAGATATAGGCGTGGAGGAAGAAAGGTAGAGGACTGTGGATCGTGGCGGACTTTATCTGGGCGTTCTTGACTAGAGGTGGCCTGGGAATGTTGATTAGCATACGTTTGGCGTATAGAGGCTGTGAAGGCACCTTACATCTTGCTGAGCTTCAGGCGCCTGCCGAAGCCTTGCTGCAGAATGATAGAGAAAGGCGAGCGCTCAAGAGGAAAGGAGCATCTTACCTTACGCCACGATTGGCGGGTTTTGCGCCACACCTAGGGTTGAGGCGCCAAATTCCAAGCTTAGGGTTTCACATGAAAGAAGATTCTTCTTCCGCTCACGGAAAAAACTTTCGAACACGCTCAAATTCGATTTTTGAAAATCACTTATCAACGCAACGTGCAATTGTGTCAATTGACGCGTTATTCGAATCGCCTAATTGTTGCGCATCGATCAATGCTCAATAATTATAATAAAGAAAAATAATTAATCTTCAATAAATTAACATCTTTTCGAAGACATTTACAAACACAACATTATTTTGTATATTAATGTTAAAGACTTGCTTATTCGTGTTTGAAAGAAAAAAATTATGTCTATGTTTATCGTAGAACAATTATTCGACAAAATAGCTCGCTATTTAGAGCTATTAAGAAATTAATTTACGCAAACGAACGTAATAAACGTTGTTAACAAGTTGATTGTTAAGATTAATTGCAATTATAAAAAATAAAGAAAGACATTACAATTATACGCAAAATTATAACGAATTTCTCTCTACTTGTTTTCTCGTTCTTCTTTATATACTTTAAAAACAACTCTTAAAATTAATTATTTATAGTTTTTTTCGAAAGCGCTTCGAAAGCGTCTACGATTATTAAATCGAAATTAATTATTAATAAGAACGCGAAAATCGTTGTACGTCTAAACGATAACGAGCAAAAACAAGTATTATAAAAGATATTCTCTTAAAATATAATTAAGAACATTAATGCGCATATTATGTAATTTAAGACAATAATTAAAGATATTAAAGCAATAAAGAAGCTTTCTAATAAAGACATCGCAATTTACACGATTAATAAAGAGAAAATTATTAAGTTAAGAATTAACAATGTTTAGATTATTGTATTAGAAAAAAAAGCAAAAGCAATTATTTTAACATATACGATAATAATTAACGAAGTAAAGATTAAAGAATAAAATCTTAAAAACGCAAAATTGCGCGCAACAATTATCTAAAAGATATAGAATCAAAATATAAACGTAAAGAAGCTTAGAAATATAAAGATAATATTAATTAATTAAAGATAATAACGACTTACTTAAAATCAAAAATAGTGTGATCGTTGAGTCGAGTTTCAACTCGATCGAGTTAATTTGTTCAACTTTAATTCTAGGATCAAGCAAATTTCCTAGCTTAACAGAGTGGAACGAACGAAGAATGCGCGTCGAATGTTCAACTCGATTCACTCGATCACGTGACGTCACGTAACGCGCTAATCGTATTTGGCTAGCGTGAACCTTGCGCTAACCTAATCGAGCTAGCATAATCATGCGCTAGCTTAATCGAGTTAGCGCATAGATAAGATAAGATAAGATAAGCGAATGCTAACGCGATGAAGTTAGCTTAAATTCTTGGCATTGACCCAACGAAACCCAATTCTAGGGTCGAGTTCGCGCCTTAACCTTGGCCCAATCCTACGAGACCCAAGAGGGTAGATCGAGTTGAGAAAAAAGTGTTCGACCCAATTCAACGATCACATTAATCAAAAATACGCGTTTATAATTGTAAAAATCTTAATATTAAAATAATTAATATTATTTTTAATTTTAGCTTAATAATAAGTAAGCAAGTTAAGTTAATATTAATATATAATAAAGCATGCAAAATTATACAATGCTTTAAATGTTATTATTACGAGCACATTATAATTTAATGCATAAGAGAGAAGAGATGCGATTATTGCGTCAAATCTTACGTTATTAACTTTAAAATTTGTTTAACAAGCTTTAAATCTAAATGTTATCTATATACAGAAAATTATAAATTATAATAAAAGAATTGCTTAAAAAAGCGAAAAAAAATACAACAAATAATTATCGAAAAAAAATATATATTGTATCGATTCTTAATTAAAAAGACAATAATAATTAAGAACAAATTTTACTTTAACAAAAAAAAGAGCTTCGATTATTTAAAATTACAATTAATAACTTTAAATAAATTAAAAACTACAAACAAAAAAATGCACGAAAAAATAAAGCGACAAAAAATAAAAAAAATAAGTTATTTTTAAAAGAAATAACATCAAATTTATCGCAAATATTAACGAGTCAAAAATGAAATTCTTGATTTATATTACTTGCGAAATCAAGTAAAGAAAGAGAAAAAATTCTATATAAAGAATCAAACAAAGAGAGTTTTTACTTAAAAATTAACAAAATATTGTTAATATTAAGAAATATTAATACAATAACTCGCTATAGCTAGCAATTATGTTAGAAAATCGTACTTTATTAATATTATAATACAACGTTAACAAGTTTAAATTAAAAATTATAATATTACTATTTAAGAGTAAAGACATTACGAATTTTGACATATTAATTATTTAAAAATTATAAAAAAAACTTTGTTAATTTATTACGAACAACAAATTAAATTAGCATTTCAAGTTACACTACATAAACAATAAGAACATTAAAATATATTTCTTTGTCAATAAACGCATAGCGTTTGTCTTGTATACAATAACGCATATATTTAAAAATCTTTGCTCTTTTACTTTAAGACTAAAAAAGAGAAAAACGATTAATGTATACAACATTTATAATTCGTGCAAAAACAATAAAAACGAAAGCAATTTATTACTTTTACGTGTGACATTAGTGAAGAAAGTCGATGACAAACATATTGTAACAAGAAACTTTAATCTTTATTATCTTAAATAAGACAAAAACAAAGTAAGAGCTAATGCAAACGCTTATAAATTAGTAATTATAACAAAAAAGTTTAAACTAAAGAGAACATTATTAAAAGATATAATTATTTGAAGACAAGAAAGCAAACAAAGCATTATTAATTTTATCTTCGTTATTTAATTTTTGCGTAAAAGTTTTATCAAATGCGACGTTACAAAAAACATAAATAACTACTTAAATTACTACTTTATATGTATAATATTTAATTTATACACAAGAATCGCGAAATTTATAAAGAGAAAAAATTAAAACAAGACAAACACAAAGACTTTATAAAAGATTTTAAACGAAAAAATTATTAAGAAGCTAGCATTTATATTGCTTAACAACGTCTTTAATAACTTTAAAAACAAATTAAATGCACAAGTAAACAATTTAGTAAAAGCAATTAAAGCAATTATTAAGAAATTTACATTGTTCGTTAAAATTTGTTTTAAATTTAAAATAAACTTTACAAAAGAATGCAAAAAGATTTCTTATAAAGTTAAAAAACATTGTTATATATAATAGCGCAACGAAAGCGACAAAAATTAGAAAAAATACATTATAATTAAAAATTGTCTTGAAAAAATAATGCAAAAAACTATAAAAACTTAATTTAGAAAAGAATTGAAGAAAAGTTACAAATTAGTTTTTAAAATGTGAAGTAAATGCAAATAGATACGTTTAAGAATGTCGCAAGAAACTTGCATTTTATTATTATATAACTATTTATTATTATTATTGACAATCGATTTTAATAAAAAAGCAAACATTCTTTTAAAAGCATTCTTTTCGTTATTTTTACAAATAAACTTGTTAAATATAATAGATAATTAATATAATTAAGATTTAACAACAAATAAAATTACGCAACACGAAATAATAAGAGTTATAATGTTAACAATCTTAAATAAAATCTTAAACGACAACGAAATTACTAACGAAATACTAAAGCAAATTAATATTATTATAATATTATATTTACATCGCATATACAATGTCTACTTAGAGAAAAACTATTATTTAGAGCATTTTCGCAACACAATTATTATAGTTTTACGCAAATTAAGTAAAAGCAATTATTTTACAATTACATCTTATTGCTCTATAGTATTTCTTAATATTCTAAACAAAATATTTAAGTTTATATTGATTAAAAAAGTTAATTATTTAACGAAAACGCACAAGTTATTGTTGCGTATTTACATAAAAATAAGACAATTTATTTCGACAATTTACGCATTACACTATTTAGTAAAAAGAATATATATAACATAAAATAAGAATAAGATAATTACGACTTTATTGCTAGATGTGAGACTATGTACGAACGTGTGACAAGACGTCGCTACATCGACGCACACAAGACGAGACTACATAACATGTAGAACTATAGTCTAGAAAGATATTAATTCGTGAGAATTCTAGGAGAGAATTCTTAGGGAGAAAACTCTGCACGATGCCAAGTCGCTACTACAAGGACTTGGCACTAACGTGTCCACTAGATCATTGGTCGCTAGCATTACACTAGACGTATTAGAGACATTTGACAACGTATTACGCTTAAGACTATTGCACAATTTGCGAAGTAAACAAATAAATAAACATATAATGCGATAAATTGAAAGCTTTCTAAGCAATCGAATTATTATTTTTAAAATCAAGAAATATAAGACGAACAAAGTCGATATTACGATAAGTATATCGCAAGAGTTATTATTGTTACTAATTTTTTCTTTCTTTTATAACATTTTGTTGCTAAAGAAGTTATATAATAAGAATGTTGTAATTTGCGACTTTGTAAACGATATAATCTTATTAATTAAAAAAGATAATGCTAAAATCAATTGCGAATAATTGATCGAAATATATAAAAACGTATGCAAGAAGTAAGTTCGTACGTACGAGATTAAATTCTTTCTTAACAAATATTAATTGTATTACATTATAAGAAAGAGACAAAACATTAATAATACAATAATTATTAATAAAAACACAATAATAATATTAAAAAAAGCAATTAAATAGTTAGAAATTATATTAAACAAAAAACTTAATTAAAAAGCTCAAATTAACGACAACAAAATAAAAATACTTAAAATTATAAAAACTTTAACAAGTCTCGCAAAATCAATATAAGAGATTAAATTAATTAAAATAAAATAAATAATGCATGCGATATTTTTGTCTTAACTTATTTATAATTGCTCGATATAATATATATTTTACAAGAAAAAAAATTACTTAAAGAACGTTATTAACGATTTATTAAACGTTTAATACAAAGCACAAAGAATTATTATTAAAATTTACAAAGTTATTTTACGTTTAATTTTATAAATCAAGATACACTTCTTATTAACGCATATATATTTGAATCAAATAACAAATCTAACGATGTTTAAAATAATTATTAGTTTAATATACAATATTATAGTAAAAAACAAATTTAAGAAGAAGAGTTAAATTATAAGTTTGCTAAAAAAAGTTAACAAAAAGACTAAAAAAAAAGACAAACATTAGCATTAATAATTTAAAAATTATTACATTATTTGTAGCGTTATTATAATAAATTTTATTTATTATTATTATTAATTTAAGCAAGAAAATAACAAAAAAAACAATAAAAAAACAATAAAAAAAAAAACAAATACTCTAATAATATACATTAACAAAAGCAAGATTAACGAAAAGATAAAAGCGACAATTGTTTTGTCACACAAATTAAATAAAATTTATCTAGAATTAAATACGATGTTTATTATGTATTTGACAAAACTATATAAAATTATTTTGATCTTAATACTAGCACATATATTTGAACAAAACAAGATTTACGTAATTATATATATAAATAATTAAGCGACAATTAAAGCAATTAAGAATTTAAACAACAACTTAGATTAACATCTAGTTAAAAGTATAATTAAATTTATTGACATTCTTCGTAAAAAAAATATAAAGATTAAGTTACATTAGATATTGACGCACATAAATATTAAGAGCAACGAAATACTAAACGTTGTTATTAAGCAAACAACGAAATAAAGATAAAAAAAGAATAAACAAAACAAACTAATAAAATATGACATAAATTAAAAGACAAAGCTTACGAAACTAGTTTATTATCTTAGAAATGCAAGAAAAATAACGCTAACAAAGAATGTTTAACGACAATAAATTATTCTATAGAACAAAGATAAAACTAGCAAAGAATTGCATGCTTTGTAATTAAATTCGAAAAAATTAATATTAAAGTTTTATATTAAAGTTTTACAACAATTTAATTAAGAATCTTAGCGCATTCGTAATGCAAATAAAAATATAAAAAAATAAAACTTTGTCTCTTTCTATTTTGACAAAAAGTACTTAATATTAAAATAAAACGCTATTAATGTAAACAAACGTTATAAACGATTAAACACATCTTGTTTGCATACAAAAAGTATATTAATTTTAAACAAAATTTATAAAAGAAGAAAAAGAAAAAAAAGACTTAAGAGAAGCTTAATTTAAAAACTATATTTATTAATTTTTATAATTTAAAGAAAGCGATTACATTTATAAAAGAAATTAAGTTTATTAATTAATTTCGAATTTTAATTGCAAAGAACTACTAGAGCGTTCGAGATAAAATGCATTAAATTAAAAATTTACTTAGCAACATAAAGTACGAAGCGAGAACTAAGATAATTGTGCTCAAAGAAATTGTTTCGTTCAAAAAACGTATATAGAAGACATAGATAGATAATTAATAAAGCTTCGCAAGAAGTCTAATTGATTGATTGTCACTAGTCGCATAGCATTCCCAAATAGGGAAGGCTCGAGTGCTTAATGAAATAATCAATCAATCAATCAATCAATCTTCCGCTCACGATGCAAAAAATCGTCGTCACCATCTTTGAAATGCCTTCTGGTCTAGTTTAGAGCTCTTTGATCAACCGTTACATCTGCCTTCTGATCTCACTGTCACTTCGAGTATGGGCAGCTCTATAGAAAGTTGCTATGATTTCGGTCATTCTCAACGATCAGCTACGTAAAGGCATCGTTCAAACTCAGCGAATCTCTTTCCGAAGATCCTGACCACTGCTTCTCTTTCCTCTCTTTGTCCTCCTTCTGTTTTGGACCGCTTCCACTCTGGATTTCTGGCCCCCACTGAACCATCAGCCTAGCCTGATGACCCCGAACCTCAGGCGTACGCCTTAGAAGGAAGGCCATAATTGTCATTGCCAGACCAAACATGGAGTACACGAGACAAACGATTACCGGAAACCAGAACGGAGCCTTGTGCACTTCTGTTACAGTGACCGTCCACCGGAAACGTGCGAGAGCAGCGTCATCAGGATCGAATGCTCCAGAAGCTAACGCCATACCGGTTTGACTGAAGGCTTTGCTCATAGTGTCGGCGATAGGTTTGTCATGGGGGAGAGCAGCAATGAGAGCGGCTTCGTAAAGGTGATATTGGCCAAAACCGACTTGCAGAGGGGCTTTGATAATAGAGGCTTTTGGAGGCGAGGCTTTCGTCGCGGCGAAGCTATCGAAGGAGCCGTTGATCAAAGAGTATCTGACGTCGTAAATAGTCGCTTCGCAGTTCAGAGCGAATGCGCTAAAGCTACCTCCAACATTAACGAGAGATTCGTTGTCGGGTGTATGTCCGAGTATGGCAGCATCTTGGAGGTTCTGAGCATTAATGCTGTTCACGGCAGCTGCCACGTAGAATTTGAAAGGATTTGACTGGGCTTGGACGGGCATATTTCGAGGTGAGCCATCGATGATGTCGTAGAAGCTCATGTTCCAGCCCTGAGCTCTTTCATGGCCGGTTGCTGGTGTCAGACCGAGGTTACCAGAGAAGTCGTCGTAACAACGGAAAGGTATCGAGAGATTGTTCTGGTCTAGCTTGATCGATTCGGATGTTATGGAAGTAATGTTGCAATCTCTGGTAGCCATTCTGCATTGTGTTGCCATGGAGGTTGTGTCCGCAACGTAGTCCAGGCCAAAATCCGGTCCAGCGCCAACATCGGTCCCATCATAATTTTCGGCTGATTTCGGATTGAAAAATAGAGCATGAAACGTCCCGCCCTGCAAAGTGGTGACAATCTGGACAAGTGTTGAGTTCTTTTTGGACTCTGCATGGTCAAGAGAGGTGAAATTGACGAGATTGAAGGACGAATTGGCCTGGCTGATGCCCTTCCCAAGCGTCTGGTAAGCATACTCAGGCCGTACAACGTTGGTCACGCCGCTGCTCTCATTCAGCGAACAAGGTAGAGGTGCTGAGGATACGTTCCGGGGTAAGGGAGCTGTGAGAGTCTCGTTGCACATCTCGTAGGGCCTGAAAGAGGGACAATCCGAACAGAACAGTCCATCAGTCTTTTGCGTGAAGTTGGTAAGAAGAGGATCATAATGTGTTATCGGCACACTGTGGGTGGTTACGTGAAGCCAATTGTCTGTGGTCGTGGTTAGGAAGCGTGAACGAAAATATGGGACCCTGTGCCTACCGCCCGCGATCACGAGAAGCCTTGACGATAGGAAAGTCAGCCTTAGGTATCCAATCCGTGAAATAGGCTCACCCACGTCAGTAAACTCGCTGTGAGCAGTCCGAACCCGGCGACGGTGACAACACGAAAACTGAACGGCGATCGATGAGCAGTTTTGTTCCTTTTACCTATCATATGACTACCCCAACGCCACAGTCCAACTATTCAAATCCGAGTAATTAGCCTCGTCAGCGTCTGTTTATTAGTGGATTGGACAGATTCCGTATGAAACTATGCGTTGCGAAATTCTCGACCCGTGTTTATTGCCTTGATTGTGCGGGAAGGCGTTACTCTCTGAGGTGGACATACCATGGCTTCCTCTGATAATCTCACTCAAGAATGGTGGCCGCTGATCAGAGGTTGTGCTGCCTTCGATTGTCTCTCGGAGGACCTCTCGAGCAACGGCATATGAAAAGATCACCATGAAAGGTGCGATAATAATTTCCGCGATGTTGCTCGCCTAGCTACCTAAGAGTAGAAAAGAGCCTGGCGAGATTCCCGTATAAAATGTAGTTGTAGTATCGTAGAACGTTACAGGGAGCTCAGATGTTCCAACGAAAAGGTGCGGTCTCTCACGCGCCGAAACATTGAAGACAAAGCTGACAAGTATCAACGCAATAACGAGCAATGGCAGTGGTACAGTCGCAAAGGCAAGAAGCAGGTCTCGTTTTCTGTTCAGCCGTGGAGTTCTGTCATTCTTCATGTTCGTGTCGGAATAGCGTCTCCAAGCTTGGATGTCGAACACATCAATTGCTTTTGGCGACCGTGTGTTTCAAGAAGAAAGAAGGAGATGAAGCTCCGATCGAAGCTTTGCAAGTCTTTTGGATGAGGCTGAGATGGCAAGGGTGCTTTTGTCAGCCGCATGGCGCTTGAAAGCAGGTCATTCATAGGGTGTACGGTGTGTCGTGTAGCGAAGCCCAACCAAAGAGTATACTGCACTTCCTATCTTACTACAATTGGAAATGACTGCGTCAAACCGCTGTGCATGATTCCGAACTCCTTTTAAATTATTCCCGATTAAATTCTGACAGACCTTTTGCCAGAATCCTCGAGTCTTCTGACGAAATTGAAATTTCAACCATCAACACTACAAGTTCGCGGAGCGCGAGATAGAGTATATGCTTCTTACGTCATTCCTACACCTTCAGACAGAAAGCAGTCAAGAATACTCAGACCCTGATCCCCGGAAATTATTGTGGCAGTGCCACCAAATCAAGGTGGGAAGGGGGCCTGATCGCGCCGTATGGAATTCTAGAAAGCGCCTACGTTACCTTAAGGTCTGGAAGCACCCAATTCCATTGCCTCACTTCTCAGATGTGTTTGCGCCAAGCCCCTTCGGGTTGGCGGCTGACAAGCACCTCAGCCTTCCAGTAAAAGCACTGCTGACTTTAGTCAGCATGTCAGCCCGCTAGGGGCTTGGCATTTTCACTCCGAGAACTAAGGCAAGCACCCAGGGTTGGATGCTGGATGTGGAGAAAGGCCTGTTAGATTCCTTCCAATCATTAAGGACATTTCCCAATTGCATTTTGGCCTAAGGGGAAGGACATCGAGTGTGGGTTGTGCGAGCACACATTAGATAACGGGGGTATCGGCGCAGCGACTTAATTGGTACTCGTGCAATTATTCTGTATTCACATTACATGTTCGGCCCGTTTAGCCCTTTGTTGCATGTTGAGGTTGCATATGAGAGTAGTATCGAGCCATTTATGTATTATGTAAGGTTAAGGCATGTCCGGCGGATGTCGCCGCGCCTTTCATCGCTGTCCTGTGGTCATCTTACTTTGGGGTCCGTACAATTCGCAATCTCATAATATACCGATATTGATTACCTCGAGGGGCAACATAGGCGTTGGACATGTATGTCAAGTCTCGACTAACCGGAAAGAAGCATAACCTATGTATCTGCAGTCTCTATCGTCGATATTCGAGGACTGATTGTGAAGTATCAGTACGGCTACTCGCTTCTGTTTCATTTCGTAATGAATCGTGCATCAAGAGAGATCAAAGTAATTAAGATCAAAGACAGAGTTAAACATTATCAAGGCACGCACACACTCTTCATGCTTGTCGACTAATCGTCTTGCCAGGCACCATATATTTCGTGTCGGCAACTTTCACATACGGCTTGAGGAGAGATCTTCTGATCCGTACGTGAACACCGAGTCATAGCAGCTTGTACCTGCATCGCAGCATCACAGCATAGGGTTCATGTGCAAGGAGAGGAAATCAAAGGTGGAACCTCATGATGGGATGACTTTTCCTGCTCCACTGACGCCTTTAAAACCGCTGATGTCGGTAGCCGCGTTTGTAGTCAAAGCCATGTCCCCCTCTGTCCGCACTGAGCCCCATGTGACTTTCCATCGAGAAAGCGCATTATCCCATTCCATAAGCGGACATTGCTGGAAAACATCCTCCCACATCCGTCGCATGTACCTTTGCGTGAACGTATGCCAAGAATGTGTCACATTGTCGTTCCTTCCAACCACAGGGGCATGCTCTTCAGGACTCAGGACTCTGCTCTTCCGAGGGCCTTCCCAAGGAACCTTACCGAGAGCGTGGTCCTTCAGCCGGTACCATTCTTCCTCTGGTAGCGGAGGCATCAATCTCTCCAGTGTTTCCTTGTACCATTGTTTCTTAATGTTCTTCGCCCTGTTTCTAGGGAAAGGCCGCCCCCAAGAGTTGATTTCCGGGATTTCGGGCTTCGTCGATTTCAGGTTAGGCTTGGTGAACATCTGGTCCTTTTGCGCTTTCTGCGATCTGATAAGTGCAACCATCTTCTCCGTCAATCGTGGCTCTTTGACATTAGGGGACGATCGGTTTGATTCTAGGGCATCGGCGAGCTCCTGAAGCGCTGTTTCGTCAACAGGGATCGGCTTTTTGGGCATCAGCTCTCTCAGTAGCTCATGTTTTCTCTTCCCTCGTCGCCCGTATGTGATTTCTAAGACCTTCTGCATGTGTGGTCGTGACCCGTGATTGGCGTCGATGAGGAATTTTACGCCTTGTCGGGCCTCTGCCATATGTTCGTTCGTGCGGCGCTTTGGAACTAATTTTTGCGTTTTGCGAGATGCCTCCTGACGAGGCCAATCGGCGCGGAATCGGCGAATTATGTGGCCATGAAAATATTGTCGAGACGCTTGATCGGGAAGATAGCTGGCCTGGCGAAGCAATGCTCGAAAGAGATGGAGAGGGTCCGCAGGATACCCAAGGGATCCCACATCCGTCTTTTGCTCTGTAGCTCCATCCGATGGGGTAGTAGATTTCGGTAGGCGGTTGGCTTCCCCCGGCTTAGATACCACTTCTCCTACCCTCTTGTAGCTTGGGTTAGAGAGATGTTGTAGACCTCTGAGTAGTCGTCCGCCCTCGCGCACCATGATGGCTCCTGACTATCGAGGGAGCTTGCTCCGTGTCTGACATACTGCTGGAATAAGCGTCTGGTCGGAACAACGCTCGGGGTTGATCAAAGTAAAAGCCGAGTTCGGGTCCATGGAGGAAACAGGGAGAATGAAGCGAGTCCGAAAGAACGTAGTGTCGAAAGTCGGTAGCGCCTAGCCGCGTCGGTAAAGTAGATCGCGCCAAGCCCACCCCTCCCAGAGAACGTAAGACGCGTTATTGCGCAAGATAGACGATTTATCGCCATTGGATGGGAAACCCCTTCTTCTCTGTTCATTTGACGTCGAATATCCAGGCCTGATACATCGTAAGATTGCACTGAGCAGGAGCCCAATCGCTCGGCATTGCCTCCGAAGGCGCACCTTTCTCTGACTGGCCTCAACACCCATGGCTTCAGCTATTCACGCCGCTTCCCCGCTGTATCCCCCTCCGTCATTCTCGCAGAACAGTGTGGATGGTTGCATGAACGGTGTACACCATTCCCAGCCAGGCCCGAACTCGTTCGACGCTTCGCGATCCGTTGTGACGACCCCGACCCCTACTCCCCCGGCATCGAGGGGAAACCAACACATCATGTCCTTCAACAGCGCCAGCTTCGGTCCACCCAACGGCTATCATTCACAGCAGAATACCCCGCGGGCTTTTGCTGAGGCGAACGGCAATCATGCCAGGCAATACTCCCAAGGCCAGGGTCAGCAGCCCCAAATATATACCGTACGAATACATCTTGTTCCGATGCTTGTCGTGCACAGACCGAACACCAACTGACAACTAGTGGCCGTAGGCTATGTACTCAGGTGTGAATGTATATGAGATGATGGTAGGCGAAATCGCGGTCATGCGGCGGCGCAATGATTCGTGGTTAAATGCAACCCAAATATTGAAGGTTGCCGGTGTTGAAAAAGGTAAACGTACAAAGGTTCTAGAGAAAGAAATTTTGTCAGGAGAATATGAAAAGGTTCAAGGGGGTTATGGGAAATACCAAGGAACATGGATCAATTACAGGAGGGGTCTGGAGTTCTGCCACCAGTACGGAGTAGAAGAACTTCTACGCCCACTACTGCAGTATGATATGGGTCAGGATGGGATGACAGTGGCCGGGCAAGGAAGCATCGAGACCCCCACTAAGGAGCAAGCAATGGCAGCTCAGAGAAAAAGAAACATGATGAGTGGTGGGGTTGAAAATCGGCCGTCTGCTTCATCACCAAATGGGACCTTTTTCAAGAATATATCAAAGACCGCGGCTAATGCCGTTAGCGCCATTAACAAAGCACGATTCGATTCGCCTGGCCCACGACCAAGCAGTGTCAACAAACGCCCAAATATGGCCCGACGATCATCACAGCAGATGATGGGGAGTCAAGAATCAGCATTCGGCCCAAGCAGTCAGCAGAGCATGCAAAGCATGAACTCGGAGCATAGCTTCAGCAACAGCCAACTTGACCCCTCTTTAAGGGCTCACAACGGGCCATATTACAGCAGCAACAACGATCACAATGTCAACGGGGACGTCAACGAGCCACCACGCAAACGAGCCCGACCCTCATCCAGTCAAGATCCATTTGGCTATGATACGGTTGAAGCTATGGACACTTCGATGCACGACCTGACTCCAACAGAACCAGTTGCCTCCTTCCATCACCAGCACCCCCAGCCAGGGCCAAATCTCGCTCACACTGGACTACCGCCACTTCCGCAACCGTCAAGCAGCTCGGCAGCCGAGAAGCAAAAATTACTCACATCCCTTTTCCTTGACCCTGCACATACAGATTTTTCGAAACATCAGGCTTTCCTACGCTTGTCTGGTGATGACCTTGACATTCCTATTGATGGAACGGCTCATACTGCTCTTCACTGGGCAGCGACTCTTGCACATACCTCACTTGTGCGTGCGCTGATCAACAAGGGGGCTAGCATCTTCCGTCTGAATGGCGGAGGCGAAACAGCTCTCATCCGTGCTGCGCTTACCACCAACAACATGGACAACAGCACCTTTCCCGAGCTGCTTGAGCTGCTTGGCCCCACCATAGAGATTCGTGATGGCCGTGGGCGTACAGTCTTGCATCACATTGCCGTCTCATCAGCAGTCAAAGGCAGAGGATCAGCCTGTAGATATTACCTTGAATGCCTGCTCGAATTTTGCGTCCGTCAAGGCAGCGCACCGAACAGCCAACAGAACTCCTTCCAGAATGCGCCGGAAGCCCCTATGCTGCCGGCAATGAAATCAATGAGCCTCGCGAGGTTCATGGCCGAAATAGTCAACGCTCCGGACATGTCAGGAGATACAGCATTGAACCTTGCAGCCAGAGTAGGCAATCGAAGCATTATCCACCAACTCATTGAGGTTGGCGCCAATCCTACCATCCCCAACCGGGGAGGCTTGAAGCCCATCGACTTTGGTGTTGGCGGTGAGCCAGAGTCGACTGATGTCCAGCCAACAAGCAGCCAACTCACCAAGACCGACAATGCCCCTGCAAGCAAAGTCAACGAAAGCAGTCAAGAACTCATGGCCTGTAAGCTTTTCTCTCTCCTCAATTTCCACCAACCCCTATTTCCACCATTTCCCACCCCTAACGACCCCTATCCATTCCACATTGCCCATTAATCTCGCAACCACTAAACCCCCACAGCAATGCAAAACCTCCTCACCGAAACCTCCACCTCCTTCAAATCCGAGCTCCAGCAAAAACAATCCCTCATCGACCAAACCCACCTCGCCCTCCGCGAAGCCACCTCCCTCCTCGCCGACGAACGCCGGCGCCTCGCCTCCCTCGAGCAAAAAGCCACCACGCGCAACCACCTCCGCCAGCAGTGCGCCAACCTCCGCCGCGCCAACGCCCTCCACCGCGCCGAGTTCGCCCGCAGCGGCGCCCCTGGCGTTCTCAAGGAGGATGTCAAAATCGGGGAAGCCGACGCGGGGCTGCAGATCGACGCCTCCCTCTTCAACTCAAGCACGGATCCGGAGAATCTGACACCGCAGCAGATTGCAGCGCTGGCGGCGATGCCGTCGACGGCTGTGTTGCAGGCGAGGAAGGAAGCGTACCAGGTTACGAATATGCGGCTGGAGCAGCAGAAGACGCAGTTGAAGAGTCAGAGTTTTGAGCTGGAGGCGCAGATGAGGCGGATTGTGTCGCTGTGTACGGGTGTTGAGGAGGGGAAGGTGGATGAGATGCTGGAGGGCTTGCAGGCGGCGGTGGAGAGTGAGAGGGGGGGGGAGGTGGATGTGGGGCGGGTGAGGGAGTTTTTGAGGAGGGTGGAGAGGGGGGGAGAGTAGGATGGTGGTGGAGGTGGTGGAGGTGGTGGTGGAGATTGATGGTGATGCTGCAGAGTTGCATGGAATGTGCGTGCATATGGTGAGGCTTATGTGAAGGGATTTTCCACACGGAGGATCATCTTTTTTCCATCTTTTATGTCAACCATGCATGCATAGGGTGGAAATAGTCCTGGCATCCGATCCGGCGAGGGATCTATCTATAGTACCTCCTCAAGGAATACTTGATACTTGCCTGTTACGTAGGATAAAGCAATATCTTACATTAACTTCGATCACTATCTTTCCATACGGATGACTGAGACAGGGTGAAAGAAAACGCTGGATCACGTTCGACTGTTGTATCACGTCCTAGAACTTCCAGCCCGAACTACAACGCCTCCTGTTGAATGGCAATGAAGATCAAGTTTCGACTGTTCTATTACATCCTATAATTTTCGGCCAGAGTACAGTGTCTCCTGTGCAGTGGCAATGAAGTTCAAGTTCGACCTTTGTGTTACATCCTAGATATCCGGCCAGACGACAACGCCTCCTGTTGAATGGCAGTTGCAGTCACTGATTAACGCCTTCGCGCTCAAGCAGTGTAGATGCCTGGCGCGCAGTAGAGCACCTATACAGCTCAGAAGTCTGTCTCGTCTATGAACCTCCTACCCCCAACAATCCCACTTCACAGCATCATCTCCAATGGATTCTCCACCACCCGCTTCAACTCCCGGACCCACTCCCCGCCTACCGCCCCATCAACAACCTTATGGTCGAAGCTCCCCGTAACCACAATCTGCTCGTCCCACTCCACGCCCTCCTCACCATCCGCTCCCTTCGGCACCGCAACCTTCCTCGTCGTGCCGACCGCCAAGATACCCGCTTGCGGCGGGTTGATCACCGCCGTGAAGCGCTCCACCGCGGCATTCATGCCCATATTGCTGATCGTGAACGTCCCGCCCTGGTACTCCTCCGGCTTGAGTTTCCCGTCGCGGGCGCGCCTGCCCAGGTCCTTCACGGCCGCGGAGATGCGTTCCAGGCCGAGGGCATCGACGTTCCGGACGATGGGCGTCATGAGGCCGATGGGCGTGGCGACGGCGACGGAGACGTCGACGGTGTGGTGCTGCCGGATGACGACCTGGCCAGCGATCTCGCGCCAGGAGGAGTTGACGGCGGGGATCTTGGTGCAGGCGATGGCGCAGGCTTTGATCAGGAAGTCGTTGAGGCTGAGCTTGTATGCGCCGGCGGCGGATGCGTTGAGCGCTTGGCGGAGCTTGAGGAGTTTGGTGACGGAGAGGGTCGTGGAGACGAAGTAGTGCGGGTTCTGGTTAAAGGATTGGGTAAGTCGGTTAGCGATCGTTTTGCGCATCGAGGAGGCGGGGATGTCTTCGTAGGAGGCGGCCGGGGCGGCAGCGGCACCGGGGGTGGAGGCGGGCTGGAATTTCTCGATGTCGGATCTGGTGATGCGTCCGCTGGGGCCGGTGCCTTTGACTTGGGAGATGGGAACGCCTTTTTCGAGGGCGAGGGCTTTGGCGGAGGGGCTGGCGTTGGGTTGACGGTCGAGGGAGGTTTGGAGACGACTGCCGGTGGAGTCGGACTCTTGCGATTCGGGGGCGGGTGACGGTTCTGATTCTGATTTGCCGCTGTCGAGGGTTGAAGGGGAGGTTTGAGAGCCGGTGTCTGGAGGTTCGGAGGACTCAAGGGCTTCTTCTTTCGAGTCTTGCTTGGGCGGTGCCTTCTCTCCTCCGGCATCATCCAAGCTGAACGACTCGAAGGGGGCAACGCCGGTGCCTTCTTCAACCATCACAGCAATCGGCTTGATTGACTGTTAGTAATATGACGAGGCTTGTGAAGACGTAGCATCTCACGTTTCCAACCGCGACATCCTTTTCGCCGGATTCTTTCAGAATCTTCGCCAGTACGCCGTCCTCTTGGAACTCGAAGTCCATCTGGGCTTTGTCCGTCTCGATTTCCACCAAGACATCCCCTGGCGCAAGTGTGTCCCCTGGCTGCTTCTGCCACGCCCCGATGTTCCCCGATGTCATTGTTGGCGACAATGCAGGCATGCTGACGACCGTGTGTGGAGGAAACGCTGTCAAGACCACTCAGTGACCGAGTCGATAATATTGAGGAATCCAACATACACTTTGACGCATAGTAACGGGCAAGGGCTGAAAGTGCCGGCGTATATCTGGAGTAGCTGAAAGTAAGCCCAATTGCTCGTCCCGGCATCTCGTAGAGCCTTGTAAGGGAATGGTGTAGGAGCTCACTCACCTTGGGACATTTTGAGCTCTACGCAAGGCCGAACTTCTTGTGCAAGCTGGGGAGGATAGAATAGATGACCTTGTTGAGCCACGGCGCAGGACCGCAGCTACAGACATGACGAGGAGAAGGCCAGAATAGAAGTACAAGAGATGGCAGAGACGACGGGACGGTCAGCTTTTCACCGAGTCGACAGCATTATTGGGGGAGTCAAAGGTCAACAATCCATTCACCGAGCAAAAACGGTTGTAAAAGTTTCCAGCTTTGTTGGGTTGAGCTCTGCAGGCAGGACCCTGAAGATATCAGGCTGACTCAGCCCGCAGGCGTCCAATCGGCGACGCTGACAGCTACGCGGTACCTCTATGATAAAATTAGGTAGAGAACCGAACACCTCTGCACGCCCAATAAACACATGGCTTATTCATCACCGGCCTTCTAGGTCCCGTCAGGCGCGGCGATACATGGGGTCGCTGAACGGCGCAGGAAGTATTCGTCTCGGAACTACGAGGTCCCGTCTTTCATATTCCTGGGGCCTATTCAGTGTCCATGGCGGAGGTGGAGGGGGTTGAGCCTCCAGCGAAGCGGAATGGACACACACAGCTAGGGGTGGAACAACCTTCAGGTCCAAATACTGGGGAGTTGGCAGGCACCATGGAAGATGTGAGTCTGGGCTCGGCGCCCCCAAAAATTGAGGGTGAGGAAGTACCAAAACCCGAGATCTCGCGCCAGAGGGATCCAGGTACTACATCTACGACTTCAGAAACACAACAACCGCCGCCTCTCCCAGAGAAAGATCAGCCAGTCACACCGCGCACTCCCTCAGCCCCTTCAAACCTCGCCTCACCTACAGACGCTTCGCGTTCGGCTCGTCCATCCGCAGATGTCAGCACTGGCGCGCAGAGATCCGCCCCCTTAAGTTCTATAGTTTTCGTTGTGACAGCCTTGGAGCAGATAGCATCTTCTAAGGAGGCCCGGAAGAAGAAGCCATTGGAAGAGTCAGCGAACGGGGCATTGGCAGCAATCAAGAAGCACAATGGGGCACCAGATCCAGAGACTATCTTTGAGCCACTGCGTCTGGCGACTGAGACCACGAGTATACCCTTGACGACTACGTCGCTGGACTGTATCGGCAAGCTAATCAGTTACTCTTATTTTTCAATACCGCCACCGGTCCAGGACCCTTCTATTCCAACACCGAAGCAGCAGCAAGTGCCTTTAATCGAGCGAGCGATAGATACGATCTGCGACTGTTTCCAGGATGAAGCCACACCGGCTGAGATACAGCTACAGATCGTGAAGTCATTGCTCGCAGCGGTACTCAATGACAAAGTCATAGTGCACGGCTCGGGGCTGTTGAAGGCTGTACGACAGGTGTACAACATATTCCTGCTGTCCAAGTCACCAGCGAACCAGCAAGTTGCACAGGGCACCCTGACTCAGATGGTCGGGACGGTCTTCGAGCGGGTAAACAACAGACTATCACTGAAAGAGGCGCGCTTGAACATCACCAACTTGGTCTCAGGGAAGGGAACGGCAAACACAAGTCAAGTCGAGCTCAACGGTAGTAGCTCGGCCGCCGAAAGTGACGCTGCTGGCACGAATGAGGCAGATGCTCGATCGGAAGCACAGTCAGTGGATGCCCAAGAGTTGGAGGTGTCAGATAAACCGGTACGGAAAGAGCCAAGGGAGACATTGACACTGAAGAGCTTCGAGAACACCAAGAGCTTTGACGATGCTAAGATTGGCGACAACGCTCCGACCATGGTGACACATGCGCAATTACCACTTCCACAAATAAGGACTCCATCAGGGCAGCCTATACCTTCAACAAATGGGGTTGACACTCAAGCTGAACAGCATACCATGAACGAGGATGAGGAGGACGAGATCTTCGTCAAAGATGCCTTCCTAGTCTTTCGGTCTATGTGTAGACTTAGCACTAAAAACCTTAGCCCGGATCAGCAGCAAGACATTCGGTCCTCCAATATGCGGTCAAAGTTGGTATCGTTGGCCATCATTCGTACACTTCTGAACAATCATATCAATGTTTTCACGTCGCCGCTGGTAGTCATTAGGAGTAGTTCCAACAATGAGCCGACAAGTTTTGGTCAGGCTATCAATCAATATTTGAGGCTGGGTTTGGGCAAGAACGGCGCAAGCTCAGTCAGACAGGTCTTCGAGTGTTGCTGTGAGATATTCTGGTTAATGCTTCGGAATATGAGGGTCATGCTCAAGGTATGTAATTAAAATCCCCGTACATGGGATCTCTAATCAGACTCTAGAGAGAAATCGAGGTTTTCTTGAAAGAGATCTACCTAGCCATTCTCGAGCGCAAAAATGCTCCGGGCTTCCAGAAACTCTATGTTATGAAGATCCTCAAACGATTGTCTATCAATCCCCAAGCTCTAGTGGAAATTTATTTGAATTATGACTGCGAATCCAACGCGCTGGATGACATGTTTCAACGGATGATCGAGCATCTGTCCAAGATCTCTAGCACTTCGGTGACGGTCTCAGCACAACAGCAACAACAGTATCAAGGGCAATATGCGAAAGAGATGGAAGCAGAGCCCGACTGGCAAGATCATGGCAGGCTGCCACCGTCTTTGACCACGGCCAATCTCAACACCCCTGCACACCACGATTTGGATATGCCTGTAGACTTTCTGCTCAAGCACCAGGCGCTTGACTGTCTAGTGCGAACATTAAGGTCTCTAGTAGACTGGTCGCAAGAAAATCCTGTAGTGAATAAAGGTAACCTCGATTCGATGGATCTCAGAAATTCCTCGGACAGGATACGAGAATCTCTCGACCCCGGCGTTTCGACAGAGGCTCCCAGATTGCCTGTTGTGGACACTCCGATCGTGCCCGGAACGCCCCGTCTAGAGGACGACCCGAGCCAACTGGAGAGAGCGAAAGCCCGTAAAATAGCGCTTAGCAAGGGTATTGGCCAATTCAACTTTAAGCCCAAACGTGGTATCAAGACACTCTTAAAGGACGGTTTTATCCAGAGCGAGTCTCCCGAAGATATAGCGTCTTTTATCTCACAACATGACCAACTCGACAAAGCGATGATTGGCGAGTATCTCGGCGAGGGCGACCCTCTCAACGTAGCTACCATGCATGCTTTCGTGGATTCTATGGACTTCACGCGACGAAGGTTTGTCGACTCCCTGCGGCATTTCCTTCAGAGTTTCCGTTTGCCTGGCGAGGCACAGAAAATTGATCGGTTCATGCTGAAGTTCGCAGAACGTTACATTTCTGGTAACCCTAATGCTTTCGCAAATGCCGATACTGCCTACATTCTAGCATACTCGGTGATCATGCTAAACACTGACCAGCACAGCACGAAGATGAAGCAGAAGCGCATGACGGCCCCAGACTTCATCAAAAATAATCGAGGGATCAACGACAATGCGGACCTGCCTGATGAATACCTCACAGGCATCTACGATGAGATTGCGCATCACGAAATAGTTCTGAACACCGAAAGAGAACATGCCGCAGCTCTAGGTATTATACCACAGCCGCCAAGTGGCGGCATTGCATCAAGAGCGGGCCAGGTCTTTATGCAACTCAATCGCGACCTTCAAAAGGAAGCCTATGCACAGGCATCTGAAGAGATGTCAAGCAAAGCAGAACAACGACTGCGAACCATGATCAAATCGCAGCGGAAAACGACCTTGAAGCAGGGTTTACCAAAATTCATCCCGGCCACTTCCTTCAGGCATGCCGGACCTATGCTTGAGGCGACGTGGATGTCTTTTCTTTCGGGACTATCTGGCCAGATGCAAGATACCCAGAACATTGAGACCATCCGCCTCTGCATGGAAGGTTTACGGCTCTCAATACGGATTGCCTGCTCGTTCGATCTTGCAACGCCAAGAGAAGCCTTCGTAACCTCCCTTGCCAAATTCACCAACCTCGGCAATCTGCGTGAGATGATGGCAAAGAACTTCGAGGCGCTCAGGATACTGCTTGAGGTAGCCCAGACCGAGGGCAACTTCCTTAAGGGAGCATGGCGAGAGATACTCATGTGCATTAGCCAACTTGACCGGTTCCAATTGATCTCAGGTGGAGTAGACGAAGGTGCTGTACCAGATGTGTCCAAAGTTCGACTGGTCGCACCCAACAGAGTACCGTCAAACGGTTCTCGAAAATCATTGGCACCCTCCGTTCGGCCTCGACCTCCAAATTCATCCAATTCGACGTACCAACTGGACATTGCGCAGGAAAGTCGATCACCAGACGTCATCAAGGGTGTAGATCGCATTTTCACTAGTACCGCTGAGCTATCTGGAGACGCGATTGTCCACTTTGTCCGTGCTTTGAGCGAAGTCAGCTGGCAGGAAATCCAATCATCGGGTCAGAGCGATTCACCTCGAACATACAGTCTTCAGAAGCTCGTCGAAATCAGCTATTACAACATGACGAGAGTAAGGTTTGAGTGGATCAATATCTGGCAAGTTCTTGGTGAGCATTTCAACCAGGTCGGCTGTCATCCCAACACAAACGTGGTCTTCTTCGCGTTGGACTCCCTGCGGCAGCTGTCAATGCGTTTCATGGAAATCGAGGAGCTCCCGGGCTTCAAGTTTCAGAAGGACTTCCTGAAGCCTTTCGAACACGTGATTGCGAACAGCTCTGCCGTGACGGTCAAGGACATGGTACTGCGGTGTCTAATCCAGATGATTCAAGCACGCGGAGAGAACATCAGATCAGGCTGGAAAACGATGTTCGGGGTGTTTACAGTGGCTGCACGAGAGCCTTATGGTAAAGTCACTAACGCTCGATTCGTGCAAGGGTATCCTAGCTAACAGCTCGACAGAAGCCATCGTAAACCTCGCATTCGACCATGTCACCCAGATATACAATACTCGGTTTGGCGTAGTCATCTCGCAGGGGGCCTTTGCCGATCTCGTCGTCTGCTTGACAGAGTTCTCGAAGAACCTTAAGTTCCAAAAGAAGTCGTTGGCCGCTATCGAAACGCTGAAGTCCACTGTGCCGAAGATGCTCAACACGCCTGAATGTCCTCTATCGCACAAAGCCGGAAGCTTGTCTAATGGCATCAATCACGATGTGCCTGTTACCAGGGTGGCCACCCGACAGAGCCAGGAGGAGCAATTCTGGTTTCCTGTGCTGTTTGCTTTTCATGACGTTCTCATGACCGGGGATGATCTCGAAGTAAGGTCACAGGCGCTGAATTACCTCTTTGACACACTCATTAAGTATGGCGGGGACTTCCCACTAGACTTCTGGGATATCCTTTGGCGACAACTGCTCTATCCCATCTTCATGGTGTTGCGCTCGAAATCGGAGATGTCCAAGATCCAAAACCATGAAGACCTGTCTGTGTGGCTCTCAACCACCATGATACAAGCGCTACGGAACATGATCACCCTCTTCACACACTACTTCGACTCACTCGAGTATATGCTCGATCGATTTCTCGATTTGTTAGCACTCTGTATCTGCCAGGAAAATGATACCATCGCACGAATTGGAAGCAACTGCCTACAACAACTGATTCTACAGAACGTTACCAAGTTCCAGCCGCCACATTGGACGAAAATTGTCAGCAGCTTTGTTGAACTTTTCGATCGAACAACCGCACACCAGCTTTTCTCTGCTGCTACGTCATCCTCCGACTCGTCCTACGTATCTGAAGGCGATGCGTCGCGTCAGCGGGCAGATACCACAACCTCGAATCATCTTCCTATCACTGACTCGCCCACGGAAGAGACGCCGTCAAGCTCCACCCAAGCTAGCCTCAAGATGGACAACGCCACGCTATCGAGAGACAATACCGATGAGACAGCCGATTCTCACTCACCCAATCGCGTTTCTTCATTGCCTTCCACACAACCTTCGTCCGCACCTTCCGAGCTAGAGGATTATCGGCCCCAGTCCAGCTTACAGCAACAACCGGTGGTGGTGACAGCAGCCCGGCGGCGCTTCTTCAACAAGATTATCAGCAGGTGTATCCTTCAATTGTTGATGATCGAGACGGTCAACGAGCTGTTCTCCAACGACGCTGTCTATGCAGAAATTCCAAGCTCGGAACTTCTGCGGCTGATGTCGCTGTTGAAGAGCAGCTACTCGTTCGCAAAGCGATTCAACAACAACAAAGAGCTCCGTATGAGACTCTGGAGGGAAGGTTTCATGAAGCAGCCTCCAAACCTGCTGAAACAAGAGAGTGGCAGCGCTGCGACGTATGTCAACATCCTTGTTCGAATGTACCACGATGAAGGTGAGGAGCGCAGGCGAAGTCGTGCGGACACCGAAGCGGCGCTGATACCGTACGTCATCCCCTTGGCATGCAAACTGTTGCCTGCTATACTAATAATCGCTCCCCAGACTCTGTGCCGACATCATCCGTAGCTTCGTGGAGCTAGACGAGTCGCAACCGCGGAACATTGAGGCATGGAGACCCGTGGTGGTGGATGTCATGGAGGGATACACGAACTTTGCACGAGAGGACTTCGAACGACACATTGAGACTTTCTATCCCTTGGCAGTCGAGCTTCTCAACCGCGAGCCCGGAGTGGAGATTCGTTCGGCGCTGCAAGGACTGTTACGCCGGATGGGGGAATCCAGGATGGGTATGGCGCCTGTGCAAACGACGATTCAAACCCCCCCCAGCCCGCGGAGCATCTCTTCGCAGTACTTCAGTCGAAGATCGAGTCGAGGTAGGTGATACGCGAAGGCTCGACTTTCCAACTGTATTATCCGGCTTTTTAGCTTCTGTCGTGCGGTTTTAGCGTCATCGTTTTGCGGACGTCTCTTGCTGGAGGCTCTGGAGGGACATGTGGGGGGGGGGGGGTGTTCGAAGGGATCTGAAAAGCAGGTTCACGCATCTTGGAGAGCCAGCATTGTACAATACTCTATCGGGAGAAAGCAAGAGAAAATACTTTAGACTAGATACGGACTATTGATATAGGGGAGCTTAAGTACACTAATCAAGTGTGGAATGGCTACTGATCACATGCCTCCTCGCACCTCTTAGACCCTGTTCCTGGACACGCGAGATGTTGCCGGGCAAACCAGTGCGATACGAAGTAACCGGCTCGAACGCTCTTACCGATTCACGGCGCCTGGGCGCCTGGGCGCCTGGGCGTTGTCAAGTGCTTTACCTTATTGCTCTGCCTACTTCATGAGTGGGGCCCTTCAGGAGTATTGTATCCCGCCATTGACATTGTCGCCGCGTCACTTCGAGCTTTTCATTTTCAACAAAGACTCACCCCGACCACCGGCCACTTCGCCAATTCCACCTCCAGACTTTGCGCAGAACGACGTGAAGTTGCACCACACCCTCTAGAATATCATTAATATGCCGAATTTCAAAGACAAGCTCCGCGACCAGCTGAAGGGTAGGACAAGAAACACTTGATTCCCAACCCCGCACCAAAGCTCCCTCCAGATCCCAACATCTTCCCTACCCAAGCTACACCCCATTGACCTCACGTGCCTGCAGGTACACACCTCTCCGACGTCAAAGTCGGCGCCATCCACTTCAAGAACAAGGTTGGCAAGTTCGGCAATATCATCAACCCCAATCACCGCCACGACGAGGCCCACGAGAAGGCCACGGACGAGAAACGCACGCGGATTGCCGAGAGCCACAGGTTCGAATCCTTCGCTCCGGAGAGAGATGGCAACAAGATCAAGTGGTATGTCGATGGGCGGGACTACTTCTGGGCCGTCTCGGTCGCGCTGGAGAAGGCCCAGGAGACCATCTACATCGCCGACTGGTGGCTGAGCCCGGAGCTCTTCCTACGCAGACCGCCATATGACAATCAGGAATGGAGGTTGGATCAGGTGCTGAAGAGGAGGGCCGAGGCTGGCGTGAAGATCTATGTCATTGTTTACAAAGAGGTCGCCGCGGCCATCAGTTGCAACAGCCTGCACACCAAGCATGCTTTGGACGCGCTCTGTCCGCAAGGGAGCCCCGGCCATGGAAACATCAACGTGATGAGACATCCGGATCACAATGTATTCGAGAATGCAGGAGACATGACCTTCTATTGGGCGCACCATGAGAAGTTCATCGTTATCGATTATGCCTTAGCTTTCATAGGCGGGTTGGATCTATGTTTTGGAAGATGGGACAGTCGACAGCACCCGCTGGCAGACGTACATCCCGCTGGCGTCACCAACGAGCTATTTCCCGGTCAGGACTTCAACAACAATCGCATCATGGATTTCAAGACCGTGGATGACTGGAAGTCAAACGAGCTCAGCAAAGCAGACTATGGCCGCATGCCATGGCATGACGTCGCCATGGGTCTTGTTGGAGATTGTGTCTATGACATTGCAGAGCACTTCGTTCTTCGCTGGAACTTCGTCAAGCGCGACAAATACAAGCGGAACGCGGGCTATGACTGGCTTACAATGCAAGGTCGAGAAGGGGACCTTGAGGACCTCATAGCCGTTCAGCGGCCCACACATCCTGTGGGCGAGTACGTCCACCATCCCCTGTCTCACATAGGAACCAAACCCTGGGCCCACGAGCACCCCGGCACCGTGCACGCGCAGATCGTTCGCAGCAGCGCCGACTGGAGCAGTGGCATCCTGACAGAACACAGCATTCAGAACGCCTACTGTGAGATCATCCGCAACGCGGAACACTACGTCTACATTGAGAACCAGTTCTTTATCACCGCAACCGGCGAAGAACAAGCCCCCGTGCACAATGTGATCGGCCGCGCCATCGTCGACGCCTGCGTCAGAGCCGGCAAGGAAGGCCGTAAATTCCGCGTCATCATCCTCATTCCCTCCATTCCCGGGTTCGCGGGCGACCTGCGTGATGACGCCGCTGCAGGCACTCGCGCAATCATGGATTACCAGTACAGATCCATCCACCGTGGCCCCCTCTCCATCTTTGGGCAAATCGAGAAGGAAGGCGTCAACCCGCGCGACCACGTCTTCCTCTTCAATCTGCGCTCCTACGACCGCCTGAACAAGACCCCCCAGATGGTGAAGCAGGAAGAGCAATCGGGCGTCAAATACCAAGATGTGCAGCGCGCGCAAGCCGAGGAGATTATGAGCGAAGGCGTACACAACGCAACCGGCAAGCGCAACAAAACCGACAATGAGGAGACAGAGCGCATACTGGATCAGAAGCGGAAATTCGAAGCCCACCGCGACGAGGCCGGCTTGGGGGACGATGGGATACCTTCCGCGGACTCCATCGCGCAAACGGCCATGCTCAACGGCGGGAAAGTGACGGAGCAGGAGTGGCGCGGCGATCTCGAGAGCGAGAAGGAAAACTTCGTGCAGGAGGAGCTGTACATCCACGGCAAAGTCTGCATCGTCGACGATCGCATCGTCATCTGCGGCAGCAGCAATATCAACGATCGCTCGCAACTAGGCTTCCACGACAGCGAACTCACCATCATCATGGAGGACTACGATGTGCTGGAATCCACCATGGATGGCCAACCCTTCAAAGCGGGACGGCATGCGGCCACGTTGCGAAGACTGTTATGGCGCGAGCATCTCGGTCTGGCTCCCGCGCAGGAATTGGATGCAACCAACGATCCGAACGCGCAGCCGCCGGATGTATGTATGAACGAGGAGCGGTCCGGGCCCGAAGAGGATTTCGTGGTAGATCCCATGAGCGACGCGCTCTGGGACCGATGGACAGGTCAAGCAACAACGAACACGCAAACCTTCCGTCATCTCTTCCGCGCAGACCCAGATGACAACAGTGAGCCCCTCCTTCCCCTTTCCCCCTTTCCCCTTCCACCTTGCCCACTGCTTCCACACCCTTCCGCTAACCCCCCCCTTCCTTCTCTGTAGTAAAAAACTTCGACGACTATGAAGCCTTCCTCCCGCGCCACAACAAATTCAAGCAAGGCCATCTCCACGACCCGTTCATGCCGGGGGAGGAAGTCCGCCAGAAACTAGATTTGATCAAGGGGCATCTGGTGTGGATGCCGTTGGATTTCCTGAGGGATGCGCCGATGGCGGAGAAGGGGCTCCAGATTAATGCGTATACGGAGAGTATCTATACCTAGGCAGAGGGGAGGAGAGTCGGGGAGGAGGGGGAGAGGAGCTTGGGCTTCGATTGCGCTTCTTGTGCGAGCCGGTGTGCGGCATGTTGCAGCAGGCGGCTGGCTTCATGTCTGGGAGGGGAAGGAGAGCGGATATTATGTTATACTCAGCCAAGGCCTTCTTTTCTGTTGAGGGGGCAGAGCTGCAACGCCCACACTATATCCCCTTTCCCACTGTCTGGTCTCCCATTGCGCTCCTACTTCTAGTTCCCTCCTGTGTGCCAAATTTCCTCCCCCTACCCTGCCCCCTTCCCTCTATACCCCTCCAACAACCTCCCGCTCCCCACTCCCAACCAAGCCCTATTCATTCCAACCTTCTCTCTCTCCCTCAACTCCTTAGAAACCTCTCCTTCTCTCCCCTCGCCCCCTTAATCGAGCTCTAATTATTGCAACCTCTTACTCTCTTCTATATCTTCAAAAAGTCTCTTCTCTCTTCTCTTTCTCTTCTTCTCTCTGCCTTTCTCTTCTTCTCTCTTCTTCTCTCTTCTCTTCCTCTCTCTCTCAACCATTCTATCATTCCTCTAACCACGGATCTCTTCGATCGCTCGCCATCTTTCTTCCTAGGCGTCTTTCCTTCTAAATATCTTGCTATCCTTCTTTCTCGCGAATAATAATTCTTGGGCGACGCACGCGAGCTTGTGGGCTCGTGGGCGATTGTGAATTTTAGGTGGGGGCTGGGATATGGGACACTAAATTTTGCTATGAGGGTTGCTAGGATTTGGGGGGATGGTTGGTAGAGAGGAGTAGGGGAATGAGTGACTGGTGAAGAGGGGAAGAGAGGAGAGAAGGAAAGAGCGTAGAAATAGAGTAGAGAAGACAAAGATCGAGGAGAAGTAAGAAAAGAGGGAAGAAAAAGAAGTGAGATGGGGTTGGGTGGAAATAATTGAAATCCAATAAGACGAGGTGAGATGGCTTGGATTGGCTTGGCTTGATATAGTGGAGGAGAAGGAGGAGGAGGAGAGGAGATGTAGAGAAGATTAGAGGTGTCAAAAGTGTATAGTTAGATGAGAATGGGGATGGGAGGAGGAGAAGAAGAGAGATGACGATACACTGCTTTATAAGAATAAGAGGGCGGAGAGACCTGCACAAGGAGCGAATCGATGAAAGAAGATCAAAGAGCGCGATGGGACTGCGCGATGGAATAGGGAGGAAGAAAGGGGAGAGTTAGAGAGACTGCGAGCGAAGAATCGAAGAGAGGGGACTGAGATGGGAGGAAGGGAGTGGGGAACGGAAGGAGGGAGGGTGGGACTGGTATGTGGTTAGGAGAAGGATGGAGGAAGGGTGAGAAAGCAGAGTAGGGCTGGATTGGGGAGGAGAGCGGCGTGGTGGGATGGGGTCGGTGTAGCGTATTATAGTGGGAGTACGTTGAGGCAGTGCGAACATGTAGACGAAGGGGTGGCGAATAAGATGTGGCGTCCGAAACCTGGTAGATGGCAAGTAGGGAATTGGTGCCCGAGTATACATACTTATGGGACGAAAAGTGTAAGGCGTGAGTTGTGGTTGAATTATAGGATTGAGGGCGACGGCAGACGTGAGGAGAGATGGGGCTGGGTGGGCAGAGATGTTCCCTGCGATGGCCGTGGGAAGTATATTCTGGGGCTCAGAATAGAGCGGAGGCGGGTCGTCTGTTGGTGTGAATGGATAGGAGGAACACGTATAGAAGATGAGGGAAACGCATAGGAGATTACGAGGTTAGCGTCGATGGAGTTGGGTGTAGCTTGGAGCAGCGGGTCGTTCATGGCACGCATTGACATTTGCAAGTCTTAGAGAAATTGGGGCGATGACGGAGATGGTGCGCATGTTGCATGCACTGGAAGGGACGCAGCAACTTGAGGCTACCGGCGCAAGCGAGGAGCTGTGGCGATGGAGCGAGAGTGCTAAAGGTGAGGTGAAAGCGGCGAAATGCGAGAAGAATATGTGGACAAGGGTAGTCGAATGTCTGCGACAACGATGAGTAGTTCGATGAAACCAGAATGGAAGTAAGAGATTGCACTTGATGTCGCGGGAGCTGAAATGGACGAGCACGGGAATAATTTATCGAATAGTTGAAGCGACGAGAGTATGCTTTTGAGCGATGAGTTAGAGCGGCCCCGGCAGTGGTCTGATAGAGATGATTGAGGCACTGTTCGATCAGGAGGTGTGTGTTAAGAGGGGAGAGAGTAGTATTGGCTGATTAAAGAGTAGAGGCCTGCCACTGAAGGTGCCATTGGTGCTGTGAACGAGAGTAAGTGTATTGGACTATCGGTGTCATAATGCCCTTGCGGACCGGTATCTAAATCGACCTCCCTTGCTGTACCCTCTGTGTGTGCGTCCTGCGTCTCGCCATTTCCGTATGATTCTGATATCGGAAGCTGCGCGGCGGAGAAAGGTCCGAGTCGAATCGCCACCCACCCCAAGCCGTTGTACCTGCATGATCTGCCTTGCATCATGCAAGGCAGTAGATCTTGGCGCCACAAAAATCTCCGAAGTCGGATCCCACTACTTCGCAAGTCAATACACAGAACATTGTAAGCGTTTTAAAAGTTGTCGGCGTCTCTCACATGTGGATCGCCAGTCGGATCCCCTCCAGCCTTCAGGTAATGCCCCGCCTCAAGTCCTCTTGGTCGAACACGGTCGACATGTCTTCAGTTTGCACAGGCGGCATTCGTAGATGAACCAATGAGGGCCTGAACTGCACAAAGCGCAGGTCCAGACGAGGATATTCGTTTCGGACTTGATGATGGAGAACGAGTGGGAGCAGTTGCGGTTAGCCATGGTTGCTGCTCGTGCCGCGGATATTGTTCGATACTAGGCCAGTCAGAGCTTTGTAGGGTGGGAGAGATCCAAGGGACTGACCTACGTGGAAGATCCTCACTCGAAGAACCGGATGTTGGGTGTTGATGATGGCTTGACGCTGTGATGAGTTGATGTGAAACAAAGTATTGATTGTGTACTGTTGCGACTGGTTTGCTCTCGAGTACAAAGTACTTCGGACGACTGGGAACTTATAGTACAAAGCAAATCACAGTCCAATGACGCTTGTTAGAAGCGGCGGGCAACTTGTACAAGGATTGGCGAAATGAAGTGGGACGAGTATTCAGGTGTTCGTGATGTTCGTGCCCAAAGTGTGACATAGATCAAAATGGGAACTGGGGAACAAGGGTGATAAGTCCCGCTATAATCTCTTTCCGCGTGGCCATAGGGTTGAACTCAACGAGGGGATGTCATCTGTGGTGGTGGTGGTCAGATTGGAGTGGATTGAGGCGTGACTATGGCGGTGCTGGGCGATGCTAGGGCCATGGTCCGGCAGTTATCCGTTTGGGTAGGAGCAACGGGGAGCGAGCCCGATAGTCAGGTTCCGGCCCTGACATAGCTGTCATGCACGATGCACGGTGCACGGTTGTCAAACTAGCAAAGGCGTGAAGCTTAAACGAGCAGTTGGAATGGTGGTTTGGAGAGAAAGAGGTTAGACAATACAACGAGACGTGGCACTGTCATCTCGGTTGCTGGAGATAGGATCCTTCGACTCGGGAGACGGCATCCTGTTCCCCTGGGACTGGCAAGCTGACGGGTGGATGAGAGGTTGGGCCCGCTCTTGGGATGCCTGATCCTGTCCGATCGGAGCTGAAGCTTCCTCAATCCTGCGATGCGGGAGGATGTAGGAAGATATGTCATCATCTCGATCGCAACTTGGCTACTCGATTGCAACGAGAGAAAGCTGAACAGAGAGTGGAGTGGAGGAATAAGGTACTTTACAGAAAGATTGGACGTTGAGATACACGATTAAGATGGCGCCAGACTTGCCGCTAGGGCTCGATTGGTGACCCAGATCGGGCCTCCTGCAGCGAGCCGGGACAAGCCACCATCGTGGTCGACAGGGATTCGTTCCTTCTTCGTTTGGCGCCAAACACGAGTCACGGGTTAGGTCGATGGCTAAGCGGTGGTTTAACTTCGACTAGAGATGCTCTAAAAGACCTTTGGAGACCCGATTCCCCGGTTCGTGGGTGTAAAAGATCTCCCACGTTGGTCGAGACCGAACGAGCCCTGTCATCTGTCATAATTTAGGGGTTGCCACGTGCTTTGTGAAGAGTAGTGGGAACAGGGGCCTCACGAGCCACATCGCGATCGCACATTCACAGATCAACCAGGTGGGCCTGGCGCTTTCTTGACGTACTTCTAGTTACAGGAAACTATAGTACCTCAAAACAAAGCTCGGCCACGAACCACTATCCTCAGCGTGGTTTTGTCGTGACTATACTCTGCTCTTTCAGTTCCATAGGCACAACGCCTGGTTAAGATATTGCCATTGAGCGTTTTAGCATACCACAGAAGCTCTCAAAGAGCACGCTGTCCTCACCCTGCAGCCATCGCACCTGCACTTCCACCTCGTCATTTGCTGCCTGTCGCACGTGAATCCTGTAAGCAAGCGCTGGCTCTTCTTCCTCCTTTTCCTCTTCCGTGGATGACTGGTCTCCTTGATCGGCCCTCTCTCGCTTTCTCCTCGCGGCGCGCGACCAGACGTTCCCTTTGGCGGCGCCGATGCCGGTAGCTAGTGAAGCCCGATATTGCCAGCGTAGGTCCAAGCGTTTCAAAATTAGGTTCAAGCGCTGGGCTGCCAAATCCCGCGATCCGATTCGGAAGCTGAAGCTGTATTCGGAAGGAAATGGTAGAAAATTTTTGGGTAGACTCGATATGCCTCTCGCAAACTCCTAAATCCCCCGTCAGCCTCTTTGCGAACGAAATTTGTGTATCGAGTTGGGGCACAAGGTGGAAGACCCATGGTAACTACCTGTTTCGGTCGCCGCAACCCATGGCTCCAAGCGACTGCCCATCGTCTGGTCTTCCCTCCTTGCACAAACTCCGTCACTGCCCAGTTGGTGACTCCCGCGCTCTTGAGTTTTTCAACTATATCACCAACAGAACCCAACTTGCCGAGCATGCTGGTATACCACTGGCAACGCTCTTTAAGAACAAGGCTTTCGTCTACCATACGGCCGACAAATTGCACTTCGCCACCAGGCGTCACCATCTCGATCTCGGCACCCGTGCAAGCGCTGTAGGGCGGCCGCGACTTGGCTGCTGCACTGGCAAGAAGATCTTCGGGATTGGAGTAGAAGGGCGGGTTGCACATTGTGAAGTCGATACTAAGATGGAGTGCTATCAGTAGACGTTGGAGAGCCGGGGCTTGAAGGCTTACGACTCGAGCTTGAATATGTCGAGAGGAATCAATGGCTCATGGGCTTGAGTCAGTAATGGCCTGATGCGCGATTGCAGTTTGTTTTTGGTGACATTTTGTCGTGCGTATTGAATGTTCTTCTCGTCGATGTCTATTGGCTATTACCTTAGTCTGATTGACCTGACTCCCACTCTATACTCCGCTTCGATCCGAGAAATCCTACCTGTAGCGGCAAACCTCCATTTTGGTCTTTGGGCACAGCCGAGTAGAGGATAGATACAGCTTGCTCCAGTACCAATGTCTAGACCAACAACTTCTCGTTCGGGATTGTAGGCGTCGGACGTCAGGTTTGAAGAAGTGGTATCGAGGAGCGATTGGATCCATAGGATGTAATTCAGTCTTCAGCCGTTGCGTCATCAGGTCGTCCTTGGTGCCACATTGGAGAAGTGGTCGTACCTGTTTGGTACCTACGGACCATAAGATGGAGCCCAGGAGACAGTAAGAACATGCACGTACAGGCGGACATAGTCTATCATCTGGCAGCTCAATATCAAGTTGGAAATCCCGCTTCAACAAGCTTTTGGTGAGCTGTCTACGAGGCCGTCGGGTAAGCGTAGTACGAATACTGATATGCGAAACGAACTGCAACGGTAGATTGTGGGGAGGGAGACAGCAGAGAAGGAAGGTTCTTACTGTACAGCGGCTGGGTTACTAAAGTCAAGTTGTCCATTGGACTTGAGGCTACGTTATGGTCAGCGAGTAACCAGGATGAGGTTGTAGAAGTGGACATTACTGTTTGTTGAATGCCGGATCTTGAAGAGCTAGTACAGCAAAGTCGATCTCATCATTGTAGATATTACGAGAATCAGCCATGACATGACAAGTTGAGTTACATAATAATGATAGCTGCTTATAGACTGCATTGTGCTAAAGCTACATGTATGTTGTCAAAATCTAGGAACAGTTTTAGGTTGGAAGTGAGACTCAGGGTTGAAAAGAGCTTAGCGTCGTCGTATGCCTGAAGTGATCACATAATAAGACATCAAGATCTAGGATTTTTAGGCTAGATACACGATTCGCGACAATCTAATAGATACAATATAGTAACACTCTACGAAGTAACTAGACTAATTGTTGAATCGAATTATCGAATTTCGGTTTCAACTTTAGAAATTAACTCGATTTGTCGATTTTAATATTAGAAATCGACTTAAAATTTAATTCGATTTCTATTATTTTAAAATTAATTTAATTTAATTGAAGTTAATTTTCGATTTTAATATTAGAAATTAAATTAAATTGTCAAGAATATTAAGAATACTAAAAATAATATAAATTTAGTTTAAATTTAGATTTTTCTAATTATTTTTTAGATAATATATATTAGTAATATATAATATAAAAATAGTTTAATATACTTATTAATTAATTTAAATAAATTAACTATTTCTATTGAATTATCAATTAATTGTTAATAAAAATAATAAAATTTACTAAAAATAATAGTCTTAACAATTTAAGTTAATTTTTCAAATTAAGTTTTAATTTTAAGTATAGAAATTAATTTAAATTAATGTAATCGTTAGATTAAATCGAACATTTTTTTCTTAATTTAATTTATTCTCTTAAATCTTGTAAAGTTAAATCAAGATTAAGATACAAATCTAATTCTAGAATTAAGTTTTATTAAATTAATATTAAGAATTTAAACTAATTTCGTCGCATTAGCATTTGCTTATCTTATCTTATCTTATCTATATATTAACTTGATTAAACTAGCGCAAAATTTACGCTAATTATATATAATTAGCATAGAATATACGTTAATCGCATATAATAAGCGCGTTATATAACGTTACGTAATTAAGTAAGTCGAATTAAATACTTGACGCGCATTCTTTGCTTGTTTTATCTTATTAAGCTAGAAAATTTGCTTAATCTTAGAATTAAAATTTAACTTAACAATTACGTTAATTTAAATTGTTAATTTCAATTTTAGAAATTAAATTATTAAGACTTTCGAATTAAGTTAATACAAATTGTTAAGATTTGAATTAAATATTTGATTTAAACTTAATAATTTAATCTAATATAATTAGTTTATATCTTGTTCTTAAATCTAATAAATTATATAAGTTAATTATTGTTTTTTGAGCTTTTCTTAAAAGATTTGTCTTAGTAGTTAAATCTATACAAAAAAAAGAAACAACTCTAAAATAAATTCTAGCAAGTTTACTTTTATTAAAATCGTGCTAGAACTAATACTAGAGATTAGTTTCGACGCAATAGATATACTAGCTTTTATTATATCTAAATATATTTGTATCGACCATAATAATTGTTATAGTATTGTTTTATTTTTTTGTATTAGAAAGATTATATTTAAACGCGCGCTTTGTCTATTAAAATTAGTAGACGAAAACTAAATAAGACTTTGCATTTAGCGTTGAACTAGTTTATTAAGCGTTTGTTTCTAAAAAAAGACTTTAGGGTTGACGCTAGGGTTAATCATTTATCAACCCTAACGGAAGGTTAGGGTCGCGAAGCGACGTGTCCAAACATAATCTTTCTCATAGGATCTGACTACTGAGGCAAGGGTCTGACTACTGAGGCAACAAAAGATCGAAACACCAGATGTCTTGGCTACTGGCTGGCCCCACCACAATACAAGCCCCTGGGAACCAAACTACTCGCAAAGGTCACTAAGGATCTTCGAGCTGCCCTCCTCTGACTGAGTGCAGAGTAAACTAGAGTGGGTGTGCAGATCAAGCAGCCAAGCACAGCCCCCCCTAACCTCCAGGTCCCCAATGATTACTAGCTCTCCTGTCGTACAGGGTTCTTCCTTGATGACCAGAAACCCAAAATTTCAATCTGGGCATAGCCTATCGGTGATCACGCGAGGCAATGGGTCCAGAGCGTAGAAGCCTGGAGGATTGTGATCGAGATTGCAAAGAATCAAGCCATCGCTGGGTAGCATATGCATATATGCATCTGTGCAAATCAAGGCAATAACGTATTCGGTTGCAGAACCGCCAATAGGAACTACGAAGTATGTGATCCTCCAGGATCTGCTGCCTTTCGGACGTTGACTGTGAGTCAGCTGAATACAGCATCCAGGGCTTGCAACAGCCTCCATTGAGAGTCGAGGTGCATGAAGGCCTCGTGGAATCGTGTCTGTAAAGTCCCGTGTGGTCAATTAAGTCGACACCGACCACTCCTACGTCTTGAGTCTTGTTCCTTGGCAAGCCAGGAACTGAACAATGCTCAAGACCTGCTTTCCTCAGCAAGATCAAGGTCAGAGCTTCTTGACTACTCGTCCAGAGATCCGAGGGAATACTAGCCAAGCATCTTCCGACGTAGGCAAGGTGAGTTCGACTTTGTCCCAATCGCCTGCTTGGATCACGGATTTATGGGTGTTGCGTGTCAGATGACAATTGCCTAAGAAGAACGGCCAAACGGTGTTGTAGACATCTAGGTGAGAGGTATTAGCTACAGCTCGACGCTGCAAAGTGGATAGCTGACATATGCGGAAGGAGATTGAACTTACTTTGCACCATTCTCGATACTGGGTCTTTGCTTTCAACGTGCTCGTAGATAACCATTTGCCCACCGGGCTTGAGCAACGTATATAGCTGCCTAAGTATCTCATCTGGATCAGGCACAGAACACTGGACTTGCACGCTGAGAACGGTATCGATGCTGCCAAGCGAGATACTATACTTCTCCAACGTTGCCACGTCCTCGACACCGCAAGGAACGATTTCATATATATCATCGAGTCGACAAGCCTTGATTCTGGCCCTCAAAGCATCATGCAGTTCGGCATTTGGCTCCACGCCATACACTTTCGTCAGCTTGGAAACGTCGTAACGCGGCAATTGGCTGCCCATTCCAGGCCCGAGCTCAAGGACAATTCCTGAAGCCTGGGATACTAGTTTCGGTACGACGGTTTCTTCATCACGCGCGGCGAAGATTGGTCCTGACCGTAGCTAAGCCCCACCGGCTTCGTTTGCGGAGGATTTGGTGCTGAATGACTTACCCATTCGCAGCCAGAACTGGCCAAAGAGACGATCTTTCAATTTCGAGATATGAAACAGATCTGAAGGGCGGTTGAGGAAGATCAACATGTCAATCAGGGCGAGTATGCTGCCTAAGAAAGTCAGTGATCATTTAGTCCTGGAGCATAGGAATTGGGATTGTACCGTAGAAAGCGACAAGAAGATACCATAGCGGCTCGCCGTAGGCTAAACAGCGGTTCCTGATCTGTACTGCCATCTAAATAAAGGAAGTTCAAGAGGGACCGGACTGGGAGCATTAATGACTGAAATCGAAAAGTGCCACTGGAGCGTGAGGATCTGGTTTAGTATAATCAGGATGCTGCAGCAACTAAACCATGAATACCGTGATTTTCCGCGCCTGCCACTACGAAGTGGGTTGAAACCCGCGGTTATGTTCGCTGGTGCAAAACAGATACGGTTAGAAGCGGAGAGTACTCGCCAAGACCACGCCAAGACCCTGGGTCTTGGCGGTACAACGTACCTGGCAACATAAGAGTGACGTCACTCATGAAACCACCGGGCTTTTGATGAATGCTCGTCTCGCAATCAAAATTACATGCTTTTCAGGTGTCTCTCAATCAATACGTATTCCTTTATCTCATGAACTTCCACTGGACTCGAGGCCACGCATGCCGACAGCTCTGGTTCTCTATCTAGCACTATCGGCCTTATGAGCTGGTGAGGCGTAGACTCGTACAATTATTGCACGATCAGCACAGGTAGCTATGATGTTCTGGCATGGGATTCTCGCTCAGATTTTCTATCTCCCAAATCTATTACATTTCTTCTATTAAGTCTAATGTCTGTCAATGTCTATAGCCCTCAGCGGGCGCTGTCTAAATTTCTACCTGAGCCAAAAAGATCTCTATGAAAGTTCTTCGGCTTCTGTCTCTCATGCCGACTTCTAACAAAGGAGACCGTGGCTCCATTTGATCAACACCCTCAAGCCTTGAGCTTCCTTCGATGCATCTAGTGAGAAAAAGTCGTGTGTAAGTCGAATATCCTCCTCCGTCGTTTCATAGAGCTCCTTCTTGCTGCTGTCATTCAACCATCGCTCGGGTTGGAATTGACGAGGATTCTTGAACACAGATGCATCAAGGTGAACGTCGCGCAGAGACATGCTGATCGCTGTATGTGGTGGAATCACCCAGTCGCGATAGTATATCGGATACGTGTGGTTGATGCGAGGCATACGGTTGGACTCTTTGCTCAACCGCAGACCTTCTGAGATCGAGGCGCGGAGGTAGGGGCAGTCCGAGAGCTGTTGATAAGACAATAGATTGCAGGGTCCAGAAGGTTGGAGTGTTCTCAGTTCTTGCTTCAGGCGTCTCATCTTCGTAGGGTCGGCTAGGAGATAGAATGTGGTGATGCTCAGGGCTTCACCGGTCGCCTCCGTTCCGGCGCCGACTATCATCGTGGCTTCTTGGGTGATCCGACCATACTTTTTGTCTGATGAGGGGAGCGATGAGTGGAGGATCTCGTGAGGTACAGTGCTGTGCTTGGACTTGTGAGAAGAATAAGTCGAAGATCTCACCTCTTCGATGACCTGAGTTTGAATGTGCTTCACCTAAATCAGCATCGAGGTCCGATCACATCTTGCAGAGCTCTGGACCCTACCTCCTGAAAGTTCAAGATGTCAACGAACGAAGCAGCGATAGTTAGGACGATGCAATGTGGTATCGCCGACATCATGGAGAACAGCCAAGGAACGTGGCGGTTCCACAAAGCCACTTGGGCCAACGTCTTGAACATCTTGCCGAACTGGGGCGCATCATTTCCGGCCAGGTAATTCGAAGGAAGAGGCATCATACATCCGCTGACGACGTCAGAAGCCATACACCAATACAGATGCGACATATTCGAAGGCTGCCCAGGTCTTCCTTGGCGTGCCTCTCAAGCTTCGATATCAGCCTCTCAAGGCATGTTTCAACCACAGGCTGCATGCGCAGCGCGTACGATGTCGAGAACAGCTCCGAAGTTGCAGCACGGCGAAGACGATGGAGTTGAGCATGGGAGGTAGCGAACGCAGACTTTGGGATGCCTGCGAAATTATAATACCAAAGATCTTTGTCAAGCTTTGGGGTCATGGTGGATATCTTATCGAAGAATTCCGGGTCCTTGATGTGGATCTCCCAGGGATTGATACGAACAATGGGACCTGCGACAGTCAGTGCTAGCTTCTTGGTATGCCAGAAGGTTGGCGTAGCTTACCATATCTTCTGTGCATTTCGTCAAGGTGGTTGGAGAATTTGCCTAGTAGGAAGCAGTCGTAGTACGTCTCATACCATCCTGTCATGGCTGCTAATCTTGGGCCAGGGTATTTTGCTAAGGGGTGCCACGTAATGCGATATATCGCGAGAGCAGCAGCAAAGATGACGCCCGAGACGGTCATGAGGCCAGTGGTCTCCAGGACAGAAACGAGTGACATGCCCTTGAAGCTCTCCAGCGTCAGGATCTCGTTGGATAGCCTAGGTACGAGAGGCAAGAAAGATGGATCTCGATCTTAAATACCGAGCATAGCATCCAACAATGTGTTGATAACCTATCTAAATGACTAATTCAAACATCTTGAGACACACGGACAGCACCTATGCGTTCATGACGGAAAAGAATGATGGAGCTATCTCATCTGTTAGGTGCCAGCTCAACGTTAGCGGGTAGGCTTCACTGCCTGGGATCTCGGAGCAGGACCTGTTCTGATGTTGTGAAGAAATCTAGATCGTTACACAGAGAAGTCGCTGCCATCACTTACTCTGTGCAACACTGGTTAACCACAGCGCTGACCGTTCTTCGTGGGATGAAGTTGGGAGCTAATGTGACGATCCCCCGGGCAGTGAAGCACTATGTAAAACCATAAGGCCGAGGCCTAGGTCATCTCTAGTGCTGTATTCGCCGTCTCCATGCTGGAATTGTAAACTATAGACGTGCGAAGCAGTTTGAACTGCCCCGTTCGGGAATAAGTAGGGTGACAGATCTTATTGGCACTCCCTCGATAGAAAAGCTGCCTTATTATATGGCAGCAATCGATGTACATTATAGCCCCGTCGGGTCCGCAATTGGCGTCAAAATACATCCCATAAATCAACACTTTTGTGTCAAAAAGGAACGAAGCCCAATCTTCATAGCTCTGCTGTCTTTCGGTCGACCCAAGCAGCGGGAATTGGCACTCTCAGACTCCGCCTGTTTTTAGCTCAGGAGCCCATGGAGCATTTGTCATTTCTTCTTTGAGGGCTTCCTTTAACCGTGATTTGGCCTAGAGCCGGTTTCTAGCCATGAAGATCTCTCTTGCTTCGAAGTACGCACGTCTGTAGGTTGAATCTTTCTCTCTTTCAAGAGCACGGCGCCATACTGGTCCCCACGAAAACAACAAGGACAGTAGCATACGCAGCTGTAGCGCCAAGAACATCTTTACCAGCGCTGTCGCTCGCAATAAAAGCCAGCAGAAGCGCAAACAGGAACGTGGCAACGGAGACTGTTATGAGGCTCGTGTTTCTCGAAGGGTGCAGAGTCATGATCAGCATTGGTCCAATAAGCGCTGCACCACCAAACATTGCCATGACAACGCGTTGAGTGAACGCTTGTCTTTGAGATCTCTCTTCTCTGCCGCGCTGGTCGAGCTCCCGGAAGCCGAGATTTCCTGCTGTCGCTTCTAGCAATCTTAGAGCTTCTGAAGGCGATGGTCGGTTCTCGTAGTCAGGAACGTCGGAGACAAGCGATCTGACAGCTCTCCAGACAATGCTTGGGGTTGTAGAGTCATATTGCGACGTCAATTCACCGACCGTAACCATGATTTTCCAGGTAGCCCTGGACTAATGGATGGAGTAGTAAAGAATTCTTATGTATCAATCTCGATACTCCTGGTTCTGCACCAAGCACATTCGATGCCAATCTACCGACTAGCGTAGCTCCAATCGGTATCCTAGGCTGGGCGTGCAGCGATAGCGTCTCATAAGTCCGGAGAGCATCGGCCAGCGAGATAGATTAACTACAAAGCCTGCGTCACCCTTGGGCAAGCTTACCGTATGCTCGAAGAGCGTGGTCGACCGAGTCTTTGTATTGTCCTTTCAGTGCTGTGCTTTTCACCGTAGCGACTGCGAGGCTAAGTAGTTCATCCGGCAATTCTGCGATTCTTTGCAACTGCAGGGTCCGGAAGCTTAGTACTACCACCTTCTCAACTTCCACTTTCCGGAATGGATTTGGGTCATCAAATTTGTTAGTCGAATCATCAAGATCTACACCTCGACCACTCGTATCCTCTGCGTTGAGGCGATTAGTACCTGCTGCTTCGATATCCGATTCCGGCTTAGCGAGGCCTTTGAAAACTGGAGGGTCTGCTATCCTCTTTAATAGTGAGGTGCTCGGTTGCGCAAGCTGCTCTACCGTCTTCACGAGACTCGGAGGCGGTCGTATTTTATCGCCGTCCTGTAAGTTTGGAAGGTGTCAGACGCACTGCCAGGACTGCGAACCGCGGGCGCTTAACTACCTAACCTGGCTCCGAGTGGCTGGTCGTAGCTATCAGCAGCTTCTATCATGGAAACACAAGGTCGAATGGCTCGCTGGTTTGTTCTGTGCTTAGCAGATATCGCGAAGTTGGCTGTTATCAATAGCTATCTCGAACAGTTGGTGTTGAAGAAGGCTGCATGGTGGCCCTGACGCCTAGATCGTCCCGAGATAGACTAGTGGCTTGGCGCCAAGTCCACTATCTTCTCTCAGACACTGTGTGAATGTATGTACATGTTGCAGCTCTATCAGCCGCTCTGAATTCTGACTTCCTCTGTTACGCTGCTGTGGCTAAACCAAGCCAAGGAAGTTTCACCTGAGCAGAGATAAATATATCATTGACTGTGTTGATAAATGTCATCCTGAAGCTTCCTGTGACTGGAGGAGCGCCTGGACCCGAAGCCCTCTGTAATTGCTCGATCTGCAGCATTTAAGTCGAAGCACAGTAGATCTTGGAGGTTCTCAAGCACACAGAAACAAAAACTATTGGCGTACCGTATCAAGGAGAAACCCTTGTATCCATTCCCAACTTATCACTGGCGCGTTGGATTGCAACAGTAAGGTAATGCCGCCAAGCGAAGCCTCTCGCTGCGTCTGCGGAGGTTGATTGGCCCAAACAATAGCGCCCAGGTCCAAGATTTCATAGTAGAATTCTGTGAGCTCCTCGACCGCAACGTGGACGTTACTACCGATGAAGTCGAGGACATTGTAATGAGCTACCCATCCGCCGCCAATGGAAATTGTGGTAGCAAAGATATTGCGATGCGCATCTCGCCAGTCACGTCTGATTAGCTTGGGGGTCGATGCAGTATTGACCGCTTTAGTATTGATGAGGCTGCTATCGTGCAATAAGGAGAGTCGGTCTGGCCTCGAAGGAATATAAGCCGGCAGAGTTGACGCAAAAATAAAGCTCAGAAGATGTAGTAGAACGAAGGTGCGAGTATGGTGCACCTGCATTCTGTGGAGAGAATACGTAGTCTGCTTCCTTGCCTGCCAGGGTTGATATACATCGCAGCGGAGCATTCACGCTTAATGTACTTACTGAGGTAATTAGAGGAAACACGTTGAGAGCAACGTCATGCTGCGACACGACTTTTACTATCCCACCTTTTGCGGCTGGCCAATACAGGGTCTGGTTTACTATCCGCACGGAACTCCATGGCCACGCGGTCGGCTAATAGATGTACGTGGACCCGGTGATCTGGAAAGCTCCACTCAAAACTAAAATTGGATTCTGGAAACACGCGATCCAAGAGCTGTCGTCTCGAATATTACTAACATGTACCACTAAAAGCCTGATGCGGAATCGAAGAGACTTGTTGAGGAATGCATGAGTCCAGAGATATACAACAAGATATCCTACTCTTCCAAACCGTCAAAGCTCCAAGAATTGGAGATGTGTTCAGCATTATAGGACCGCTACTGTCGTCTGGTATGAAAGTACTGAGTAGCTGCTGGGCACATCAGGAATCGTGTGTGCGACTGGGAGGAAAACTCTGAACGCGTGATTTCCCTTGGCGGCACATGACAGCCAATCGCTCGAGGGTCTTGGCGCAAGAAGCGCATACTCGGGTGGGGGATCGACGATTATATTCTGGTTGTTCCTGACTATACTCTTAGCGTTCTCGGCTGGTGTTTTACTTCGAAAGTGTGGGGGGTGAAGAGGACACATCCGCAAGCGCTTTCGGCTCGTGATTGCCCCGAGGACTCGCGGCGATGAAACACCAGGGCAGTCTGTTAGCTCCGCTGAAGTACCATTCTGGCAGTGGATCTCAACAAAGATACCGAAGAGGAGATGCCTCGAAAAAGTACTCATCATCTAGAATAGCGCGTCGCGAAATGGTTGGTCCTAAGAACCTCAAGAGTACTGTCTGGCCGCATAGTGGACTAAGCCGCGAATGCTGCTATTCCGGTTAATCCTGATTGGACCAGCATACAAAGAGGAGAAGAAGCGCTCTGCTACGCAAGGTCCTTCACCTGACTCCGATCAATCATCTCGGCATATTGCAGCCCTTTCGAAATCTTCGCTTCCTACGCGGAGAATATCCAGGAGCTATTCAATTCGGCTAGTTCTCTGCCTGTGCTGGTCTCATCGCGAAAAATTCAGAATGTTTCACGATAAGTCCCACTCAACTCTCGTTGCAGAGTCTTCGAAGGTTTTCGTACTCCTCATAGCGTTGCCTGAGTTTCTAGCGAGTGGATGTAGGTTCAAGACCTTCGGGAAAAATCAGCATCGTTCCTCGTAGCAAGGCCATTGTTTTTGAGTGACATGGGTTTGTCTTCTCGCACCTGCCAGGATATGTCGAACGATCGGTGTTCGAAATCCGACCTGATTTTGGACAGGCTCCCAGGAGCGCTGCAACTCTTATAGACAAATTTTACTTTACCCGCTGAAGGTTATCACTGAAACGCTGCATTGAAGCTGGTCAGCATCTTGATACTCCATGCCGTGAAGCTACAATAGAGCCAGGCTATCCTAGACTTCCTGGTACATGGAGGCTTAGTCCTTGTAGAGATGTAGTCCACCGTGACCGACCCGGGACTCGTTGGTCACTAGCACGCAGACGCTGGCGGGCTGTCCCTTGCGCCAGTACGGTTCACTCGCTACCAGCTACCAGTAGGCCTCATGGTGGAGGGAGTAAATGCTAACAAACCCTTCAGCTGGGTACCTTGGGAAGTGCAGGGTTTGTTCCTGCGTACAACATTTCGTGTATGAACACTGACTGTGGGCTACTGGATCAACATCACTGCTACTTAGACTCACATTCCTGATCATAGCTTGTCGTTATCCCCGGAAGTCGACCGTTCAGCACCACATCCGTCAGACGACAACATCGAATGCCATAGCACGAAGTAAGGTTAGACTCCGCTACCTCGGCCACGTGCCTTGGAGCATGCGGATTTTGGCGCTCGCGCGGCATCTGAACAAAAGGATACCTACGTGGTCAAAATATCGTCATGCTCCCGAGGAGTTGGTTCCGATATACTGAAGCGTGTAAGAGGAAGAGTAGAGCAAAGCTGGGAACGCCATGTGTGGTTAAAACTTGCGTTACCTCAGCCAATAACTCCATGTGGCAGTCCCGTCCTTGATATTGACCGTGTTAGAAAGCACAGGAGATTTACACCCACTCGACGCTCAGTCCAACCACATAGCGCAGCGCTCGATTAAGTATATTCCCGAAGGGTTCCAGGATAGGGGCGCGCTGTTTTCGTGGCGCACCCCCCCTTGCGTCGGCGTGCTGAGACCCCTCCACGACCATGTCTTCTACCAGGTATCTTCCACGTACTCACCCATACTAAGTTTGAACTCTCAATACCAACATACGACACGGCAATGTACTTGCGCACCTATGTATCCCAGGCAGACAGATGCAGGCTCGCCGACGAGAGCCTGAAGCGCATCGAGAACGCGTTCCGCAGATTCAAGGCTCAGGCACTTATGAAAGAAGCTGACAAATTGAGCAAAGAGGATGGTGTTATCGATGTGCTATTCGGTAAGCCAAGATGGGTTGCATAGGAAGAGTCCGCGTTGGGGAGTTGGTGAGTGTCTTTAGTGAAAAAGTAGGAGGGAAGAGGAGTACCGTTTGAAGGTGGAGAGTACTATTCGATTGCCAGACTCAGGAAGTGTTTGAGGATGACGGAAAAGACTGGCATATGGTATGGTCAGTATTTGCACAGCCAGAAGGTGTTAGCACCATTACCACGTTCCGCGCGCGGTTCCACGTTAGAAACGATTGCTTTTAAGCTAAACCGATGTCTATGGATCTCCTTATTTTATTGTTCAACACTGTGGGAAGGCTGCATAGTGAGTTATTGGCTAATCCTCATAAGCTACCCACAAGACCTTCCGCTCTCCAATTAATTCCAGCGGCTGCTCTTCGACTTCATCAAGTACGATCGGAGAATCAACCAACCGCAATTCCAACGAGGACCTCAAACTACGACACAAGACCGAGCGAGCTGTATGATCTATGTAAGTAGAACCGGTCTCTTATCTCCTAGACTCACCCCAATGTTACGTTGCTGCAAGCATGAGTGGCGATAGGCTCTATCCGGGAACACTTCGAAGTCTTACAGGTAGATATAGAATCAGAATTGTGACTTTCCTATACGGTGGTATCAGTGGGTCTGAAATCTCTTTACAACTCGTTAATCAAATCTTCTCCTCCCATGTTTTGCAAATACCGAATTATGCTATTCGTATTCGTTGACCCTCTGTCACCCAATCCATGGATTTTCTGTCAAGACGTAGTTCTAGAGTGCAGAGCAACTTGAAACTTGGCCAAGCCAGTCCCGCGTATAAAGGCTGAATGCAATCGACTCATACATTGTACAGCTGATTGAGACAACGTTCTGGGGAAGGAAATGATGGTAACTATGATCAGTGTTGCAAGTTGACAAGAAATGTTCGCGAAATAGTAGGAGATACCACACAAGAAAGTGTGTCTAAACAATCAGCAGGAAATTCTGCAGTGATATGAATCTCAACAACAAGCTGTCCCAGCACAGAGACCATGCGCCCAGACAGATACGGTCGATCCTTACGCCATCACAATCATAGGTCCCAGTCTACCACTAATCCCTGCTTGCCGGGATGCGATCGTCGCTCTCTTCAGAAGTACTCGTGATAGTAGAGCCGCGCAAAGCTCCGCGGAGAGGCATATCTAACCGCGGGAGGTGTGTCGGCATATTGAGCCAGATAGACAGTCATCTTGTCCTGACCGAACGGATTTGGTCCATCGTGTAGAAGGAAATCTTGCAGATCCTTATCGAGGTCCCTAAAGTAATGCCAGGTGTCCCGATGGTAATCTGGTATGCGAAAGCCCTCAGAGCAGCGACCAATATGTAGCGCTTCCAAATCCCCAGAAGCTTTGATTTGGTTGAGAAATTCGATCCACGGATACCCGTTCAACCAACAGCGTTCGAGTACGAGATGTTTTAGCCTTGGCGAATTTGCGAGAAAGGAGAGGAGCTCGTTACATATTACCCCAACCCTTTCGAGAACGAGAATTCGCAGCTTCGGAAACTGACAGCCGCCCAGTGTGAAGCGGAATAACTTGTCACTATTAGAATGTCGGAAGCGGAGAGCCAAGCACTCAAGGTTCACAGCCTGCGCTAGGAATCTGAGCAAACTTCCTTTCTCTTGCACAATCCGGCCGCCGTGCTGGGACATTTCATCAATGTCGAGACGCAACTTGATCAGATTGGCCATGAAAACCGACACCTGGAACGTGAAGCAACTCGGCTCGTCAAAGCGTTCAATGGGGATCTTGAAGAATCCTTCATACAGATGGGTGGGCTCCATAACGAGTTCCTTAATCTTCCGCGTGCCTGCTGGAGGGATTGTGAACATCGCGCGTGCGATATCGGGACGTCGCGAGGTCTCAAGGCTTTGTAAAGGAGTGAGCCTGAACAAGGCGTGCATTTCTCTGGGTAAACGACATGTCTCCCATCGGCAGTACTTGGCCAGCTCGAGGTCCGTCAATCTCTTGAAGCGAGTTCGATAAGTGATGACCACCCGATAAATACGAGGAGCTTCCATGAGGATCCGTTGGAGCAGCTCATCGATCCTGCTCCAGGACGATTTATTCCCGGCCCTCTCCTGAAGGCTGCAATATTCTTTGTAGCCCATGTCCATGTGCTCATCAAATTTAGGATGCTTTGGGATTGCGTGACGCCTTCTGTTGCAATGCACGAAATTCTTGTAACGTGGTCGAATTAGCTTAGGATATTTGAGCGGACACAGGACTACACTCTTGATCGAATTCCGGAACTTTTTCAGAGCAAGCGCTGCATATTCTTGGTCGAGAGAGTCGCGCGAGATGAATATGGAGTCGAAGAGGAAAGGGACGGACACCATCCCTAGTCGCTTGCATGTCTGTCGGAGCTGCTTTAACTCTGGCTTCGAGAGATGCTGTAAGACCACGTCGAGAAGTTCGACGGGTAAATCCATGACTTATTCTCTCAAATGGATCAATCGATGCTTTCTCAAGAAGCTGGTGGTCAAATAGTATAGCCAGAGGCTATGCAATTCGAACTTCTGCTCAGTGACTGTCTGGGTAGTCCTGGAAGTAGACGAACAGCAGATGGTTCGGAGAAAAATAATGCAAGCTACCACCTGATTTTATATGAAAGCTAAGTGAATGATGTACACATTGTGCATGTGTTTTGTTGAACAATACCCATTGTCACATGAGTGTTCAGGGACAAAGCCGAAATTCCGTGTGGAGGAGTAATTCCATCATATGGTTTCTGAATCTGAGACTTGAATTCGAGCGGCTCAGCGAACGTAATAGAACAAAGACAGGAAGATCACTTTCTATCGCTTTTCGCTCCCGTCGACATGTGACCCGGGTGAAGATTCTCGGCCTAAGGTCTTTTGTGGTGATGCGGTTTCGAGTCCTCAATTTAGAACGAACGTGGCCTGTGAGCAAACTGTTCTTGTTGGCATACGGCTTACCAAGACAGGCTGCTGGAAGGACTTAATCTCACGATCTCTCGACGGGGACCTTGTCCAGGATCGCGAATGAGAGCGTAGACAAGCATAGAGGTAAGAAGAAGGATCCTAAATGTCCGGTAATTGATTCAATTTGAAGCAGCCTGAGAGAGTTAGAGACATCCTCTTAGTCCTCACCTCTAGGGTCTCAGATGAGGGCTGTATACTCGTTCCCATCGAAGTATCGGTGGATATCTATCGACCTGGTTCTTGCTACCGTCTCTTCGGCTTGCTTCGAGAAAAAGTCGATTGTGATTCTCTAATGTAGTTCTTAGAAGCTCTCACGCTTGATAGTCAATACATACAATCTAACACGGAGGGATACATTAGCGCAGGCACAGGACCAATCGTCAAATAGGTACAGACTGCGAGCGAAAGTGCTTGTGATTGTGTGTCTGGTGCGCAACGAACAACGATTGAAGGGGGTTTGCCTATAACGCGAACGGCGGTACTTGCTAGGATCAGTCAACCACCGGGAGAGTGTGCCGCAAACCTTGAGGGTGCTATACACACTCGCCTGGGATTCTGCCATTGCCGATACTACAATCGGAGATGGGAATTGTGGGGTTATTGCGGAAATCTGATGTCTGTGGACCGGTTATGGCATTTTGGCCGGAGAAGTCATCTGTTGTCTAATATAAGTGTCTAGGGATAGGAACAGGCTTCTGCGTCGCTGATTTCGAAGACTGTTCTTTCGCGGTACAATTTTGATCAGTGAATCACACCGCCAGCCCTTCATTGTACTCTACCCGTGTACCCCAAGTCACATCCTTTCCAATAAACTGCGTCTTCCTGTTATCGTGATCGAGTTGCATCAGGTACTCACTAGCCGACGATTTCTCCTTCACAATGTCGATCCTCCTGCGGAACTGCTCTTCGCTTTCAAGTGCCTGCTGGTTCTGATCTTCAGTCCACAGATTTCTGACAATCAGAAGCCGCTCCAAGGCATTGGTCCAGTAGCTCCCGGACTCGAAGCTTCCCTGCTGCTCGACCATCTTTGGGATCACGAACTCCGGTATTGTGACTGTGATGGCCTTTGCTTCCTTCTTGATAGTACCGCGGTTGAACAGTGAGCCAGCCCATTCGCTCCAGCTTTCCACATCTATGGGTGTGTACGTCTTGACCCAAGAGTGACCTTGTCCGTCTCCAGTGGAGACGCGCTTGAAACCTTCAAGAGCGGGACATATGTAGCTCTGCGCTTGTTGCGCATGGAAGACAACAGGGTGGATGTACTCGCTCGTGTCCGACTTCCCAGGGTAGCGACCTGGCGTACGCACCACTTCCCCAGATATATAATTCATCAGTCCTTTGAAGTCCTTTTGGTAAGGACCGATCCCCCACCCATAATTTGCCTCACCAAGCTTTGGATCCATTCTCTGGGCTGCCTTATGTCGGGCCGTGAGTTTTTCAAGTGCGTTGAAGTAATCGGACATGATATGGGAAAGAACCTTCTCCTCGAAGCGCAGAAAGGGTCGGCATCGATCGACCATCCAAGCGAAGGTTGTGTTAGCCATTGTTTCAAGGTCTCCCTTAGAATTAGTCTTGAGCCCGTCGTCACTGCCACCGCCGATATTGACGTGCACGCCTGCAAACCAGCATTGCACTAGATTCGTACTCTTGTTGCTATCAGGCACGTTCCACATCGTGGGACTGAAGGGCTTGCGGCGCTCGTCGAGAGCAAGTGCCTGGAACGCATTCTGGATCTCTAAGCGAAATCTGATCAGACTACATCTGAAAAAACCGATCATCCTGGAGTTCTCACCTGGATGTAAGTCGGTATTGTGAAAAGCATATGGCTTGTTCCATTTGCTAACATCAATAGACCTGTTTTCTGGATAACCCAACGAGCCTACTGTATCAAAAACTCTAACTATCTTGATGTCGACCGACTTATGGCAATACGACAACCACCAGTATCCTGTCCCTTTCGGAACTCTATACGGCGCATTCTTACGATTTCTTGGAGCAATCGTCATCCAATCTTCCTCCTCCAGATCCTTCTCAGCTTTGTCGGCGACTGCGTTGTTCAGCTTTCCCCAGGGGGTTTCTCCTATCGAAATCGCAGGGTCTTTCGCTTTGTACGCGCTGTACATCTCCCAGAACCGAGACATTTGGATGTCTTGACAGATCCCAACGCACGCTACGAGCCCAGCCGTGGCGCGCGCAGTGTAGGCACCACGAGAGAAGCCGAAGAAGAAAATTTCGTCGCCAGGATTGTAGTTGTTGGCAAGGAAATTGTAGGCTTCACATACATTCTCGTCAAGACCGGACCCGAAGTAGCCTATTGCGCTTAGTTCAAGTACCCATCTTTTCCTTTTGTGCAACGCTCCCAACGATGCTTCCATGTCTCAGGGATTAGAAACAACGAGGGCTTGCAAGGTTAGGTAAATGAAGGAAGCACCAGCAACTTCATTCAAGGACGATAAGGAAACTCATCATGTGAGAAGTCGGTAGATGAAAGCGGCAATTATCGGTGGATTGATCGCCGGAGACGAAGCTCTCATATAAAGGTAGTACAAAGGATTATCACTGACAGATAGCGAAGGATATAATCTCTTACCGGCGAAAGCTTTGTCTAGCACGTCTGCTGTCGCCACGCCTGCGTCATAGTACACTATCTGAGGTGCAGCTTGATTGTGCTCATCGATATAAGTCTTCGATATGGCGTGCGATATCTTAGCGATGTTGGAGGGCACCTCATGGGTTGCATGATTGGAAGCCTGCCAAGTGCCGTCACAGCAGACGACAAGTCTTTTGCGTACAGGTGTAGGCCCTCAGACACCACCCTTTGGGGGACTGTAGCCTTGCTGCGCTGCCATTACCAGCGATGTGTATCTTCGCAGTGTAGAGATATGTCGCAGAGATTGCAACCAAATACCAGGCTCAAGGAGACGAAATCGAGAGCTTGAAGATCAGGGACTGCAGAAAGAGAGAAAGAGAAAGAGAGAGAGTAGATTTGAAAGGAAGGCCGGAGATCAGAGCCTAGATGTCGCTCTCTTACCGCCATTGTCGGATCCGTGTAAGATCTGGTGGCGATTCGGAAGTAGGTTGATGAGACATCGAGCTCAGCTATGTTGTGGTAGATGTGGCGTGCCAATTTTACCGAGAAGGGCAAAGCCTCATGCATGCAAGCGATTCGTGATAGTGACAGCGGAGCATGGATGGCCTAGAGCTAATATCATGGGGCGCCACCGCCATTTAATAATGAGCTTTCAATCGAGATACGGGGTACTGATTACGTTGGCTGGACCAGAGCGATGCAATACTTAACCCTTTGGGGGGGCATTCGATCGTCGCTAAGAGCGACGACACGATACTTTCTAGATACTGGCCTAGACCTTTAGATTTTTCTCTATAACGTCAATATTGTGAACGAAGACATGATATTATTTGCATAGATAGTAAAAGAAGCGATGTAATCGTTAACTTGCGAACGCGAAATTTTGATCGAAATTACATGTTTCTTTTGACGATAGATTAGAAGACTTAGTTTATCGAAGATCTTAACAAGATCTTTAGCAATTTTATAGTTTTTACAAATTCTTAGCTTTATTTTTTAGATTTTCTTAACTTTTGTCAAGATTGCTCTAGATTATTTTATTAATTTTCGCATTTCTTAATATTTTAATATTAAAATTTAAAGTTAAATAAAATTAGCTTTGCACTTTAGTAACTTTATATAATTTTATAAGATTTAAGAGAGTTTTAACTAAATTATTGTAATACGTAATTTTTGTATTTCGAATTATATTTGTAGACTAATTGCGTCGATTTAAGAAATTAAGTTCGATTTAAGAAATTAAAAGTTTTAACAATTTAATTTCTAAAGTTAAAACTAATAATTCAATTTAATTTTAAAAGTTAAATCGAAAATTAAATCGAAAAATTAAATTAAATTATTAAGATTATTATTTTTAGTAAATTTAATTATTTTTAGTAACAATTAATTAATAATTTAATAGAAATAATTAATTAATTTAAATTAATTAATAAATATATTAGAAACTTCTTTTTATAAATATATTACTACTAAGTATTATCTAGTAATTAATAAAAAATCTAAATTTAAACTTAATTTATACTATTTTTAGTATTCTTAATATTCTTGACAATTTAATTTAATTTCTAATATTAAAATTAAAAATTAACTTAATTTGATTTAATTTCTAAAGTTAAATTGTTAATTTAAGTTACTTCTAGAAGTTAAAATCGAAAATCGAATTAGCAATTAATCTATATATTTATAGAAAAGTAATTGCTCGAATTACTTAAAACTTGCAACAACTATAATAGCTTTAATTCTTAATTAAATTTTACTAGCAAAGTAACTCTATAGAGTGTTAAGTGTCTAGTTTTATATTTAAGATTTTTCACAAAAAATATCAAGAAATTCGGAAGTTAATAAAATGATCTGGAGCGATCTTGACAAAAGTTAGGAGATAAAATCTAAAAAATAAAGTTAAGGATTTGCAAACGTTGTGAAATTGCTAACTTCCCTGTAGATAAATTACACAAATCCTTCAACCCGATTGCTACACGCTGTGTTCGAATACCTTACTCACTTCCAATCTTCGTAATTCTTGAACAACAAGCTCATCACTCAAGGCGGCACAAGTTTGGCTTCTGCTTCTGCTAATTACACTTGGTGTATCTCGTGCACTTTCGCAGAGTCTTTGCGATCGGAAAGTCATTAAAATCGACAAGTGCTAAGTAATCTGATTTTGCGTCCATGGCAGAACGACAGCTCGAACAGCTCCATCTCATGCACGGGCATGGCACATCTGGGCTTGGCAGTTCTCGCTCTGGTGTGCCATTTCATGCCAATGGTTGGGACTTGCGAAGGAATCTGCGATATCTCAACACGCGACTTCGCGTGTCTGTTGGAAAGTCAAAATGCTGGGATTTCGAAGCTTTAGCACAACGGAACCCTCCTGAATCACTCATACGGCGAGCATGCTGCGCAATTCCACCGGCATCAGCTCGTTGAGCGAGTAACCACGACTACGCAACGGGCTTGAGGTGTAGTGGCTGAGTATTCTTCCCACCAGGTTGAACGTAGAGGTCCTGGGGATGTGACAACACGCCAATCCCCAGGGACTCTTCTTTGCAAGTACTGTCCTTAAATCGGTCCACGAGTCCGGATAGTGTTCTTCATATGAAAAGGAAGGGGAACTGAGAGAGGAGGTAAGGAATACAGGAGCAGGCTTGCCTAAAATGGAATAAAACTGGGTGTCTACGGAGACAATGACCATTGCTAACAATTTTACTAATAGATAACCCTCGTGGAGATAGATACGTGGACGGTCTCTATTTGATGGTCTTTCGACAACGACCTGTCTTAAGTTGGTAGAGACTATCATCGTGGTTATAGTGGTTAGATAATCCTCCAAAGGATCATCAGGATCGCTATAGAGTCGACTACTGCCCCTGATCAAGCGAACGGGCTGAATGCAAACGAGTGCAACAAGAATGGATGCAGGGTGGATGGTCAACATACTGAGTACCATAGAAGGTAGCAAACACAGGTTCTCTCATTTCTGTCGGTTGGGTACTTCAACTTCTCTGCAGGTATCTGTTGTATTCCATGTTGCTACGACGGACGCTTCAAAATGGCCAGAACGTTGCAATGCCCAGACAATGCCTTTCGGTAACTCCTTAAGGCTCGATCTGTAAAGCTTGCATATTTGAGGCTCGAAAAGTAAGCCGCGCTGGTGATCCTACTGAAGCGACACTCACTGTAATATGAAGCCGTTTCTTGGGCTATGAGTCCGGCTGGAGTCCTCGTATTTGATGTACATTAGCAGTCCTACTCTGTCAGCATGACGTTCGGATTGTTGTCGCAAATCGGAGGCGGGACGTTCTTGAAGCCCTTGATTCCCATTTGCAGCTGATGCTTATCGCCCGATTGCGATTCCGCCGCATTCAAAGTTAACTCTAGCCTCAATGCTTTCTCTTGGTCCGCAGTACGATTTGTCGAAAGCAGCGTCAGGTACTGTTGCATCCACTGTCTCTGACTGCGCGGCACGCAGTAGGCCTGCGATCCTGCCTAAGGCATTTCTTCAATTGGGACATACCGGCAATGATCTCCGGACCCAGGTCACTTGGGATCTGTGTAGAATCAGGGCCGTGGGGATAGGAGGCTGTACGTGCCTCCGGGTTTGCAGGATAGATCAAGTATGGAACGCTGGAACAAAAGCCATCGATGTGTTCAGCTATCAAGTGCTCTGCGTGCTCCTGCTCCATTGAGAGAGAGGAGGCGGTATCTGGGCAGCAGGTCAAGGATCTTAACAAAGCCGCGACTCTCGATATGATAGTCAGCATAAGGACTTGGCCCATGCGCCAGGAGTTGCACATGGTGGCTTGTGTAGTATCGCAGAAGATGTCGATCCGATCTGGATATAATGGGTGAAGGGTTGGGTTGTGGCTCTGGTGTAGAGGATGTGACTGGCAGGGGCGTCTTCGCGGTTTTAGAGAAGCCCACTGTGAAGCCTTCTGATGCTCCCGCTTGGCATCCATCAACAGGCGGGATGCTTCCGCAATAAGACTCAAGCCCTGATATATGCCGTCGAAGAGCGTTTTCTCCCTAGCACGGATCCCCGGAAAACCCTCAAGCATATCGCATAGTGTGAAAAAGTCGGAGTGTCCTTGAGGGTCCGCATGAAGAAATTCTTGGGAGGTACGTTCATTGGCGACCCGCAGGAAGTCCTCCATCAGCTCAATATTCCCGGTGAGTACGCAGTCGTAGACCTAATCGTGCCATTAGCACGATAGATGTGGCATATCAAATCTCTGCCTCTTACTACTTCAGCACGTGTGTACATGAGGAGCTCTTGAGATAGCCGTGATTGGAACGAGTGCTTTGACCGAGATTTGATAACAGCCACTGCGCCATCGCGGTGACGTCGTGTCGCACAAGACTCAAGCGCCAGCGATCTCGAATGCTACAGTGTTTCAGTACTTTCCAGGACCCTGGAGGCCAAATAAGTGACCGACCTCATATGTACCAAGCATGTTGATTGCCATCAAGAACGGGTCAGACTTGACTATTTGAGGGTCATTGGCGGCTTCCCTCAGTAGCCGGAGGCATTCAGCATATTTTGAGAGGGCATAGGGCTTGAAACGAGAGTGCTGAGGATGAAGCGAAGTAAAGCTTGCGGAAAGTGCCATAGTTGCCAACGACAGAATCGACGTAGGCATTTCGCGGCTGTAGATGTTGGGAAGGTCATCGATGTAATATCCAAGCATTAGAGGGTGGACGTTGACGAAGAAGTAGCAGGTTGCTTGCTGGTCAAGGTCCGGTGACAGCGTAGATAGCAGTGATAGCTCGGAGTATTCTTGCCAGAGATCTTCTCTGCGTACGCCCACTGCCTGTGACCTCCTTGCGCTTAGGTTTTTCCCCCGGCGAGGGTTGGAATGGTCTTTCCATACCAGTTCTCTTCGCTCGCGAAAGATATCATAGCCGGTACAGTCGATCTTGGACTTGGTACATCGAAGACATCCAGGCTTCTCCCCACCGCACTGAAGCATGGGTTTAATGGTGAACGTTTTCATGACGCGGAGATATCGTGGCTCAACCTACCATCAATTTCCGAGCCCGGCACTCTCTGCAGCCCTTACTCGGGCCACGATTGACCATATTGTTCTAAGATCGCTGCTGCGAATACTTTGCCCTTCTGCGGCGAGGATGGATGCTGATGCGAGACGTAAGTGAAATTGGGCGATCTAGGACCTTCCATTATTCGACTTTTCTGCTGGCTCACTGCTTTGAACACTTTCTTGGGAGGTGCCAGATGCACAGAGTGCAGGCACATTTGTGGGACTGATGTCAGGATGCATCAAAAGTAGAGCCGCAATATTGGCGACACCAATGAGTTTCGCGATCCGTGAGCTTGTGCTCAGCACGCCAATCGCAAAATTCGATGGATCGGGTCTAGCTCCAACGGTTCATGGGGGCTAAATTTCGACTTCCGACGTTGTGCTGTGAAGATCGGGGTTGCGCCTTGCAGGAATTAAGTGAGTCAGCGAAGGTTGAATGGAGGGTCGAGGACCATCGCAGTATATCACAGTGGCTCGCTTCAAGCATCCCGAGCTGCCGGGAGGCTGCAGATGTATCTGCTAGCAAGTCCTCGGGCTCTTGATGTCTCCGATGCCGAACTTCCCTTGCGCTTACAGATCCCCAGGCCCAGTTCATGCCGGGACGATTGGAAATGACCATGGGAGGTTTGATATAATTGCATCATATGGTTTTTGACGTAATCAGCCACGGGGGTTCTGATTGTTGCTTTGATGAGGCAGAGTATCTATTGACTCCAGGTTATGACGATGAGAACCCTAGCATGTTATCTTCAAATGTATTACCCGTCTTACGTATCACCTCGATCAATCTTCGAATTGACGGGACGCCTAGTCGTAGCATACATCCGACACACAGCATATAGCTCAATTGCTATGGTACTCATTACCCGATGCATACCTCTCTGGCATCAGCTCTGATAGCGAGGTGTCTCCGTAACATGATCAGTGGACAGCGACTGGTAGATGTTGTTGGATTTCCATATGCAGGGTGGCACCTAGGATCCAGTGATTGACGCAAACCACGCAAGTCGCCATCCGCGCAAGTATCATACTGGCCGTCGCAATGTTCGATCTGCAACATCCTTCTCCCTGGCTTCTAGCGGGCTTCCATGAGTTTCATGCTTACTCTCGCAACACAATCACCAGAAGCAGCCTAGTGTACTCCTTGGGCCCAGCATGAGAATCACAGAGACTCGATAGCGCTCCTATAGTGTTCAGCTCAGAGTACAATCCTTCTCCACAATTCTGAGAGTAACATGAATATAAAGAGACGACTTCCCTGGCAACTGTCTTTTACTCAGTACCTTTGTGTTCTATCTTTTACACTAAGCCCGCTTCTATTGAACACTTCTCCTCAACACTCACACCCCACCTATATATTGAGTCTCCTTGACTCTCATCATTTCACCATTCATACCACCATCTATCGGTACTGACAGTGACCCCAAAAGAGCGCAAGCATGGACCAGATCTCGAGGTTCAATGTCATCCATCGATACGAGAAGCGTGCTCTTCTCATCGCCATCAACTGCGTTGGCAGCCTAGCGATCTTCTTCTTCGGTTATGACCAAGGCATGATGGGCAGTGTCAATGTCTCCATCGACTATGTCGTCAACGTCATGAAGTTCGGCCACGTGATCCCAGGAACCACTCAAACAAAGACTGACAACAGTCTTCTCGAAGGCGGAATTGTAAGCCGTGTCCGTCACCACCTACTACTTCAATACTGACAAAGACAGAACTCGGTTTACTACCTCGGATGTCTAGTAGGCTGCCTCCTCGGCGGCTGGATCGCAGAAAAGATAGGCCGTATCAAGGTTATTGGTCTTGGGACGTTCGTCGCCGCCATAGGCGCAAGCCTTCAGTGCTCCGCCCAAAATGCAGACTGGATGATATGTGGTACAGTTGGACTGAATCAAGGACCGAAAGCATTGGCTAATGAAACACAGCTCGTCTCGTCAACGGCATGGGCACAGGGATGCTTAACGTCATAGTTCCGGTTTGGGTGAGCTTCTGTACTGGCCTCGTCTGCGAGGAATCTGACCCAATGGGAAATAGTCAACCGAGACCGCCCCACACACATCCCGTGGTCAGTTCGTGTCCATCGAGTTCTTCTTGAACATCTTCGGCGTCGTCGTTGCGTACTGGCTTGGCTTGTGAGTAATTTCCCGCTCGGATTTTGGGCGAACGCTGGCTGACATTTGGAAGTGGATGCTCTTACATTGGTGGCGGATACAGTCCATTTGTTTGGCGCTTTCCGATTGCGTTTCAAATCATCCCACTGCTGCTCCTCTTCGTGGTGGTATGGTTCTTTCCCGAGTCTCCACGGTGGCTGGTGAAGGTTGGCCGAGAGGATGAAGCTCGTTACATTCTTGGAAGGCTACGTGGGGAAGACAGCACAGCGCTTGCCGAAGCTGAGTTCCAAGACATTCGGAACGTTGCCGAGATGGAGAGGAAAGCAGGTAGCTCAAGCAGTTACTTCCAGATGTTTTGGGACGTCATGCCCAAGACTATCGGAGGTGGCTCCTCTGGGCCACTCCACATAGGTCGGAGGGTGCAACTCGTCATCTGGCCCCCAATACTCCAAGAATGGATCGGTATTGCTGGAGTAACAATCTGTAAGAGTTATCTCCTAGCAATCGTGCCAGACAGGACTGACCTACGATAATTCAGATGCGAACAACATCTTCGGCCAGGCAGGCTATTCGGGTCAGAAGGCACGTTGGCTGGCTGGAGTGAACGATATTACTTACATGGTAAAAATTTGCTGCTCGATGGTCCTAGGCCATAGACGCTGATTGGTTTGCAGTTCTCGACGTTGTTCGCAATTTTCACCCTCGACCGTCTCGGGCGCCGGAAATCCCTTTACTTGGGCTCAATAGTGATGGGCATCTCCATGTTCCTGTCGGGAGGGCTTTCAAGAGCGGCCATCAACAACAAGGAGCACGCAGCGCAGTACGGCGCCGCAGCTGCCTCCTTTACCTTCATTTTCACCATGGGATTCGGTGCTACCTGGCTTACTATCCCATGGCTATACCCCGCCGAGATCTTTCCGTTGCAGGTCAGAGCCAAGGGCAATGCCTGGGGAGTGGTTGGATGGTCGGTCGGTAATGGCTGGACGGTAAGCTCAAGCGGCCATTAAAGAAAGCAAGTAACTGACACGTCCGCTAGGTCCTCTTACTGCTTATCGTGTTCCAGAGGCTAGGGGAGAAGGTCTTCTACATTTTCGGCGCCGTCAACATTCTGACTCTTCCCATCGTCTGGGCATTTTATCCAGAATCGAATCAGCGAACTCTAGAGGAGATGGATCTTCTCTTTGCCAGCCCATCGTGGTGGAACTGGGAAGCCGAAAAAAATTTGAATTGCTGAAGGCTCAGAACCCCGAGCTTGTGCAAGCTGCTCGTCGTGGCAATAGTGTCATTGACAACGAGATAGGTCTCAAGCATCGAAATGGCCGCGGTCCAAGTCTCGCTCCCCAAGGCCTTGACCATGATCTGGCGGAGTCTCAGGGACAGATTGTGGAGCACAAGCGTTGACATTGATACTGGAACAGGCTTCGACTACCCTTCATTCCATACCGGGTCCAAAAGCTGGCTTTTCAATTGAGCAAGCCGTGGAGCAGTCTCATGAAGTGTATCGAGCGTTGATGCGGATTTTGGGTTGGGGACTTGGAGAGGGATACTATTCTCATGCTTTTGGCCAGAATATCTGGCGCGCTGCGACTGTGAGAAGGATGTTAGGAGAAGGTGTACGCTGCTTTGTGCTTCTCTGCATAGCAGATATCATTCAATCCCTGCTCCGGTACCTTTTGCATCTAGCGATATCATCAATGAACTCATCACCAAAAGATGGTATGTTTTGCAATAGTGTCACGAGGATTTCCAACGAGATTTTACTTCTCGGCAAGCCAAGTTGGGCCGCTAGCGTTTCTGGGCAAAGCTTAGGGTCGATTTGGGGCTCATATTACCTGATTTCCGAATACCTGCCTGTGAAATTTTCTTTATGCACCTAAATTTGAATTACTGATAGCATAGAACGAAACGTGTGGCTGCTCTGAGGCTACCCTAGGCTATAACTCGTTAAACGGTCGAGAACTCATTGTTACGATGGTGGACGCCTTACTCACAATCTCGGCCAACTAGAAGTGAATCGACTTCAATTGATGGTATCACATAGCCACCGCAATATGAACGCTACAAAAGGCTCTAAGAGCACACATAAACAATGGAGGACAGCAACAAGTCAGATCTACATCGATCCTAGTACGAGGTGGTGACTGTAAAGACTGGGCTATTTTGCTGTTGGTCAAGACCTGCCACTGATTGAACTATATATCAGCTGTGCGCCCGGCTTGAAGTCGACGATGGCATGTCCTCCAGATCTACCCGAATCCATGTCAGGCACATAACGCACTCAAATTAGAGCAGAACAGCAGAAATTGGTCTTTTTCACGGGGGCGCCGTCTCAGGAAAGAACGTGTCGTGCAAGGACTAAGATAAAGAGGTGAAGAGTACAGCGAGACTTGTCAGTACCGCCAAACCCAAAACACCGGCCCTTTGCGTTGCCCCACTGGTCTCAGTACCCAATGGCTTAGCGTAGGGCGCCGGATTGGAGTCTCCCCATTCGACCGATTCCTTGTCCTTCTTCTGATCAACCTTGACAGACCCACTAATAACCTCGCATGGATGACCACAAGCCGCATAGCCTTGTAAGAGCAGACCAAATTGACACACGCCATACTGCCCATAAGTCGTCATGTTGACTAGGAACGAACCTAGAGGGGGTTCAGATGTGAAAGTCGCCGGTGCAGAAGGACTTGTGAGATTAGTGGAGAAGTCTGCTGGGCGAGTGAACCTTTGGTGCTGTTAGTTAGATTCTATGGTGGAGGGTAAGTAGATTGCGTACATGTCCCTATGTTCGTGGCATTGGTCTTCCACCAGTTGATAAAAGGTACAGTGAAGCTGAGGTCGTTGTTGGTATTGGTACTGGTGTTTCGAACCAGTCCAGGATACAAGGATGCTGTCGAGGTGGTTGATTTCGATGCTTGAGCTGTTGATACTTGAGGGATATAGGAAACGGTATAGTTCTGTGGAGGATGCAGCGAAAGCGGGTTGACGAAGAATTGAAAAGAACAAGCAAGTAAAGAGAGAGATTCTTGGATGTCTCATTTTACCAACAAACCGCTGAATCGTTCCGGAATTGCGCGTATCTGCTTTCGATTGTGCTCATTCGAAAGAAAATCGTTCGCAAGCGCTGCTCTTGAATTTGGTTTAGTGTAATGGCAAGATTTAACAAAGAGAGGATCCTCTCTTGATGACGTTGATAATGGCCTCAACCCATAAGCAAGGCTCAGCAGCAGTACAAGGCTGAGACCTGTAGTATGAGGCACGGGGTGGGCAGTGTGTTTACCTGAGGATTCGAAACGTGCTTGGCGATTCCTTCTTCCTGATCCCCCGTTAATTCGAGAGACGACCAGTGATATTAGACAGGTTGCGCAGCTTTATTCAATACGATTATTCAATTGGTTTGCGGGGGCTAGTGGGGTCTAGGACCGCTAGCCCGCCCGCGCTATACCAGATCGGGTAATATGGACCGCAACCTGGTGATTATCGTATTTGATCGATTTTCGTCTTCTTCCATCAATAATGTGCATCCCCAATCCCTTTCACCCTACCTAGCATGCCTCAATTGACTCAATTGACTCAATTGATCGACGACGACTAGGGCATACGTATAGCTATCGCCCTTGCCCTTGCCATTGTCGTTATTTTGAGTCAACACCTCGTTGGCGATCCTCGACATCCATACATTAAATTAGTGAAGTATAAAAGATTTAAATTCGATCTAAATCGAATCTTTCCTAAACGTCTTCGTCGTATAATGCGATTTAATAAGGAGGAAATTCGATTGCTTGTTGATTACTTTGTTATCGATATTATCGAATGAAGCAATCGTGTCAAACCATTCTTCGAACTCGCTCTTTGTTGTCTTCTATACAAATTATTCTATTCTTGTCAACTATTTAAATTGATAGAACGTTTTGATCGTTTCTTCTTCTATCTCTCTCGCGTTCTCAACGATTTTCTTAAACATCTCGAAATTCAATACGACAATATGCTTCGATAGTATTCAACGCTTATTTATACACGCATCAAAAGATACGTTAAAGCGATAAAAAGAGTAGAAAAGATTAAAGACAAGAGCACTATATAAGAATTTATTAATAAGATTTTCTAGAAGTTTTGCAAATTAAATGTGAAACAAAAATTCTATTACTTTAGCTACAAAAAATTACACGAAATAATTTAATTAATTATCATTTATTTGAACGATTTAATAGAATCTATTTACGATTTTTGTAAAGACAAAATGAACGACGTTACGATATTACAAAAGTTTAAGTTGCAAGATTAATTAAAAATTCTTTTTAAAGATCGAAGAAAGTTTCAATTGTACAACGATAAAATCTATATTTATTAATTATATATTATGTTCTTCTATTTAAATTATATAAACGAAAAATAAATCTTTTTTAATAAACAAATGTTTAGAACTCGCATTATTATCGAAAACTCTTTTAATTTAATTTAAACTTTGTAAATATTTAATGCTTTTAAGACGCAAATAAAAGTTAAATTATAGTTGATCAAAAATCTCTATTTAGCAACAATTTTTCTAACTAATTGTTATATGTGTTTACGAGATAATCAAATAAAATCTCGCTTTGCAATGCGATCTTCTAATCTTTAATATTTGCAAGTTAATAGAGTTTTTAGCGATTTCGAAAGCTTTACATTATAAGAGTATTAAATTTTATGTTTATATATATATTTAGCTTTAATAAAGTTTTCTAGTGTTAATCTTTAATACTTGTTGCTCTAAATTTTGTTATCGTTGTTTAATTGTTAAAACATAAAGAAGAATCTTAAATTAAACTTCTAAAGACGATTTTTGTTTTCTTTCTTTTCTTTCGTCATTTCTTATTATTATCGCATTAAATTGTCGCAATAACATAATTATTTATATATTTTTAATAATTAGAAATTTCTTGTTAATTTAACAAAGAGTTGTAATTGTAAATAATATTATTAATGTAAATACTTTTTGATCTAAATTTTATTTACTTAATCTAAGAATTTTTTAGAGATATTATTAACGCAAATGCGATTAAACGTTAAATTATTATTTTCTTTATCTAGAGATAAAATTTTAAGTTGTTAACAAAATAAGTGCAATTTACATTTGTTTATATTGCAACTCGCGCATTACATTTCTTTAATATATATTTAATATTCTCGAAAGAAATAATATTGTATACGAAAGTCTAGTAATTAAACATCTTATTATTTCTTTTCTTCTTAAATGAAGTTTGCAAAACTTCGAAAAAGAAAATGCAATAATAGTGTCTCTCGTCTTAAATTATAGATATTTTCGCAAAAACGTCTTCTTTTCGCATCTAATATCATGGTTCACTCTCTTAAATTTAAGTTATTTGTCGTTTTTCTTTTTTTGTTTCTCTTATTGTTTGTTACGATCTTCTTGTTGCTCGCATTACTTGTTTCGATCTTCTTGTTGCTCGCATTACTTGTTTCGATTTTCTTATTGTTCGCATTATTTGTCGCAAATTTCTTCTTTCTTGCATTACTTATTACGAATCTCTCTTTACTACTTCTATATAATTATTTTAGTTTCTTTATATTTTTGTTAAGTTTAATTAAATCTTTAAACAAATTATTTTATTAAGAATAAATATATTTTTTATAATATTTATGCAACAATTTCTTAAAATAACGTCTAAGTTTCAAGACTTTCGCAATATATTTTATTAGATATTTTTTAAACGTATTCTTTATCTCCTTTAATAAAGATTCTTGTCTTAATGAATTTTTTGTCGATGACGTTCGATCTTTAAAGTAATCGATTAATGTATCTTGCAAAACGTTTAAGTCTTTGTTGTTTATTATATTAATATACGTTTGTCTAAATCTTTTTAAGATTTTTTTGTTATTTTAAGATTGTTTTGCAATCTTGCTTTCTTAACGTTTTATAAACTCTAACGATATAAATTTATTTAATAAAGATTTAGAAAGTATAAACAAATAATTGTTGTCGTCTTTAAATAAGATTTACATTCTTATATGTTAATTATTATTTATATCTTCTTTGTAATCTAAATCTTTTATCATTATTGCATCGTTATTAGATAAAGAGTTTGTTTCTATTACGAGTTTCGATTTCCTTGCATTCTTCTTTGCGTTAAATAATATACTAGAACTACTATCTTCGAAATTGCTTTAATTTTCGAAGCTCTTCTTACTATTAACGAAGACGACGAAGAAGAAAAAGAAGAAGAAGAAGAAAACTTCGTAGTTTAATTTATTCTTTAGTTGTTAACTAAGTTTGTTTCTTCTTTTTTTGTATTTTGCATTCTCTTTTATTTTTTTTTTTCGTAAAAAGCTTTTTTAGTTTTTCGCTTTCTAATATGTTACAAATGTAGACATTTATTTATTAATAATTTAAATTCAATTGTTGTCTCGTATTGTATAATTAAATTTGTGTAAAACTTTAATGTTTGCTTTTCTTTTACTTATTAAGTGCTTTATTTATTTATTAACGTTAACATATTTATGATCTATTATTGTTTCGAATTTCTTTCTAATTTTATTTCAAAAACGTTATATAATTTTAATGTCGTACTTCGCAAATTTAATTACACATATATTGACAAAAATAATATTGTTCTTCTTTGTAAGTTGTTGATCGTAATTAAGTTTTTAATTTAGTTATTAATCTTTTTTTCATTTGTAAAAGATAAAAGAAGTAGAGATTTTTAACGACGAAAAAGCACTAGAAATGTTAAAAGCACAACGTTAACTAACAATGTTTTAAGTATAAAAGTCGAGATTAATATTATTATTTGCATTTAACTTGACATTCTTCTTCTTTAATTTCTATATAATTATTCTTTAATATCTTTTATTAACTTATTTTCTTCTTTTTCTTAATAATCGTTAAAACGACTTTAATTTAAATTAAATTATCTTCTTTTGTTTACAAGATAATTATTATATATTCTTTAAAGATTGCAAAATTTATAAAGATAACAATAATTATAAAAGTTATAAAAACAACAATAATTACAAAGACTTTAATTGTTGCGAAGAAATGTTTAAATTAAGAACGTAAAAATAACTTTTAAGTATATTTCTAGATATAACGACAACAACGACGACAATAATGATAGAGAAAATAATTATAATCTTTATAAATTACGTTTAAACAAATAATTAAAGCAATTAAATAAAATAATAAATTAATTAAATAAATATTTAATAATTAAATAAATATTTAATAATTAAATACTAATTTAATTAAAATTGTTAAGTTGTTAGATTTGTTTACTCTTTTAGAATTACATTAATTAAATCGAATAATATTTAATTAAATAATTATATTAAATAGAATTACGTAATCTATCTATTAAAGCGACAAACACATAATAACATTTAAACTTATATTATAGAAAGTTATTAACGTTAACGTTTAAATCTAAAGTAAAACGTTGTTGCGTCGCATTTTGCATAACGTTTATTAAATGTCGCAAATCTTTATTTAATTTGTTTGCACTAATATAATAATTAAAAGATTAACGACACAAGATTTACTTAATTGCAACAAATAATTTAGCTATTATTAATTAGAAAAACTTAAGAAAAATATTACGAATTGTATTATAATCTTAAAAGTTTATTAATTATTAAGAACGTAAATGTCGCACATTAATTAATATTTTTCTAGAACATTTGTCTCGAACGTTTAAATTTAATGTAATTATTCTTTTCTCTCTTTAAAGTTATTTTAATGTTTATTCGTTATTTTATTTTTGTAGCTTTAGAAATAATAAAAGTAATATTTAATAAAAACTTAAATCTAATGTAATCATTGTTATTAATAGAACAACTTAAATAGAACATTTTATTACAAGAGCGTTTATTAAGCTTAAACTAATAAGATGTATCGCAAAGAAATATTCAATAATAATTAAAATATATGTCGTAAATAGATTTTAAAACAAGAATAAAATTATAAATTATAACGAGAAATATTTTTACATTAAAATAAGATAATAAGATTAATAACTAATTATTGTAATAACAAAACATTAATTTTACTTATTTTATAAAAGAAAATTATACATTGTTTCTTTTATATGTTAATTACGTTTTATGTTTCTTTTTAGAAGAATTATAATTAATTAAACGTACATATTATATTAGAATTATTAATCGCAAGAAACTTTATAGTTTTTACAATATTACAAATAATTGCATTGTTATTTATTAATAAGTTTGTTTATTATATCTTTATTAAATTTAAAATATTTATAGAAGATTTTTATTTATTAGAACGTATAAGATCGCTTTTTTCTTCAAAGTTATATTAAGATTCTAGAAGATTATTACTAGAATTAAAGTAAAACAAACATTAATAAAGATGTTTTAATCTATTTATTAAATATATTAGCAATTGTTCTTTATTTTCTTAAATAAATAACAATTTATTAAAGTTAATAATAATAATATTTATTATTATAATAAAATTTTAATAATGTGCAATTGTGAAAGAATTCTAAAGATTATCTATAAACTTATACAATGTAAAAAGAAATATAAAGTTTAATATATTAATAAGAAATGTAAAAATTATAATAAATTATAGAAAACTTTTTTGTTATTAACTTAAACTTATAAGTTTTAATACAAAAACAACTATAATAACTTTTTTAACAATAAGATTTATAATAACAAATAATTAATAAATGTAAAACAATCTTTTGATCTTTATAAACTAGATAAAATTCTAGTTTATAATTAAGTAATAAGTATAACAATAATTTTTATTTAATAATAAAATTATTTTAACAATAATAAAAGTTAAAAGTTGCAACTTAAATTGTATGTTAATTATTAAACTTATATAAATATAATATTTAATATTATTTAATTATTATAAAAGTTATTATTTAATTATTTTAATCTAATGTACGCAATTAAATTTAAATCTAAAAGCGCAAGTTAATAAACATTAATTTTATATTAAATATAATTTAGTAAAAGTTGTAAATAATTTATTCTTTATTTTGATTATCGTTAAACGAAGAAGATTTAATTAAAATATTTATAAAGATAACATAAATTAAAGTTGCGCATAATAATGCTAAATTAAGATGTTTATAATTAAAAATATCCTTTATTTGTTATTAACATCTAAGATAGTTTACTTAAAATCTAGAAGAAATTCTTAATTATTAAAAGTTAATTTCTAAGAATATTCTTCAAGTCTATAAGAATTTTAAAATATACTTAATATTTAAAGAACAAATTTAACGAATTAAAGCAATTTAATTCGAAGATTTAATTCCGAAAAAAATATAAAAGCAAGACTAAAAAATTTTATCGAAAAGATTGTTTATATTTGTCATTATATATTACGCGAAAATTTGCGAAGAAAACTTTCTTATTTGTAGAATTAATAATTCGAAAAGTTTAACAATTTTTCAACATAACATTATGAAACGTTTAAGCTTTTTTTCGATAACAATTAGCTAAAACATAGCAATTGTTTGTTTACGTTATACGCTATAATAAGTTAAAGATTTTGAAATTTATAGTTATAAGATATTAAAGCGCTCTAGTAGCTAATATAAGCGCAGCGCAAAGCAAAGCGAGGTGTGTTTACCTATATCTAAAAATTAACTCGCATGGTGCGACGAGAAAGAACAACCCGATCAATTTAGGGTTAGGGTTAGGGTTAGGGTTAGGGTTAGGGTTAGGGTTAGGGTTAGGGTTAGGGTTAGGGTTAGGGTTAGGGTTAGGGTTAGGGTTAGGGTTAGGGTTAGGGTTAGGGTTAGGGTTAGGGT